>Ga0182741_1001105_pt1 | contig 37148 bp, 31 predicted proteins | sample eDN5th37CBELigOP_FD_128874 | JGI IMG/M metagenome (GOLD analysis project Ga0182741, IMG submission 128874) | Enriched Organic Plus compost microbial communities from Emeryville, California, USA - eDNA 5th pass 37_C BE-Lig OP (version 2) (version 2) ... | reverse complement strand
GGCGCTGATCCTCGCAGTCCCTCCCGTGCTCTTCGCCGCCCGGCCGATCCTGGAGCCCGAACTCGTGACGAACCTCATCGCGCTCGGCTTCGGTGTTGGTTGGGGCCTCCTGGTGCTGTGGCTCTGCACCCTCATCGGCGGTCGGGTCTTCGAGCGCGGTGCTCCCGAATTGGTGGCGTTGACGCAGACCTTCGACTGATCCTCGCGCGAACATCGAACAGCGGGAGCGTGTAGTCGCAGAGCGGTCCGATCAGCAGCGCAAACGCGAGCGTGCCGAACCAGACGTCGCCGCCGAGCAGCCAGCCGATGAGCAGCACGGTAACCTCGACCGAGGTTCTGGCGATCCAGATCTTCACGCCGAACCTGGCGTGCAGCCCCGTCATGAGTCCATCTCGTGGGCCCGGGCCGAATCGGCTCCCAATGTACAGGCCCGTCGCGACGGCAAGCAGCAGCAGGCCCCCGCCGAACAGCAGCACACGCTGCCACATCTCGGTTGGTTCAACGAGCACCCACAGGCCGAAGTCGAGGGCGGGACCGATCAGCAGAATGTTGAGCACCGTGCCGATGCCGGGCCTCTGCTTCAATGGGATCCACAGCAGCAGCACCAGCACACCAATGAGGACCGTCAAGAGTCCGAGGCTGAGCCCCGTGACATTCGACATGCCCTGCGCGAAGACGGTCCACGGATCCACCCCAACGGCCGCACGGACCATCATGGCACCAGCGAACCCGTAGAGAAAGAGACCGGCGAGCAGCTGGCCGATTCGGCGAAAGATCACGCCCGTCAGCGTACACTGAGTGGTATGGGTATCTTCACACGCGACAAGTCCGACACCGGTGGCGGCGTTGACGTGCTCGACCGCGAGCTCGAGGAGCTATTGAACCAGGACCAGCTCGAGGACGGTGACCACGAGCGGTTCTCGCACTACGTGCCGAAAGACAAGATTCTCGAGTCGGCAGTGACCGGCAAGCCCGTGCGCGCGCTCTGCGGCAAGAAGTGGACGCCCTCTCGCGATCCCGAGAAGTTCCCGGTGTGCCCCGATTGCAAGCGCGTGTACGAGCGCATGCGCAAGTAGTGACTGCTACCGGTACTCGGTGGGGATCGCCGGGTCGCCTCGGGTGAGGCTCATCGCCACGTGCGGCAGCTCGGCCACCGCTGTGCGATGGCGCTTGCGTGCGGCTTCAATCCCGGCCCTGCCGAGGTGCTCCGAGCGCACTTCGCCGGCGGTGACCAGTGGTACGAGGATCTCTCGGCCGAGCTCGGCTCCTTCGTCCGCCCCACCGGGGCCGTCCCCGATGCAGAGGAGTTCGGTGCTCGCCTTCCCGCGTGAGTCGTAGAGCCTGCGCACACTCTTGCGGCCGCCAACGGAGACCTTGTCTGCTGACGTCTTCGCCACCGACACCCATTCACCGTCATCACCTTGGCGGGCCACGAGCTTGTAGACCATGCCCATCGTCGGAGATCCGCTCCCCACCACGACCGAGGTGCCCACCCCGAAGCTATCGACGGGCGACGCGGCCAGCGCGGCCACGGTGTACTCGTCGAGGTCATTCGTCACCGTGATGCGCGTGTTCGTAGCGCCGAGCTCGTCGAGCAGTTCGCGCACCCGCGCAACGACAACGGGCAGGTCGCCGGAGTCGATCCGCACGGCGCCCAGCCCGGTGCCTGCCACCTCGACGGCGTTACGCACCCCCTGCTCAATGTCGTAGGTGTCGACGAGCAGGGTGGTGTCGGGGCCCAGTGCGTCGACCTGCGCTTGAAAGGCCTGCTGCTCGTCGTCGTGGAGCAGGGTGAAGGAGTGCGCTGCGGTGCCCATGGTGGGGATGCCGTAGCGTCGGCCAGCCTCGAGGTTGCTGGTCGCTGAGAAGCCCGCGATGTATGCGGCTCGCGCGGCGGCCACGGCCCCGTGTTCGTTCGCGCGGCGGGAGCCCATCTCGGCGAGTGGGCGACCGTTCGCGGCCTGCACCATTCGGCTGGCCGCGGTGCCGACTGCGGAGTCGGCATTGAGGATGCTGAGGGCCAGAGTCTCGAGCAGCACGCCCTCGGCGAACGTCGATTCGACGGTGATCAGCGGGGATCCCGGGAAGAACACTTCGCCCTCGGGATACCCCCAGATATCACCGGAGAAGCGGTAGTCGGCGAGCCAGTCGAGCGTTTCGGGGCGTAGAAAGCCCTGCGAAGCAAGCCATTCGATCTCGGAGTCGCCAAACCGGAACTGTTCGATCGCCTCGAGCAGGCGCCCGGTGCCGGTCACCATGCCGTAACGTCTGGCACCTGAGAGACGCCTTGCGAAGAGCTCGAATACGCTGCGGCGATCCGCCGTGCCTGCGGCGAGTGCCGCGTCGACCATGGTGAGTTCATAGCGGTCGGTGAGGAGTGCCGTCGAAGTGCTCACGCGGCAAGCCTACTTGACGCGTGACCGCGGCGCGGAGGCCGGGGATCCTTGCGTGTCGGGGTGGCTGTTCAATGGAAGTCTCTCGATGACACGGAGCTTGGGGCTGCGAGCGGTTCGAACCCGGCAGCGATCACGTTCACGAGTCCCTCGGGGTTGCGCTCGAGTGTGCCGGTGACCACGAGCGCGGGGGAGGTGCGCGCGATGCGTTGGAACTGCTGCCAGACACTTGCCCAGACCACGATGTTCGTGGTTCCAGCCTCGTCTTCGAGCGTGAGAAAGGTGACTCCTCCCGCGGTGCTCGGTCGCTGCCGGTGCGTGACGAGGCCAGCGACGCGCACAACCTGGCGTTGTCTGAGGCGCTTCAGTGCGTCGGAGCGTGTGATCGAGCGCCCGTCGAGTTCGTCTCGCAGCAGGGCCACCGGATGGACACCTGCGACAATGCCCGTGCTCCAGAGGTCAAGGGCGGTTTGTTCGGCATCGCTGAGCACCGGGAGCAGCGGAGGCTGCACGTGCACGGCGATGCCGGGCAGGAAGCGTTCGCGATTGTCTGCTGCGGGACCGGCATTCCATAGGGCTTCGCGACGCGTGATCCCGAGCCCCTCGCATGCGCCCGCAGTAGCAAGGGCCTCGAGCTGCTGCTGATCGAGATCGGCGCGGCGTGCGAGGTCGGCGAGATCCTCGAACGCGGACTGCTTTCGAGCGGTGACGATACGCTCTGCCGCGGCCTGATCGATGCCGCGAATCTCGGCGAGACCCAGGCGCACTGCGAAGGCCCCGTCGCGTCGATGCGTGGCCGAATCATCGGGTGCGGCGGGATCGAACGCCCCCACCGGTGGTTGTTCGCTGCTGATGCACGAAGCGGGGGGAGTCTCAGACGTATCACCCTGCCCTTCGCGGTTCGCGAGTCGCTCCAACGATGCCGACACGAATGGGTGCTGCACGTCGGCGGCCAGCACTTCGACTCCGTGTCTTCGCGCGTCCTCGACCAGGCTTCGCGGCGCGTAGAATCCCATCGGTTGGGAGCGCAGCAGCCCGATGAGAAAGGCTGCCGGGTAGTGCAGTTTGAACCACGCACTCGCATACACGAGCAGGGCGAAACTGATCGAGTGGCTCTCGGCGAAGCCGAAGTTCGCGAATGCCTGAATTTGTGCGTAGATGGCTGCCGCGCTCGCGTCGTCGAGCCCGTTCTCGCGCATGCCTGCGAAGAGTTTCTTCTCGAGTCGCTCGATTCTTTCGGTGCCGCGCTTCGATCCCATCGCGCGTCTCAAAAGATCGGCGTCTTCCGGAGAGCAGCCCCCGACCGCCTGCGCCATCTGCATGAGCTGCTCTTGGAAGAGCGGCACGCCGAGGGTGCGCTCGAGCACGGGCTCGAGCAGCGGATGCGGGTAGCTGACTGGTTCTTCGCCGTTTCGTCTGCGCAGGTAGGGGTGAATGGCACCGCCCTGCAGCGGGCCCGGGCGAATGAGCGCGATCTCGATCACGAGGTCGTAGAAGCAACGCGGCTTGAGGCGGGGGAGCGTGTTCAGCTGGGCGCGGCTCTCGAGCTGGAACACGCCGACCGCGTCTGCGCGGCAGAGCATGTCGTACACTCCGGGCTCCTCCTTCGGCAGCGTGGCGAGGTCCCATCGCTCCCCGGTGGCTTCTGCGGCCAGATCGATGGTGCATTGCAGCGCGCTCAGCATGCCGAGACCGAGCAGGTCGAACTTCACCAGTCCCATCGACGCGCAGTCTTCCTTGTCCCACTGCAGCACGGTGCGACCTGGCATGCGTGCATGCTCGATTGGGCAGACTTCTCCGACGGGGCGCTCGGTCAACACCATGCCGCCGGAATGGATGCCAAGATGCCTGGGTGCTTTGAGCAAGCGGTTCGCGAGCTGTTCGACATCGTCGGGAAGCTCGGATCCTGACTCCTTCCTCACCTTGCTGCGGCGCTCGAGCCCCTTGGTGAATCGGTTCTGCTGCTCGACGGAGTACCCCAGCGCCTTCGCCGCGTCCCTCACCGCATTCTTGGGGCGATACGTGATCACATTGGCGACTTGCGCGGCGTTGCGCCTACCGTAACGTCGATAGACGTATTGGATCACTTCCTCGCGACGATCGCTGTCGAAATCGACATCGATGTCGGGTTCCTCCTCGCGCATGCTGCTGAGGAACCGCTCGAACGGCAGACGGTAACCGATCGAGTCGACCGAGGTGATGCCCAGCACGTAGCAGACCGCGGAGTTCGCCGCAGAACCTCGACCCTGGCACAGGATGCCGCGCTGCCTCGCGAACTGCACAATATCGTGCACCACCAAGAAGTATCCGGGAAAGTCCTGCTGTTCGATCACCGCAAGCTCCTTCTCGAGCCGCTCAGTGATTGAGGCGTCGGGCAGGCGGTAGCGTTCCGCTGCCCCACGGTAGACCAGCTCACGAAGCCAGCTCATCTGGGTGTGGCCCTCGGGCACATCGAGGCGCGGGAGCTTCGGTGATGCTGCGCGGAGCGGAAACGAGAGCTGCCTCGCGAGCGGAGCGGTGCGCTTCACCGCGCCGGAATGGGCGGTGAAGCGCCGCAGCATGGCTCGGCCGGATCGCAGCCGCGCGGCACCCGAGGCGGGAAGGAACGGGTCGAGCTGGTCGAGGCTGCGTCGGGAACGAATCGCCGCCATCGCCTCGGCCAGTTCGGTATCCGCCGCGTTCGCGGCATGGACCGCCCCCGTGACGAGGGTGGCCAGCCGGGCATCTCTCGCGAGCGCTGCGAGCCGATCGTTTCTTGCGTCGTCTCCCGGATGACCATGATCGGTGAGTTCGACGAAAACATTGTCGCGCCCGAAGAGAGCGATGAGCCGATCGAGTTCGCGGGCTGCCGCACGCTCGCCGTCGGCGCGATTGCTCGCCCACTCGAGTGCCTGCCGCACCGAGCCCTTCCGGCAGCCGGTGAGCACCACCCATTCGCCCGCGGCAGTGGCGGCCAGCTGTTCGAGGTCGTAGACGGGGCACCCCTTCTGGTCACCGGTGAGCTGTGCCTCAGTGATCGCGGTGGAGAGTCGGTGGTAGCCGCTCACCCCGTTTGCGAGCACGAGCAGGTGCGTGCCCGTGGGGTCGGCTGCGCCGAGCTGGGGCGCATCGAGGCCCAGGGAGAGCTCTGCTCCATACACGGTGGCGAACACGCGCTCAGACTCTGCGGGAGCGATCAGCGAAGCCGCCTCGGCGAATTGCGGTGCACCCTGCAAGCCGTCGTGGTCGGTGATCGCGAGTCCTGCAAGCCCGAGCCGCACGGCCTCACGCACGAGGTCTTCTGGTGAGCTCGCCCCGTCGAGAAAGCTGTAGTGTGAGTGCGCGTGGAGCTCCGCGTAGGGGATCGGGGCGGCCATCGGTTCGGAGGGGAGGATCTCCTCGATGGCCTCTTCGTACGGTGTTCGGGATTCGCGTGCTTCTTGGACCTCCCGATCCTGCGCAGGGCTGCGCCCCGAAAGCTTGCGTTCCATCTCCCGCCAGGGAACTGGTGGGTTATTCCAACCCATCTGCGTACTCGCTCTCGTGTCCGTTCATAATCACCTGTGCCGTCCGCGTACACCACCATGCTTCAGGCGTATTTGCCTTCGGCCGACCAGCCGCTACTTGTGGTGAAGCGCAACAGCCAGGCTTCGCCATCTTCGAGCACAACCTGCATGCGGTAGTGCGCGCAGAGCGCCGAAGCCTCGTGACGCCACCATTGTTCGCGCACATGCCAAGGTGCGGACCATGCGCGCACCGTTTGCCCGCGCCCTGCGGCGCGAAATCGCTCGGGATCCGCGCTTAATAATTCATCGGCGTCGATCACCACCGGTGTCTCATCTGCTCCGATCAGCTCGACACGTGGCGGTGCTGAGAACACGAGCGTGGGGAGTGCACCGGTGAGTTTGCCGGGCCAGGGGCCGTCACGAGGACGAGATACATCTGCGGTGAGAGCGTTGCCCCATGGGACGGCCCGCTGCCGGTCGGCGCTGAGCCGGCCGCCCAGCAACGCGCCGGTTGCGACCTGCTCGTGCCCGACCATGCCCTGCACTCGGGTGAGCTGATGGTGCACGCGTTCGTCAGGTGCGGTGTTCCAAAGACCGGGCTCGTGCTCGGCGGCTCGTGCGGTTCGTGCCGGGCAGAAGCGCACCGCGGTGATGCCGGCCCCGCCGCGTTCTTGCTCGCTGGGTGGCACCTGGGTACTTGCCGGCCGCGCGGTCAGGGCGGCTGCCTGCCATCGCGCCCGGTTCACCACATCTGCGGGGGTGAAGTTCGCGGGGTGCGACCAGGTGCGTTCGTGGACGGCTCCCGTGTCATCGTGCAGATCGATGCGCAGTTCCGTGCAGACGAGACCTGCCGTGCTCAGATTCTGAACGAATCTCTCGGCGAGATCACTGCATGCGAACGCGAGCTGATCGTCGCCGCTCAGCGCGGGCTCGAAGTCCAGTCCCATCGAGAAGTCTCGCACGGGCGACCCGGCCGGCACCTCCTCGGTATGCGGCTCACCGAGCCCGCGCGCGCGTCGGTGCGCGGTGAGGGCGCCGCGTCCGAAGCGCTGCAGCACGAGATGCTCGGGAAAAGCGGCGAACGCTCCGAGCGTGTGCGCTCCGAGCCCGCTGAGCGTCTCCGCCAGTTGCTCGTCTGCGGCAGTGTCTACGGGGAACAGAGCAAGAAAGCGAACGGTGTCTTCGCTCGCGACAATGCGTGTATTCGGCGAGAGCGCACGAAGTCCGGGATGGTGCGCGGTGGTTTCGGCCGCGAGGCGTGCGGCGAAGACACCGTTCGCAACCCCGATCGAGATGCTTTCCAACACTCGTGCGTCGACCACCTCAGCGACGGCGGCGAGAATCCTGCGTGCTGCGGCGTCTTCACCGCCGTAGTAGCGTGCCGGACCGCGCGCCCTCATCGCGCAGAAGCCGGGCTCGAACTGCACGGCACCGGGCACCACCCGCTGTACGGCGGCGAAGAGATCGAACCAGCTGCGTGCGTCTGCTGTTTCGGAGTGCTCGGTCGCGTAGACGGAGGCGGTCAGCGCAATGATGCGCTCCGGTAACGGCTCGGAACTGGTCATGGGATGAGCCGCCCACCCTGGAACCGCACCGTGTGCACCCGCTGCCCGCGGCGGTCGAGCGAACGCACGGTGAGCACATGCGTGTCGAGCATGCCGTGACCTCTGCCCAGGCCGGACCAGCTGGATGCTGCGACGCGGAGCGCGGTGTCGCTGCGAGGCCAATCGCCGGTGACGATGAGCGCGGTGCCATGGTCTCGGAGCCGGGCGTGCAGCCGCTCGCTTTCTCCGGTGCCGGGTCGATGCTGCGGACAGAGCACGATGGCGGACATGACCTCGCTGAGCATGCCGGCGATGCTGAGCGCGTGCCGCCCCGGGTTCGGTATGACGATAAACCGCTCGAGAGCGATACCCAGGGTATTCGCAGCCTCGAAGCTGAGGTCCGGTACCCCGACTGCGGCACACCACGCCCCGTTTGCAGATGCCTCACGGAGCAGCGCGAGTGTGAGTAGCAACGATCCTCGCACCGATGTGGGAGCCCCTTTTTTCAAGGCCCCCGTCGGCAGTAACGGGCGCAACGCTGACGCTACGTCAAGCCCGCCCTCACCCATGCGCATCGGCTGCATCTCGGTGATGCGCTGCTGCAGTGAGCGGACGGTGGCGAGCTGGTTCATGCCAGTCATATTCGAACAAACTTTCGAATAAGTCAAGTTGGTGGCGAGAGCTGAGCAGCGCCTGGATGACCCCTGCGACAAGCGCCTAAGATGGAGAGGATGAACGAAGACGACCTTGAAGATTACGAACGCGAAGCCGAGCTCTCGCTGTTTCGCGAGTATCGCGATATCGCGCAGCAATTCCGCTACGTTGTCGAGACCGAGCGTCGTTTTTACCTGGCGAACGAGGTCGATCTGCAGCGGCGGGACGCGGGGAGCGATTTCTACTTCGAGCTGAGCATGAACGATGTGTGGGTGTGGGATGTGTATCGCTCTGATCGTTTCGTGAAGTCGGTGCGGGTGCTCACGTTCAAGGATGTCAATGTGGAGGAGCTTTCGGCACGGGAGCTCAAGTTGCCACAGGAGCTCTCCATCGACGACTGATAGGCCGGGGCTGATTGCCTGACCACTGGTGCGGCAACATCCGGGAGTCGTAGTTACGGAACAACTCGGGCCGTACACAACCTTTCGGTGCCTGTGTAGATGCCGAATTTCGCGCAGAACCTGTAGAAACTCGGAGACGAGCATGCCTGGCCGACCAGGCTGGCTGCATGGTAAAGCTCGACTCCCCATCTGTCAGAGGACATCGAAACCGCGAACTGGGTGCGCGCGGCGAACAGCTTGCGGCGGCATACCTGGAATCGCTCGGCTGCACGGTGCTCGCTCGGAACTGGCGTGACGGTCGCCAAGGAGAACTCGACCTCGTCGTGAAAGACGGAGACTGCATCGTCGCAGTCGAGGTGAAAACGCGAAGCGGCACCGGCTATGGCACTCCGTTTGAATCGATCACGGCGCGTAAAGCCGCACGCCTGCGACGATTGCTGCTCGCCTGGGTCAGCGAGCATAAGCCTCGCGCGGTCAGTCTGCGCATCGACGCAATCGCGGTACTCCTGGTGGGTGATCGTGAAGCTCCGCGCATCGAGCACCTGCGAGGCATCGCATGAGTCCGCACGTGTGCCGCACTGCGGCGATCGCTCTGAACGGGCTCGAGGGCACCGTGGTGCTCGTTGAGGCCGCGGTGTCGAATCAACTCCCTGGCATGGCGATCATCGGTCTCCCAGACACCGCACTGGCCGAAGCAAAACAACGCGTCAAACTCGCCACACAACACGTCGGCATGTCGCTTACCGATCGCTTTCTCATCGTTAACCTCAGCCCGGCCGCGCTGCCGAAACAGGGTTCGGGTTTCGACCTGGCGATCGCGCTGTCCGCGCTCGCGGCCTCCGGCAGACTGCCCTCAGACAAACTCGAGGGCATCGCGCACATCGGAGAACTCGGTCTCGACGGCAGCCTGCGTAGGCCACCCGGCTTACTGAGCGCGGTCATCGCGGCCAAGAGCCTCGGCTTCAACCGGGTGATCGTGCCTGCTTGCTGCTCGAGTGAGGCGGCGTTAGTCCAGGGCATCGAGGTCATCTCAGCCGATTCACTGCGCGGAGCCGTGGCCTGGCACCGAGGCGAGACGAGCGGTTGGGCGATCGCTCGAGCGAGCGAGACCAGTGCCGATACGAGGTCGTTGGCATCCGACCTCGACGCTCCGGATATGGCCGATGTTATCGGTCAACCCGAGATCGTTGAGGCGCTTGTCGTTGCCGCGGCAGGCAGGCACCATGTGTCGATGATCGGGCCTCCGGGGGCGGGCAAGACCCTGCTCGCCACTCGACTCGCCTCGATTCTTCCCGACCTGGACGACGAAGAATCGATCACGGTCTCAAGCATCGCTTCTTTGGGCGGTGCCTCGTTGACGGGTTTGGTTCGCCGACCGCCCTTCGTCAACCCGCATCATACGGCGTCGAAAGTGTCCATCATTGGAGGCGGTGATGCCAGTGGCATTCGTCCGGGCGCAATCACCAAAGCCTGTCACGGCCTGCTCTTTCTTGATGAGGCTCCCGAGTTCTCGGTGGATGCGCTCAACGCTCTCAGGCAACCGCTCGAGTCCGGCACCGTCGAGATCCATCGCGCCAAACATCATGTGACGCTCCCCGCTGCGGTGCAGGTGGTGCTGGCGGCGAACCCCTGCCCGTGCGGGTTCGCCGACTCGGTGGAAAGCGTCGCCGTGTGTCGGTGCACGCCGATGCAGAAGATGAAGTACCTCAACCGATTGAGCGGACCGCTCACCGACCGTATTGACCTCAGACTGAACGTGCGCCGAGTCCCGAGCGCGCTCCTCGAGGCCGACACACTCCCGCGAGCAACGAGCCGCGAACTACGAGAACGCGTCGCGGCGGCCCGCAAACGAGCCGCCGCGCGTTTAGCGGGCACTCCCTGGAAGGTGAACTCCGAGGTCGCAAGCCAATGGTTGCGCGCACCGGGCAATCGACCGTCACGAACTGCGACGGCGGTGCTCGATGCGGCATATGCCCGAGGCGCGATCAGTATGCGCGGCTACGACCGCACGCTGCGACTGGCATGGACGATCGCCGACCTCGAAGGCAAGGAAGCACCTGAACGGTCGGAGATTCGACAGGCCCTCACCCTGCGCGAGGGGGCAGCATGAGCGGCGCTCAGCACACCCGGCTGCCCTCGCTTCGGGCAGAGGCCTTAGTGGTGCAACAACTCGCCCGCCTCAACGCAGAGGGCGACGAGGAGGAAATGACACAGCAGCGAGCAGATCTCATGCTCGCCCGTGTCGCCTGGTCGAGGTTGTGCGAGCCAGGCGACAGCACCGCGGGCGAGCTGCTCGGCTCGCTCGGTCCCGAACTCGCGCTCGACCTCCTGGTGCGAGGTGTGAATGCGAAGAAGATTGTCGACGTCGCGTGCGCGCACGGAGCCGAGATCCCGACCCGTCATATGACCGAAGCACTCAGCCGGTGGAAGCCCCGGCTGAGTCGTAGCGACACGCTCAGAGACATCGAGCGTGCAGCGCATGCGGGACTTCGTATCGTGCTACCCGGCGACACCACCTGGCCCACGTCGCTCGATGACCTTGCGCTGCACGCTCCCAACATGCTGTGGGTGCGAGGCGATCCACAACGGCTGCGGTCCCCATCCCTTGGCGTGGTCGGGGCCAGGGCCGCAACCGGCTATGGCAGCCATGTCACTGCGGAGATCGTCGACGGTGTGTGTGCAGCAGGGATCGCAATCGTCTCGGGTGCGGCCTACGGTATTGACGCGGTAGCGCATCGCACTGCGCTCGCGGCCGAGCACACGACCATTGCAGTGCTCGCCGGGGGAGCAGACCGACCCTACCCGCGGGCCCATGAAACGTTGCTCGACCGTATCGCGCAATCAGGCGCGGTCTGCTCGGAGATGATTCCGAATGCCGCACCCACGAAATGGAGGTTTCTGCAGCGCAATCGGATTATTGCCGCGATCTCTCGAGCAACGCTGGTGACCGAGGCGGGTATGCGCTCGGGTAGTTTGAACACGGCAGGACACGCTGCTCAGTTGGGTCGGGCGCTTGGAGCTGTGCCCGGGCCCGTAAACTCGGCATCGTCTGCGGGGTGCCACCGGCTGATTCGCGAGTACGACGCGATGCTTGTCACCAACTCGAAAGAGGCGTGCGAGCTCACAGGAGTTGCGGGCGACACGACGCTCTGCGCTGACGGTTCGCACGAACCCGACATGCGCGAACCTGACGCGCACGAACACCCCACGTCTGAGCGAGAGCATGACGGGGCCTGGGAGCGTCGAGTGCGAGATGCGCTTCCACTGCGCGGTTCGCGGGACCTGGCCGAGATAGCGAAGCTTGCCGGGCTCACCGTGTCGCAGACCCGAGGAGTGCTGGCCGAGCTTGAGATACTCGGGTTCGTGCGGCGCGCCAATGATGGTGTCGGCTCCGCGTCGGCCTGGGCGCTCGCGAGGTGAATTCGTGAAACACACGAGCAAGACCGCGCCACGGCCGCCACCGCTCCGGGAACCTCGGCGTGATGGCGCACAATGAATGTATGCGGCTGAACGAGGCGATCGAGGGGTTTCTGAGAACCGTCGAGTTCGAGTACGGGTACTCGACACACACCGTGAAGGCCTATCGCAACGACCTCCGTTCCCTCCTCGAGTTCGTGCAACCGGAGGAACAGGACGGGCAACCGGGCGAGGTGGACGTGACGGTGCTCGACCTGGAGCTCTTGCGCGGTTGGTTGTGGGACAAGCAGCAGCGCGGTTACGCGACGCGCACGATTGCGCGGAGTGTGGCCACGATCAAGTCGTTCGGCAGCTGGCTCGAACAGCGGCAGGTGCTGCCGGGGAGCCCGGCTTCTCGCCTGCACACCCCGAAGCAAACGAAAACGCTGCCGAGAGTGCTCAGTGAACAGCAACTCGACCGCATTCTTGAGCGAGCGGCGCGGCGAGCCGAGAGCGGAGATCCCGGACAGATCAGGGATCGGGCCGTGCTCGAACTGCTCTATGCCACGGCTCTTCGGGTGTCGGAACTGTCGGCGCTGCCCCTCGACGGGCTCGACCTGAACGCCCGCACCGTGCGGGTGATCGGCAAGGGCAACAAGCAGCGCGTCGTGCCGATGGGAGCACCCGCGGCCGGGGCAATAGACGATTATCTTCGTCGAGCACGCGGGCCGCTGCTGGCGCAGGGCGAGGGCGAGGATCCGGGCACGGTCTTCGTATCGAACCACGGGACCGCACTCAGCCCCAGTGCGGTGTATCGCCTCGTCTCGAGGGAGCTCGAGCAGGAACCGGGAGGCGGCCCGCGAGGACCACACACGTTCAGGCATAGCGCCGCCACCCACCTGTTGAACGGTGGCGCTGATCTGCGAGTGGTGCAGGAGATGCTCGGGCACGCGAGCCTGGGGAGCACCCAGATCTACACGCACGTCTCGACGGAGCGGCTTGCGCAGACCTACCGCCAGGCGCACCCGCGGGCCTGAGACCGGGGAGGCCCGGCGGTAGGTGTCAGCATGGGTTAAGGCTGCTCGTTCGCCCCCGGCTCAGTGCCGGCATCGTCAGCACCCGCCGCATTGTCGCCGGCCGCCTGTCCGGCACGCTTGCGCCTGGTTGTGGCGAACGTACCGCCACCGATCGCGAGCACCAGCACGACGGCGATCGCCACCCAGATCGCGACAGGCACACCCGAGTTCTCGTTCTCGCTCTGCGTGGTCACGACATCGGCTTCGTCGTTATCGGCAGGGGCATCAGACGAGTCGGACTCGTGCTGGTGGCCCTCAGACCCGCCGGATCCGGCTTCCTCCTCGTCGTGATGGTGGTCCGCCTCCGCTGGAGTCAGGCTCCACTCGGAGTTGCCGTCTCCGAGATCCTTACCGACGAGGTCAAGCTCGCCGTTGATGGGGTGACCGTCGCTAGAGACCGCTCGCCACTGCACAGTGACATGCTCTCCGAAGGGAGGCATCACGATGCGCTGCACGAGGTCGCGGCCCGAGACGATGGGGCTCCCATCAAGCAGATCTGCGCCCGAGTCGTCGGTGATGACGAACGCGGCACCCTCGTTGATGAGTTCATTGTTGAAGCTGAGCGTGAGTTCCACCCCTGAGCCGTCGGATGTCGCTTCTGCGGAGGAACCGACAAGCTGGTCGTGGGCGAGCGCCGGTGCCGCCGCACTGACGGTCAACGCGAGTGCGGCAATGATGCCGGCGGCAATGCGGGCGAACGGGTTTCGGGTACGCCGGATTGGCGCGGTGAAGGTCTTCATGTGTGTACTTTCTCTTGTCATGTGCAGTGGATCAGTGGTCCGCGCATGCGGCCGGACCGCCCGTGCATACGGGTGGACCACGATGACTGATCACTGAGAGAAAGTTGTGCTCTGCGACGCGTTCTCGGGTGAGATCCAACGCAAGGATTACCCGAGGTGCGGGGAGCCGCACGCTGCGCAGCAGCGTCGGCAGTGCACTGCGCAGCACTCGCACGAGGTGCAGCAGGGAACGCTCGCCCCAGTGCATGAGTGCGATCGTCAGCGCTGCTGCGAGGGCGTGGGACGCCCACATCGAGGCGTCGGTGCCGGCAGAAGCGAGTTCGGGGTCGAAACGGAGCAGCGACAGGTGCGCGTGTGGGGAAACCGGCGCAGGAAGCGCAGGAACAGCAGGAAGGGGTGCCCCTGGTGCCTGTGTGAGACCAGCGGAGGGCGATCCGAGGCCCGCGAATGCCCAGTGGTACAAGAACTGGGCCGTGCTGACCGCGAGAGCGAGCCGCCACAGTGAGGCGATGCGACCCGCGAGCAGCACACACACGGGCAGAGCAATGAAGGTCGTCGCGGCGATAGCGAGTGGTGTCGCGGTGCCCCCGGCGACGCTGTGCGAGGCAGCGGCGAGCATCGTTGCGGTGAGCGCACCGAAGAGTCCGCGCACGCTTCTGACGGCGCGGCTCATTCTCGGCTTGGAGCTCACGCTCACAGTCTAAAACGACGCCTCAGGCCGACGCTGACCAGTTCCCCGAAGGCTTCGGCCGGGACAGGTAGGATTGATCCTTGTGTCAACGAGTGAAGAATCGGCAACCGCCAACCCGATCACCCAGGAAGCCGCCGACGCGGCTGTCGCAGCAGCCCTCGAGGCATTCGCAGCAGCAAGCTCCGTCGCCGAACTGAAACAGGCTCGCGGTCAACACGCAGGCGAGGCGAGCGCGATCGCACGGCTGAACGCGAAGATGCGCGAAGTGCCGAAGGATCAGAAGGCCGCGACCGGCAAGTTCATGGGGCAAGCTCGTGGCCGCATCGAAGGCGCGTATAAGCAGCGTGAGGCCGAGCTCACCGAGGCCGAGGCCGCCGCGCGCCTCGTCGCCGAGACCGTGGACGTGACCGAGGCTCCAGTGCGGCGAGCATCGGGTACGCGTCATCCGCTGGCGCAGCTGCAAGACGAGATCGGTGATGTTTTTATCGGCATGGGGTGGGAGATCGCCGAAGGTCCCGAGCTCGAACACGAGTGGTTCAACTTCGACGCGTTGGGATTCGACCCTGACCACCCGGCACGAGCGATGCAGGACACCTTCTTCGTCGACCCCCCTGAGCGGCACCTGCTGCTGCGCACCCACACGTCGCCGGTGCAGGTGCGGTCGCTGCTCGACCGGGAGCTTCCGGTGTACGTCATCGCGCCCGGTCGCGTGTACCGCACGGACGAGCTCGACGCGACGCATACCCCCGTGTTTCAGCAGGTCGAGGGCCTCGCGATCGATCAGGGCCTGACGATGGCGCACCTGCGCGGCACGCTCGAGCACTTCGCCCGCCAGATGTTCGGCGAAGAGGCGAAGATCCGTCTGCGTCCGAACTTCTTCCCGTTCACCGAGCCGAGTGCCGAGATGGACGTCTGGCAGCCGAACGCCAAGGGCGGAGCCCGCTGGGTGGAGTGGGGCGGCTGCGGCATGGTCGATCCCAATGTGCTGCTCGCGGCCGGCATCGACCCCGACAAGTACCAGGGGTTTGCGTTCGGCATGGGCATCGAGCGAACCCTCCAGTTCCGCCACGACCTCAACGATATGCACGACATGGTCGAGGGCGATGTGAGATTCAACCAGCAGTTCGGAGGCTTGGTCTAATGCGTATTCCACTCAGCTGGCTCGGTGAGCACGTCGCCCTTGCAGACGGCATCACTCCCGAGCAGGTGCATGCCGATCTCGTGCGCGTCGGGTTTGAAGAGGAATCGATCCGCAGGTTCGAGGCGACCGGTCCGATCGTGGTCGGGCAGGTGCTCTCGCGCGAGCCTGAACCGCAGACGAACGGCAAGACCATCAACTGGTGCCAGGTGCGTGTCGCGCCAGCAGGACAGCAGGCTGCAGACGGCGGCGCTGACGTGCGCGGCATTGTGTGCGGTGCCCACAACTTCGAGGCCGGTGACAAGGTCGTCGTGACACTGCCGGGCTCGGTGCTGCCGGGTGACTTCCGCATCGCCGCGCGCAAGACCTACGGGCACGTGAGCGACGGCATGATCGCCTCGGCGCGCGAGCTCGGTATGGGCGAGGATCACGAAGGCATCGTCGTGCTCTCGCGGCTGGGCCTCGACCCCGAGGTGGGGGCGAACGCGCTCGAGCTGCTCGGTCTCACCGACTCGGCGGTCGAGATCAATGTCACACCCGATCGCGGGTATGCGTTCTCGATTCGCGGCGTGGCTCGCGAATATGGGCATTCGACCGGTGCCGTGTTCACGGACCCCGCGACGTCGCTCGAGATCGGGCGAGGATCGGGATTCGACGTCGTGCTCGATGACCGGGCCCCGATCCGCGGTCGTCAGGGGTGCACCGGCTTCATCGCGCGCGTGGTGCGCGGCGTTGATCCGTCGCGTCCGACTCCGCCGTGGATGGTGTCGCGGCTCGTGCTCGCGGGCATCCGTTCGCTCGGCCTGCAGGTCGACATCTCGAACTACGTCATGCTCGAGCTCGGGCAGCCCCTGCACGCCTACGATCTCTCGAAGGTCACCGGGGGGATCACGGTGCGGCGCGCGCGACCGGGGGAGACCCTCGTCACGCTTGACGGGCAGGAGCGGAAGCTCGACCCCGAGGACCTGCTGATCACCGACGAGTCGGGTCCGATCGGCCTCGCCGGTGTCATGGGCGGGGAATCGACCAAGACCGATGACTCGACCACCGACATCCTGATCGAGGCCGCGACCTTCGATCCCGTGTCGATCGCGCGCACGCTGCGCAGGCACAAGCTGCCAAGCGAGGCATCGAAGCGGTACGAGCGCGGCGTTGACCCGCTCGTTGCCGCCGCGGCGGCGCAGCGCATGGTTGATCTGCTCGTCGAGCTCGGAGGCGGGACCGCAGACGAGCTGGGTGCCGACCTTGTGGCTCCGTTCGAACCGGAGACGGTTGCGCTGCCGCTTGCTCGTGTGAACGGGCTCCTCGGCACCGACTACACTGACGACGAGATTCGCGGCGCGATCGAAATGATCGGTTGCGAGGTTGTAGCCGGGGGAGATGGCACGCTTCAGGTCACCCCGCCGAGCTGGCGCAGCGACCTGTCGCGCCCCGCGGACCTCATCGAAGAGGTAGCGCGCATTGTCGGCTACGACCGGATCCCCTCCGTGCTGCCCGTAGCACCGGCCGGTCGCGGGCGCACTCGTGAACAGCGCCTGCACCGCCGCGCCGCAGACGTCATCACGGCATACGGCCTGGACGAGGTGCAAAGCTACCCCTTCGTCTCGCGTGCGCAGCTGAACGCGTTCGGTGCTAATGCGGGTGACGCCGGCGAGCCGGTGCACGCCGTGCGGCTCGCGAACCCGCTCGACGGGGAGACCCCGTTCCTGCGCCGCTCACTGCTGCCGGGCCTGGTCGGGGCCGCGCAGCGCAACACTTCGCGCGGTCTCACAGATCTTGCGCTCGTCGAGTTCGGTACGGTGTTCGTTCCCCCGACTGCCGGTGACGGCGAGTCGCAGCAGCTCGGCACCGACACCGTGCCGCCGCTCGCGGAGCTTCCGAGCGAGGAGAAGCTCGCAGAGTTGAATGCATCGATTCCGACGCAGCCGCGCCGCGCCGCTGGACTGCTCCTCGGTGATGCTGTGGCGAAGCAGCCCGGCCAGTCCGCGCGCGCCTACGATTGGGCCGATGCGCTCGACGCCGCCCGCGCGGTGGCCGGTGCCGTGAGCGCCGAGCTGGTCGTGCGTCAGGGGGCCCACCGCGCATTCCACCCGGGTCGCACCGCAGAGCTGTGCGTGTCGGTTGACGGAGAGCTGGAGGTCATCGGTGTTGCGGGTGAACTGCTGCCCGAGCTCGTGACCGAATCGCACCTGTCTGGTCGTGTCGCGGCGTTCGAACTCGATCTGTCGCGTCTCATCGAGGTTGCACCTCGCGAGCCCGACACGTCGCCGCTGTCGACCTATCCCGCCGCGACGCAGGACCTCACGCTCCTGGTCGACACCGAGGTGCCCGCAGAGGCGGTGCGTGCGGCCGTGGTTGCGGGTGCCGGCGATCTGCTCGAGCACGCGCGCATCGTCGACGACTACCGCGGCAAGGGCGTGCCCGAGGGGTTGCGCGCGCTGACCTTCGCGCTGCGTTTCAGGGCCGAGGATCGCACGCTCAAAGCCGAGGAAGCCAGCGAGGCGAAACTGGCCGGTGTCGCAGCGGCCGAGACGGCGTTCGGGGCGAAGCTGCGCGACTAACGCGGAGCGTTCGATATGGGGTCGTCGCGCGATTGGCCGGGTGACGAGCAGCGTGTCGCCGAGTGGGTGCGTGCGATGCTTCGAGCACCGTTCGACGTCGAGCCTGAGGTGCTCACGGTCGACGGGCTCGACCACGCGATTGTGCGGACTCGCGTTCTCGAGCGCGACCTGAGCGATCTGCTCATTGACCTCACCGGGGTGCGCATCACGACAGGAGCGAAGGCGTTCGGGTTCGACACCGGCGCTCCGGCCGACGGCGATGCTGCAGCACCGCAGCCCATCGGCCGCGAGGCCGGTATGCTGCGGGTTGGGCGCGCCTTGGCGCGTCCGATCCTCGTCAATGATGTGAAGGTGAACTTCGAGGCTCGGGTGACCGCGCTGCCGATTGCGTGGGAGAGCTACACGCGGCCGCTTGACGAGCGGGTCGAAGCGAGCCGCCACGCGATCGTGCCGAACGATGCGCACGGGCTCCAGGGATTTGAGGCCGAGTTCGAAGCAGCGATGGTCACCTCTGACATCGAGCGGCTGTTTGTTTCACTGGCGCAACCGCTGGTCGAGTCCGCCGGCGCAAAGCTGACCGGCGTGTCGGTCGAGCTTTCCCAGGGCAATGATCATGTGGTGCACCTGACGGCGGCAGCGCGCGTGAGGTGGAAGTGGCTGTCTGGCTCAGCTCGAGTGCGAGCCGCGGTGCGGGTCGCACCAGACGGGCGGTGCACCCTGCTGAAGCTGAGGCTCCGCAGCCGCAATCCGCTCCTCGCCCTCGCGCTGCTCGCCGCGCGCGGGCAGGTGAAGCAGGCTGTCGGGCGGGAGATCGACCTGAACCAGGCGCTCGCCGAGCAAGGTCTGCCGCTGCGCGTCTCGCACGTGGCGATCGCGGTGCGTCGCGAGGCGTTGTGCCGCGTCAAGCTTGAGGGGCTGGCTCGCTCCGGATGACGCTACGACTCCACCTCGATGCCGAGCTGCCGCGCCGCTCGCGCGAGGCGACTATCGAACGTGGCAAGACGGGAACCGCTTTGATCAGCTGTGAGAATGACGCAGCAATCCGGTAGCTTCAAGCCGGTAGCGGCTCGCATCTGAGCGAGGCGAACTCCCGCATCCGCAGGAGGGGGGAGCACCTTGACTCCGAGCGATTCGATGGTCTCGAAGTGCTCCCGTTCTGCTCCGATCTCAGCCGCGTGAACCAACGTCTCCGCGTGGTTGATCGGGTTCATGTACAGCACTTGACCCGCAAGCGCTGCCCGTTCCAAGAGGGCGGTGGCGCTGGCGTGGTGCGCGTCTCGTGCGCTGAAGTGGGCGATGAGGACCCCGGAGTCGAGAGTGATCATCACGGCCACTCGCTGCGTAGATTCTCGAGATAACCATCCGGGTACTCGAAGCTCCCCGCAGTTCTTCGGACGGTTTCGAGCCGGACGCGCCGCTCACGCTCGATCTCAGGACTGATTGCTTCATTGCCAGCCTCGATGAGGCGGAGCAGGAGGCGCGACGGGCGATCCTTGTCTTGAGGCCACGTGAGCCGCGCATTCTCGAGCGCTTGCGCAACCGCGGGTGTCTCGGTGATCGCGTGGCGGGGCCGAATCGTGGGCATGGCCCAAGTGTAACACCTCACCGAACGTGTGACACCGTGCGGCAATAGCACCAAAGGCGTAGCCTAGAAATCAGCAGACATCGAGGTCTGAAAGGCACGAGGAGGTCGCCATGACCGAACAGAAGATCATTCCCAATATCTGGTGCAACCGCAACGCGGAAGAGGTCGGTGCGTTTTACGCGAACGTGTTCGAGAACGCCGAGTTCGAGATCGAGAGCCGATACCCGAGCGAAGCTGACCTACTCCTCGATTTTCAGAAAGAGTTCGCCGGTGCCCCGCTGGCCGTCACGGTGACGATCTCCGGGTACCGCTTCTTGCTCATCAACGCTGGAGACGAGTTCTCGCCGAACCCGTCGATCTCGTTCATGCTGAACTTCGACCCGTTGCTCTTCGACGGCAACGAAGATCTCGCCCGCGCGAGCCTCGACCGGCTCTGGGAGCGTCTCCGAGCGGACGGTTCCGAACTCATGCCGCTCGGTGAGTACCCCTTCAGCCCCCGCTATGGCTGGGTGCAAGACCGCTTCGGCGTGAGCTGGCAGCTCATGTTGACCGACCCCGCCGGGGATCCGCGTCCCTTCATCCTGCCGTCCCTCATGTTCAGCGGGCCCGTGCAGAACCGCGCGCGAGAGGCCGTCGACCACTACCTCGACGTGTTCGCCGATGTTGCCGGTGGTGCCGAGCGCGGCATCTACGCCCCGTACCCCGAGCAGCAGGGACCAGCAACGCCCGGGGCCGCAATGTTCAGCGACTTCCGCATCGGCCCGCAGTGGTTCGCGGCGATGGACTCGGGAGTCGAGCAAACGTTTGCCTTCACGTGCGGCGTGTCGCTCGAGGTGACGTGCGAGGATCAGCGCGAGATCGACCGATACTGGGACGCGCTCTCTGCAGTCCCGGAGGCAGAGCAGTGCGGGTGGCTCGCGGATCGCTTCGGAGTGAGCTGGCAGATCGTCCCCAGGAACATGGACGAGCTCATGCAGAAGCCTGGTGCGTACTCCAAGATGATGAACATGAAGAAACTCGTGATCGACGAGTTCTGACCGCCTGTGGTGGACACGGATCCCGGTTTCTCGTTCCCGGGCGCGGTATCAGGCGTGCCCGATAACGTAGAGGCATGCAGTTCATAGGTGCGCAGCCAACCGTTGACCTCACGTACTCCGACGTCTTCCTGGTGCCCCGTCACTCCGATGTGGGCAGTCGACTGAAGGTTGATCTGGCTCCGGGCGACGGCACGCCCGCAACCATTCCACTGGTCGCGGCGAACATGAACGCCGTGACCGGACCCCGGCTCGCGGCAGTGCTTGCGAGGCGGGGTGGCCTCGGTGTCCTGCCGCAAGACCTGGCCCCCGAACAACTCGTCGAAGCAATCCAGTGGGTCAAACGGCAGCCAGTGAACTGCGATGCGCCCCTGGTATTCGCGCCGAGTGCTTCCGCAGCGGAGGCGCTCCGCTTCGTGCCGCCGGTGCCGGGCCACGGGATCGTAGTTGCGACGGGCGAGGCTGCGCAGGACGGCAGCCTGGCACTCGGCTCGGTCATCGGTGTGCTGGCCGCTTCCCGCCTCGCGACCGCCCCACCGGACGCGCAGCTTGGTGACCTCATCCATTCGCCCCTGCGCACCATAGACGCAGCTGCGATCGGCCCCGACAGGTCCGCGTTTGACGCCGTGCGCGACCTCGAAGAGCGGCACGGCGTTGAACTGATCGGGGTGACAACGGGAGACCGCTTGATCGGCACGATCAACTCGCGCAGCGCGTTGCGCGGCACCCTCTACCGTCCAGCTCTCGATGCCCAGGGCCGCCTCGCGGTCGCCGTCGCGGTCGGAATCAATGGTGACGCGGCCGCAAAGGCAGAACAGTTCTCTCGCGCTGGTGCCGACGTGCTCGTGCTCGATACGGCGCACGGCCACCAGCAGGGGATGCTCACGGCACTCAGGGCCGTGTCTGCACTGCGACTCGGTCTGCCACTCGTCGCCGGCAACATCGTCACCGCAGATGGCGTGCGCGACCTCGTCGAAGCTGGTGCGAACATTCTGAAGGTCGGCGTCGGCCCCGGAGCCATGTGCACCACACGCATGATGACGGCGGTCGGGCGCCCGCAGTTCTCCGCCGTGCTCGAGACCGCGCAAGCGGCCCGCGAACTGGGCGCGCACGTGTGGGCCGACGGTGGGGTGCGGTATCCGCGCGATGTCGCCCTAGCGCTCGCGGCGGGTGCGGAATCGGTCATGATCGGTTCCTGGTTCGCGGGCACCATCGAAGCCCCCGGTCAGGTGCACCGCGACGAGCACGGTCGGCTCTACAAAGAGTCTTGGGGAATGGCCTCGACCAAAGCGGTGCAAGCCAGGTTCGGCGCGCTCGATGCCTATGAGCTCGCGCGCAAGGAGCTCTTTGCCGAGGGGATCTCGAGTTCGAAGATTTACCTCGACCCCCAGCGCCCCGGCGTCGAGGACCTGCTCGACATGATCACGTCCGGGGTGCGATCCTCGTTCACCTATGCCGGTGCGGCGACGGTTGAGGAGTTCCATGTGCGCGCCCACGTCGGCCTGCAGTCGGCAGCGGGCTACGAGGAGGGCAAAGCGCTCCCCGTGTCGTGGTGACTGGAACTGGAAGAATAGACCACACACCCGCGCGGATCGCGCGACCACCTGAGGAGTGACACGTGAAGTACATCTCGACCCGCGGCGGAATGCAACCGATCAGTTACAGCGAGGCCCTGCTCGAGGGGCTCGCACCTGACGGAGGTCTCGCGGTCCCCGAGCATCTGCCTCGACTCTCGATCGAGCAGATCGAGAGCTGGCGCGGGCTCCGCTATGCGGAGCTGGCGGTTGAGGTGCTCTCGCTCTTTGCGACGGACATACCCCGTGCGGAGCTCGAGCGCATGTGCGCCGCAGCGTACAGCCGGGAGAACTTCGGTGTCGACGAGATCGTTCCCCTCACTGAGATCGAGCCGAACCTGCTGCTGCTCGGACTGAGCGAGGGCCCCACCCTGGCGTTCAAAGATATGGCGATGCAGTATCTCGGCCAGTCGCTCGAGTACGCGCTGCGCCGCCGGGGAAGCGTGCTCAACATTGTCGGAGCGACCTCGGGCGACACCGGCTCCGCCGCAGAGTACGCGCTTCGCGGCAAGCAGGGAATCTCGGTCTTCATGCTGTCGCCGCAGGGTCGCATGAGCGACTTCCAGCGGGCACAAATGTATTCCCTGACCGACGAGAACATTCACAACATTGCCGTGGAAGGCGTGTTCGACGATTGCCAGAACCTGCTCAAGGCGCTCTCCGGAGACCTCGAGTTCAAGCGTGAGCATTCGCTCGGCACCGTCAACTCGATCAACCTGGGACGCATCAGCGCACAGATCGTCTACTACTTCTGGGCGTGGCTCCGCGCGAGCGATGCGGTCGAGGCCGCAAAGCGGCCCACGTACGAGGTATCGTTCACGGTACCCTCCGGCAACTTCGGCAACATTCTCTCGGGCCACTACGCCAGACAGATGGGCCTTCCCGTTCGCCGCCTGGTGCTCGCCGCGAATGAGAACAACGTGCTCGACGAGTTCTTCACCACCGGTATGTACCGGCCACGCAGCGCACAAGACACCTTTCAGACCTCGAGCCCTTCGATGGACATCTCGAAGGCGTCCAACCTCGAGCGGTTCATCTTCGACCTGCTCGGCCGCGACACCGAGCGCCTGGCCGACGCCTGGGCCGTGCTCGACCGCACGGGCGAGTTGGACCTGTCGGACGAGCGCGAACGATTCGAGCGGGAATTCGGGTTGCTCAGCGGCACGAGTACCCACGCAGACCGTGTCGAAACCATCCGTGCGGTGCACACCCGAAGCGGCATCGTGATCGACCCACACACCGCCGACGGGGTGAAGGTGGCTGGCACGCATCGCACGCCCGACGTGCCGATGATTGTGCTCGAGACCGCGAAACCGGCGAAATTCCCCGAGATCGTCACCGAGGCGATCGGCCGGCCCGTTGCGCTGGAACCCCGCTTCGAGCAGATGCTCCGCCTGCCCCAGCAGGTGGTTTCCCTGCCGAACGAGGCTGCGAAGCTGCGCGAGTTCGTCGCTTCCCGCGCGCTGCACTGACAGAACGCGAAACGTCCACGCTAGCGTGGGGATACCGCACCTATCAGCGACGAGAGGACGATCCTATGGAGCAGCAACCGACAAAGCGCCTGTGGAGCGACTATTTCGGCTTTCTCGCCACGCGGTCGCTGCAGATCATCATCGTGCTCGTGCTCGTCGCCGTGGTGGTCTGGGGCCTCAGAGAGCTCAGCACGGTCTTCATCCCGATCATGCTGGCACTCATCCTCGCCAGCACGTTCTGGCCGGTGACGAGATGGTTGCAGCGCCACCGGGTGCCGGCGGCGCTCGCGGCCGCAATCGAACTGATCGGCATCCTGCTGCTCCTCACCGGAGTCGGCTGGCTCGTCACCTGGGCGGTCCGCGATGAGTGGGATGAGCTCGCATCCAAGGCACACGACGGGTTCGTCCAGCTGATCGAATGGACGCACACGCTCCCGTTCGAGATCGACAGTGACCAGCTGATCGAGTGGCGCGACCAAGCGCTCGACTGGGCGACCTCCGCCAACGTGGGGGCGGGGGCGCTTGCCGGGGTCGGTGCGGTAGCGAGCTTCATCACCGGGTTCGTGCTGATGGTGGTCGTCCTGTTCTTCTTCTTGAAGGACGGCCCGAAGATCTGGCAGTTCGTGCTGCGACCATTCGAGGGTGCGCCGTACGAGCGCGCACTCCGCATCGGCGAGAAGGCCGTTGGCACGCTCGGCTCGTACGTGCGGGGCACCGCGAGCGTCGCGCTCGTCGACGCGATCGGCATCGGCATCGGCCTGGTGATTCTGCAGGTGCCGCTCGCGCTGCCACTGGCCGTTCTCGTCTTCTTACTCTCCTTTATCCCGCTGGTCGGAGCGACAGTTGCCGGCATTCTCGGGGCGCTCGTCGCGCTCGTCGCGAACGGCCCTCTGAATGCCGTGCTCGTCGTCGCAGTGGTGGTGCTCGTGAACCAGCTCGAGGGGAACTTCTTGCAACCCGTGCTCATGGGCCGCGCGCTGAAGTTGCACGCCCTCGTCATTCTGCTGGCTCTCACGGTCGGCACCGTGCTCGCCGGCATTCTCGGTGCGGTGCTCGCCGTGCCCATCGCGGCCGTGGTGTGGGGCATCATCCAGGTGTGGGATGGCCCGGATCTTCCGGCGAAGTGGGCGCGGCCGAAGGCAGGAGCTCCCGCGTAGCGCGGCCCTGCGTGTGTTGTACCCACCAACCCCGTTCGATACCCCCTGTCCGTCTCACCTCAGAAGGAGCCACGTGTCACTCGACCTCCGACCCGCACTCGATTGCCCGCAACTACTCGCGAAGCCGGTGTTCCAAGCCCTGACCGGCATCGATCCAGCACTCTCCGCGTCCGTCAGCGTCGCGCCGATCGACGCGAACCTGGCTGACACAGCGGCCTTCTGCGAAGCATACGAGGTGTCACTCGATGCCTCGGCGAACTGCATTGTGGTCGCGGGCAAACGCGGAGACTCCGTGACCTATGCGGCGTGCGTGGTCCTTGCGACGACGCGCGCCGACGTGAACGGCGTTGTGCGCAAATTGCTCGGTACACGCAAGGCGAGCTTCGCCCCAATGGAAGAGGCAACCTCACTCACCGGTATGGAGTACGGCGGGATCACCCCGATCGGCGTCCCCACGGACTGGCGGGTGCTCGTCGACTCCCGGGTCGCGGAGGTTCCCCAGGCGATTATCGGGGCGGGGATCCGCGGCGCCAAAATCCAGCTGCCTGGCCACGTGCTCGCCGCGCTGCCCGGGGTGGAGCTGATCGAAGGACTCGCACAGTGAGCCGTCCACGTGCTACTTGAAGCGGAACGGGTCGCCGTTGACCTCGACGGGTCGACCTTGCTGCCTGAAACGACACTGCGGGTGCAGCCGGGCGAGTGCGTTGCGGTGCTCGGTGCCAACGGCGCGGGTAAGACAACCCTGCTGCGGGTGCTGGCCGGTCGGCTGCCACCCTCGTCGGGACGCGTGCACTTGTCCGGAGCACCCCTACGGGAACGCGACACACGAGTGCGCCGAGCGATCGCCGCGCTCATCGACCCGCCGACGCTCTACCCCGATCTCACCCTCCGGGAGAACCTCGCCCTGATCGAAGCGGCCTGGTCCGGCGACCATCCGAGTCTCGGTATCGCAGCGCTCGACGTCTTCGGGTTACAGGATCTTGCGCTGCGTTTCGCCAACGAGCTGTCCAGCGGTCAGCGGCAGTTGGCTTCGCTGGCGGTGACCTTTGCGAGGCCGGCGCACATACTGTTGCTCGATGAACCGGAGCAGCGGCTCGACCCGGATCGACGGTCCCTCCTCGCCCAGGCGATGCGCACCGCTCGCTCTCGTGGGGTCGCCGTCGTCTTCGCCTCGCACGCGCCCGATCTGGTCGATCAAGTCGCCGACCGCGCGGTTCGGATCAGCCCATGAGCGCTCGAAGCGCCCAGGCGAAACCGTTTGCCGCGGTACGCGGAATCCTGCGCGCCAGACGCGACCGCCCGAGCGGCGGAGACGTCGCGTACGCGGCCTATCTCAGCATCATGCTCGCCATCATCGTGGCGGTGCCGGTGGTGCGCGCAGTGGTGTTGTGGTTGGCCGAAGCACTGCAGCCGCCGAGTCCTGCGACTGGAGTCTGGCTCTTGGGAGTTGTGGCGGGTGTGCTCCTTGGTTCGTTCGTCCTTGGCGGCTACGCCGGTCCGATCCGGGCGAGGCTGCCCGAGGTCGACTTGCTGTTGACGTCCGCGTTGCCGCGGGCGCGGTTGCTCGGGCCGAGGCTGCTGAGAACGGCGCTGGCCGCTGGGGTAGGCGGCGCTGGGATCGCGCTGGTGTGCTTCGGTGCACGCGTGTTGCGCGGGGAAGCTGCGGGGCTCGATGCCCTGGGGTTCGCGGCGTTCGGTGCGGCGGTCGGCGCGGGATGCGTCGCAGCAGCGACGGCCGGCCAGGTGCTGCGCGGTGCCGGGTGGCAGCAGCTGAGAGATCAGGCGCAGCGCGTCGACGCGGTCGGCACGATGGCGGCCACCGGGGACCTCCGTGCTGCATCGACGCGTCTGGCCTCACCCATCCGCTTCGGGCGTCGCTGGGTCTGGCGGGTGCCGCGGCGCGCTTGGGCGCGGATGCCGGCACGCGATCTGCTCGGTGTGCTGCGAACGCCGTTGCGCAGTTGCGCGGCGGGGATCGGGCTGCTCCTTTCCGGGACGTTGCTGGGTGCCGTGCTGGTGCATGCGGACAGCGGCGAGATTCCTGTTGCGGTCACCACCGTAGGCGGTGCCGCGGCTGCGGTGCTGGGCTATGCATCGATCGGTCCCTGGTGTCGAGGCCTGCGTGCCGCGGCGGAGTCTGTCGGAGCACCCGCGCTGTACCCGCACTCACCGGGCTCGCTACTCGGGCGTCATCTCGTGGTGCCGGGAACGCTCGCCGTAGCCGTCGGCTCGGCCGGATGCGCCGGGCTGCTTGCGGCGGGGATCGATTCGAGCTCGCCGCTTTTCGTGATCATGACCGGTGCGTTGTTCGGCGCAGTGGCGGTGGCGCTGCGTTTGCTCGGCGCACTCAAGGGTCCGTTGCCGCAGCGGCTGCTCGCGCCGATCCCCTCACCGGTGGGGGACCTCGCCGGTATGAACATCCTGCTCTGGGCCCTCGACGCCCCGATCTGGTCCGCAGTCATAGGCGGCCTGTGCGGTGCAGCAGCGGGCATGTGGTCGTTCGCCCCGATCCTCGTCGCGCTCTTCGCGCTTACAATGCTCGGACTGTGGGCTATTGCTCGCTTGCGCATCGCGGCAAACAGATACTGACGGTCGCATTCGTGCGGCTCACCCCCGACCCGCGACCGGATCCGCCCCGTCGAACGGTAAAGTGAGTGCAGAGTTGATGCCGCAGCGCCACAGCCGGCCAGGCCAACGCAGAAACGGAGTCGGTGTGCACCTGAAGAGCCTGACCCTGAAAGGGTTCAAGAGCTTCGCGCAACCGACCGTGTTCCAGTTCGAACCAGGAGTCACGGCCATTGTCGGCCCGAACGGATCCGGCAAGTCAAACGTCGTCGACGCGCTCGCCTGGGTCATGGGCGAGCAGGGTGCCAAAACCCTTCGCGGCGGCAAGATGGAAGACGTTATCTTTGCCGGCACTTCGACACGAGGGCCGCTCGGGCGTGCCGAGGTCCGGTTGACGATCGACAATAGCGACGGAGCCCTACCGATCGAGTACAGCGAGGTGACGATCAGTCGCACGCTGTTTCGAAACGGTGCGAGTGAGTATGCCATTAATGGGGAAAGCTGCCGCCTGCTTGACGTGCAGGAACTGCTGAGCGACTCCGGACTTGGCCGCGAGATGCATGTGATCGTCGGGCAGGGGCAGCTGGACGCGGTGCTGCGGGCCACGCCTGAGGATCGTCGAGGCTTCATCGAAGAGGCGGCCGGCATTCTGAAGCATCGGCGCCGGAAAGAGAGAACGCTCCGAAAGCTCGAAGCGATGGAGACGAACCTCACTCGTCTGAACGATCTCGCCGGGGAGATCCGTCGCCAGTTGAAGCCGCTCGGACGCCAGGCCGAGGTTGCGAAGCAGGCTCAGGAGATCGCTGCCGAGGTGCGAGACGCGAAAGCCCGCCTGTTGGCCGACGATGTCGCGAGACTGCGCTCCGAGCTGGACGAACTCGCAAAGGACGAGTCCGAACGGCACGCAGAGCGCATCGTGCTGCAGGAGCAGCTCGAACAGAAGCAGTTGCGCATCGCTCGACTTGAGAAGGATCAGCAGGGCGACGATCTCGATGCTGCGCGCCGGATCACCATCGCGCTCGAAAGCTCGCAAAGCAAACTTCGCGGACTGCTCGCGCAAACCCAGCAGCGGCTCACTTTTCTCGCGACCCAGGCGGAGGCACCTGAGCAGGTTAACCGACTCAGCCGGGTCGCGGTGGACGAAGCAGGGGAGGAGGCGCGTCGGCTCGCCGAGCTCATTCCCGCGGCGGAGGTGCGGTGGCAGGAGGCCGGTGATCGTACCCGACGTGCGCAGCAGGCGCTCGACGCGGTCGACGAACATATCGCCGCACAGAGCGCGCTCGTGTCGAAGCACGATCTCGAGCTCTCCAAGCTCCGCGGCCTCGCGCAGGCCGCCAGCCAGAAGCACGCAACCCTGGCCGGTGAGGTGGAACGCCGCACACACGCCGTGGCACAGGCCGAGGAACGTGCGGCAGCGGCGCAGGCCGAGCTCGAATCCTTCGAGGCGGAACTTGACGATTCCGCGATGCCGGAAGCCGGGCTCGATGACGCGTATCGCGCAGCCCAAGAGGTGCAAGCCGAGGCCGAGCGCGCACGCGACGAGCTCCGCGACGTGCTGCACGGCATGGAACAAGAGCGTGCCGGATTAGACGCGCATATCGGCGCGCTTGCGCGGTCACTGGATCAACGCGACGCGTCGGGCGCGCTGCTCGCTGAGTCGCCGGTCGGGGTACGGGGCCGAGTCGCAGACCACGTGCGAGTGGCCGACGGCTTCGAAGCCGCCGTTGGCGCGGCACTCGGGGTGTTCGCAGACGCGATGCTCGCCGAGGACGATGCCGCGGCAAGCGAGGTCGTGCGCGCTGCCCGCGAACGAGACCTCGGTCGTCTTCGCACGGTGATCGCCGGCGCGGCGTCGGCGATGGGCGACCCGCCAGCCGTCGAGGGGCTGACGCGCGCCGTGGATGTGCTGCTCGATGCACCTGATGGAGTATACGGGCTGCTGGGACGCAGCTACCTGGCTGACGATCTTGCCGCAGCGGTGCAGGGTGCCTCGCAGCTGCGCTCGAAATGGCCCGCCGAGAGCTTCACGGTCGTGACGAGCGCCGGGGATGTGCTCACCCAACACACCCTCACTGGGGGGTCTGGACTTGCTCCGAGCAGAATCGAACTCACTGCAGACCTCGAGAACGCGCAAGCTCGCCGCGATCAGATCGCGAACGATATCGCGGAAGCCGAAGCTCGGCTCGCCGAACTCCGTGAAGCCGCATCGCGCGCAAAACTCGGTGCCGAGCGGGCATTCGCTGAGCTGCGAGAGGCCGACGCTCGCGTGGCCGCTGTAGCTGAGCAGCGCAACCGCCTCACCGTTCGTGCCGAAGCCGGTCGTGCCGAGGCCGAGCGCGCCGCCCACGCGCTTGCCGAGATATCGGATCGAGAGCAACAGGCGGCTGCGGAGGCGGCCCGGGCGGCGAGCACCCTGGAGGAAGCCGAAGCACGACCCCGCCCCATGTTCGACGCGAGCGAGCGGGAGGGGGTCCTGGGGGACCTCGAGGCCGCTCGCGCACTCGAGGTCGAGCGTCGGTTGGAGCTCGAGACCGCTCGAGAACGCGCCCGCGCTGCCGAAGCAACCCACCGGATGCTCGAGGAACAGTTTGAGGCGGAGCAGCGTGCCGCACAGGAAGCCGCGCGCCGAGCCGTGCTTCGCGCAAGGCAGGTCGAACGGGCCGAATGGGTGGCCGGCAGGTTGCCGGCGATCCTCGCCTCCTGCGATCGCTCGCTCGCCGACGCGCGCGTTGCCCAGCAAACGGCGGAGCAGGAGCGCGCCCGGCAGAACCAGGAGCTCACACTGCTGCGTTCGGAGGAATCCGAGTTGCGCGGTCGGCTGCAGTCGATCACTGATCGAGTGCACGGCGCTGAGCTCAAGAGCTACGAGCGGAAGCTGCAGCTGTCGACGCTTCTCGAGCGCGCGGGCAGCGAGCTGGGGCTCGTCGAGGACGTGCTGATCGCGGAGTTCGGGCCGAACGAGCCTGTTCCGGTGCCCGGCGAATCCGAAGGCGTCCCATTCGACCGCGCCGAGCAGCAGCAGCGCCTCGCGCGCGCCGAGAAAAGGCTCACCGAGCTCGGCCGCATCAATCCGCTCGCGCTCGAGGAATTCGCCGCGTTGGAGCAGCGTCACGCCTTCCTGTCTGAGCAACTGCAGGACCTCACCAAGACCCGAGCGGACCTGCTCACGATCATCGCCGATCTCGACGAGAAGATGCAGGGAATATTCGCCGAAGCGTTCGCAGACACGCAGGCCGCGTTTGCAGAGGTCTTCCCGGTGCTTTTCCCAGGCGGGTCGGGCCATGTCGAGCTTTCGAATCCCGATGACCTCCTGAACACGGGCATCGAGATGACGGTGAAGCCCGCAGGCAAGAAGGTCGAGCGCCTCTCGCTGCTTTCGGGCGGCGAGCGCTCGCTCGCGGCAGTGGCGTGGCTCATTGCGATATTCCAGGCGCGACCGAGTCCGTTCTACATCATGGATGAGGTCGAGGCCGCGCTCGACGACGCGAACCTCGGCCGACTGCTGCAGGTGTTCGAACGCTTGCGCGAGAACTCCCAGTTGATCGTCATCACGCACCAGAAGCGCACGATGGAGATCGCGGATGCGCTCTACGGGGTGTCCATGCGCCAGGACGGAATCTCGGCGGTCGTGGGGCAGCGCATCGGCCGCGAAGACTAGCGCGGGAACGCAAGAGTCATCCGAAAGTCTGACGCGGGGGTACCTTCGGTCGATGCGGCCGTGTCACGCGCGCGCATAGCGTGGTCATCAGTGGGTCAGACCGACCCGCAAGAGAGGACTAGCATGATCGAGGCGAAACACCTCACGAAGCAGTACGGGCGCAAGCGAGCTGTCTCAGACGTCAGCTTCAGTCTCAGCCCCGGTCAAGTCACCGGGTTCCTCGGACCGAACGGTGCCGGCAAATCGACGACGATGCGGATGCTGGTCGGACTCGACCGCCCGACCTCGGGGAGTATCACCGTCGGTGGGAAGCGGTACCGTGAGCTCACGAACCCGTTGAATGTCGTCGGCGCGCTGCTCGATGCGAAGGGAGTGCATCCTGGCCGCACCGCACGCAGCCACCTGAGGTCGCTCGCGGCCACCCATGGGATCGGCAAGCGTCGCGTCGACGAGGTGCTCGAACTGACGGGCCTTCTCAGCGTCGCAGACAAGCGTGTCGGCGGGTTCTCCCTCGGCATGGGGCAGCGCCTCGGCATCGCGGCCGCGTTGCTCGGTGACCCGGACGTGCTGGTGCTCGATGAGCCGGTGAACGGACTCGACCCTGACGGGGTGAGGTGGGTGCGGAACTTCGTCCGCGGCTTCGCCTCACGGGGCCGCACCGTTCTGCTGTCGAGTCACCTCATGAGCGAGATGGCGCAGACCGCAGACCACGTCATTGTGCTTGGCCGAGGATCAGTGATCGCCGACGCGCCGATCGGGGAGTTCCTCTCCCGCGGTGCCGACCGGCGGACCGTGCGGGTGAGCTCGCCCGAAGCGATCCGGTTGGGGGAGCTGTTGCGGCGCGAGGGCGCACGCAGCACGCAGCAGAGCGACAGTCAGGTCCTCAGGATTCAGGGGATGGCTGCCGCACGAGTCGGCGAGGTCGCCGCGGCCAACGGTATCGTGCTGCATGCACTCGAGACCGATCACGCCTCGCTCGAGCAGGCGTACATCGAACTCACTCGCGGTGAGATCGAGTATGCCGCCGCACCGGAAGGAGCTGCCGCATGAGCGCGGGCATGGTTCGTGGCCGACTCAGTTTCGACGGCGTGCTGCGCAGCGAATGGATCAAGCTCCTCTCGCTGCGCTCGATCCGCTGGTCGATTGCGGTTATGCTCATCATGAGCTGGTCCGGTGCCGGTTTGGTCGCGTTTGCGATGTCGGATCTCGACCCGGGGACGGCTGAGTTGATCGCGCCGATGCTGGTACAGTCAGCAACGGTCGGCAGCATTCTCACGGTGCTCGTGATGGGGGTGCTCGGCACGCTCTCGGGGACCAGCGAGTACGCGAGCGGCATGATCCTGTCGTCGTTAGCGGCCGTTCCAGCACGCACTCCCGTGATCTTCGCGAAGGCCATGGTCGTGGCAGCGTTGGGCTTCGTCGTCGGAGTGCTCAGCGCGTTCGGCGGGGGAGCGGTCGCTGCTGTGATGTTCGGTGCCGACGGTCTCGCCGCGCTCGCGGACGCTGCGGTGCTCGTCTCACTGCTCGGCAACGCGCTCTATCTCACCCTGTCCGCCCTCTTCGCGCTCGGTGTCGGGATGCTGCTGCGGTCGAGCGCGGCCGCGATCGCGCTCGTCGTCGGGGTGCTCTTCGTCTCGACGATCGTGTTCCAGGTGCTGCAGATGACCGGGTGGGAGTGGATCCCGCTGGTCTCGCAATGGACTCCCGCAGAGCTCGGGAACACGATCTCGATGACGGCGGTACTTGGACCCGAGGTCGGAGGCGACGTGACATACTGGGGCGCACTGGGTGGCCTTGCCGCCTGGGCGGCCGCGGCGCTCGTGCCCGCCGCGATACTCCTGAGAACGAGAGACGCCGTGTGACCATGACGACCGAGAACACCCCGGAGCTGCGACTTCCGCGCCCGCCCGGGGTGTTGCGGCGGTGGCTCGCCGCGCATCCACGATGGGTCGACGGCGTCATCGTCGCCTGTTACCTGTTCGGTTGCGCACTCACGGGCATGCTCGAGGTGGCGAGTCTCTTCGTGACTCGCGACCATCAAGCCGAGGCCACGAGCCTCCCGGCGCTCGACTGGGCGCGAGCGGTTGTGGGCGTGCTTGCCGCGGCCGTCGTCGCCCTGGCGCTCGCGTATCGGCGCCGGTTTCCGCTCGCCGGCGTGATCGTCGTCTCCGCAAGCGTGCTGCTACCACTCGGGTATCTCGCGCTACCGAACTCGGTCGCAATCATGTTCCTGCTCTACGCCGTACCGGTATACCGCGGCGTCGCCGCCGGTTGGCTCGGATTCGGTATCAGCGGTGGGATCCATGTCGTCGCCGCGGTGCTCGCGATCGTGGGAGTACAGGCGCACATCGGACCCACCGGGATCCTCGCGAGCGAACAGTTCAATTGGCGTGACGGAGTCGCGATTGCGGTTACGGAGGTGCTCTGGCTCCTGCTCGTGCTGTTGATCGGCATCAATTTCGGGAACCGTCGCAGGTACGTGGAGGCCCTCATCGACCGTGCGCATCAACTCGCACGAGAGCGCGAGCAGCGCGCACAGCTAGCGGCCGCGAATGAGCGGTCGAGGATCGCGCGCGAGATGCACGACATCGTCGCGCACTCGCTCTCGGTGATGGTGACGCTCACTGAGGGAGCCTCAGTTGCGATTGACACGAAACCCGAGGCCGCGAAGCAGGCGACCGAGCGTGCGGCTGAGACCGGGCGGTCCGCGCTCGTCGAAATGCGCCGTCTCCTCGGGGTGCTTCAAGAGCCGGGGGCCTCACCCCGGGCACCGCAGCCCGGGTATCAAGACCTGCATGCGATCATCGACGGGTTTCGCGCGGCGGGCCTGGAGATACGGCTTACGGAATCCGGAGCAACCGCCGCCAAGAGCTCAACGACGCACCAGCTCGCCGTGTTTCGTATCGTGCAGGAGAGCCTCACGAACTCGCTCAAGCACGCGGGATCCGTTCGCGTCGATGTGGAACTCGAGTTCTCGGAGGCGGGGGCACGCATCGCAGTGCAGGACTACGGCCAGGGCGGGAACCGCGACCACCCGCACCCGAAGAGTCAGACATTGCCGGGTAGTGGCCAGGGACTCCGCGGCGCATACGAGCGTGCGCGCATGTTCGGAGGCACCTTCGAAGCGGGCCCGAACAGCCTCGGATGGTACGTTCGCGCTCACGTCCCATACACTGGCCAGGCGCAGGCTGAACAGGGGTACCAATCATGATCGAACGTGCCATACGCGTGCTCGTCGTGGACGATCAAGAACTCATCCGCACCGGGTTCGCGCTGATCCTCGCCACTGCCTCAGCACCGGGACCGGGCGGGGAAGCGGCCGTGCACATCGTCGGAGAGGCCTCGAACGGCCACGAGGCGCTCGGGATGATGCAGAAGCTGCGTGACGAGGGCGAGCTTCCCGATGTTGTGCTCATGGATGTTCGCATGCCGGGGATGGACGGCATTGAGGCCACAGCGCGTATCGCGGAGGACTACCCTCAGGTTCGCGTGCTCGTGCTCACCACGTTCGACCTCGATGAGTACGCGCTCTCGGCCGTGCGGGCCGGAGCGAGCGGTTTCTTGCTCAAGGATGCCCGCGCCAACGAGCTCATCGGTGCGGTGCGGGCAGTTGCCGATGGTGATTCGGTGATGGCTCCGAGCGTGACCATGCGGCTGATCGACCGCCTGCGGGTGCCAGAGAACGAGCCGGAGCGGAGGGCCGGTCTCGACCTCCCCACAGGCGTTGAGCAGCTCACCGAGCGGGAGCTCGAGGTGCTCCGCCTGATCGCCGAGGGGCTGAGCAACGCGGAGATCGGAGAACGCCTGTTCCTCGCCGAATCCACGGTGAAGACTCACGTCGGGCGGATCCTCGCGAAGCTGGGCCTGCGCGATCGGGTGCACGCGGTGATCTATGCGTACGAGGCGGGGCTGCGCTGACGCGCGGTCGCCGCAAGGTATCACCCGTGGCACAGGTCACGAGACGCTAACAACTCGACCTGAAACCCCCGAGAATTCATGCATTGGGGGCGGCGGCTGGATATTCTCTAGTAGGTACCGCAATGTAGCGGGTACACGACTAGAAAGGTGTCATCCATGAAGATGATTTCCAAGCGCGCCACTGGTGCACTCGCACTTGCCGCGGTATCCGCGCTGGTGCTCTCGAGCTGCTCGTCCAGTGGCTCGGGTGATGAGGGCGGCTCCGCCGAGGGAGGCTCGACGGATACGCTCAAGATCGCAACGCTGCTGCCACTGACCGGCGGCCTGAACTTCCTGCTCCCACCAGTGCAGGCGGGCATCGATCTCGCGCTCTCGCAGATCGAAGAAGCCGGCGGAGTGCTCGGCAACCCCGTCGAGGTTGTGGCGGAGCTCGACGAGGGCGACGACAAGGATCGCACTGTGATCGAGGCCAGCCGCGATGAAGCCCTCGCGAGCGGTGCCGCATTCGTGCTGGGTGCCATGGGCACCGGTAGCACGCTCCACGTGTACGAGGACATCGTGGGGGCCGGCATCCTGATGGGCTCGCCGTCCAACACTGGCGTCGAGCTGACGGGTCTCGATCCGTTCTACTTCCGCGTTGCTCCGTCGGATGCGATGCAGGCGTCGACCCTGGCTCCGCTGATCCTCAACGACGGACGCGAAAAGGTCGCCTTTCTGACCTTCAACAACCCGTACGGCATCGGCCTGCGCGACGCGATCGAGGATCTCGTCACCGCCGGTGGCGCTGAGGTCGTTTACGGTAGCAAGTCCGAGGGCAACGAGTTCGCGGCAGACCAGACCACCTTCTCGGCCGAGGTCTCGGCTGCGAAGGCATCGGGCGCAGACGCGATCGTGATCGTGACCTACGACCAGGTGCAGCAGATCGTTCCCGAGATGCTCGCGCAGGGCATCAACATGGACAACGTCTACCTGATCGACGGCAGCCTCGTGAACTTCACCGATCTCGAGACCGGAGCGGTCGCGGGCATCAACGGCACCAAGCCCGGCTACGATGCTCCCGAGGACTTCCAGCAGATGCTTGCCGACGCCAACGGCGGCACTCCGCTCGATGATCTGACCTACGCCGCAGAGGCGTACGACCTCGTGAACATCACGGCGCTCGCCGCGGAGAAGGCAGGCGACGCCTCGGCGGACGCCATCCGCCAGCAGCTGCAAGCCGTCTCGGGTGCGAACGGCGGCACCGAGTGCACGACCTTCGCCGAGTGCCGCGATCTGATCGCTGACGGTGAAGAGATCCATTACGTCGCTCGCTCTGGCATCGGACCGTTGAACGAGAACAACGATCCGTCGACCGCCTGGATCGGCGTGTACGAGTACACCACCGAGGACAACGCGCCTCACTTCCTCCGCTCGGAGGAGGGCTCGATCTAATCGATACCCCGACACACACGGAGAGGGCCCGGCAGATGCCGGGCCCTCTCTTGTTGGTTCGTGGAGCAGGCTCCTTGCTTCGTGCGTTGCACGGAGCCGCGACTCCGGTCAGGCCTTCGCGCTGCCCTCGGCCCCCTTCGCAGCCCCCTCGGCCGCCTTGGCCTCGACGTCTGCGGCGAGCGTACCGAGGTAGAGCTCGATCACCTTCGGGTCGTTCGCGAGCTCTCGGCCCGGCCCCTCGTGTGCATTGCGGCCCTGGTCGAGCACATAGGCACGATCGCAGATCTGCAAGCAGCGTCTCGCATTCTGCTCGACCATGATGATGGTGACGCCGGTCTTATTGATCTGACGCGTTCTGATGAAGGTTTCGTCCTGTCGCACCGGGGAGAGCCCGGCCGACGGCTCATCGAGCAGGAGCACCTTCGGGTTCATCATGAGCGCACGCGCCATCGCGACCGACTGCCGTTCGCCGCCCGAGAGGGACCCTGCCCGCTGCTTGCGTCGCTCCGCGAGCATCGGGAACAGATCCCACATCTCGGCGAGGCGGCTCGTGAACTCCTTCGGTTTCAAGAAGAGCCCCATTTGCAGGTTCTCCTCGATCGTGAGTGAAGGAAAGACGTTGTTCGTTTGCGGCACGAAGCCGACACCCTTCCGCACGAGCGCATTCGTCTGCAG
>Ga0182741_1001103_pt1 | contig 37187 bp, 32 predicted proteins | sample eDN5th37CBELigOP_FD_128874 | JGI IMG/M metagenome (GOLD analysis project Ga0182741, IMG submission 128874) | Enriched Organic Plus compost microbial communities from Emeryville, California, USA - eDNA 5th pass 37_C BE-Lig OP (version 2) (version 2) ... | reverse complement strand
TCGGCACGATTTCGGCCAACGGCGACAAGGACATCGGCGAGATGATCGCCCATGCCATGCAGAAGGTCGGCAACGAGGGCGTGATCACGGTCGAGGAAGCCAAGACCGCCGAGACCGAGCTCGATGTCGTCGAAGGCATGCAGTTCGACCGCGGCTATCTCTCGCCGTACTTCATCACGAACGCCGAGAAGATGGTGGCCGAGCTCGAGGATCCCTACATCCTCATCCACGAGAAGAAGCTCTCCTCGCTGCAGTCCATGCTGCCGATCCTCGAGGCCGTGGTGCAGACCGGCAAGCCGCTGCTCATCATCGCCGAGGACGTCGAGGGCGAGGCGCTCGCCACCCTCGTGGTCAACAAGCTGCGTGGCGGCCTGAAGATCGCCGCCGTGAAGGCTCCGGGCTTCGGTGATCGCCGCAAGGCCATGCTCGAGGACATCGCGATCCTGACCGCCGGTCAGACGATCTCCGAAGACCTCGGCATCAAGCTCGAGAACGTGACCCTCGACATGCTGGGCCGCGCCAAGCGCATCCGCATTGAGAAGGAAAACACCACGATCATCGACGGCGCCGGTTCCAAGCAGGACATCGAGGCCCGCGTCGGTCAGATCAAGGCGCAGATCGAGGAGACCACCTCGGACTACGACCGTGAGAAGCTCCAGGAGCGTCTCGCCAAGCTCGCAGGCGGCGTCGCGGTGATCCGCGTCGGCGGCGCGACCGAAGTCGAGGTGAAGGAGAAGAAGGACCGCGTGGACGACGCTCTCAACGCCACCCGCGCGGCGGTCGAGGAAGGCATCGTCCCAGGCGGCGGCACGGCTCTGCTGCGCGCCAAGGCCGCGGTTGCGAAGCTCTCCAGCGATAACGCCGACGTGAAGGCGGGCATCAAGATCGTCCTGCGCGCCCTTGAGGCCCCGATCCGCCAGATCGCCGAGAACGCCGGCGTGGAAGGCTCGATCGTTGTCGGCAAGATCAACGACAACACGAAGTCGGATACGTTCGGCTTCAACGCCCAGACGGAAGAGTTCGTCGACATGCTCCAGGCCGGTATCGTCGATCCGGCGAAGGTCGTGCGCACGGCTCTGCAGGACGCGGCCTCGGTCGCTGGCCTGCTCGTCACGACCGAAGCCATGGTCGCCGAGGCTCCCAAGCGCGAATCCGCTCCGGCCATGCCGGGCGGCGGCATGGGCGGCATGGGCGGCATGGACTTCTAAGTCCCGCCGTACAGCACTGACTTAACGGAAGGCCCCGGAGGAAACTCCGGGGCCTTCTCATTGGAGAGACCTATTGCAAAGTATATGAAATTATATAACAAATAGGATTGAAATCAGTGGACTCACCCTATGACCACCTATGTGATCGATCCTACTAATCCTCTTCCACCTACCACGCGGGACTACGAGCACGCCCTTCAAACTACCGAGGGTGATACAGTTATCCTTAGGGAAGGCGCTGACATCCGGGCCTCCGGCTACTTCGCAGACGGCATTCATGCCTCGGGATGGGTCAATCTGCTGATCGACGGAGGCGTTAGTAGCGCTCAATCTTTCGGGATTTTGATGAGCGGCACGCTCTCGATCGGGCAGTCCGGGAAGGTGGTTGGAGAGGAAGGGGTATTCCTCGAAGGAGGCTTCGATCACCTCAGCAACTTCGTCAACAACGCGGGGACAATCTCAGGAGAGGATGCTGGCATTTTCGTCAAGGCGTCCCAGACTGCGATCTACAACTCGGGCACGATCACGGGAGACCATGGTATTTGGTCATATCCGACTAACAGCAGCACGGCATCTCTGACGATCACCAATACCGGCGTCATCGAAGCCACTGGCGGTGAAGCGATCTTCGGTAGCGCTCACGGAAGAAACACAGTCATCAATTCAGGCATTATCAAGGGATCGGTGCTCCTAGGTTATGGCAATGATCTCTATGATGGACGAAGCGGTAGCCTGACGGGTGATATCTACCTTTACAGTGGCGATGATGTCGCTTTTGGCGGCGCAGGCTCAGAAACCTTCCGTATCGACGGCGGCACACATGTCATCGACGGTGGAGAGGGAAGCGATACAATTCAATTTCGCCGACAGGCCTTCGTGGATCTGAGGGTCACCGACGAGCAGAAGACGTCCGACACATCGTTGGATACGATCCGCAACGTCGAGAACCTGATCGGCAGTCCTTTGGCAGACCGCCTGTACGGAAGCGACGATGCAAACATCCTGGATGGGGCTGGGGGGAACGATCTTCTCGAGGGAAATGATGGGGACGATCTCCTCATTGGAGGTTCGGGAAGTGATTCCATCTCCGGAGGCTCTGGCGTTGACGTCTCCAAATACAGCGGGAACTTCGCGGATTATACCATCCGCAAGCAAGCTGACGGCAGCTACGCGATCCTGGATACTCGCACCGGCCTGAACGACGGCTCCGATGTGCTGATCGGTATCGAATATGCTCAGTTCGCCGATCGCACCATTGCCCTGACGTCCACGTCGAACTCTGCTCCGACCTCTGTCAGCCTGGATACGACGAGCGTCGATGCTAGCGCTAAGCCGGGCGCGCTCGTCGGCCACCTGAGTGGCGTCGATCCTGACGGGGATGCACTTGGGTATTTTCTGGCGTCCAACCCGGGCGGCCACTTCCGCATCCAAGGTGATCAGCTTCTCGTCGAAAAGGCTTTCGCACACGGAGACACGACTTTCGACGTCGTCGTGCGCGCCAGCGATCCTAAGGGCGCATCTCTCGATGAGCACTTCACTATCAAGGTCGTCAATGGAAGCGTAAGCGTCGTTCCGAAAGGACAGGTTTCGGGTCCAGCCCAGAGCGCCGATGATCCGTCGCGCCCTGAAGAAGTGGCTCCATCTCTCTCCCTCGGAGGCAGCAAGAAGGCGGACCGTCTCGTGGGGGGAGCGGGCGACGACCGGCTCGACGGGAAGCTCGGCGCGGACAAGCTGACGGGCGGGGCGGGCGACGATGTGTTCGCCTTCACGACGAAGCTCGGCAAAGGCAATGTCGACCGCATTCTCGATTTCAAGGCTGGCGACGACATGATCCAGCTCTCGGGAAAGATCTTCGCCAAGATCGGCAAAGGTCATCTGGACAAGGGCGAGTTCCGGCTTGGCACGAAAGCGCTGGATGAGGATGACCGGATCATCTATGACCGGAAGTCCGGCAACCTCTTCTATGACAAGGATGGTTCAGGCACTGCCTATGCGGCTGTGAAATTCGCTCAGGTGAAGGCCAAGGCCGATCTGAGCGCGCACGATTTCCTGATCATCTGACTCTCTTGATGAGGGAGCGCCCCTTGCTTCGGGCGCTCCAAAATCCCCGCCGTTCCTCATATGGCGTGAGAGGCGATGCCGCGCCTCACAGCAACGGGCTCACCAACCGCGCGATGTTCTCGATCACCTTGGAGGTCATGGGCCTGGCGCGCCAGGTTTCGAGGGAGAGCTCCTCGCTTGTGGCGAAGTAGCGCTCCTGTTCGGCGCGCAGCTCGGCATTCACGTCCCGGTCGAAGACGATGAGGCTGACCTCTGAATTGAGAACGAAGGAGCGCATGTCCACGTTGCTGGAGCCGATCAGCGACACGCGACGGTCGACGCTCAGGTGCTTCGCGTGGAGGAGCTTGTCCCGGTAGAGGTGGATCCGGACACCGGCGGCCAGGAGCTGCGAATAATAGGAGCGCTGGGCGAGGCTCACGAGGATCTGGTCCACGGGCTTCGAGAGGACGAGATGCACTTCCACGCCGCGCAGGGTTGCTGTGCTCAGAGCGTTGAGAAGCGCTTCGCTCGGGATGAAATAGGGCGTCGTGATGACGACGCGTCGGCGCGCACCGTGGACGAGCGCCTCGATCAGGCGGCCGACGCTCGCCTCCGGATAGTCGGGGCCGCTCGGCAGGACCTGCGCCACCGCATTGCCCGTGCGCGGCAGCTCGGGAAAGAGCTCGTGGGACTCCAGCACCTGCTGGGTCTCCATGAACCAGTCCGCCACGAACACGCCCTGCAATTCCTGCACGACCGGACCGGTGACGCGCACCACCAGTTCCTGGTTGACGATGCCCGGTTTGAAATCCGCATCGACGATGTTCTGCGAGCCCACATAGCCGATCCGGCCATCGATTACGGCGATCTTGCGGTGGTTGCGCAGATCCGCGCGGGCGGATTTACGCCGCAGGAGGCCTACGGGCAGGACGAGGTGGACCGCAACGCCCCGCTCCGCGAGCGCCGCCACGACCCGCGGCGCCCAGGCCCGCGAGCCGAGGGCATCGATCAGGACCCGGCAGGTCACGCCCCGCTCCACCGCCCGCGCCAGGGCGTCGATCACGCTCCAGCCGGTCCGGTCATCGGCAAAGATGTAGTAGAGCAGATGCACGTGGTTGGTGGCGCCGTCGATATCCGCGACGAGCCGTGCGACGGAGCCGTCATAGGATGACAGGAGCGCAATGTCGTTCCCGTCCATGGTGGGAAAGCGCCCGAGATTCTGGATCAGTGTCGCAGCCTGCTGGAGGTTGCCGGGCAGCTCCGGCTCCTGGCAGGCGCTCAACGCTCCGATGCGCGCGGTGACCTGAGCGAAGGCTGCCGGCAACTTGGCAAAGCGTTCGCGCCGCCAGCGCGGATAATTGGGACGGCCGATGACATGGTAGAGCAGCAGAGCCGGCCAGGGCAGGAAGAACACGAAAAGCAGCCAGCCTTTCGCAGCCTCGGGCGAGCGCCGGAACGGCACCACGATCAGCATGACGAGACGGATGATCCACTCGGAGGCGAAATAGATCGCACCCCAGGAGAGATGGCCGAGAATATTCATGCGGAGTGCCGCAATGTGGTCATGAAACCTCGTCTCCGCCTGCTGTGCGCCCGGATGCACCTGTCGCCGGGCCCTGAAGGCCCTGCGGGGCGGCCGCATTCTGAGGGGGCGGTGCGCGCCTGTCCAGCGGGCGAGGGCCTTGCCCGATTGCCCGGCAGGGGCCGGGTCTCTAAAGATCGGGCCGTGAATGACCGCCGGTCTCGAGTCTCCGCCCTTGATCCTTATTGCCGCCTGCGACGCCTATCCCGACCCGACGCCGAGCGTCGAGGCGCTCCTGCGCGCCCTGCAAGCGCAAGGGGTACGTGCGGATTACCGAAGCTGGAAGCGAACGCCGCCGGAGGCTTTGGCGGCAGCCGACGCGGTGCTGCCCCTGTGCTGTTGGGATTATCACGACCGCCCGGAGCAATTCCTGGACTGGGTCTCGGAAATTGAGGTTCGCGGCGGACGGCTTCTGAACACGCCCGCCACTCTGCGCTGGAACTTCCGCAAGACCTATCTCCTGGATCTTGCCGCACAGGGGCTGTCCGTGCCCCGGACGATCCACCTGACCCGCGCCTCCCGGTCCTCCGTGGAAGCCTGCCTCCAGCGGGAGGAATGGGGCACGGCCGTGCTGAAGCCGGTCTCCGGTCAGAGCGGCTACGGTGTCCGCAAGGTCGACCTTGCGGATCCTGCATCATGGCCGGACGACGCCTTTGCCGGCGAGGCCCTGGTCCAGGAGTTTCAGGACGATATCGGGCGCCTGGGCGAAACCACGCTCACCTTCATCGACGGGATTTTCTCCCATGCGATCCGGCGCGTCCTGCGGCCCGGCGAGTGGCGGGCCAATCTGCAATACGGAACAGTCCCCGAGCCGGTGGAGGTTGCGGCAGATGTGGTCTCGGCCGCGCAGCGTTTCCTCGAGGCGGTGCCGGACGCTCCCCTCTATGCCAGGGTGGATAGCCTCGTCCGGTCTAATGGCTTCATGCTCATGGAGCTGGAGCTGATCGAGCCCTATCTCTATCTCGAATTTGCTCCAGGCAGCGCCGACAGGCTCGCGCAGGCTCTGCTCCGGCGCCTCGCCTGAGGGGCAGGCCCGCCCGGCCTCAGGGCCGGACGGGCACGCGGCTACGGGCCTTGCTTAAACCCCGGTAATCGGTGAGTTCCTTCAGGAACGAAGCGGCCCACCAGCTCACGTCGTAATCCTGGATCGTCTTCATCATGCGCCGCCAGCGCGCGATGCGCTCCTCACGGTCCATGTGAAGCGCGTCGCGGATGGCCTCGGCCACCTCGAACTTGTCGTTGGGGTTGACGATGAGCGCATCGGTCAGTTGCTGCGCGGCGCCTGCGAACTTGGACAGGATCAGGACGCCCGGATCCTCCGGGTTTTGGGCGGCCACGTATTCCTTCGCGACAAGGTTCATGCCGTCGCGCATGGGCGTCACCAGGCCAACCCGGGCAATCTTGTAGAGGCTCGCCAGGACAGTGCGCGGATAGGCGCTCGTGACATAATGGATCGGAACCCAGCCCGGCTCGCCGAGAGTGCCGTTGATGCGCCCCAGGGTCTCGCTCGCGGTGCGGCTTAAGGAGGCATATTCCGGCACTTCGCTGCGGCTCGTCGGTGCGATCTGCAGGAAAGTCACATGGCCGCGCTGGTCCGGGTTGGCGATGAGGAAGCGCTCGAAGGCTTCCATCCGTTCGGGGATACCTTTCGAGTAATCCAGGCGGTCGACGCCGATGATCAGCCGGCGCGAGCCGAGGCTCGCAAGGGTCTGCTTCACGACCCGGTGTGTCGGTGTCCGCCGGGCGACCTGCTGGAAGCCTTTCACGTCGATGCCGATAGGAAAGCCCTTCACGCGCGTCTGATGCCCATTGAGCGTGATGACGTCCGCGCCCTGCTGGGTGGCGCCGACCTCCTGCACGATGGCGCGGCGCAGGTTATCTGCGTCGCGGTCCGTCTGCACGCCGACAAGGTCGTAATCGGCAATGGCGCGCAGAAGCTCGCGGCTTCCCGGCAGCGTCCCGAAGACCTCCGGGGCCGGCCAGGGGATGTGGTGGAAGTAACCGATCCGGTTGGTCACTCCGAGCGCCCGGAGTTCGGCCGCTAGCGGGATCAGGTGATAGTCGTGCACCCAGATCAGGTCGTCGGGGCGTATCATCCGCGACAGGGCATTGGCGAAGCTGCGGTTGACGCGCAGATAACCGGCATAATCGGCCCGCGAGAACTCGGACAGGCCGAGCCGGTAATGCATGTTGGGCCACAGGGCCCGGTTGGCGAAGCCGTTATAGTATTCCTGCCGGTCGATGGGTGTGAGGTCCATCAGGGCGTAGTGCACGTTCCCCTTGTCGACCAGTTTCGGCTCGATGGACGGCTGGGACGCGACACGCCCGCTCCAGCCGAACCAGAGCCCCTGATAGGCCTGAAACGCTTCCCGCAGAGCGACCGCGAGACCGCCGGCCGATCCTTTGCCGGTCGGGTCCGGAATGGCGACCCGATTGGAAACAACAACAAGTCGAGGCAACAATACTCTCCAATCGTTCTAAGACACTGCGATGCCCGAAATTGAAAGATGGCCGTGTTAAATAGCGCAGCTTGACGCGATGACAGCCTCAGCTGGCCCGTAAACATGGCACGTGCTTGCCCCAAATGAAAACCGCCAGAGCCGGAAACCCGCCGTTGGTGGCGTTTTCTCCTGAATATTGTGAGACTTAAGGGGTAGCCTCATGGAACTTCGTGCACCGCTACTTTTTCTGAAAGGCAATGCTGTCACGGCGACGCCGGTTCCGTCCGGCGCGCGGAACAAACGCAACGGCGACCACGTTCCGCAGCCGAGCTTTCGTGACATCGTGAGGAGAGCGCCGTGCCCGCACCGGAGCCGCGTAAGGGAACGCCGGACCCCACCTTGAGCGAAGAGGAGTTCCGCAGGCGCTTTCGCGGCCAGTTTCAAGACCCAGCCTTCGATCCGCTTTCGGCAGAGCTCGACCGCATTACGGCAGCTGCCTGGGATGCCTACAGCCACTCCCGCAAGAGCCCGCGGACCCGCAAGGCCGGGCCGGGCTTTGCGGATCCGGACTACGACCTCGCCGTCGATTGGAAGACGGCTCAAGATGCGATCATCGACGCTCAGCGACGGCATGAGGATGCGGACGGGCCAACGCGCCTTCTGTTGATCAGCGCGTCCTCCCGCAGCGAGCATACCTGCCCGGGCGAGATGTCGAAGAGCTATCGCCTGGTCGAGATTGCGCAGCAGGTCTTCGCCGGCGTGCCGGACATGGTCGTCGAAGTGCTGGAGCTGAGCCGGCTTGCGGCCGAATACGGCCGCCATATCCATCCCTGCAAGGCCTGCTTCTCGACTGCGGCTGCGCTCTGCCACTGGCCCTGTTCCTGCTACCCGAACTATTCCTTGGGCCAGACGCAGGACTGGATGAACGAGATCTATCCGAAATGGGTCGAGGCCCACGGAATCATGATCGTGACGCCCGTGAACTGGTATCAGGCCACGTCGCCCCTGAAGCTCATGATGGACCGTCTCGTCTGTGCCGACGGCGGAAACCCGGATCCGACGCGTACACACGGCAAGGATGCGAAACGCGCCAAGGAGATCGAGCTGGAGGGCTGGGATTATCCCAAGCACCTGGCAGGGCGCCTGTTCTCGGTCGTGGTGCACGGAGACGCGGCGGGCGTCGAGAATTTGCGTCGCCTGATCGCCGACTGGCTCACCGACATGGAACTCATCCCGGCCGGCGCGCCTGCTGAACTCGACCGCTATATCGGCTACTGGCAGCCCTATGCGACGAGCCACGAAGATCTCGACCGGGATACCGCCGTGCAGGAGGAGGTGCGCGACGCCGCCTATGCGCTGCGCGAGGCCGTCGCGGCGAAGAGGGCAGGGCGCCTCGTCACGGCCGGGCGAGACCTCAAGGAGCCGCGCCAGAAATGAGAAAGGCGCCGGGCCCTGGAGCCGCGGCGCCTTTCATTCCTTTCCGAGGCCGTGACCCTATTTCGGAGCCGACTTCACCTCCGCGTCCCACTTCTTCAGGAGGCGCGTGCGCTCAGCCACCGAGCCGTATTTCGCGGTGTCATAGGTGATGAGCTTCATCTCGGAGAGCTTGGGCGCATCCGCCGAGACCGGGGCGTTCTTGTTGGACGGGATCGAGTAGATCTTCAGGTCCGCGCCAACGAGCTTCTGCGCATCGGCCGAGAGAGCCCAGTCCACGAATTTCTGCGCCGCCTCCGGGTTCTTGCCACCCTTCACGATGGAGACCGAGCCGGTCTCATAGCCCGTTCCCTCGCAAGGTGCGATGGTCTTCACGGGCGCGCCGTCGGCAATCATCGTCACCATGTCGTGCATGAACGCGATGCCGATAGCGGTCTCGCCGAGGGCCGTGGCCTTCACGGGGGCGGCGCCGGACTTGGTGTACTGATTGATGTTCTTGTGCAGGGCCTTCATGTAGTCGAAAGCCTTGTCCTCGCCCATGAGTTGCACGAGGGTGGCCAGGAAGACGTAGGCCGTGCCGGAGGAGTTCGGGTCGGAGACCTGGACCTCGTCGTGATACTTCGGATCGAGCAGGTCGGCCCAGCATTTCGGCTCGGGCAGGTTGCGGCTCGCCAGCACCTTGGTGTTGTAGCCGATGCCCAATGCGCCGAGATAGGTGCCCGTGGAGCGGTAGCCCGCCTGCTCGGCGAAGCGCGCAGCCCAGTCGTGAAGCTGTGGCAGCATCGGCGACTTGTACTCGGCCGTCAGCCCTTCCTCGGCCGCCTGGATGTGCGAGTCGCCGGGGCCGCCCCACCACACGTCAGCGCGCGGGTTGGAGGCTTCGGCGCGGATCTGTGCGAGCGTCTCGCCTGTGCTCTTTCGCACCATCGTGACCTTCGCGCCCGTCGCCTTCTCAAAGGCCGCCACGCCGACGCGGCACTGCTCCTCGAGGATGGAGCAATAGACCGTAAGCGGTGCCTGCGCCTGAGCGGCGAGCGGCATGGCGCACACAGCGCTCGCCAATGAGAGGCCGAGGATCGAAAGACGCATGAGATTCCCTCCCGAATGCCGGAATCGTGAGCCGGCTTATTTCATCTGATGATCAAGGATGGATGCCGGCTTATTGTCAAGCATGGGCCCATTCGAACCAAAGATTGTGGCGGGCGTTATCGCCCGCCCTATTTCGGAGCTGCTGGAACGGAGGGCTGTGTCCCGTCCGCTTCCGTAATGCAACGAGGTTCTCATGGTTTCGTCTATCAGCCGGCGTCATGTTCTGGCCGTGGTGGCCGCGCTGGCCCTTGCCGGAACAGGGCGCGCGATGGCACAGAACAGTCCGCTCAACCGCTACATGGCTACATGGAATGCACTCGCGGGCGGAGAGGTCGTGGGGCACCGCGAAATCGCCGCGCTGGTCGACGATCCTGCTGCCATGGCGGATGGGCCCGTCGATCTCGGTCGCTTCAGCGGCGCGCGGCCACATCTCGACGTGCTCTATGATGCCATTGCGCTGCAAATCCACAACGTGCTCGACCCGCAAGCCAAGGGTCTTCCTGCCATCGAGGATCGCGGGCAGGTCCTTGCGTGGTCCTGGTCCTATACGGGACGTGCCGCGATCCTCCTCTGGACGGTCAGCGGACAGGAGCGTTTCCGAACCCTGTTCGTCGATGCGGCTCGCCGGATCATGGCCCTGCGGGACGACCGCACGGGACGCAAGGACGAGGTAGCGGGCCGCGTGGTCAAATCCTGGGGGGCGCCCTGGCCGGTCCATGGCGCGACGAAGCGCATTACGGATGTGACTGTCACGGGGCTCGTCTCCCTCCCGATCGCGGTCTTCGCCAACGCGCTTCCGCGAAACGATCCGCTCGCGGACGAGTTCGCCGCGCACATACATGATCTCTCCCAAGGGCTGTGGGAGTTCGACCATCTCTTCGCCGTGATGAAAGGCGGCCGGGAAGGCTATTATCGGTCCTGGCTATCGCCCCAGACTTTCGAGGCACAGAACCATGTTCATGCGTTCGCGGCCGCAGGCACCGAAATCTATCGCGTTACGGGCGACCGCAAGCTCATGGGGCGCCTGGAGCTGCTCTGGAACGGGTTCAGGCGCGTCAGCATACAGGACGAGCGGGGCGCCGCTTATTGGGCTTATATCCCAGACCCCTTCTCAAAGCGGCCCGCTACGCCGGAGGCGTTCTGGAAGGCGGCCGTCACACTAGAATTTCCGCTCGCCTGCCAGCGTGCCGGCATCCTGGTCTCCGAGGCCGATATGGCTGCCTTCGCGCGCATCTATTCGGAGAATGTGCTCCTCTCCGACGAGACCTACAACGACCTGATTGGCCTACGCGGCCCCGCATCCACCCACCGCTGGGACGCGCTACCTGCCAGTGCCGAGCTCGAATCGCTCCTGCCGTTTATCCACCGCGGCCTGTGGTTCGCGACATATGAGCCGTCGCTGAAGCCGCGGCTCACGAGTCTCCTGCGTCGCTTCCCTCACAGGTTTCCCAACGGGCTTCTGGCCTCACCCTTCGGGCTCCTGGCGCGGGCCGCCTTATGGGCGGAGCTGCCGTGAACAGGCCATAAAAAAGGCCGGGCATGGCGCCCGGCCAGTTCGGGAGGAATGGTTTCGACCGGCTTACCAGCTGGTCAGGACCGCGCCCTTGAAGGTCTTCTCGACGAACTCCTTCACCTCGGGCGTGTGGTAGGACTCGACCAGGGTCTTCACCCACGGCTTGTCCTTGTCCTCGCTGCGAACGACGATGATGTTCACGTAAGGACCCTTCGGGTTCTCGCGGGTCAGCGCGTCCTTCACCGGGTCGAGGCCGGCCTGCGTGGCGTAGTTGGTGTTGATGACGGCGATGTCCACGTCGTCGAGCACGCGGGGCGCCTGAGCGGCGTCGATCTCGACGAATTTCAACTTCTTGGCGTTCTCGGTGATGTCGATGATTGTCGGCTTGAAGCCGACACCGTCCTTCAGCTTCAGGAGACCTTTGTCTTGCAGCAGCAGAAGCGCGCGGCCGCCATTCGTAGGATCGTTCGGGATCGCCACGGTGGCGCCGTTCGGCAGCGCATCGAACGCCTTGTGCTTCTTCGAATAGACGCCGATCGGGAAGTTCACGGTCGTCGCCACGGTCTCAATCTTGTAGCCGCGGTCGGCCTTCTGGTTGTCGAGATAGGGCTGGTGCTGGAACGAGTTCGCTTCCAGTTCGCCGGACGCGAGCGCCGCGTTCGGCACCACATAGTCGGAAAACTCGACGATCTTGATGTCGAGGCCCTTCTTGGCCGCGATGGGCTTCACGGCTTCGAGGATCTGCGCGTGCGGGCCCGGCGTCACGCCGATGCGTATTGTCTGCGTCTGCTGCGCCAGGGCAGGCAGGCTGGCCAGGGAGAGAAGGGCTACGAGGCCCAGACGTTTCAGGGACATATCGGTCTTTCCTGTTCGACGGATAAAATCAGGCGTGTCGGATGCGCTTGTTGACGTGACGGGCAATGAGGTCGCCGAGGCTCTGGAGGGCCTGCACGAGGACGATCAGCACCACGACCACGGCGAGCATCATCTCGGGCATGAAGCGCTGGTAGCCGTAGCGGATCCCGAGATCACCGAGGCCGCCGCCACCGACCGCGCCGACCATGGCCGAGTAGCCGATGAGCGATACGACCGCGAGGGTCAGGCCGAGCACGATGCCGGGCAGCGCTTCCGGGATCAGCACCTTGAGGACAATCTGCAGCGGGCTTGCGCCGAAGGCGCGCGCGGCCTCGATCAGGCCCTGATCCACCTCGCGGATCGCGCCTTCGATCAGGCGGGCGATGAACGGCGCGGCCGCGACCGTGAGGGGTACGATCGCCGCATTGGTGCCGATGGAGGTTCCGGCAACGAGGCGCGTGAATGGGATGATCGCCACGACCAGGATGATGAAGGGGGTCGAGCGGGTGGCGTTGACGATGACGCCAAGCACCCGGTTCGCCCAGGGCGCAGCGAAGAGTTCGCCGCGTCCGCTGGTGGCGAGAAAAACGCCGAGCGGCAGGCCGAAGAGCGTGCCGAGGCCGGCCGAGATTGCGACCATGAGGAGGGTCTCGCCGGTAGCGCCGGCGAGCAGGCGGATCATCTCAGGCGACATGGCCGAGAACCTCCGTGTCGAGTCCGTATTGCTTGAGGAACGCGAGGGTCTTGTCCAGGGACGCCTCGGGCACGCCGACCACCAGGGTGCCGCAGGGCCGTCCGGCGATCTCGTCGACCGATCCGGCCAGGATATTCGCCTCGATGTTGAGGTCCCGCGCCAACCGCGCAAGGACCGGGTCCGTCGCGTGGGGGCCGCGGAAGCCGATGCGCACCACCGCCTGGCCGCCCGGCTGGACGTCTGGCCGCAGGCGGTCCGCCACGTAGGGCGGCAGGGCGCGGCCGGTCTCGTCGGCCAGGAATGAGCGCGTCACCGCGTGCTGCGGCCGGGTGAACACGTCGAACACGTCGCCCTTCTCGACGATGCGTCCACCGTCGATCACCGCCACTTCCTTGGCGATGGAGCGGATCACGGCCATCTCGTGGGTGATCAGCAGGATCGTGAGCCCGAGCTCCGCATTGATGCGGGAGAGCAGGTCGAGGATCGAGCGGGTCGTCTCCGGATCGAGGGCAGAGGTCGCCTCATCCGAGAGAAGCACCTTCGGGTTGGTGGCGAGCGCGCGGGCAATGCCGACGCGCTGCTTCTGCCCGCCCGAAAGCTCGGACGGATAACGGTTGCGCTTGTCCGAGAGGCCGACGAGGGCCAGGAGCTCGTCAACCCGGGCCGGGATCGCGGATTTGTCGTAGCCCGCCACCTCGAGGGGCAAGGCCACGTTCTCGGCCGCCGTGCGGGAGGAGAGCAGGTTGAAGTGCTGAAAGATCATCCCGATGGAGCGCCGCGCGTGGCGCAGCGCCTTCTCGGGCAGGGCCGAGATGTCGGCACCGTCCACGATCACGTGGCCGGAGGTCGGCTTCTCGAGGCCGTTGACGAGGCGGATCAGGGTCGACTTGCCGGCCCCCGAACGGCCGATGACACCCAGCACCGAGCCTTTCGCGACCGTGAGGTCGATGCCGTCCAGGGCCGAAACGGGCGCGCCGTGGCGGCCGGGATAGACCTTGGACACGCCCTCGAGCCGGACGATGGGCTCAGCCGGCACGAGGCGCTGAAGCGCAGGATCGTCGAGATATCCAAGAGGTGCATTCATTCGGGGCCGTCGCTTTCTTCGGCGGAGCAATGCCCGATGGTGTTCTCTATGTCAATCTTTTCGTTCTATAAATCGGATAATCCTGACGGACAGAACGTCGCGCTGCCGGTCTATAAGCCCTGTGTCGACGCCCGTTCGGCGTGCAAGGTTCCGTGGCATTCCTGGCTAAGGTCGGGGCCAAATTCCAGCCAAGTAAGGCTTTCTCCGCATTACGAAAAATTCAGTCGCAACAAAACAGAAATCTGTCCATATCTTTGCCACGGCTTCGTCGGATCGGCTGCCGGGCCGGCCCCGGGCCGAGGCGTATGATTAAGAGGATCATGTGATGGTGAAGGCCAGCCTAGCGGCGGGACTCCTGGGTCTTGCCCTGTTCTCGTTCCCGATGAGCGGGGTTCCCGTGTCATTTCTGCTGCCGGTCTCCCTGCTCGGGCTGGCCGTGGCCCTGTTCCTGGCGCGGGACATGCCCAAGTTCCTCAAGGTCTTCGTGGCCGTGCTGGCGGGCGTGGAAGTCCTCATGGCCGGGCTTCTCGTCGCGGATGCGTTCGGGCTCATCACGGGAGACTTGGGCGGCTACGTGCCGCCGGCTTCGATGCCAGTGGGCGCGACAATCTTCGCCTTCGTGATCTACGGCGTGTCGCGAATTCCGGTGATCCGGAAGATCATGGGGATCGCCGACCGCTATTTCGACTCCGCTGCGCCGAGCGAGATTCGCATCCCGATCATCGGCACGGTGCGGGCCTCCGAGGGGGCGATCGGCACGGCCCTGCTCGCCTTCCTGATCCTGATCAATCTGGGCCAGGTGGCGCTCAGCGTCCGGTTCAACTTCTTCAGCCGCGACATGTTCAACGCGCTCCAGGCGAAGGACGGGGCGGCCTTCTGGTATCAGCTGTTCTGGATCTTCGTGCCGCTCGCCGCCGTGTACATCTCCGTGGCGCTGGTCGAGATCGTGTCGCAATACGTGCTGCGCATCCGCTGGCGCACATTCCTCAACGGCCTTTATGTGCGCGAATGGCTGGGGGACGGGACCCACTACCGCATGCAGCTCGTCTCGCGCGAGGCGGACAACCCGGACCAGCGTATCGCGGACGATCTGCGCAATTACGTGGACCAGACCTATACGCTCTCCATCGGCCTCATGAACCAGTCGGCGACCCTGGTCTCCTTCATCGCCATCCTGTGGGCCCTGTCTCGGGACTTCACCCTGCCGGGAACCGACATCCCCGTGCCGGGACTCCTGGTCTGGGTCGCGATCCTCTACGCCCTGATGGGCACCTGGCTCACCCACGTGATCGGCCGGCCGCTTATCGGCCTCTACTTCCAGCAGGAGAGGGTGGAGGCGGATTACCGCTTCTCCCTGGCGCGCCTGCGCGAATACACCGAGCAGGTCGCCCTTCTCGGCGGTGAGGACGCCGAGAAGCAGGCCCTCGGCGGGCGCTTCGGCATGATCGTCGACAACTTCATGCGCATCGTGCGCCGGGTGATGAACCTCACGATTTTCCAGGCTGCCTATTTCCAGGCCAACGTGGTGGTGCCCTACATCCTGACCGCGCCCTACTACTTCATCGACAAGATCAGCCTCGGCCAGATGCAGCAGACCGTGGGCGCCTTCTCGAGCGTCCAGGGGGCGCTGGACTTCTTCATCACGTCCTATTCGACGATCGCGAGCTACAAGGCCGTGGTCGACCGTCTCCTGACCTTCGAGGCCGCCATCGAGAATGTGCGCCGGAGGGGCAAGGACGAGCATGTGGAGCTGGTCGAGACCCCCGAGGCGGACCTGGAGGTCTCGGGCCTCACGGTGGCGCTGCCCGAGGGCCGGCCGCTCATGCGGGCGGACGGCATCGCGTTCCGCCAGGGCGAGACCACGCTCCTCACCGGGCCTTCGGGCTCCGGCAAATCCACCCTGTTCCGCGCCATTTCGGGGATCTGGCCCTATGGCGAGGGGCAGATCCGGATCCCGGCCGGGCAGACCATGATGCTCCTGCCCCAGCGGCCCTACATCCCCATGGGCTCCCTGCGGGCGGCCGTCACCTATCCGGGAATGCAAGGCATCTACGACGATGCTGTCATCCGGGAGGCCCTGCGCGCCGCCAGGCTGCCGGCCCTCGTGGACAGGCTCGACGAGGAGCGCGCCTGGGCGCAGACCCTCTCGCTCGGCGAGCAGCAACGCCTTGCCATCGCCCGCGCCGTGCTGGCGCGGCCCGACTGGCTCTTCCTCGACGAGGCGACGGCGGCCCTCGACGAGCCGACCGAGGCCGAGATCTACGACATGTTGAAGGCCAAGCTGCCGGAGACCACTATCGTGTCCATCGGCCATCGCTCCACTCTCGCGGCCTTCCATGACCGGCGTGTGGACATGCAGAAGCAGCCGGACGGCCTCTACGCCCCCGTCGATCTGCGCCACCAGCCCCAGCCGGCCGAGTAGGGCACTTCGCGGAGACAAGCGCGACGGATTTCCCTCCCCCTTGTGGGGAGGGGGCTCCCGCCTTTCACCAGAAATCAGCGCGCATCAAATCCGCGCATGAAAAAGGCCGGCGTGAAGCCGGCCTTCGTTCCATTTTCCGAATGTAGAGCCTCAGAGGGCCCGCTCGAACTTCAGTTCGCCGTTCTGGGTGCGGATGGTCAGGATCGGGCCCTGGATGTCCCACTGGGCCGCGGTGCGCAGGGCGATCAGGAAGGCCTGTTCGGATGCCATGGCGGGCTTGGCGCAGTTCTTCTTCGTCAGGGCGAAGGGACCGACCGCGAGGCGCTGCTCACGCAGCGGATAGGCGGTCGCCGAATAGTTGTTGCAGCCCCCGAAGCCGCGGGCACGCAGCTGGTCGTCCAGGGTGAAGCTGGGACGGTCGCCCGTGAAGGGCTTGCCGTTCAGGCTGACGGCGGTCCAGCTAGAGCCGAGGGGGAAGATCTTGTCCTGCTGGCCCGGCTGCGGGACCTTGGAATCGACCGTGCGCGTGGGTCCGGCCTGGCGGCCGGGCGGGGGCGATGACTGAGCGTAGGCGGCGGGCACCGCGGCCAGGGCGGTCAGGAGCGCCGCAAGTCGAAGCGCATTCATGGAGACCTCATTCACAGAGACGGCGGGACCATAAGGGGCCTTTGCCGCAGAGGCAACGCCCATCGTATCGTTGTCCCGTTGCCGGACGATAGGGAAGGCGGAAGGGGCGGCTCAGCCGAGCCGCCTCAGGAGCCGCTCGGTCAAGGCGTTGCTGGAGCCGAACAGGTAGTCGAAGGCGCGCACGCTGATGTTCCGTGCCCCGAGATTCTGGAGCCCGGCGACGATCTCGAAGGCTGTGGAAGCCTTGCAATGGATCACCGTCTCGCGGCCTTCCGGCTCGCCGAACGGCAGGGTGGCGCCGAAATCTTGGAGGATCGCCGCAAGCCCCGCGACCCGGGCCGGGTCGAGGGCCGCCCGGATCTCCCGGCTGTTGCGGGCTTCTTCCTCGGCGGCAATGCGGGTCAGCACCGTGGTCGCGGCGTCCCGGGCGGCCGGGCTCCAGGAGGCCCGGACCGAGGCCACGAGGTTGGCCTCCGAACGCAGCATGACGCCGTCGTCCAGGACCTTGAGGGCATTGGCCGTCAGGGTCGCGCCCGTGGTGGTGATGTCGACGATCAGCTCCGCCGATCCGGCGCCGGGTGCGCCCTCCGTGGCGCCGAGGCTCTCGACGATCCGGTAGTCGGCGATGCCGTGCTCGGCGAAGAAGCGGCGGGTGAGGTTCACGTATTTGGTCGCGACCCGCATCTTATAGCCGTGGCGGGCGCGAATGTCGGCCGCCACCTCGTCGAGATCCGCCATGCTGCGCACATCGATCCAGGCCTGCGGCACGGCCACCACCACGTTGGCATGGCCGAAGCCGAGGGGCGTCAGCATCTCGACCGTCGCATCCGCGTCGGCGATCTGCTCGCGGACCAGGTCCTCGCCGGTCACGCCGAGATGGGCGGCGCCGGTGGCGAGCTGGTTGACGATCTCGGAGGCCGAGAGGAACGCGACCTCTACGTTAGGCACGCCGGCGAGCGTTCCGCGATAGTCGCGGGCGCCGCGGGACTGGGTGAAGACCAGCCCGGCGCGGGCGAAGAAGGCCGTCGCGTTCTCCTGCAGCCGCCCCTTGGACGGGACTGCCAGGATGAGGGGGGAATCGGTCATCGGGCGCTCCCTGCGATACGGTCGAGCCAGAAGGAGCAGCCGACCGCCGGGATCGTCTCGTCGGCGCCGAGATGCTCCAGGAGGCGGTCGTAGCGTCCGCCGCCCACCACCGGCTTGCCGTCGGCCCGGCCGGGATCCTGCACCTCGAAGATGAAGCCCGTATAATAGTCGAGATTGCGCGCGAAGGTGGCCGCGAACGAGAAGGCGCCCACATCGAGCCCCCGCGCGGCCATGAAGCCGGTGCGCTCCTCGAAGAGGTCGAGGGCCGCCGACAGGTCGAGGCCGGCCTCTTGGGCGAGTTGTCTGACGGCCTCTGCCGCCTGGTCCGGATCCCCCGAAATCGCGAGATAGCGCTCGATCACTGCCCGCGCCTCGTCGCCGAGCCCGCCCCGGTTGGCCGCGCGGGCCAGGAAGCGCTCGGCGATCTCGCCAGCGCTGCGTCCGCCGACCCGGGCGATGCCGGCAATCGACAGGATATCCTCCACGAAGGCCTTGGCGGCCTGCGGGGCCTGGCCCTCGATGGCCGCAAGAAGGCCCGCATGCTCCGCCTGGCCCTGTGGCTCCGGCTCGTTCAGGGCCGCAAGCCCCCGGCCCGACACGATGGCCCGGATCACCCGGCGCCGGGCTGCGGGCGCGAGGCCCAGGGCATCGACGAGGGCGTTGAGAAGGCCCATGTCGCCGATCCGGACCCGGACATTCGTCAGACCGATCTGACCCAGGCCCTCGAGTGCAAGCCCCAGGATCTCGGCGTCGGTCGCCGAAATGTCGCGCCGGCCGATGGATTCGAGGCCCGCCTGCAGGAATTCGCCCGTCTCGCCGGGGCGCATGCGGAACACGGGCCCGCCATAGCTGTAGCCGGCGGGCTCCGCCCCATGGGTGCCGAGATGCCGGAGGCAGACCGGGATGGTGTATTCCGGACGCAGGCACAGTTCCGTGCCGGAGGCGTCCTGGGTCACGAACATGCGTCGCCGCATGTCCTCGCCGGACAGGTCCACGAAGACGTCCGCCGGCTGCAGCACCGGCGGCTCGACACGCGCATAGCCTTCGCGCTCGAAAAGCGCGATCAGCGCAAGAATGGCATCCGTCTCCGTCACTGGCTCGCTCAAACCCTCGTGGTCGCCTGCTCTCTAGCAATGCTTGGCCGCGAACGCGACCGTTTTCGACCGGAAGGGTGAATGGCAGCCGGGCGGGATCGGGATCAGGCCTGCTTCGCGGCCCCTCCGCTCTTGCCGGATTTCTCCGTCTTGGCGACCTTGCGAGTGGTCTTGCGCTTGCTGTGGTCGCTCGTCCGGTGGACGTAGCGGGGCTTCGTCTCCTTGGCGGCGGAACGGGTTGGGGCGCGCTCGTCCTTGTCCTCCTCGCCCAGGAGGGTGGCGGGCAGGAACTGGCGGGCGGTCTCGCTCACCACGCCGGCTACCGCGCCGGCGGCGGTCTGCATGGCGTCCCGGGTCGCGTCGGCGGCGAGGCTCCCCGCTTCGGCGGTCGCGGCACCGGCCTTCTTGGCCGTGCGGCTGCGGGTCAGCGCCGCGGCGGCGGCGCCTGCGGCCGCGATCAGCGCATCGGCCAGGAGCTCGCGGCCGAGATCCGAATTCATCAGATCCTTCAGGGGCGCGAACTTGCTCAGCGCCTTCGACAGCTTCGCGCCGGAATCCTTCTTGGCCTTGCCTTTGGTCTTGTCGGAACTCTTCTTCGCTTTGGCTTTCGCCATGACGTCCTCCTGATCGGTCAAGCTTGACGGGACAACCCGGGAAGCCGTCGCGGGGTTCCCGAGACGGCGGAACAAGAGGGGAGGCGGAACAGCGCGGGTGGCCCTGTCCGCTCGCCTTTTCCTGGGGCGTGAGCGGGATATACGGCGGGACGTTCGTATCCACCTTAAAGGTAAGCGCGACCTTTTCCCCTCCCCCTTGTGGGGAGGGTCAGGGTGGGGGTGTGAGCGCCACGTTCTGACATGTTGGCGCCGACACCCCCACCTCCAGCTCCTCCCCACAAGGGGGAGGAGAGCCCGTAGGCGCATCCGTTGAACAGCCGACACCCGCGGGAGGGAAGGGCGAATGCGGCCCTACCCGAAATGCCGGGCCAGCACCTCGCGCACGGCTTCCACCAGGCTGTCCTCGGAGACCGAGAACTGGGCCGGGCGGGCGGCTTTCCATTCGGCGTTGGACGCGATGGCGTCCGCCGCCTTGGCGCCCTCGATCAGGTCCTTGATCTCGACCTCGCCCCGCTCGCGCTCGTTGGAGCCCTGGATCACCACGCAGGGGCTCTGGCGCTTGTCCGCATATTTCATCTGCGCCTTCATGCCCGAGGAGCCGAGATAGAGCTCTGAGCGGATGCCGGCCTGCCGGAGCCGCGCGACCATGCGCTGGTAAGCGGCGGTCTGGTCCCGGTCCATCACGAGCACCACCACGGGGCCGGGCTGCTCGGCGCCGGACACGACAGGGCTGTTCACCATGCGCAGGGCCGAGAAGAGGCGCGAGACGCCGATGGAGAACCCGGTGGCGGGCACCGGCTCGGAGCGGAAGCGTCCCACGAGCCCGTCATAGCGCCCGCCGCCGCCCACGGAGCCGAAGCGTACCGGGCGCCCATCCTCGTCCTGAACCTGGAAGGTCAGCTCGGCCTCGTAGACCGGGCCGGTATAGTATTCGAGGCCGCGCACGACCGAGGGGTCGATCACGATGCGATCCCCATAGCCGGAGGCGGTCACGAGGGCGGCGATCTCGGCGAGCTCGTTCGTCCCCTCGAGTCCCCGGGCCGAGGAGCCCACGACCTGGCGCAGGTTCTCGACCGTCGCGGCATTGTCCGCGCGCTTGGCGTCCGTGAAGGCCAGCACCCGGGCGATGGCTTCCGGGTCGAGCCCCGCACCCTTGGTGAAATCGCCGCTCTCGTCCTTGCGGCCTGCGCCGAGGAGCTGGCGCACTCCTTCGGGGCCGAGGCGGTCGAGCTTGTCGATGGCGCGCAGCACCGTGAGGCGCTGGCCCGCCTGGTCCTCCCCGCCGAGGCCGATGGCCTCCAGCACGCCGTCGAGCACCTTGCGGTTATTGACCTTGATGACGAAGTCGCCGCGCCCGATGCCGACCCGCTCCAGGGTGTCGGCCGCCATCATGCAGATCTCCGCATCGGCCGCGACGGAAGCCGCGCCCACCGTGTCGGCGTCGAACTGCATGAACTGGCGGAAGCGGCCGGGGCCGGGCTTCTCGTTGCGGAACACCCAACCGGCCCGATAGCTGCGATAAGGCTTTGGCAGGGCGTCGAAATTCTCGGCCACGTAGCGGGCGAGCGGCGCCGTCAGGTCGTAGCGAAGCGAGAGCCACTGCTCGTCGTCGTCCTGGAACGAGAACACGCCCTCGTTGGGCCGGTCCTGGTCGGGCAGGAACTTGCCGAGCGCGTCCGTGTACTCGACGAAGGGCGTCTCGACCCCCTCGAAGCCATAGAGTTCGTAAACCTCGCGGATCGCCGCGAGCATGCGCTCGGTCGCGGCGATTTCGGCAGGGCCGCGGTCGGCAAAGCCGCGCGGTGCACGCGCCTTGAGTTTGTCGGGCTTGGACATGGGTCGGAATGGCCGGTTCTGTGAGAAAACGTGAGGCGTCCTAACCCCTCGGACCCGGAGGGGCAAGGGTTGAGGCACGCCGCCGCGTCCTCCGGGCGGTGAGGCCCGGAGGAGACAGCAGGATCGAGGGGGACGAGAGGATCGCTCCGGCTCTGAGGGAATGATGGGAACATGCGGTGAGCCGAAGCGTCAGCGCGCACGGTTTGTTTCGGCGGACCGGCCGCGAGAGGTCCACGTACTGCCCGGACGCGGCGTCGCGTTCAGGGACGCGAGCGGCGCCGGGCCAGCCCGGACCTCCGGCTCTGCCGGGGCCACCTGCCCAGCCTCGTGCGTAAGAGACTGCCGCAGGACCGTTCCGCTCCCCGCATTCGGCGACGCCTCGCGAGCGCGCCCCTCGGCGGGAGCGGATGCGCAAGGATATAGCTTAGCTTGACCAGCCTGTCAAGAACGAAAGAGGAACACACAGGATGGGTAAGACGAGCGCGACGGCTTTCCCTCCCCCTTGTGGGGAGGGTCAGGGTGGGGGTGTGAGCGCTGAATTCTCCGAACGTACAGCCGACACCCCCCTCTCCAACTCTCCCCCACAAGGGGGGAGAGGGCACGTCGGCGCCTCCCGCGCACTCCGAGTTCTGGGGGGTGAAGAGGCAGTGCGGCGGGTCGGGGTTGCGGCTTCTCTGGAGAGGGCACGCCCCTCTCCCCATGGGAGAGGGAGAGATGCGGAGAGGGTGCGACCTGAATTCGGAACGATGGCGGCGTTCTCAGGCCAGCCAGTCGGGGACCTTGTCCATCCCGATGAGGTCCTCGTAGGAGGGACGGGGGCGCACCACGGCGTGGTCCGCGCCGCGCACCAGCACCTCGGGGATGAGGAGGCGGGTGTTGTAGGTGTTGGCCGTGACGGCGCCGTAGGCACCGGCCGTCATCAGGGCCAGGAGATCGCCCGGCCTGACCTCCGGCATGTCGCGGGACAGGGCGAGGTAGTCGCCGGTCTCGCAGACGGGGCCGACCACGTCGGCGACGATGTGGTGCACGTTGCGCCCCGGCTCCGCCACCGGTTTGATCTCGTGATAGGCGTCGTAGAGGGTCGGGCGGATCAGGTCGTTCATCGCCGCGTCGACGATCACGAAGGTCTTGCCCGCACCTTCCTTAACGTAAATCACGCGGGTCACGAGCACGCCCGCATTCCCGGCGATGAGGCGGCCCATCTCGAAGACGAGCTTCAGGCCGAGATCCTTGGTATGGCGCTTGATGATCTGCGCATAAGCCTGCGGATCGGGCGGCGGCTCGTTGTCGCCCCGATAGGGCACGCCCAGGCCGCCCCCGAGGTCGATGTGGTGGAGCCTGTGGCCGTCGGCCATCAGGTCCCGCGCCAGCTCCGCCAGGAGGGCGCTCGCATTGTCGAACGGCTCCAGGTCCGTGATCTGGCTGCCGATATGCATGTCGACGCCGGTCACCTCGATCCCTTTCAGGGACGCCGCACGGGCATAGACGTCCCGGGCGCGGGCGATCGGGATGCCGAACTTGTTCTCCGACTTGCCGGTGGAGATCTTCTTGTGCGTCTTCGCGTCCACGTCCGGATTGACCCGGATGGAGACCGGCGCGCGCAGGCCCTTCGACAGCGCAACCTCGGACAGGGCCTCGAGCTCGGGCTCCGACTCCACGTTGAAGCACAGGATGCCGCTCTCCAGCGCGAAGGCCATCTCCTGACGGGTCTTGCCGACGCCCGAGAAGACGATCCGCTCGCCCGGCACGCCTGCCGCGAGGGCGCGGCGCAGCTCCCCCTCCGAGACGATGTCCATGCCCGCGCCGAGCCGGCCGAGGGTCTTCAGGACCGCTTGGTTGGAATTGGCCTTCATGGCGTAGCAGACGAGAGCGTCCGTGTCGGCGAAGGCTTCCGCGAAGACCCGGTAATGCCGTTCCAGGGTCGCCGAGGAATAGCAGTAGAAGGGCGTTCCGACCTCCTCGGCGAGGTGGCGCAGATCGACGTCCTCGGCGTGGAGGCTTCCCTGGCGATAGCTGAAATGGTGCATGGCGGCCTGGCGCGTTTCAGGAAGGGTGCGATCCGGCCCGCCCGCCGGCAGGCGGTGGCTCGGACCGGCGGGGCAGAGGCTCGACCCTTAGAGGATCGGATCGAGGATGAAGGGATCCTTCGGGATCGTGTACCCGCGATTGGTGTTTTTCGAGCTGGGCGTTCCGACCGGGGAGGGCAGGGCGCCGTCCGGGCTGGGCTGGCTGCTGGTCTGCTTCTGCTGGGGGGCGGACGGATCCGGCGGCGGCTCGAGCGCGCCCCGGCGGCCGCAGGCCGCGAGGCTGAGGGCGAGAATCCCGGTGATCAGCGCGATCCGCGAAAAAGTAAGGCTGGACGACATCAGTTGCTCCGAAACGTGGCCGCACCATAACGGCAACCGGGACGGGACGCGAGGGGGACGTGAAACCCGGATGCAGATCGGCCAACAGGTGAGGTTTTGGGCGCACAGCGGTGGCGGGCCGCCACAGGATCGTGATGGGACGAGGGTCCTTTCGCGGTCCGCGGGACTTGAGAAAGCACAGAAAACGCGGCACATCCGGCATCGATGACGACGACACCTCCTTCCCCCGCCAAACGATCCGCCCCCCGGCTTGCCGGCCTTGGCCTCGGTCTCCTGGTGCTCCTGGGCGCAGGCGCGGCCTGGTACGGCCTCGCCGACCACAACGGCTCCGGCAGCATTCCGGGCGAATGTCGCGCAACCCAGGCCATGACCGAGCGCCTGAAGCCCCTGGCCACGGGCGAACTTGCGGCCGTCACGGTCGGGAGCACGCCGAAGCCGCCGCCGGTCATCGCCTTCAACGGGCCAGACGGCCAGGCGAAGAGCCTCGGCGACTTCAAGGGCAGGACGGTTCTCGTCAATCTGTGGGCGACCTGGTGCGTGCCCTGCCGGGAGGAGATGCCCGCCCTCGACAAGCTCCAGGCCGCGCTCGGCGGCAAGGAGTTCGAGGTGGTGGCCATCAACGTGGACACGCGCAACGCCGAAAAGCCGAAAGCCTGGCTCCAGGACAACGGCATCCACAACCTGGCCTATTATACCGATCCGTCCGGAAAGGTCCTGCAGGTCCTGCAGAAATCCGGCCATGTGGTCGGCCTGCCGACGACCCTGATCGTCGGCCCCTCCGGCTGCGAGGTTGCGCTTCTCAAGGGGCCGGCCGAATGGGCCTCCCCCGATGCCATGGCCTTCGTGAAGGCGGCGCTGGAGCCTCAGACCGGCCGCTGAAGGCCGCCCTGGCCATCTGGCACGCCGATCTCGCCCGAATAGGCGGGTTTCGACAGGCGCCAGGGCCGGTCCATGGCTTTCCGGGCTTCGCCGCGGGCGAGGCGGCGCAGGGTGCCGTCCGCCAGCACCTCTTCGATCACCAGAAAACCGAGAGCCTGGAGCATCACGGCAGCCGTCTTGGTGGCGACGTCGTCTGCCTGGAGCGCCAGGGAGCCGGCCGTATAGATCCGTTCGAGCAGGCTTTTGGGATGGGCCTGCACGGCAGAGGCCGCGCGCGGCTTGAAGGCGACCACATTCGTCGCTGGTTCGTTCATCGAAACCCCCATTGATAGGCCGCTTGATGTTGTTGTTGCGGCCGCCCCGGTCAGGAGCACTTCACTGTGCCGAAAATGGGGGCAGGGGCGTATGCGACAAAGGTGCAGATTGTCGCTGAAGCAAAAAGCGGGATGCAGCCATGCACCCCGCTCCTGTATCGATCGAAGTTGAGGGGCCTCAGGCGCCCTGCTGGACCGCGATGCCCTTGTCGGCGAAGAGCTGCTGCAGCTCCCCGGCCTGGAACATCTCGCGGGTGATGTCGCAGCCGCCCACGAACTCGCCCTTCACGTAGAGCTGCGGAATGGTCGGCCAGTTGGAATAATCCTTGATGCCCTGGCGGATGCCCTCGTCCTCGAGGACGTTCACGCCCTTATAGGGCACGCCCAGGTAGTTCAGGATCTGGACCACCTGGCCCGAGAACCCGCACATGGGGAATTGCGGCGTGCCCTTCATGAAGAGCACCACGTCGTTGGACTTCACTTCGTTGTCGATCACCTGGCGGGCGTCGGTCATCAGTCTCTCCTGTTCCGCGGCGGTCAAGGCGCCGGGTTTCGCATCAATTGTCGGGCGCCTGGGTGGTCAGCGCAAGGGCATGCAGCGCCCCACCCATACGGCCTTGCAGCGCCGCATAGACCATCTGGTGCTGCTGGACCCGGCTTTTCCCCTTGAAGGCAGTCGAAATGACCGTGGCGGCATAATGGTCGCCGTCGCCGGCCAGGTCCTTGATCTCGACCTGGGCGTCGGGCAGGGCCGCCTTGATCATGGTCTCGATGTCGCGGGCATCCATGGGCATCCTGTCAGCTCCTCAGGCCTTGCCGGCCATGTAGTCCGGCAGCCACGATTCGTGCGCCGCCTTCAGTTTTTCCACCGATATGGCCTCTCCGCCGGGGAGAATCAACGAATCGCCCCCGGTCACGCCGAGCACCAGGGCGGGCACGCCGACGGCGTTGGCCTCGTAGAGGATGTCGGCCGCATCGTCCGGGCGGACCGCCAGGATGTAGCGGGCCTGATCCTCGCCGAACAGGAAGGCATGAAGCGGAAGGTCCTCCGGCGCGCTCGCCACGATGGCGCCGATCCCGCCCGCCATGGCCATTTCGGCGAGCGCGAGGGCAAGGCCCCCGTCGGAAAGATCGTGGACCGTATCGACCTGGCGCGAGCGGATGAGCTGGCGCACGAAATCGCCGTTGCGCCGCTCGGCCGCGAGATCGACCGGCGGCGGAGCGCCTTCCTCGCGGCCGCAGACGTCGCGCAGGTAGATCGACTGGCCGAGCCAGCCCGCCGTCTCGCCGATGAGGATGAGGGCATCTTCCTCGCGCTTGAAGGCGACCGAGGCGTTCACCGTCACGTCGTCGAGTACGCCGACGCCGCCGATGGCCGGGGTCGGCAGGATGCCCTGGCCGTTGGTCTCGTTGTAGAGGGAGACGTTGCCGGACACGACCGGGAAGTCGAGGGCCCGGCAGGCCTCGGAAATGCCCTTCAGGCAGCCGACGAACTGGCCCATCACCTCGGGCCGCTCCGGATTGCCGAAATTGAGGTTGTCGGTGATCGCGAGCGGCAGCCCGCCGACGGCCGTGATGTTACGCCAGGCCTCGGCGACGGCCTGGCGGCCGCCCTCGACCGGGTCCGCCTCGCAATAGCGCGGCGTCACGTCCGTCGTCATGGCGAGCCCCTTCGGGCCGTCCTCCACGCGCACCACCGCCGCATCGCCGCCCGGCATCTGGACGGTGTTGCCGAGGATCAGGTGGTCGTACTGCTCCCAGACCCAGCGCTTGGAGCACTGGTCGGGCGAGCCCGCGAGCCTGAGGAGCGCCTCGCCGTGCGAGACGGGCGCGGCGACGCTCTCGGGCGCGACGACCGGCAGATGGGTGTTGGGCAGGTGCGGACGGTCATAGACCGGTGCCTCGTCGCCCAGCTCCTTGATCGGCAGGTCGGCCATCACCTCGCCATGGTGCTTCACCACGAAGCGGAGAGTGTCCGTGGTCCGGCCGATGATCGCGAAATCGAGGCCCCATTTGCGGAAGATCGCCTCCGCGTCCTTCTCCATGCCGGGCTTGAGCACCATGAGCATGCGCTCCTGGCTCTCCGAGAGCATCATCTCGTAGGCGGTCATGCCCTCTTCGCGGGTCGGCACCTTGTCGAGGTCGAGCTCCACGCCGAGATTGCCCTTCGCGCCCATCTCGACGGCCGAGCAGGTGAGGCCGGCCGCGCCCATGTCCTGGATCGCGATGACGGCGCCGGACTTCATGAGCTCCAGGCAGGCCTCCAGCAGCAGCTTCTCGGCGAAGGGGTCGCCGACCTGCACGGTCGGGCGCTTCTCCTCCGAGGCGTCGTCGAATTCCGCCGACGCCATTGTGGCGCCGTGGATGCCGTCGCGGCCGGTCTTGGAGCCGAGATACACGATGGGGTTCCCGACGCCCGTGGCGGCCGCATAGAAGATCTCGTCCGTCCGGGCGAGGCCCACCGCCATGGCGTTGACCAGGATGTTGCCGTTGTAGCGGGGATGGAAGCCCACGCTGCCGCCCACCGTCGGCACGCCGAAGGAATTGCCGTAGCCGCCGATACCCGCCACCACACCGGAGACCAGATGGCGGGTCTTGGGATGGTCGGGCGATCCGAAGCGCAGGAAGTTGAGGGCCGCGATGGGCCGCGCCCCCATGGTGAACACGTCGCGCAGGATACCGCCCACGCCCGTCGTCGCGCCCTGGTAGGGCTCGATGAAGGAGGGGTGGTTGTGGCTCTCCATCTTGAAGATGCAGGCGAGCCCGTCGCCGATGTCGATCACGCCCGCATTCTCGCCCGGTCCCTGGATGACCCAGGGCGCGCTGGTGGGCAGGCCGCGCAGGTGAAGCCGGGAGGATTTGTAGGAGCAGTGCTCGTTCCACATGGCCGAGACGATGCCGAGCTCCGTGATGGTCGGCGTGCGCCCGATGAGCTGCACGAAGCGCTCGTATTCGTCGGGCTTCAGCCCATGCTCCTTCACCAGCTCCGGAGTGATGGCGACGTCGTTGCGGATCATCGGTGTCTCGCTTTGTTACCCTCTCCTGGTTGGGAGAGGGTCGCTCGCGTGAGCGAGCGGGGTGAGGGTTGGGAGCGGAATCGATAAAAGCCATCGAACCGCCTGGAGGAGGGATCAGGATCTTCGCGCCATATCAGGCAGCGTCTGTCCCTCACCCCTGCCCCTCTCCCACCCGGGAGAGGGGTCAAGCCGCTTTCGGAAAACTCGACACCAGGCTCTCGAAGAGCCCGCGCCCATCCGTCCCGCCGACGAGATCCTCGATCAGGTTCTCCGGATGCGGCATCATGCCGAGGACGTTGAGCTTGTTGGAATAGATGCCGGCAATGGAGTTCATGGAGCCGTTGCGGTTGGCATCCGGCGTCACATGGCCGTTCGCATCGCAGTAGCGGAAGGCCACGAGACCCTCGCCTTCGAGGCGTTTCAGGGTCTCGCCGTCGGCTGTGTAATTGCCTTCTCCGTGGGCGACGCACACATCGATCGCCTGGCCCTTCTCATAGGCCCGGGTGAAGGCGGTGTCGTTGCGCTCCACCCGCAGGAACTGGCGATGGCAGATGAATCTGAGGTTCGCGTTGCGCATCAGGATGCCCGGCAGGAGCCCCGATTCGCACAGGATCTGGAAGCCGTTGCAGATACCGAGCACGAGGCCGCCGCGCGCCGCATGGGCCCGCACCGCATCCATGACCGTGGCCCGCCCCGCAATGGCGCCGCAGCGAAGATAGTCGCCGTAGGAAAAGCCGCCCGGCAGGACCACGAGGTCCGTGCCCTTGGGCAAATCGGTCTCGGCATGCCAGACCTTCTCGACCTGGGAGCCGGCGGCTTTAAGCGCCCGCATCACATCGCCTTCGCGATTGGATCCGGGAAAAACGATGACGGCGGATTTCATCCAACTCATCCTTCTAGCGGCATGGTCCGGAGTCAGTCCGGGCCCGACGGTCAGGCCAGGTCGACGCGGTAGTTTTCAATGACGGTGTTCGCCAGGAGCTTCTCGCAGGCGGCCTTGAGGGCGGCCTCCGCCTTGGCCTTATCGGTCGTGTCGAGCTCGATGTCGAAGACCTTGCCCTGGCGCACGCTGGCGATGCCGTCGACCCCGAGGGACTTGAGGGCCCCTTCGATGGCCTTGCCCTGGGGATCGAGTACGCCGTTCTTGAGGGTCACGGTGACGCGGGCTTTCATGGGGTCCTCGGCCTGTCCTTTGGAAGATGGCCAACGCCATAAAGGGAAAGCGCTTCGGAAACAACGGCGTCAAGGCCGCAATTCACGCCTTGCGACCTCCCGCACGGTGTTGCGGACCGCAGTCTCGTCCTCGCCGATGACGAGCACGGCCTGCAGCGTCTCGCCGGTCCTCAGCCCAAGGGCGGCCCCATAGGCGGGGCGCTTTTTCCCGTCCGCCGGTGCCAGGCTGACCGCGAAGCCATGCAAGGGCCCATTTTCGAGAGGCGTGGCCTCGGCCAGGGTGCGGACCGGCCTTTTCCGGCCGGGTGCCGGTTTCGGGCGAGGGGATTGCAGAGCCCGGGCCAGGGCCGATGGGTCCTTCAGAACCGCCTCGGCCTCGTCCGCATCCCGCCCGGACAGCCTGACGATGCCGACCACGAGGCCCGGCGTGCATTCCGGCGGCGCGCAGAACGCAAGGGCAATGGGCTCGGCCCGGTCCTCCGCCAGCCATTTCCTCAGCGGAAGCGCCTCCCACGGCGCCCCCGGCGGCACGCCCTCGACCGGGCGAGGAACGTAGCCGCAGGAGACAAGACCGAAGCTGAGAATGGCCGGAAGGATGAAGCGGAGCCGCATGGCTTGCTTCTATGCACGAAACGGTCTTGCGGTCGAGGGTTCCCGCATCGCCATGCGAAGCTTGTGCTGCTGGGGCGTGGCTCGACAGAATTCCCTCCCCCTTGTGGGGAGGGTTAGGGTGGGGGTGTCGGCGCTGAGCTGAATCCAGGTCGGCGCTTACACCCCCCTCTCCAACTCTCCCCCACAAGGGGGGAGAGGGCAGGGTAGCGCTACCCCTCGTCATTCCGGGGCCGCGGAACGGAGCCCGGAACCCATAAACACAAGCGTTTCAGAAGAAAGAGCTACAGCAGCCGCTGCGCTTTATCTTGCCTCGTCAGCGGCTATGGGTTCCGGGTTCTCGCTACGCTCGCCCCGGAATGACGGTGGTGTTTCCGTTTTCCCCCGGGAGGGAGAAGTACGTTCCGGCCGCCGGCAAAGAAAAACCCGGCACGAGGCCGGGTTTTTCTCAGGTCCGTATGGCCCAGCCTCACTGGACGAGGCGCGGGCCACCCATGGTGGGGTTCTCGTTCTCGGACATGATGCCGAGGCGGCGGGCAACCTCGGAATAGGCCTCGACCAGGCCGCCCATGTCGCGGCGGAAGCGGTCCTTGTCGAGCTTGTCCTTGGACTTGATGTCCCAGAGGCGGCAGGAATCCGGGGAGATCTCGTCGGCGACGACGATGCGCATCATCTCGCCTTCCCAGAGGCGGCCCGTCTCCATCTTGAAGTCGACGAGACGGATGCCGACGCCGAGGAAGAGGCCGGACAGGAAGTCGTTGACCCGGATGGCCAGCGCCATGATGTCGTCGATCTCCTGGGGCGTCGCCCAGCCGAAGGCCGTGATGTGCTCCTCCGACACCATCGGGTCGTTGAGCTTGTCGTTCTTGTAATAGAATTCGATGATCGAGCGGGGCAGCTGGGTACCCTCTTCCAGGCCCAGGCGCTGGGACAGGGAGCCGGCTGCGACGTTCCGTACCACCACCTCGAGCGGAATGATCTCCACTTCGCGAATCAGCTGCTCGCGCATGTTGAGGCGGCGGATGAAGTGGGTCGGGACGCCGATATCGTTCAGATTCTGGAAGATGTATTCCGAAATCCGGTTGTTCAGGACGCCCTTCCCGTCGATCACTTCATGCTTCTTGGCATTGAAGGCGGTGGCATCATCCTTGAAGTGCTGGATGAGCGTTCCGGGCTCCGGCCCTTCATAGAGGACCTTCGCCTTGCCCTCATAGATGCGACGGCGGCGATTCATAGGCGTATACCGTGGTTTGAGGAAATCCATGGCCGTGGCTCCTAGATAATATGTGCAGATCCGCGGCTGGCGCGAGTCCGATCGGGACCGTCCCCGGCTTGGGCGCAACCTATCCGATCCCTCTCCCGAGCACAACGGAAGGAGTTCGCCGGCGTGTCGGCCGGTTCCGGGGGGCTCTTCGAACGGGATTGCCTCTGGCGGTTATGCTTGCGCGCCTTTATATCGCGGGAAGCACAAACGGGAGAAAACTCTATGACCGCCTTCGACGAGCGCAAGGACGCATTCGAAAAGAAGTTTGCACACGATGAGGAACTTCGTTTCAAGGCGACCGCTCGCCGCAACAAGCTCTTCGGCCTCTGGGTTGCGGCCCAGCTCGGCAAGACCGGAGCGGACGCCGAGGAGTACGCTAAGAGCGTCGTGCTGGCCGATTTCGAGGAAGCAGGCGATGCTGACGTGATCCGCAAGGTTCGGGCCGATCTCGAAGCGGCCGGCAAGCCGGCGGACGAGGCCGAGCTGACCCGCAAGCTGAGCGAGCAGATGGCCCGCGCGGTCGACGAAATCAAAGCCGGCCTCTGAGCCGGTTGTCGATGCCATGTCGCCCGTGCCGAACGGCACGGGCCCGTCGTTCCCCTTCCTGAAGGCTGCCCCATGACGCCCCATTCGTCGCTGCCGGACCGGCTGAAAGCCGGTTCCCCCGCCCTTGCCGCATGGTGCGGACTGCCGGAGCCGTCGGTGCCCGGCATCCTGGCCAGGGAGGCGTTCGACGCGGTGGTCATCGACATGCAGCATGGGGCCATCGACTTCGCCGCGACGGTCCGGGCAATTCCGCTCATCGCGGCGGCCGGGAAGCCCGCCATGGCCCGGATCCCGGTCGGGGATTTCGGCATGGCGTCGCGCCTTCTCGACGCGGGAGCCTCCGGGGTGATCGCCCCCATGATCAACACGCTCGAGGATGCCCGCCGTTTCGCGGCTGCGATGAAGTTTCCGCCCGTGGGCGAGCGCAGCTGGGGACCGCACGGCGCCTTGAGCATCACGGGCCTTGGGCCCGGCGAGTATTTTAAGGGCGGGAACGGCCTGACCCTGGCACTTGCCATGATCGAGACCCGGGAAGCCCTCGCGATCATTGACGATATCCTGGCTCTTCCGGGGATCGACGGGGTCTTCATCGGCCCCTCCGATCTCTCCATCGGCCTGTCGCAGGGGCGGGAGCTCGATCCGGTGAGCGCGGCCGTCGAGGAGGCGCTCAGCCATACGGTTGCCCGCGCCCGCGCGGCCGGCAAGATCGCCGGAATTTACGCTGCCTCCGGCGAGCGCGCCGCGGAGCACACGCGCCAGGGCTTCCAGCTGGTCTCCATCGCCAGCGACACGGCCCTCCTGCGCAACGGCGCGCAGATGGCTCTGAGGGCTGCCCGCGGCTGAGGAGGCTGATCCCGGCGTCCGGACCCGAAGGTTACGCGAATGTCCGTGCCCGTCTTCCGCTTCGCCCCCAGCCCGAACGGGCGGCTCCATTTGGGGCACGCCCGGTCGGCGCTCCTGAACGCCGATTTCGCCGCCCGGTTCTCGGGCCGCCTGCTCCTGCGCATCGAGGATATCGATCTTGCCCGCTGCCGTCCGGCCTATGTGGCGGGCATCCTCGAGGACCTGACCTGGCTCGGCCTGCGCTGGGAGGAGCCCGTCCGCCGGCAATCCGAGCATTTCGATCTCTACCGCGCAGCCGCCGCGACCCTGAAGGCGGAAGGCCTCCTCTACCCTTGCTTCTGCTCCCGCAAGGCCCTGGCCGAGGCGGTGGCCCGCCGCGAGGAGGAGACATGTGCGCCCTGGCCGCGCGATCCGGATGGTGCTCCCGCCTATCCGGGAACCTGCAAGGGGCTCGATGCCGCCGAGGCCGAGCGCCGGATCGCGGCGGGCGAGCCGCATGCGCTGAGAATCGACATGGAGGCCGCGCTGAAGCGGGCAGGCGGGGCGCTTTTCTATGAGCGGTTCGACCGGAACGGGAATGTCGAGCGGGTGGAGGCGCAGCCCGCCCGCTGGGGTGACGCCGTCATTGTGCGCAAGGACATTCCGACGAGCTATCATCTGTCCGTGGTCGTGGACGACGCCCTGCAGGAAGTCAGTCATGTGGTCCGCGGGAAGGATCTCGAGGCCGCGACGGACCTCCACGTTCTCCTTCAGAGGCTCCTCGGCCTACCGACGCCCCTCTACCACCACCACGACCTGATCCTCGATCCGATGGGCGACAAGCTCGCGAAGAGCCGGGGCTCGGAAGCTCTGGCGGATCTGCGCACCCGGGGCGTATCGGCCGAGGCTGTCCGGCAGCTTTTAGGCTTTGGCCCTCAGCCGACCCCCAGCACATAGAGCCAGAACAGGGTGGTCCCGAGGGCGAACACCGTCGAGAGCGTGACGGCGCTCGACGCCAGGGCCACGCCTTCCCCATAGCGCTCCGCGAAGAGATAGGCGTTGATGCCGGACGGGCAGGACGCGAAGAGGACCGCCACCCCGGCCCAGACCGGCGGCATGTCGAAGACATAGGTCGCCAGGAGCAGCACCAGGAGCGGATGAAGGATGAGCTTGAGGCCTGAAATCACGGTCGGGAGCTTCCAGCCCGTCTCGAGCCCATAGCGGCGAAGGGCGATGCCCATGGAGATCAGGGCGCACGGGACGGCGGCGCTCCCGAGGAGCTCGATCACCTGCCAGAGCGGCCCCGGCAGATAGGGGGCCAGCGGGCGGCAGGCGGAGCCGGCGAGGATCCCGACGACGATCGGATGGGTCACGAGGCGGCGGAGGATCACGAGCGGGGAAGCCTGTCGCCCCTCTGCCATGAGCGTCGCCAGGGTCATGGTCACCGGGAGGTGCACGGCGATCAGCAGGAAAAGCGGCACCGCTCCGGCATCCCCATAGGCCTTGAGAATCATCGGAACCCCGACAAACACGGTGTTCGCCTGGCCGGCCGAGAAGCCGGCCACGACGGCCGAGACCCCTTTAAGCGAAAAGAAGCGCTTTCCGATCACCATGGCCAGCGCCCAGACGACCGCGACGCCGGCGAAATACGAGATCCAATAGCCCCAGGGCTGGACGGCCGGGATCTCGGCCCGGACCAGGGTGCGGAAGATCAGGCACGGGAGGGACAGGGAAAAGACGAATTCCGACAGGCCCTCGCCCATCCGCTCGGACACGAGATTTCCCCGCCTGGCCACGTATCCGATGCCGATCAGGCCAAAGACCGGCAGGACGATCGCGAGGAGGTCGAGCATGAGGCCTCAGCGCAGGTCGGCCCGCTGGGCGATGCTGGCCGAAGCGCTGGCGTGGGACATCAGCTCGTCCACCTGCTCCCGCTGCCGCTTGAACTCGACGAGGCTGCGCCCCTCCAGCTCCCGGCTCTTGGGCAGGCGGATCTTCAAGGGATCGACGAAGCTGCCGTTGATGAGGACCTCATAGTGAAGGTGCGGGCCGGTCGACAGGCCGGTGCTGCCGAGATAACCGACGACCTGGCCCTGCTGCACCCTTGCGCCGGGCGCGACGCCTTTGCCGAAGCCCGACATATGGTTGTACGTGGTCACGTAGCCGTTGGCGTGCTGGATCTCGACGCGCCGGCCATAGCCCGATTCCCATCCGGCCTTGATGATGGTGCCGTTACCGGCCGCGAGGATCGGCGTCCCGATCCGGTTCGCCCAGTCGATTCCCGTATGGGGCCGGGTATAGCCCAGGATCGGGTGATAGCGGGAGCCGAAGCCGGACCTGAGGATGCCCTCCGCGATGGGCTTGCGGAGCAGGAACTTCTTCAGGGAGCGTCCGCTCTCGTCGAAGAAGTCGATGCCACCGTCGTCGCCCTGGTAGCGATAGACGCGGCGGGTCTCGCCTCCGACCGAGAGGGATGCATAGAGAACTTCCGGCAAACCGCCGTCCTCGTCCGCTCCGTAGAAGACCTCGAAGGTGTCGCCCGACGAGACCCGGCGCTGGAAATCCACGTCGTAGCCGAAGATCCGGACGAGCTCGTCCACGGTCTTCCGGGGCAGGTCGTTCTTGAGAGCCGTCTCGTAGAGGCTCTCGTAGAGCCTGACGCCGCGGCCGCTGCCCTCCGCATCATCCTCCTCTTCCTCCTCGGCAGAGGCGGTCTGGGTTCCGTCCGTGTCGTTGACGGGCGTCACGGAGACGAAGACGCCCCGGTCGTTGGTGGCCGCGATCGCGTCGATTCCGCGCTCTCCCAGCACGATGACGCGGACGATCTGCCGGGGGTCGCCGAGGCGCGGACCGGGAGCGATCAGGATGCGCAGATGCTGGCCTTCCGCAAGGCTGGCCGTCTTGATCCGGGCCGAAAGCGCCGTCGCGATGCCGTCGATCTGGCCGGGCTCGGCCCCATAGGCGCGCAGGACCGTTTCCAGGGTCTCGCCCTTCTTGAGGACGACATCGCGCTCCTCCACCAACGGGTTGGTCCCGCGCTGGTCGAGCTTGGGCAGGTTCGTCACGTTTTCCGGAATCACCCGGACGTCGATGGTGCTGAAGGGCGTATCGATGATCCGGGCATATCCGAGAGCCTCGCCCAGGGCGTCGGGCTGGCGCAGGGTGCGCGAGAGCATCTGCTGCGCCGGGATCGGGAAGGAGGTGCGGCGGCCGGCCTCGGAGGACACCCGGCGCTCCTCCTCGAGGAGAGCGAGCACGTCGTCATCCGAGAGGGAAGGGGCGCTTGCCGCGACGGACAATGCGGCAAGGTCCAGCCGGACCACCGAGACGTCCGCGTCGGCGATCTCCGCCGGCGGCTCGACCGCGCGCTCCTGGCTGTTGTCGTTGAAGAGGCGCATCGGGTCGAAGCGGGGAATGTCGGTCGCGAAGACGCCGGAGTTCAGGGACAGGTTCGTGGCCACCCGGACGAACTGGCGGACCTTGATGGCCTCCCGGTCGCCGTTGCGGATGGTCATCGGGGCCCGGAAGCTCTGCTTGGCGGATGCGACCGTCTCGCTCCGGTTCAGTCGGTCGCCCTTGCGGGCCGTGTTGATGGTGCGGTTCTCGGCATCCGTCGGCATCGTCCCGACGATGGCGCGCTCCGGAGCGCTGGCCGAAGTGGTTTCGCCCTCGAGAGCAATATAGATGGACGCGCCGATCAGAAGGGCGCCGGTAACGCCCGTGAGCACGCTCGCTCCGAGCCAACGCAGGTTCACGTCGCGCCGGTCGACCTCCCGGGTCTCTCCTCCGGACGGGCTGAGCGGCGGCTCATGGCCGAGGTCCATGCCGAACACGCTACGGAGGTGTTCCCTGGCAGGGAACCCGCTGCGGCTGTCGTCGGACGTGGAGGAGCTCATCAGGACTTCTGGGTATGAGGTCGGTGTTGCAAGCGGGCTCTAGCATAAGAACCCGCCGCCGCACAGACCGATGGCCTGACTGCGAGCCCTTGCCGGTTGCCGGCTCAGCTCCGTGCTTCAGGTCACAAAGTGTCGGCAGTGAGGCGAGGCAGGGCTTGTCCCCAGCATGACGGGCGAAGCACGGGACGGCAGGAGAAGTTTTTTGCGGCAAGTGTCAAAAAACCTTCATGAGGTCGTTGACAGCCGGAAGGGTGCGGGCCTATAAGACGCCCATCGACGCCGCCGCTGACGCGAACGGCGCCAAAGCTTCCCTGAAAAGGCGCGCTGAAGCAAACCGGTCCAAACCGGGAGTTGAGGTCGTCTTCAAGGGTACCATCCTCGGATGGGCGGCCGCGAAAGCAAACTTGCAGATCGCGGTTGACAAAGAAAAGAGATGAACTTAAATCAAGTTCATCACCGGGTTGCCGAGTTCGGTTCTCCGGGTTTTCTTTCGAAAATGGGCGCTAGGATCGGAACCGAAGTTCCGAGCTTGGGCGCTGTTTTCTTCGGAAAGCGAAATCTGCTCTTTGACAAGTGAATATGAGAGAGAGAAGCGTGGACGGCGGTGTCCTTGCGGGGTTGCTCGAGAGAGTGGCCCGAAACGATACCGACCAAGTCTATGCTTTGGTGAGTACCACCGCTC
>Ga0182741_1001101_pt1 | contig 37194 bp, 36 predicted proteins | sample eDN5th37CBELigOP_FD_128874 | JGI IMG/M metagenome (GOLD analysis project Ga0182741, IMG submission 128874) | Enriched Organic Plus compost microbial communities from Emeryville, California, USA - eDNA 5th pass 37_C BE-Lig OP (version 2) (version 2) ... | reverse complement strand
GTGATCACGCCTTCCTTGCCGACCTTCTTCATCGCGTCGGCGATGATGTTGCCGATCGACTCGTCGGAGTTGGCGGAGATGGTGCCGACCTGGGCGATGGCCTTGTCGTCGGCGGTGGGCTTGCTGATCTTCTTCAGCTCGGCCACGGCGGCGACCACGGCCTTGTCGATGCCGCGCTTGAGGTCCATCGGGTTCATGCCGGCGGCGACCGCCTTGGCACCTTCGCGGATCAGCGCCTGCGCCAGCACGGTGGCGGTGGTGGTGCCGTCACCGGCGTTGTCGGAGGTCTTGGAAGCGACTTCCTTGACCATCTGCGCGCCCATGTTCTCGAACTTGTCGGCCAGTTCGATTTCCTTGGCGACGGAAACGCCGTCCTTGGTGATGGTCGGGGCGCCGAAGCTCTTCTCGAGCACGACGTTGCGGCCCTTCGGGCCGAGGGTGGCCTTGACGGCGTTGGCGAGCACGTTGACGCCGCGCACCATGCGCGAACGGGCGTCTTCACCGAAACGGATGTCCTTTGCAGCCATGGGTATTAACTCCGGGATTCGATATTTGGGATTGGGGATTGGATGGGCAGGCGGGAGGCGAAAGGGGCGGGCATGCGATCAGCGCAGGGCACGCGCTGGTCCGAATCCCGAATCCCCAATGCCGAATCCCGCCTTGGCGATCAGCCGAGGATCGCGAAGATGTCGTCTTCCTTCACGACCAGGTACTCGGTGCCGTCCAGCTTCACTTCGGTGCCGCTGTACTTGCCGAACAGGACCTTGTCGCCGACCTTGACCTTCGGGGCGCGCAGGTTGCCGTTGTCCAGGACCTTGCCTTCGCCGACGGCGATGACTTCGCCCTTGATCGGCTTCTCGGTGGCCGAGTCCGGAATCACGATACCGCCAGCGGACAGCTTTTCTTCTTCCATACGCTTGATGACCACGCGGTCGTACAGCGGCTTGATATTGCTCATTTCAATCCTCTTTAAGTGATTGATTGGACTAGGAAAGGGGCGGCGATGTTAGCACTCGTCACAGGAGAGTGCCAGCAACGCGGACAAACGAACCCCGGCAGAACCGGGATGGCGCTGAGATGGGGCCCGCGCCACCCCTTTCAAGGGCCGGATGCGAAAAAAGTTTGGACCGGGGATCAGGGAGCGGTCTGCGATAATCGCCGGCCTATGTCCGTCCTGCTCGCCTTCTGCACCTGCCCCGATGCCGACAGCGCCCGGCGCCTGGCCGGGACGCTGGTGGAAGAGCGGCTGGCGGCCTGCGTGAATCTCCTGCCCGGCATGACCTCGGTCTACCGCTGGCGGGACGCGGTGGAAACCGCCGACGAAGTCCAGCTGATCATCAAGACCACCGCGGCGCGCCTGCCGGCGCTGGCGGCGCGGCTGGCCGAACTGCATCCCTACGAACTCCCCGAACTGGTGGCGGTCCAGGCCGCCGCCGGCCTGCCCGCCTATCTGGCCTGGGTGACGGCGGAGACGAGCGAGCCCCGTGAGGAACCCTGACCGATGACGTGGTTGTCCCGCCTGCTGGCCCTGGGCCTGCTGTCCTTCGCCTGCGTCGCGCAGGCCCAGATCCGCCCGCAGGACCTGCCGCCGGTCGACGAGGTCTTCGTCCCCACCGCGACCGCGCCCAGCCGGGATCGCATCGAGGTGCACTGGAAGATCGCGGACGGCTATTACCTGTACCGGCACCGCACCGGGGTCGAGGTGAGCGCCGGCGGTTTCACCGCCAAGCCGCTGCAGCTTCCCAGGGGCAAGGCTTACCGCGACGAATTCTTCGGCGACGTGGAAACCTATCGCGGCAGCCTGACCGCGGTGCTGCCCGGGCAGGCCGGCGCGGACGCGGATTCGGTCACCCTCAGGATCAAGTACCAGGGCTGCGCCGACGCCGGCATCTGCTATCCGCCGCAGGTCCGCAGCCTCAACGTGGTCCTGCCGGACGGCGCGGCGCCCGCGGCGGCCGCGGCCGGCGATGCCGGCGGTTTCGTGCCGCTGGGTTCGTTGACCGGCGGCGGCGCCCCGTCGCTGCTGGGCGGCGGCCAGGGTGCGGTCGACGCCGCGCCGCTGCCGCAGGATCGCGCCTTCGCGGTGGAGGCGATCGCGTTCGACGGCAACCAGCTGCTGCTGCGCTTCACCCCGGCGCGCGGTTATTACGTCTACCGGGATCGCACCTCGATGGCGCTGGAGGGCGCGCCCGGCATCGGCCTGCAGAAACCGCGCTGGCCGAAGGGACAGGCCTATCACGACGAACACTTCGGCGACGTCATCGTCTACTTCGACCAGGCCGAAGTGCCGGTGCCGCTGGCCCGCGCACATGGCAAGGCCGCCAACGCGACCCTGCGGGTGACGTTCCAGGGCTGCCAGACCGGCGGCATCTGCTATCCGCCGATGACCCGCCGGATCGCGCTGTCGATTCCGGCCGGCCGGGCGACGTCCGCCGCAAGCGCCATCGATGACGGCGCCGCATCGCCGGTCCCGGCAACAGGCGATGCCTCCCCGGACGCCGCCGCGACCGCCGAAGGTGCGGATGCGGCGACGACGGAAGTACCCGCGACGGGCGTCGCGGCGGCCGCCACCGACGTGCCCCGCACGCTGCCGCCGGAAGAGGCACTGCGCCGCGCCTCGCGCACGCCGACCAGCCTGTGGCTGGCATTGCTGCTGGCGCTGGGGGGCGGCCTGATCCTCAACCTGATGCCCTGCGTGTTGCCGGTGCTGTCGCTGAAGGCGCTGTCGCTCGCCAGCGGCGACCGGCCGAAGGCGCGCGCGCTCTGGTACACCGCGGGCGTGCTGCTGAGCTTCCTGGCCGTGGGCGGCGTCGCGATCGCACTGCGCGCGGCCGGCCAGGCGCTGGGCTGGGGTTTCCAATTGCAGCAGCCGCTGGTGATCGGCGTGCTGGTGTACGTGATTTTCGCGGTCGGCCTGAGCCTGTCCGGCGTGTTCGCGGTCGGCTACGGACTGGCCGGCGCCGGCGATGGACTGGCGCGCCGGCACGGACCGGCGGGCGATTTCTTCACCGGCGTGCTGGCGGTGGTGGTGGCCAGTCCGTGCACCGCGCCGTTCATGGGCGCGGCGCTGGCGTTCGCCTTCGCCGCGCCGGTGCCGCTGGCGCTGCTGGTGTTCCTGATGCTGGGCGTGGGCCTGGCGCTGCCGTTCCTGTTGATCGGTTTCCTCCCCGCGCTGGCCAATCGGTTGCCGCGCCCCGGCGCGTGGATGGAGACGCTGAAGAAGGCGCTCGCTTTCCCGATGTACCTGACCGCGGTGTGGTTGCTGTGGGTGCTCGGCCGCCAGCGCGGCATCGATGCGGTGGCGCTGGTGCTGGTCGGCCTGGTGCTGCTGGCGGTGGCGGCGTGGTGGCTGCAGCGGCTGCGCTGGCGTCCGGCGCCGGTACAGCGCGCGCTGGCCGTGCTGGTGCTGGCCTCGGCGCTCGTGCCGCTGGCGATGGCGCATCGCCTGCCGCCGCCCGAGCGCGCCACGCCCGCCGGTACGCAGGACAGCGTGGCGTTTTCTCCCGAGCGGCTGGCCGCGCTGCGTGCCGAGGGCAAGGTGGTGTTCGTCGACATCACCGCCGACTGGTGCGTGACCTGCAAGGCCAACGAGAAGGCCGTGCTCGATCGCGCCCCCTTCCGCAAGGCGCTGGCCGATGCCGGCGGCGTGCTGGTGCGCGGTGACTGGACCAACGTCGATGCCACCATCACCGCCTATCTGGAAGAACACGGCGCGGTCGGCGTGCCGCTGTACGTGGTGTACCCGCGCGATGGCGGCGAGGGCGAAGTGCTGCCGACCGTGCTGACGCAGTCGCTGGTGGAAGAAGCACTGGCGAGGGCCGCGCGATGAAGGTCACTCCCGCACGCGTGCTGTGGGTGGCGGTCGCCGCCGGCGCGCTCGGCCTGCTCGCCAGCCATGCCTTCGACAGCGGTTGGCTGTGGCGCACCGATTCCGGGCAGCAGGCTTTGCAGACCGTCGCCAATGCGACCGCGCCCACGCCGCCGCCCGGCGTCACGCCCGCCCGCGTGGGCGATCCGATGCCGGAAATCGTCCTGCCCGGTCCAGACGGCAAGACGATCGATCTGGCGACATTCCGCGGTCGTCCCTTGTTGATCAATGTCTGGGCGAGCTGGTGCGGGCCGTGCATCAAGGAAATGCCGGAACTGGACCGCTTCGCCCGCGAGCAGGGCGCTGATGGCGTGCAGGTCGTCGGCCTGGCGCTGGACACCGTCGAGGGCGTGAACGATTTCCTCGCCAGGGTGCCGGTGCGGTATCCGATCCTGCTGGACACACCCGGCCCCGCCGACAGCAGCGTCTGGCTGGGCAACGCCAAGGGCGTGCTGCCCTACACCGTGCTGGTCGGCGCCGACGGCCGCATCCTCAAGCAGAAGATCGGGCCGTTCGTGGACGGCGAGATCACGGGCTGGGCCGGCAAACACTGAGCTTTGCCATTTCTCCATGACCCGGCCAGTCCGCTGCTGAAGGGCATCCGCAACGTGCTTGTGCCGCCTCCTTGACCAGCCATCCGGCCGTTGAAAGCGAAAAAGGGGGTGAGCGGGATTTGCTCTTTCCTTCCGGTACCGCGCAGATCCCCCGTCACCCGCAGCGCGGGTGTCCCCTCCTTGTTCAAAGGGGGGCTATCAAAGCCACGCGAGCTCTTGGGTTCCCAAGACCGGCCAGTCGGCTGCAACCGTTGCTTGTCTACTTCAACACCGCCTGCGCGTCCACGATGCTCACCCCCGGCATCCGGCCCAGCCATTGATCGAACCACGGCTTGTGCGAGGCGCCGACGATGTTCAGCACGCGCAGTCCCGGCCGGTCGCGCACCGTCTCCAGGATGTTGGCGACCATGCGCAGGTTGCGGATTTCCCAGCCGTTGACCCAGATCTGGGGGTAGTGTTGCGGAGATTGCGCACGCAAGGGGCCGCGCAGGTTGCCTTCCGCATACGCCCACGACACCTCGGGCCGGTTGATGTAGCGGTACAGCGGCAACAGATCCGGCGCCTGGATCAGGCGCTTCTCCTCGGCAATGACGGTTTCCAGCGAGCGATCCGTTTTCCATGCCGCCATCACGGCGTCGCCGAAGGCCTTGGTATCCGAGAGCCGATGGCTGTCGCCGGTATGGTCGTCGATGGGATGCACGCGCTCCAGCCCCAGCGTCGCCGCCAGCCGCGCGCCAATCTGGTAGCTCTCGTTGTTGCGCGTTTCCAGTTCCCGCAGCATCTGCACCAGCGCCTGGTCCAAGCCGTCGCCGGCGCGTCGCTCGCCGGCCGGCAGCCGCAGCCACTGCACGTAGGCCGACGCCGGATCGCCCGCGGCCAGGAACAGCGCGGCCAGATGCCGGCGCTGCGCGGCTGCCGGATTCGCCGGCCAGGCGGCGAGCGCCCTGTTCACTCCGGCGATCGCGGCGGGGATGTCCAGCCCCGTGGCCGCCCGCGCCTTGTCCGTGCCGCGGCAATAGTCGTCGCCGTAGACGGTCGGATGGCGCGCGGCCATATCGCATTGTTCGCCGCCGATCGCTTCGATGGTGATGACCTGCGGCGCGAACGCGGCCAGCTTGTCCAGCAGCGGCGCGAGCGCCTCGGCCTTGGAATCCTTCTGCTCGCGCAGATGGACCGACCCCAGCACCAGCATCCGGGTCCGCGGGCCGGCCATGTCGTCATCGAGGGTGGCCAGGTCGGCCTGGGCGTGGGCCAGGAAGGGAAAGGTCCAGGCCAGGCAGGCCACGAGCATCGTCCGCTTGCGCATCCGTAAAGTCCTTGGGTGGTCGTGTTTTCCGCACGGTCGGATGCCCAAAGCGGCCGCAGGGTTGAAACGGCGTCCGCCGGCTTCCGGAGCCGGCCGCCGGGGCGGGGTCAGCGGCGACGTCGCGGGCGGATCGTCTGCGAACCTGCATCGAAACCCGCAATGCGGTCGGCCGCTCTCCGCACCGCAATGCGGGCGGGCGAGGACACCCTCGCGACCGGAGGCGGGACGCCCGCCCGGCGGGACGGGCCTGCGGGCCATGCGGGTAGCCTTTCCCGCCAGGCCCGGCACGGCTCGCGCCCGAAATTCAAACATCTGTTTAAAACGCCAACAACTTCGGCGATCTGGACAGGATCGCCCGCTTCGCGCAGACTGCCGCCCTTCCGCTGGAGCACCCATGGCAAAGCTGCTGGTCCTGCATGGCCCCAACCTCAACCTGCTCGGCACGCGCGAGCCGGAGGTCTATGGCCGCGCGACCCTGGCCGACATCGATGCCGCCCTGCTGGCGCAGGCCGCGGCCGCCGGCCATGAGCTTGCCACGTTCCAGTCCAACGCCGAACACGCCCTGGTCGACCGGGTCCAGGCCGCCCGCACCGATGGCACCGCCTTCATCCTGATCAACCCGGCCGCCTTCACCCATACCTCGGTCGCCCTGCGCGATGCACTGGCGGCGGTCGCCCTGCCCTTCATCGAAATCCACCTGTCCAATCCGCACCGCCGCGAGCCGTTCCGCCACCACAGCTATTTCAGCGATCTGGCGGCCGGGGTGGTCTGCGGCTTCGGCGCCGACAGTTACCGCTACGCGCTGGACGCCGCGCTGGCGCGATTGTCCGGCTGAGCCCATCCACGTTTTCCTGTTTCGTTCCCCGCCCGGGAACCCGCTCAATCAAGAGGCCCCTATGGATCTCCGCAAAATCAAGAAACTGATCGACCTGCTGGAAGAGTCGAACCTCGCCGAAATCGAAATCAAGGAAGGCGAGGAATCCGTGCGCCTGGCGCGCGTGCCCAAGGGCGGCCTGGTCGCCGCCGCGCCGGCCCCGATGGTGGCCCAGGTCGAAGCGCGCCCCGCCGCGCCGATGCCGATGAGCTCGCCCACCGAAGCCTCCACCGGCGGTACCGCCAAGGCGGGCGGGAACCTGCCGGAAGGCCACGTGATGCGCGCGCCGATGGTCGGCACCTTCTACGCCTCGCCGTCGCCGGACAAGCCCGCGTTCGTCACCGTCGGCCAGACCGTCAAGGCCGGCGAGACCCTGGCGATCATCGAGGCGATGAAGATGTTCAATCCGATCGAAGCCGACGTCTCCGGCACCGTCCAGGCCATCCTGGCCGAGAACGGCCAACCGGTGGAATTCGATCAGCCGTTGTTCGTGATCGGCTGACGCCGCTCACGACGGGATTCGGGATTCGTGATTCGGGATTCGGACAAGCAGCGACCGCATGAGCGCCTGGACGTCTGGCGCGATGCGATGGCGCTGGTCGAATCGATCTACCGGATCACGACGCCGTTTCCCGATTCGGAACGCTTCGGCCTGACCCTGCAGTTGCGTCGGGCCGCCGTCAGCGTGCCGTCCAACATCGCCGAAGGCGCCGCAAGGCGTTCGACCGCCGAGTACCTGCGGTTCCTGTCGATGGCCCGCGGCTCGCTGGCCGAGATCAGCACGCAGATCGAAATCGCGCGGCGGCTCGGCCATGTGGAGGCGGGCGATGCCACCGAAGCATTGCTCGATCGCACCTTCGCCCGCCTCAACGCCCTGATCCGCTCGCTCGAATCCTCGCCGCGCAGCGTCCGCGAGACGCACGCGCCCTACGAATCCCCAATCCCGAATCTCCAATCCCATGCTCGATAAAGTCGTCATCGCCAACCGGGGTGAAATCGCGCTGCGCATCCTGCGCGCGTGCCACACCCTGGGCATCCGCACGGTGGCCGTGCATTCCACGGTCGACCGCAACCTCAAGCACGTGGCCATGGCCGACGAGTCCGTCTGCATCGGTCCCGCGCCTTCGTCGGAGAGCTACCTCAACATCCCGGCGATCATCGCCGCGGCCGAGGTCACCGACGCGCAGGCCATCCATCCCGGTTACGGCTTCCTGTCGGAAAACGCCGACTTCGCCGAACGGGTGGAACAGTCCGGCTTCATCTTCATCGGGCCCAAGGCCGACACCATCCGCCTGATGGGCGACAAGGTGGAAGCGATCCGCGCGATGAAAGCCGCGGGCGTGCCGTGCGTGCCCGGCTCGGGCGGTCCGCTGGGCGACGACATCGTCGCCAACACCAAGATCGCACGCGAGATCGGCTATCCCGTGATCATCAAGGCGGCCGGCGGCGGCGGCGGCCGCGGCATGCGCGTGGTGCACGCGGAAGCCGCGCTCAGCAACGCCATCGCCACCACCAAGTCGGAAGCCAAGGCGGCATTCGGCAACGATCAGGTGTACATGGAGAAGTTCCTGGAGAATCCGCGCCATGTGGAAATCCAGGTGCTGGCCGACGGCCAGGGCAACGCCATCCACCTGGGCGAACGCGACTGCTCGATGCAGCGTCGCCACCAGAAGGTGGTCGAGGAAGCGCCCGCGCCGGGCATCACCGAGGAACAGCGCGCCGAGATCGGCAGGGTGTGCGTGGAAGCCTGCCTGCGCATCGGCTATCGCGGCGCCGGCACCTTCGAATTCCTTTACGAGAACGGCCGCTTCTACTTCATCGAGATGAACACCCGCATCCAGGTGGAGCATCCGGTCACCGAGCGCATCACCGGCATCGACCTGGTCTGCGAGCAGTTGCGCATCGCCGCCGGCCGCAAGCTGACCATCCGGCAGGAGGACATCGTCCTGCGCGGCCACGCGATCGAGTGCCGCATCAATGCCGAGGATCCGGAAACCTTCATGCCCAACCCGGGGCTGATCCAGCACTTCCATCCGCCGGGCGGCCCCGGCGTGCGCGTGGACACCCACATCTACGAGGGTTACCGCGTGCCGCCGAACTACGATTCCATGATCGGCAAGCTGATCGTGCACGGCCCGGATCGCGAGACCGCGATCGCCCGCATGCGGGTGGCGCTGAGCGAGATGGTGGTCGACGGCATCAAGACCAACATCCCGCTGCAGCAGCGGATCATGCGCGACCAGGGTTTCCAGGCCGGCGGCCAGAACATCCACTACCTGGAAAAGCGCCTGGCCGAGCGCAAGAACAAGTCGATCGCGCTGGTCTGACGCGCCTTGCGCGGGTGCGGCGCGGGCCGCATCGCATCCGCGGAATTCCGGCGAAGCGGTTTTCCATGCAAGCCGCGTCCTGCGGTTTCTTCGCGGTGCGCAGCCGCGGCGGGTGCCTGGTTGCCCGACAGACGGCAAACGGACAGAAGAAAGGCGGATTCCCCCGGGAATCCGCCTTTTTTGTTCGAGCCGCGCGGTGGACCGCGCGGAGGTGCTCAGTCGGCGCGCTGCTGGGTGCCCTTCACCGGCACCACGCCGGTGGGCGACAGCGGATCCACGATGCGCAGGGTTTCGCTGGAGCCGTCCGGCCAGGTGACCTGCAGGGTGGTGCCGGCCGGCAGCGCCGAGAACGGCGCGCCGCTGCGCGCGCGGTACAGCGCGACCATCTGCGCCGCGCCGATGGCGCGCTCTTCCTGCGATGCCTGTACGCCCGCCGGCGTGCGCTGGAGATTGCGGTAGGGCGCGTCCATGGCGTTGATCACCACGGTGGCCGCCGCCGCCGCATAGGTGACGAACACCAGCATCCACAACCAGACATGCGGCCTGGGCCAGAATCGCCTGCGATTCGTTGGGTGACTCATTGGATTGCTCTCCTGCGTTGCAGCAGACTGTCGACCATTTCGTTCAAGTTCTCGATGCCCTGTCGCGGAACGCCCGCGTCCCGCACGAACGCGGGGAAATCCAGCGACGGATCCCGCGAACAGATGCCGCCGTGGGCGCAATAGGCGGTCATCAGATTGCCTTGCGGCCGGCAATCCAGGCCGAGCCGGCAGGCGGCGATCTGCCAGGCCACTTCCGACAACCAGGTGCCCGACACATCGCCCAGTTCGCCCTCCTCGCCGCTGGCGGTCAGGCCCATCGCGCGCGACAGGGCCAGGAACGCCTGCGGATCGCCGGAGGCGCTGACGCGCGCCACCAGATCGCTGCGATAGCCGGGCACGTCCGACAGCGGCTCGCCGTCCGCCAGCAGCGCGGCCTCCGCCGCCAGGCTGCCGGCCTTGGCGGCCTGCACGCGCGCCTCGTGGACGCTGCGCGAGGACAGGCCGTCCTCGGGCATGAAGCGCGCGCAGCGCGCGCTGACCCGCTCGCGCGCGGCGGCCATGCTCGCGGCGCTCGACACTTCCAGCGCCGCGATGGCGCGGGTGTCGCGGGCATAGCCGGCCGGATCGCTGGCGAAGCCGGCGCAGTAATCGTGCACGCGGCTCAGCATCCACCACGCGTCGGCATCGCCGGCACGCGCCTGCAGGGTCAACTGCTGCGCATAGACGAACAGATCCGGCGTGGTCTCGAACTCGCGCCGGCTGTCGAACACCAGCGAGGAGGACGGCGACGATTCCCGTATCCGGTTCGCCGGCATGGCGGCCGCCGGCACCGCGTCCGCGCGCGGGGCGACCGCCGCGACCGGCGTTTCGACCGCCGCGTTCCGCGTCCCCTGCGCCCACCACCCGGCACCCGCCGTGGCGAGTACGCAGGCGCCGACCAGGACCCAGGGGAGTTTGCGAGGCATTTCGCGATTATCCGTGGCCGCGCGGGGCCTTTCAACGCGGCCGGCCCCACACGGCCCGCATGCGACAATGCACGCCCGAACCGCGACCCGTTCCTCGCCATGCCCTATCTCGAACTCACCCTGCGCTGCCGCGAGTCTGAACAGCCGCGCTACGAGAACGCCCTGGAGGACGTCGGCGCCCTGTCGGTGACGCTGCTGGATGCCGACGCCGACACCGGCAACGAGCGGGCCATCCTGGAACCTGGCGTCGGCGAAACCCCGTTGTGGCACTCGCTGGTGCTGACCGCGCTGTTTCCCGCCGACACCGACGCCCTGATCCTGCTCGCCGCCCTGGAAGCCTTCGATCCCGGGCTGGACTGGAGCGGCGCCGCCTTCCGCACCGTGGAGGACGAGGACTGGGAGCGTGCCTGGCTGGATCAGTTCAAACCGATGCGCTTCGGCGAGCGCACCTTCATCGTGCCCTGGAACCATGATCTGCCCGACGAAGCGCGCGGCGTCGACGCCGCCGTGGTGCGGCTGGATCCGGGCCTGGCGTTCGGTTCCGGCACCCATCCCACCACCGCGCTGTGCCTGCGCTGGCTGGACGGCCTGGCCGGCAGCGGCGAACTGGCCGGCCGCGTCGTGCTGGATTTCGGTTGCGGCTCGGGCATCCTGGCGCTGGCGGCGCTGAAACTGGGCGCCGCGTCGGCGGTCGGCGTGGACAACGATCCGCAGGCGCTCATCGCCACCGCCGACAACGCCGCACGCAACGCCGTGGACGATCAGTTGTCGGTGTTCCTGCCGGACGACGAGCCAGGCGCGCGCTACCCGATCGTGGTGGCCAACATCCTTGCCTCGGCACTCGATGCCTTGGCCGGGACCCTCGCCGATCGCGTCGCGCCCGGCGGGCGGATCGCCCTGTCGGGCATCCTGCATGGCCAGGAAACGGAGCTGCTGGCGCGTTATTCGCCCTGGTTCGAACATCTGCGCGTCGAGCGCGAAGACGACTGGATGCGCATCGACGGCGTGCGCCGCGCATTGTGAGCCGCTGAATCTTTATTGCCACTCAATGTGAGTGGCGTAATTTTTGTGGTGTTAGAATTACTAACAATCCACCACGGCCAGTGTAACTGGCGTCACTCGCGTGGAGGACCGGCTATATCGGTCACCCCTTCGTCCTCCCATGCGATCACCGTGAGCAAAAAGCTGTACCTGCGGGTCCGACAGGCCCGTGAACATGCCGATCTGACCCAGGAACAACTTGCGGTCGAACTCGGCCTGACCCGTAGTGCGATCGCGCAATGGGAAATGGTGGACGGCACCAGTCCCTCGGTCGACAACATGATCGCGCTCGCCCTGCGCACCGGCATGGGTTTCGAATTCCTCGCCACCGGCCGCGGCCCGATGTTCGTCGATCAACCCAATCCGCGCATCGCCGAGGAAGGCCCGGACTACGGCCACGAGCTCAACGAACAGCAACGCCGCCTGTTGGACCGTTTCGACAGCCTTTCGCCGCGCCAGCGCGCCGGTCTGCTGGATCTCATCGGCGACGGCGGCAAGCGCAAGCGGCGCTGAACCGGCCGGCGGCGCGCGCCGCGATCCCTGCGCGCCTTCCCGGTGTCCGGCGTCCCGGGCGATTGTGGACCTGCTTCCATCGGCTTAGGCTGGCCTCCGCGCCCGCTTCCGCACGCGTGGACGCGGCACGACGGGCCGGGCGCCCTTTCTCCGGGACCGACACAGGGACATCGCATGACCACGCATCAGGGATCCTGCCACTGCGGCCGCGTCACCTTCGAATTCGACGGCGATGTCGGCATCGCCATCGAATGCAACTGCTCGATCTGCCGGCGCAAGGGCGCGCTATGGCACGGCACCGACAACGCGCGTTTCCGCCTCCTGACCGGCGAATCGGACCTGGGCGTCTACCGGTTCGGCACGCAGACCGCCAGCCACTACTTCTGCACGACCTGCGGCGTAAGCCCCTTCAGCCACCCGCGCATCGCGCCGGCCGCGTGGGTGGTGAACCTGCGCTGCGTGGACGGCGTGGACCTGTCGAAATTGAAAGTGTTTCCCTTCGACGGGCAGAACTGGGAAGCCGCCGCGCAGCAATTCCTGCACGCCCGCGCGGCGGGTTGAACGCCACGCGAAGGCGCCGCGATGCCCGGTGAATCACATGGACCCGCCGACTGTTCCCTGCGTCGTGCGCGCGATGGGCGCGCGCGGACAAGGAGGACGCGCTAGCCCGCGTTGAATTTGACCTGCTTGTGGACGAAGTAGCCAATGATCTTCCATTGGCCTTCGTGCCGTTGCAGGACCATCTTCTCCGTCGCGGTGGCGCTGCCCTCCTGCCCGATGTACTGGACCACGACGTACTCGCCTTCAGGCGCCCGGTTGTCCACGCGGGTATTGAATCCGAAGCCCTGCAGTCTGCGTTCTTCGGGAAGCGACATCTTGCGCGCCAGCCTCAGCGTGTTGACCCAGAGGGTCTCGTTGGTCATGTCCTTGAGCACGGGCCCGGCGCTCTCCCAGGTCTTCGCGTACTGCCGGCTGTCGATGAGCGCCAGATAGCCTTCGGCAGCGAGCCGGACCGCCTCCCGTTCCTCGGCGGTTCCCGCCGTGGGCGCAGGCAGCTTGTCATCCTGCGAAGGCGTGAACGAAACCCGGCAACCGGCCAGCAATACCAGCAACGCAAACAGCGCGATCCATCCCCTCACCATCGCATCCGTACTCCGCGATTTGTTTCCCCGCGGGCGAGCCTACGGGCTCGTCGGCATGTCCCGCAACCGGATCGGCGCCGACCCGCGAAGTAGACAGCCCGAGGTGTCGGCGCGAATCCCACGCGGGTCGTCGTGGCCATCGCCGCCGCGAGGACCATGCGCACCGCGATGCCCGGCAGCGCCGGCCAGCTACGGTCGCAGCACCGGCCAGCCCAGCACCGGATGCGCGCCGGGCAGATGCGTCTCCAGCAGCGCCGGCGCCAGGTCCAGGCCGTTGTCGCTGTTGCTGAACCACAGGACGCCGCGTTTCCGTTCCGGGCAGGCCATAAAAAACGACTGGAATCCGTCGTTGATGCCGTGATGGAACAGGCAATCGCCCGAGGCGTGTTCCTCGAGTCCGACGCCCAGGCCCCAGTCCAGTGCGTAGGCCGCGTCCACCGCGATCTGCCGCTCGCGCAATTGCGCCGGCGGCGTACCGGGCATCGCCAGCAACAGCGCCCGCACGAACCGCGCGTAATCGGCCGGCGTGGTGTACAGCGACGCAGCGGCGATCGGGCGGTGGAAACGGGCGGCGTCGATCGGCTCCATGTTGGCGTCGTAGGCCGTGGCGACTCGCGCGTCATAGTCTTCGCGCCAGACGAAGCTGCTGTCACGCATGCCCAGTGGGCCGAACACGCGCTCCTCCGCCAGCGCCTGCAGCGGCTTCCCGGTCACGCGCTCGAGCACCGCTGCCAGCAGCGCGAATCCCTCCCCGGAATATTTCCATCCGGCGCCCGGTTCGGTGGCGAAACGCAGTGGCTCGCCGAAGGCCCAGTTCGGCAGGCCGCTGCGGTGGCTCAACACCATCCGCGCGGTAATCCTGTCCAGGCGCGGATCATCCACGGTGTCGAAGACGGGCTGCGCGGCCATCGGCGCCTGATCGTGGCGGTACGGCGCGTCGAGGTAGGCGGTCAACGGGCGATCCAGATCCAGTTCGCCCTGTCCTGCGAGATTTGCCGCGACGAGCGCCACGACCGGTTTGCTGAGCGACGCCGCCTGGAACACCGTATCGGCGGTGATCGGGCGCGCCTGGGCCTGATTGGCCAGCCCACAGGCGCTGACATCCATTCGCGGGCCGTCCAGGACCACGACGACCACGCCCGGCACACGGGCCGCCGCCAACGCGGCGGAGGACAGGCAATCGTCGGCGCGCGCAGCGCCGGCCAGGCTGCCCAGCAGGACCAGGGCACCGGCCACGCGAAGCTTCACCATGTTTTTCTCCTCACTGCTTGCGGGCGGGGACATCAAGTCGAGTTTGCAAGCCCGGCCCATGCATGCCAGTGCCTTTCGGCGGGGGGCGGTACGGCCTGGGGCGCGCCAATAAAAAGCTCGGCGCGGGGCCGGGCGAGAGAGAGCTGCATGTTTCTGGTTGTTTCCGAACAGATGCGGTTTGCGCCGCAAAGGTTGCACCGCGCCGTGCAGGAAGCGTTTCGTCCCCCGCGAAAAAAAAGCCCGGCGCGGGGCCGGGCAGGAGAGCATCGCGGGTTGTGGTTATGCAGTGATTGGTGGCGCGCAATCAGAACTCGTACCGCACCATCAGGCGCACGTAGCGCGGCGACATCCGGTGCATGGGCTGGCCGTAGGTCTGGCTGTAGTCGGCGCCGCCGCGGTACGGAGACGCGGCGTAGAAAGGATTGAACGCGCCGGGCGTCTGGCGGTTGAACAGGTTGACCACCGTCGCGCCGAGGCTCAGTCCTTCCATCCAGCGCGGCGTGTAGGTGACGCTCGCGTTGACCTGGAACTGCCACGGCGCATCCCCGTGCGAACCGCGCGGCGAGGCGCGGTAGTCGGCCGAGGGCGGGACGTATTTCGGATCGTCCGGCGCGGTGCCGCTGCCGGGCAATCCGCAGTACCAGTAGTACGCACCTTCATAGAGCCCTTCGTCCGGCGTGGGATACATGCTGTTGCAGTTGCGCGGCCGGCCGGACGACAGGCTGAGACTGCCGCCCACCTGCCATTCCGGCGTGAGGCGGTAGGCGCCGTGTGCCTTGATCTGGTGGGTGCGATGGTTGGCCAGGCGACCGTTGGCGCCCTGCATCAGTTGCGGCAGATCCCAGTCCTGTGTGGTGGACACGTCGCTCTGGCCGCCACCGCCGGCGTCAAGGTCCGAAGCCAGCTGTCCCTCGGTGTTGCCGTAGTTGCGCGAGTAGGTGTAATCGATCCGGCCGAAGAAGCTCTCGCCGCGACGCTGCGCGAACAGATCCAGCGCATAGTAGCGACGCTTGAGCCGAGGCAATCCGAGCTGTCCGGCGCTGTAGTGGACCTGGGCGAGGCTCCCGTCCGCCTGCTTCCGCCAGAAGGTGTTGCCCTCGCCGGGATTGAACAGGAAGCATCCGCCGCCCAACGCGGGCGCGCAGGTGTCGTCGATGGCGCTGCGCAGGTCGCGATAGGTGAGCTTGGCGCCCCAACTGGCGTCCGCGCCCAATACCTGCTCCAGGCCGACGATGTACTCGTCCTGGTAGTGCGACTCGATGTCCACCGCCGCCACGGTGCGCGGATCCGGCGCATTCCCGCATTCCAGATTGGACGAGACCGCGTTGCCGCCCGGGCAGCGATAACGCGAGCCCGGATCCACGGCGATCGGATTCAGGCCGGTGGGCTCGCCGGTGACCGGATGGACGCCGGTGTAGGTGAAATATTCGCGCGTGTAGAGGGATCCCGACGCCGCGCGTGTGGCGACGTTGTTGGGCAGCGCGAGGTGGTAGCGGCCTGCGTTGGCGAACAGCTTGAGGGAGGAATCGCCATGCACGTCCCAGCTCGCGCCCAGCCGTGGCGCCCACTGGTTGCGCTGGCTGATGTACTTCTGGCCGGTTCCGGTGTAGTTGTCGAAGCGATCGTTGCGCAGGCCCAGCGAGAGCAGCCAGCGTTCGCCGACCTGCCAGCGATCCTCGATGAATTGCGCGGACTGCTCCACCCGCGGCCGCGCCAGCTTGTCCACATGGATCCGGTATACGTAATAGCCCTGTGCGCCATGACCGCCGGCGCTGGCCGGTGAGCCGGTCACGCCGCTCGATGGCTCCACCGCGCTGTCGGGATTGGTGGCGCGCCGGTAGATCCAGCCATAGCGGCCCGGATAGCTGGAGCCGACGAAGGACTCGGCATCCATGCGGTCGTAGCCCAGTCGCAGATCGTGGTTGCCGATGCGCCAGCCCACGTCCAGGCGGCCGCCGCGGGTCTCGTCGAACTCGCCCTCCACGCGCTGGAAGGACGTGGAGTATTGGCAGCTGGGGTAATCCAGTCCGGGCACGCGCGCCGACGCCGCCGCGCTGATGTACGGGCACGCCGGGTCGTAGTTGAACGGGGACTGCGCGTGGGTGATCTTCTGCCGGCCGTACAGCACCGACAGGGTGAGATCTTCGGTCAGGTAGCCGGTGTACTTGCCGATGTACAGGCGCGCATCGTCGCGGTTTTCCAGGCCGCCGTTCTGGACGTTGCCGTGGCGGAAGTTCCCGTAGTCGTAGGCGTAATGGTCGGCATCGTTCCTGCGCAGATCCGACACGCCGGTGAACTCCAGCCGGTGATCGTCGGTGATGTTCCAGTCCAGCTTCGCCGCCCAGCGGTTCAGGTCATTGCGGTATTCGTTCCAGCCGGTTTCCAGTCCGGAACGCGTGGATGTCCTGCCCGCGCGGACCGACTGTCCTTCGGTGCGGATGCCTTCGGCTTCGGCATAGACGAACAACCGATCCTTGATCAGCGGACCGCTGGCCCACGCACCCACGCTGGTCTGCCACGACGTGTTGTCGCGGCGGCGCGTCTGCAGCGTGCCGTCGGTGCGCCGCGCCGGATCCGGGTGATCGGCACCGAAGTGGCCGGTATGCGGGTACTTCGCATCGCGCGGGCGCTCGCGCAGCCCTGTCGGCGTCCAGATCGTGTACGCGCCGCCTTTCCACTCGTTGCCGCCGCGCCGGGTGACGATATTGATGACGCCGCCGGTGGAACGCCCGAACTCGGCGCCGTAGCCGCCCGTCAGCACCTGCTGTTGCGCGATGGCGCCGAACGGCAGATCGCTGAAGCCGATGGAGGTGAGCGGATTGGTCACCGGATAGCCGTTGATGTAGTACGCGTTCTCCGACGACGCCGCCCCGCCGAAGCTGGGCACGCCGTAACTGCTGTTGCGGACCACGCCGGGCGCCAGCAGCGCCACCTCGCCGATATTGCGCGGCATCGGCAGCTGGGCGAGGTCTTCGGCGGTGAACACCACCCGCGTGTCGGTCTGCGAGATGTCCACCGGCGCGATCGTCGAGGCGCGCACCTCGACCCGATCCAGCTCGCGTACGCCGGCATCGAAGGACACCTCGGCGCCGCTGGCGATATGGACGCGCACGCCGGCGCGGGTCCCGACCACTTCGCCATCGCGCAGTACCGTCACGTCGTAGCGCCCGTCGGGCAGATCCGCAACGCGGTAGCGTCCGTTCGCGTCGATGCGCACGGTGCGGATGGCGCCGGTGTCGAGATTGCGGACCACGACCTGCGTGCCGGACGCCTGACCGAAAATGCTGCCGGTCACCGATTGCGCGTGCGCGGTCGATGCCAGCGCGCATGCGAGCGCCATGCACAGGCCGGCGCGGCGGAAGGAAATGGAACCGGGCCGAAGGTCCGGGCGTCTTGCGGTCATGAATGCTCTCCCCTGGTAAGCGGTGGCGCGATATGGAGCCGTCGCGGGCGAGCATAGACAGTATCACTGTACGTTATCGATTCTGACAGAATTGCCTTCAAAATTAACCTGCTCACTTTTCGTGTGCGGGCATTGCGTGGCTTTCGCGTGCGACGTGCGCGATGCCAAGCCGGACAGATGCTTTCGTGTCGTCGGACCGGCGAGCGGCGCGCGTCAATCCGCGTGTCCGGATCAGGGACAGCGCGATCGCGCATCCAAGGATTCCGGTCTCCAGGGAGCCGCGATCGAAACGCGCCGGCGGAAGCCACAGCACGCGCACGCAGCCGGCGGCGTCGCGCTGTCGCGTCTCCCCGCATCACTATTTCCGGCACCGGCGCGGCGCCCGCACGCAGACGGGCCTTCCAATTACCCGCCCGTGGCAAGTCCGCCCGCCATCCCGCCGCGCGCCGGCTTTGCGGGTCCGGGCGCGCATGCTTGAATAGGCCGCATGTTCATCGCCTGTCCCCACTGCCGCTATCTGGTGGCCACCGATCCGCGCGGCCAGCACGCGCCGACGCGCTGTCCGCGTTGCGGCGGCGTGCTCGGGGATTCCGGGCAAACGGCAGCGTCGCTGCGCACGGCCGGCGAAGGCGATCCCGGACCCAGCCTCGCGCGCCTGTTGCGCCGCGACGAGGATTCCGTCGAACCCGCGCCTGCCGCATCCAATCCGGCCGGATCGGCGGCGATCGCGTCCGCCGGAGCCGGCCCTGCCGGAGCGGTGCCTTCCGCGTCGCCGCCACCGGAGACATCCCCCGTTGCCGCGGAACCGACCGCGACCGTCGCGGCCATGCACGCGATCGAGGCATCGGCGACGGACGGGGACGGTGACTCCGCGCATGGATCCTCCGCGCCCGAACCGGCTCCGCCTCCGGAGGCGGATGCGGACCGGATCGGTGCCCCGGCGCAGGCCGCTCCCGCCGCGCCCGTGGTGGCGAAGGCGGCGGCGCGCGAGCCCAGCTTCCTGCACGGCCATGCGCACGCGCGGCCCTCCGCGGCACGCGCGCCGCGCTGGCAGTGGGCGGTACTCGGCGTGTTGGCGGTGGCGTTGGTGTTGCAGGTGCTGCTCGCCGATCGCGCCCGACTGGCCGGCGATGCCGCGTGGCGTCCGGCCTTGACCACGTTGTGCGATGCGCTGGGCTGCTCGCTGCCGCCCTGGCGCGAACCGCAGGCCTTCGCGATGCTGGACCGCGATGTGCGTCCGGTGCCGGAGGTCCCCGGCGTGCTGCAGGCGCAGGCGACCTTCCGCAATGATGCGCGCTGGCCTCAACCCTGGCCGGTCCTGATGCTCACCCTGAAGGACGCCGACGGCCGCACCCTGGGCGCGCGCGCGCTGCGTCCATCCGAGTACCTGCCGCGCGACGGCGCCGCCTCGGCCACCCTCGGCCCCGGGCAGAGTGCCCAGGTCGCCGTGCGGGTGCGCGAACCGAGTGCCAACGTGGTCGCGTTTTCCTTCGACTTCCGCTGACCGCCTCCGCCGATCGGCGGTGCCCGCGACGAACGGGATGCACGGACGCACGACTGGCGCTAGACTCCCTCCCCCGCCGTAAAACACAAACACAAGGCGGGCGCTTCGTCCTCAGCTTCCGGGAACCCGTGTGAACGCTGCTTCCACCCGCCAAGACAATCCACGTTCGCCCCGTCCGCCGCTGCGCGAGCACGTTGCCCAGTCGGTACGCCGGTACCTGCGCGATCTGGATGGCTGCGATGCGGACGACGTGTACGAGATCGTCCTGCGGGAGATGGAGATTCCGCTGTTCGTGGAAGTCCTGAACCATTGCGAGGGCAACCAGAGCCGCGCCGCCGCGCTGCTGGGCATCCACCGCGCCACCCTGCGCAAGAAACTGAAGGACTACGGGCTGGCCTGAGCCGGCCCGGCGCGGCCCGGTCCGCGCCCGCCCGAGGGAAGCCGCCCGCCGGGAGGCTATAATTCCGCGGTCTTCCCGCCGCATCTCCCCATGACCGACCAACGCCTGCCCGTCCGCCGGGCACTGCTTTCCGTTTCCGATAAAACCGGCCTCGTCGAACTGGCGCAGGCCCTGGCCGCGCAGCACGTGGAACTGCTGTCCACCGGCGGCACCGCCAAGGCCCTGCGCGACGCCGGCCTGGCCGTCCGCGACGTTTCCGACGTCACCGGCTTTCCCGAAATCATGGATGGACGCGTCAAGACCCTGCATCCGAAGGTCCACGGCGGCCTGCTCGGGCGCCGCGGCACCGACGACGCGGTGATGGCGCAGCACGGCATCGACGCGATTGATCTGCTGGTGCTCAACCTGTATCCGTTCGAGCAGGTCACCGCGCGCGCCGGCTGCACGCTGGACGAGGCGGTGGAGAACATCGACATCGGCGGCCCGGCGATGCTGCGCGCGGCGGCCAAGAACTTCGCCCACGTCGCGGTCGCCACCGATCCGGCGCAGTACGCCGATCTGGTGCGCGAGCTGGCCGAACACGGCGGCCTGTCCGCGCGGACCCGCTTCGCGCTGTCGGTGGCCGCGTTCAACCGGGTCGCGCAGTACGATGCGGCGATCAGCAATTACCTGTCGGCCATCACCGACGCGTCGGCGGGGGTGCCGGTGCGCAGCGAGTTCCCCGCGCAGATGAATTCCACGTTCGTGAAGGTGATGGATCTGCGCTACGGCGAGAACCCGCACCAGTCCGGTGCGTTCTACCGCGACCTCGGCCCGGTGCCGGGCACGCTGGCCACGTTCCAGCAGTTGCAGGGCAAGGAACTGAGCTTCAACAATCTGGCCGATGCCGATTCGGCCTGGGAATGCGTACGCCAGTTCGACGCCCCGGCCTGTGTGATCGTCAAGCACGCCAATCCCTGCGGCGTCGCCGTGGGCGTGGCCTGCGGCGATGCCTATGAATTGGCTTATGCCACCGATCCCACCAGTGCGTTCGGCGGCATCATCGCCTTCAACCGCACGCTCGACGCGGCCACCGCCAAGGTCATCCTGGATCGGCAGTTCGTGGAAGTGCTGATTGCGCCGGACTACGAGGAAGGCGCGCTGGAGTACGCGAAGAAGAAGGCCAACGTGCGCGTGCTGCGCATCCCGCCGGGCGCCGGCCTCAACAATTACGACAGCAAGCGCATCGGCTCCGGATTGCTGCTGCAATCCTCCGACAACCGCGGCATGAGCGCGGACGAGCTGAAGGTGGTCAGCCAGCGTGCGCCGACCGAAGCCGAGCTGCGTGATCTGCTGTTCGCCTGGCGGGTGGCCAAGTACGTCAAGTCCAACGCGATCGTCTATGCGAAGGACAACCGCACCATCGGCGTCGGCGCCGGCCAGATGAGCCGGGTGTATTCGGCGCGCATCGCCGGCATCAAGGCGGCCGACGCGAACCTGCAGGTGGAGGGCTCGGTGATGGCCTCCGATGCGTTCTTCCCGTTCCGCGACGGCATCGATGCCGCCGCCGGAGCCGGCATCAAGGCGGTGATCCAGCCGGGCGGCTCGATGCGCGACAACGAGGTCATCGCGGCGGCCGACGAACACGGCCTGGCCATGGTGTTCACGGGCGTGCGCCACTTCCGGCACTGATCGTGCCGGCCCGCGCGCAGTCCGCCGCCGCCGCCCACGCCCTGGCCGATGCGCTGGGGCTGGGCACGCTGGCGGCCACGTCCACTTCGCCCAACCGGCTCGCCTGGGCCGGCGGCGACGGCCGCGCGCTGCTGTACCGCGCCAACTGCCTGGAACTGCTGGACCGGATCATCGAACGCCATCCGGGCGGTTTCTTCGACATGATCTTCGCCGACCCGCCGTATTTCCTGTCCAACGGCGGCGTCACCTGCCACGGCGGGAAGATGGTCAAGGTCGACAAGGGCGACTGGGATCGCAGCCAGGGCCCGGCCTACAACCACGAATTCAACCTGGCCTGGCTGCAGCGCTGCCAGGCCGCGCTGAAGCCGGACGGCACCCTGTGGGTGTCCGGCACCCACCACGTGATCCACTCGGTCGGTTTCGCCATGCAGCAGCTCGGCATGAAGCTGCTCAACGACATCGTCTGGGAGAAACCCAATCCGCCCCCCAACCTTGCCTGCCGCACCTTCACCCATTCCACCGAAACCCTGATCTGGGCGGCGAAAACGGAGAAGAGCCGGCATCGCTTCCACTACCGGAAGATGAAGGCCGAGAACGGCGACCGGCAGATGAAGTCGGTCTGGCGCCTGCCCGCGCCGGCGAAGGGCGAGAAGATCCACGGCCGTCATCCCACCCAGAAACCGGTGGAACTGCTGCTGCGCTGCATCGAGGCTTCGACCGATCCCGGCGATCGCATCTTCGATCCCTTCAACGGCTCCGGCACCACCGGCGTGGCCGCGCTGCGCAGCGGGCGGCAATACGTCGGCAGCGAACTGGATCCGGCCTTCGTCAGGTTGACCGTCGCGCGCCTGGAGGCCGAGGCGTGAGCGCGCCGCGATTCCCGCGGTTTCCTTTTCCCGATCCGCGCCGCGGATCCCCATGCATTTCGGAGTAGACACCATGAAGATCCTCGTCATCGGTTCCGGCGGCCGCGAACACGCGCTGGCCTGGAAGATCGCGCAGTCGCCGCGCGTCGCCGAAGTGCTGGTGGCGCCGGGCAACGCCGGCACCGCGCGCGAGGACAAGTGCCGCAACGTCGCCGTCGGCGCGACCGAAATCGATCGCCTGGTGGAACTGGTCAAACAGGAAAACGTGGCCCTGACCGTGGTCGGCCCGGAAGCGCCGCTGGTCGCCGGCGTGGTGGATCGCTTCCGCGCCGAGGGCCTGCGCATCTTCGGGCCGACCGCCGCCGCCGCCCAGTTGGAAGGCAGCAAGGCCTTCGCCAAGGATTTCCTCGCCCGCCACGGCATTCCGACCGCGCACTACGCGGTGTTCACCGAGACCGCGCCGGCGCTTGCGCACGTGCGCGGGAAGGGTGCGCCGATCGTGATCAAGGCCGACGGCCTGGCCGCCGGCAAGGGCGTGATCGTGGCGATGACCCTGGCCGAAGCCGAAGCCGCCATCCAGGACATGCTGGCCGGCAATGCGTTCGGCGCGGCGGGCGCGCGGGTGGTGGTGGAGGAATTCCTCGACGGCGAGGAAGCCAGCTTCATCAGCATGGTCGACGGGCGCACCGCGTTGCCGATGGCGACCTCGCAGGACCACAAGCGGGTCGGTGACGGCGACACCGGTCCCAACACCGGCGGCATGGGCGCGTATTCGCCCGCGCCGGTGGTGACGCCCGAAGTGCATGCGCGGGTGATGCGCGAAGTGGTCCATCCCACCGTGCAGGGCATGATCGCCGATGGCGTGCCGTTCACCGGCTTCCTGTATGCCGGCCTGATGATCGATCGCGAGGGCGCGCCGAAGGTGATCGAGTTCAACGTGCGCTTCGGTGATCCGGAAACCCAGCCGGTGATGCTGCGCCTGCGTTCGGATCTGGTGGATCTGGTGGAAGCGGCCATCGACGGCCGGCTGGACACCGTGCAGGCGGACTGGGACGAACGCCCTTCGCTGGGCGTGGTGATGGCGGCGGCGAATTACCCCGACACGCCCAGGACCGGCGACGCGATCCACGGCCTCGACGCGGATTCCGGCGCGGCCAAGGTCTTCCATGCGGGCACCCGCCTCGGCCCCGAAGACGAAGTGCTGACCAGCGGCGGCCGCGTGCTGTGCGTGGCCGCGCTGGGCGACAGCGTGGGCGCCGCGCAGCGCAATGCTTACGCCGCGGTCGACCGCATCGGCTGGGAAGGCGAGTTCCACCGCCACGACATCGGCTGGCGCGCCATCGCACGCGAACAAGCCTGACGTAGAGTCGCGCTTGCCCGGCTGCGCAATGGCGGGCAAAACCGTAAAAGGCGGCGGAGCAAGCTCCGCGCTACCGGGCGGATCGGGTGACGCCGCCGTTCTGCTAGGCTTCGCGCAATTCACGGAGGGCGCATGTCCAGCCACAGCCAGTTCGCCTTGTTGAAACAGCGGCGCTTCCTGCCGTTCTTCCTGGTCCAGTCGCTGGGCGCCTTCAACGACAATGTCTACCGCCAGGCGATCATCGGCCTGCTGGGTTTCATGAGCGTCAGTCCGCAGGACAAGACGCTGTACACCAACCTGGCGCCTGCGATCTTCATCCTGCCCTACTTCCTGTTTTCGGCCACCGCCGGCCAGATCGCCGAGAAGCTGGAGAAATCGAAGCTGATCCGGATCACGACGACGATGGAAATCGTGATCATGTCGCTGGCCGCCATCGGTTTCCTCACCCATGACCTCGTCGTCCTGCTGACGGCGCTGTTCTGCACCGGCCTGCAATCCACGCTGTTCGGGCCGGTGAAGTACTCCATCCTGCCCTCGGTACTGAAACCCGAGGAATTGACCGGCGGCAACGGCCTGGTCGAGATGGGCACCTCGCTGTCGATCCTGGTCGGCATGATCTTCGGCGGCCTGATCTTCAACCTCGCCGGCAGTCACGGCCCCATCGTGGCCGCCATCGCGATCATCCTGCTTGCCGTCACCGGCAACCTGGTCAGCCGCCTGATCCCGCCGGCCGACGCGGGCGCGCCGGATCTGAAGATCAACTGGAATCCGCTGACCGAATCGCGCGCGGTGCTGCGGCTGGCGAAGAAACAGGTCGCGGTACGCAACTCCGTGCTGGGCGTGTCCTGGTTCTGGTTCTTCGGCACCGTGCTGACCGGCAACATTCCCACCTATGCCGATCTCAACCTCGGCATCGGCACCTGGTACGTGTTCCCGCTCGCCCTGTTTTCGATCGGCACCGGCGTGGGTTCGCTGCTGTGCGAACGGTTGTCCGCACGCACGGTGGAAATCGGCCTGGTGCCGCTGGGCGCGTTCGGCATGAGCGCGTTCCTGCTGGATCTGTATTTCGCCCGCAGCGGGGTGGCGCCCGCGGCCGGCCTGTCGGTCGGCGCGTTCCTGCAACAGCCGGGCAGTTGGCGCATCGTCGTGGATCTGGTCGGCATCGGCCTGTTCACCGGCTTCTTCGTGGTGCCGCTGTTCGCCCTGATCCAGAGCCGCACGCCGAAACAGGAACTGGCGCGGGTCATCGCCGGCATGAACATCCAGAACGCCGGCTACATCGTGCTGGCGGCGGTGATCGGCATCGCGTTGCAGATGAAGGAACTGGCGATCGGCGGCGTGCGCATCCCGCTGCCGGGACTGACCATCCCCCAAGTCTTCCTGGTGCTGGCGGTCGCCAATGCACTGGTGGCGATCTGGATCTTCACCCTGGTGCCCGAGTTCCTGATGCGCTTCCTCAGCTGGGTGCTGGTGCGATGCCTGTACCGGCTGCGCCTGCACGGCATCGAGAAGCACGTGCCCGATGAAGGCCCGGCCCTGCTGGTCTGCAACCACGTCAGCTACATGGACGCGCTGTTGCTGGCGGCCAGCATCCCGCGGCCGGTGCGCTTCGTCATGTACTACAGGATCTTCAACATCCCGGTGATGAGCTGGATCTTCCGCACCGCCAAGGCGATCCCGATCGCCAGCGCGAAGGAAGATCCGGAATTGATGCGGCGCGCGTTCGAGGAAATCGACCGGGCGCTGGCCGAAGGGGAAATCGTCGGCATCTTCCCGGAAGGCGCGCTGACCCGCGACGGTGACATCGCGCCGTTCAAATCCGGCGTGGAAAAGATCCTGGAACGACGCCCGGTGCCGGTAGTGCCGATGGCGCTGAAAGGCATGTGGAGCAGCATGTGGAGCCGCCGCGACAGCCGCCTGGGCCGGATGCGGGTGCCACGGCGCTTCCGCGCCCACGTGGACGTGGTCGCCGCGCCGCCGATGGACGGCGCCGACGCCACCGCCGAAAGCCTGGAAGCCACCGTGCGCGGCCTGCGCGGGGATGCGGCCTGAGCCTTCCGACGCGCGCACGGAGTGAGTGGACTAACGGTAGACTAGCACCCGACCACCCCGCTCCATCACCGCAAGGAGACTCCGATGAGTGCCGTTCCCCCGTTGCCGCAACAGGCCCCCGCCAACATTCCCAATCATCTGGCCTGGTCGATCATCTCGACCGTGCTGGCGACCTGCCTGTGCTGCCCGCTGGGCCTGGTCGGCATCGTCGCCATCGTGTTCTCCAGCCAGGTCAACAGCAAGTTGAACCAGGGCGACCTGGAAGGCGCCCGCCGCGCTTCCGACAACGCCAGGATCTGGTGCTGGGTCGCCACCGCGCTGGCCATCATCGGCCTGCTGATCAACATCTATTTCTTCGCCACCGGCGGCATGGCGCAGTACATGGAAATGATGGAACAGATCCAGCAACAGCGATAAGCCGATGGCGGTCGCCCTGAAACCGCTGCAATGGACCGCGCTGGCGGGGATCGCGTTGATGATCCCCGCCGGCGTCTGGCTGCTGCTGCATTTCGATCCCAATGTCGAGGGCAATCCTTTCCTGCCCTGCATGTTCCGGGAACTGACCGGACTCTACTGCATCGGCTGCGGCCTGACCCGCGCGCTGCACGCGCTGGTGCACGGCGACATCCTGCGTGCGTTCGGAATGAACCCGCTGGCGATGCTGGTGCTGCCGCTGGTGCCGCTGCTCGTCGCGCATTCGCAGGGCTGGCGCCCGCGCGTGCTGGAACCGCTGATGCGCGTGGTGATGGAACCGAAGCTGTGGCTGGTGCTGCTGCCGATTTACTGGATTGCCCGCAACTTGCCTTGGTACCCGTTCACCCTGCTCGCGCCGGGCTGACAAAGACGCCGCATTGATGCGGACAGGCATGGGCGCGCTGCGGCGCGTTCGAAAATTCCGGCGCCCGCCGTTTCAGGGGGCGCGGATTGCCCGCAACCTGCCTTGATACCCGTTCACCCTGCTCGCGCCGGGCTGACAAAGACGCCGCAATTGATGCGGACAGGCATGGGCGCGCTGCGGCGCGTTCGAAAATTCCGGCGCCCGCCGTTTCAGGGGGCGCGGATTGCCCGCAACCTGCCTTGGTACCCGTTCACCCTGCTCGCGCCGGGCTGATACAAGACGCCGCATGATGCGAGCCGGCATGGGCGCGCTGCGGCGCGTTCGAAAATTCCGGCGCCCGACGTTTCAGGGGGCGCGGATCGCCCGCAACCTGCCTTGGTCCCCGTTCACCCTGCTCGCGCCGAGCTGATACAAGACGCCGCATGATGCGGACCGGCATGGGCGCGCTGCGGCGCGTTCGAAAATTCCGGCGCCCGACGTTTCAGGGGGCGCGGATTGCCCGCAACCTGCCTTGGTCCCCGTTCACCCTGCTCGCGCCGGGCTGATACAAGACGCCGCATTGATGCGGACCGGCATGGGCGCGCTGCGGCGCGTTCGAAAATTCCGGCGCCCGACGTTTCAGGGGGCGCGGATCAACCGACCCAGCCCCCGATCACGAACACCGCCAGCACCGCCATCCACACCAGCAGGATGCGCCAGACCAGGCTCATGGCGTCGCGCAGTTCGGGCAGGTCGCGCATGGCCTGGACCATGCCTTCCTCCGCATAGTCCTCGGCCTCTTCCGCCAGCTCGCTGCGTACGCTGGCGCGCGCGGCGTGGCCGAGGAAGCCGGTGCGCAGCTGCAGGGTATTGCCGTGCGCTTCGCGCCACGCCTGGAAAACGCTGTCGAAATTGCCGACCAGTGCCATCGCCAGCGTCATCAGCTGGGCGACCGGCCATTCCAGTACCGCCAGCAGTCCGCGCGCGCCCTCGCGGGTGTCGTGCGGCAATGCGCGCTGGAATTCGCCTTCGGCGGTCAGCGCGACCAGCCGGTACAGCAGCGCGCCGATGGGGCCGAGCAGCAGGAACCAGAACAACACGCCGAACCAGCGCCGCAACGCATTGCGGAACACCGCTTCGACCAGCGCCGGGCCGTCGGCGGCGACGGTTTCGCCTTCCGGCCACAAGCGCGCGATGGCCTCCCGCCGCGCGGCTGGCTCATGCGCGTCGATGATCGCTTCCACGTCGACGTCGAGGTCGCGGGGTCCCCAGGCGTACACCAGCACCAGGACCGAGAACACCAGCCCGACCAGGCCGAACAGCGGTTCGTGCAGCACCCACTGGAACAATCCGATCAGGAGCAGCGGCGGCAGCACGGCCAGCGCGATGCCGTAGCGGCCGCGCCAGAAGCCGTCGCCCGGAAAACGTTCGTCGAGCCAGCGCAGCCAGTGTCCGTACCAATGGAACTGGCGAATCGACGTGACCAGTGACGGCGCGACGTGGCCGAGCACCAGTGCGACGACCACGGCGACCAGGGTGATGGACATGCGGTTCCTCCTCCTGCCGGGATTCTAGCCTGCCGCTTCGTTAATGTCGGGTCTGGGGGAGGCCCGGACGGGGCGGGTCGCGGACGCATGCATGCCGGCGGTCCGATGGCGGGCCAAGGAAGCAGGCCGGCAAGAATCCAGGACGCGCGGCCGCGTCAACCCTGCCGGCGCGACAGCATGCCCGCGTACCAGTGATCGATCAGGGCGCGCGCGATGGAAATGCCGGGCGACAGCAGCAGGCCTTCGCTGCCGTCGTTCTCGCGGCGGTCGCGGGCGGCGGCAATCTCCTCGAAGGTGAACCAGCGCGCATCTTCGAGTTCGTCGTCGACCTGCGGCACGTCGGGTTCGGCCTCCGCCGCGAAGCCGAGCATCAACGCGCCGGGAAACGGCCAGGGCTGCGCGCCGAGATAGCGGCAACTGCGTACGCGCACGCCGGTTTCCTCCAGCACTTCGCGCGCCACCGTCTGTTCCAGCGACTCGCCCGGCTCGACGAACCCGGCAATCACCGAATAGCGGCGCGCCGGCCACGCGGACTGGCGGCCGAGCAGCAGGCGTTCGCCATCGCTGACCGCCACGATGACCGCGGGATCCACGCGCGGGTAATGATCGGCGCCGCATTGCCGGCAACGGCCCTGGTAGCCGGCACGGCGGAATTCCACCTCGCCGCCGCAGATGCCGCAGAAGCGGTTGCGCGAACGCCAGTAGAACATCGCCCGCGCCAGCGCGAACACGCCCGCCTCGAAGGCCGGCCAGGTGGCGGCCGCGCGGCGCAGATCCACCCGCTGCGCGGCCTCGAACGGCACGCTGTCCGCTTCCATCGCGAACCACGCCACCCCGTCCCGCAACCCGAGGAAAATCGCCGTGCCCGGGCCGCCTCCCAGATCGCCGCCGGAAGGCGCGGCGAGTTGCCCGGCCGCGTCGGCGAAAGCTTCTCCCTCGCGGGTCAGCACGATCACCCGCGCTTGCGGCCACAGGCGGAACAACGCCTCGGCGTCGTCGCGCAGGCGATCGGCGCGATCGAGCGGATCGCCGGCGAAGGCGAAGCCGGTCAGCGTGGACGGTGCGGGGTCGGTATGGACGCTCACGGCGTGAGCGCGTTGCCGGGCAGGATCACATGCTGAAGCTGCTGCCGCAGCCGCAGGTGGTCTTGGCGTTGGGATTGCGGATGACGAACTGAGCGCCCTGCAGGCTCTCGGTGTAGTCCACCTCCGCGCCCATCAGGTACTGCAGGCTCAGCGGATCAACCAGCAGGGTCACGCCATCGGTGTCCACCGCCAGATCGTCTTCGGCCCGGTTCTCGTCGAACTCGAAACCGTACTGGAATCCCGAACAACCGCCGCCTTGGATATAGACCCGCAACGCCAGCCGGGCGTTGCCTTCTTCATCGATGAGCTCGCGTACCTTGGCGGCCGCGGCATGGCTGAAATTCAGCGGCCGATCCAGCGACTGGTAGTCCGGCGCCGCCGAGGGCAGGGATACGAGGTTGTCCATGGCGATCAGGATGGGGGTTGCAAAGACTCACTTCAAGCCGGAAGTGCCGGTGCCTTCGCGCCCGGCGGCGGCGGCCCAGGTGAACGATTGTTCCACCGCCGCGCCGTTCTGCGGCACCAGCCGCGCGGTCACCCGGACCGGCTGGAAATCGGCCGGCAGCACCAGGTCGCCTTCGACCTGCTGGAAGTACTTGAACGAATACGGCAGGCCCGGCGCGTTGGCCTGCTGGCGCAGATCCGACCAGGCCAGCCGCTGGAGCTTGCCGGCGCGGGTGCCCTCCACGGACACCAGCAGGCGTCCGGCGTTGACCGCGCCGCGGTTGAGGTTCTGGGTAAGGGTGGCGGTGAAATGCCAGGCCTGTTCGGTCTGCGGTTGCAGGCGCAGCTCGTGCACGGTCAGGCCACGGCGCTGGCCGGTGGCCCCGACGAACCGTTCGTAGAAGGCCACGTCGGCGCGCAGGCCGGCGATCTCCTCGTCGCGCTCGGCCAGGGCGGTCTGCAGATCGCGGTTGGCGTCGCGGCTGATCTGATCGGAACGGGACAGCGTGGCGACCCGCTGTTCGAGTTGTTCGACGCGGGTTTTCTGGGCCTGGAATTCACGCGCGCCCGGCCCCGGCCCGCCCGCGGACAGGACCTGCCAGAGTCCCCAGGCGCCGAATGCCAGGCACAGGGCAAGCAGACCGACCGCGCCATAGAACCAGGCCCGCCCGCTGGCCGGCGGCGGCGGGGAAGGAAGAGAAGGCTCACTCATGGGCCGAGCATAGCGCGGCCCGCCACAGGGAGCTCTGAACGCCGGCGTACCGGCTCAGGCCAGGGCGTGGACGCGTTCTTCGGCGGGGTCGGCGGCGGCGGCCAGCGCGGTGGCGTGCACCAGCCGGCCGGTGAGCTGGGCGCCGGCGCTCATCTCCACCACCTGGTAATGGACGTTGCCCTGCACCCGCGCCTTCGAGGCCAGTTCGACCCGGTCATCGGCGTACACGTTGCCGGTCAGTTGGCCGTTGATGATCACCACCGGCGCGCGCACCTCGCCCTCGATGCTGCCCTGCTCGGCCAGCGTCAGCACCGCGCGTTCGCCCTCCACCGCCAATACCTTGCCCTGGATGCGCCCTTCCACGTACAGGCCGCCGCTGAACATCAAATCGCCCTGGATGGTGACCTGCGGGCCGATGAGGGTGTCGACGGCGTGGCCGTCGCGCTGGGGCTTGTGCTTGAACATGATCATTTTCCTCCGGCTGAGGTCGCGAGATTCCAATCGAATGCCTGCTCCACCGGATTGCCGCCGCCACTCAGGCGCACCTTCACCCGTTGCGGGGTGAAGCCGCCCGGCAACATCACGCTGCCGTCGAGCTGCTGGAAATAGCGGAAGGAATAGGCTTGTCCGGCCAGGCCGGCCTGCTGGTGGAGTTCGTCCCAGCCGATCGTGGCCAGTTGGCCGCCGCGCACGCCTTCCACGGCAAAGCGCATCTGGCCTTCGCTGATCGCGCCGCGGTTGAGGGTCTGGGTCAGGGTGATCCGGTACTGCCATGCGCCGCCCGGCGCACGGTTGAATTCGGCGAGATGCACGCTCAGGCCGCGGCGCGGGGCGGTGGCGCCGACCAGGCGCTCATAGAACGCCACGTCCGCGCGCAGGCCCGCGATTTCCTCGTCACGCTCGGCCAGCGAGGCTTGCAGCTCCTGGTTGGCCGTGCGGCTGATGCGATCGGAAATGCCCAGGGTGGTTTCGCGCTGGCTGAGCCGCTGCAGTTCGGCCTGTTGCTGCCGGAAGCGGGCCTGGATCTGCGCCAGTTCCTGCTGTACCCGCCCCAGCCGCGGCGCGGCGGTCTGGCTGGCCCAGAACCACGCGCCCGCGAGCGTCGCGGCCCAGGCCAGTCCGGCCAAGGTCAGCCAGAGCCCGCGGCGCGACGGCCGCTGCCGGACGATCTGGTATCGCGGGAAGGAGGAACCGGACATGAGCGGATCGCTGGCCGCACTCAGGCAGCAGCCAGACGGGAGGCCTATACTCGGGAGAATCGACAGGGCCGTCGAGTCTACTGGGAACCACCGGGATGTCCGAAGCACATCTTTTCGTAATTGGGATCCTGTTGGCATGGATGGCCGGGATCCGCGTCTATCTGACCGTGTTCGGGCTGGGACTGGCCGGCGCGCTGGGCTGGCTGGACCTGCCGCCCGCGCTCCAGGTCACCCAATCCTGGTGGGTGCTGGGCACCTCGGGCGCGCTCGCGCTGGCCGAGTTCTTCGCCGACAAGATTCCCGGCGTGGATTCGGGCTGGGATCTGCTGCAGACCTTGGCGCGGGTGCCCGCCGGCGCGTTCCTGGCCGCGGCCACGTTGTCGCCGGACGGACAGCTCAGTGGTGGCGCGCTGGCGGCCGGCGCCGGCATCGCCCTGACCAGCCACGTCCTGAAAAGCGGCTCGCGCGCGCTGATGAACACGTCGCCCGAGCCGGTCAGCAACTGGACCGCCTCCGTGACCGAGGACGCGGCGGTGGTGGGCGGCCTGGCGCTGGCCTTCGCCCATCCCTGGATCGCGCTGCTGCTGGTGGTCGGCGTCTCGGTGCTGCTGGCGATGGTGGTGTGGTGGGTCTGGCGTCGCCTCAGCCGTGGCCTGAAACGGCTGCTCGGTACGTCTGATCCCCATGTGCCGACCCGTTAGATCCGTGGCTGGCTGTCCCGGAATGCTTGTCCGGGGCCGTGAACTTCATCGCATAATGCGACACATGCTTGGGGAAGCCTGATGTCTGCCACTGATGCCACATCCCGCCGGCCGGATGAGCCTTCGCGCTCCCGCCCGCGGGCCGAAACACCGCCGCCGGGCTACTGGCGGCGCTGGACGGCCGACGCACCCGCGCCCCTCGACGGAGGTACCGCCGCGATGACCGCCCCCACTCCGCCGACCGCGGCCGGAGACGCGCCTTCCGCGCCCGCCCACGACGCCGGCACCGGCACGCCGGCACCGCCCGGCCGGCCCAACGACGACCTCCAGGAAAGCCCCTACCGCGTGCTGATCGTCGAAGACGATCGCGGCCAGGCATTGTTCGCCCAGAGCGTGCTGCACGGCGCCGGCATGCAGGCCGAGGTGCAGATGCAGTCCGAGGGCGTGCTCGATGCGATGGCGCGCTTCCAGCCGGATCTGGTGCTGATGGATCTGCACATGCCCGGACGCGACGGCATGGATCTGACCCTGCTGATCCGCCAGCAGCCGGGATACCTGCATCTGCCGATCGTGTTCCTCACCGGCGATCCGGATCCCGAACGCCAGTTCGAAGTGCTGGAAAGCGGTGCCGACGATTTCCTCAACAAGCCGATCCGGCCGCGCCATCTGATCGCCGCGGTCGCCAACCGTATCCAGCGCGCGCGCCAGCGGGTCGCGCCGACGACCCTGCGCACCCCCATCAACACCGAGACCGGCCTGCCGACCCGCACCTACCTGCTGCAACAGGTCGGCGCGGCGCTGCAGTCCGGCGCCGCGGGCGGCCTGTTCTTCATCGAGGTCGGCAGCGCGCTCAGCCTGCGCGAGCGCTATGGCTACGCGGCGTTCGAGCAGTTGATGAACCAGGCCGGCCGCCGCCTGGCCGAAGTGGCGGCACCGTATCCGGTTGCCCGCCTCAATGACAACAGCTTCCTGTCGCTGGCCGCCGGCCTGGACGAAGCCACGCTCGAAAACCAGGCCGAGCGCCTGCGCGACGGGCTTACCCGCAATCCATTTCCGATCAGCGCCGGCGAAACCCTCAACCTGCGCAGTTCGATCGGTTATACGCCGTTGTCGCTCGGCTTCGCCGACGCCGGCAGCGCGCTGGAGGCAACCGAACGCGCGCTGTTGCAGGCACGCCTGAAGGGCAACAACCTGGCCGGCTACACTCCGGCGCAGATCGCCGAGGACGTGCCGAAGATCGCGCTTGAGGACGGCCGCTTCGAACTCGCCTACCAGCCGATCGTCGCCGTCGCCGGCAGCGAACAGGCGCAGTACCAGGTGCTGCTGCGCATGCGCCAGCCCGACGGTTCGCTGCTGCCCGCGTCGCAGGTGATCCCGGCGGCCGAATCGGCCGGCGGCATCGCCCAGATCGATCATTGGGTGTTGGAACATGCGCTCTACGTGCTCGCCGAACGCCAGTCGCAGGGACCGTCGCTGCGCCTGTTCGTATCGCAGTCGCCGCGCACGCTGGCGCGCGAGAAGCATGCCCAGTGGCTGCTGGACGCCCTGGCCGAGCGCGGCATCGAAGGCACGTCGCTGGTGATCGATCTGCGCATGGCCGACGCCCTGATCCACACGGTGACCCTGCGCGACTTCTGCCACCAGTTGATGCCCAGCGGCGTGCAGTTCTGCCTGAGCCAGTTCGAGCCCGGACGCGAAGCCGACGCCCTGCTCACCCAGTTGCCGCTGGGCTACCTGCGCGTGGCCAGCCGCTACGCCGGCGCGCACACCGATCCGAAGCTGCGCGACGAACTGCGCGGCATCATCGACCAGGCGCATCGCGCCGGCCTGCAGGTCATCGGCCAGCAGATCGAGGATCCGCAGGCGGCCGCCGCGATGTGGATGGGCGGCGTCGACTTCATCCAGGGCAACCTGGTGCAGGCCGTCGGCAGCGAACTCGGCTTCGATTTCCACAACGCGGTGCTGTAGGCATGCCCGCGTCGCGGCCCGCCCCGGTCGCCCCTTGGCTGGCCCTGGCCGCGGGCGTGGCCACGCTCGTATTCCTGAGCCTGCCCTACGCGGGCATCGCCGGTCCGTGGTGGCAGGCGGCGCTCGCGGCGGCGGCCATCGCCGTGCTGTGCGGCAGCTTCGCCGCCTTCAACGCCCGCGTCGCGCATCGCGAACTCACCGGCGCCGAAGCGCGCGCGGCCATCGCCGAATCCGAACGCAACGCGCTGCGCCGCGATCTGCAGCGCCATGATCAGCTGGAACAGGAACTGCTGCAGGCCAAGCAGGCCGCGGAATCCGCGGTATTGGCCAAGGGCGAATTCCTCGCCACGATGAGCCACGAGATCCGCACGCCGCTCAATGGCATCGTGCCGATGCTGGACATGCTGGCGCGCGCGCCGCTGGCCGCCGATCACCGCGAGATGCTCAATACCGCCAGCGCCTCCTCGCACCAGCTGCTGCGGATCGTCGACGACATCCTCGATTACTCCAAGCTGGAAGCGAACAAGCTCGAGTTGGAAATCACCGCCTTCAACCTGCGCGAACTGCTCGACGGTGTATTGCAGTTGATGCAGCGCCCGGCCGAGAACAAGGGCCTGCGCCTGAGCCTGCAGTTGGATCCGCAGGTGCGCCTGCCGGTGCGCGGGGATCCGGTGCGGCTGCGGCAGGTGTTGAGCAACCTGGTCGGCAACGCCATCAAGTTCACCGAACGCGGCGGCGTCACCCTGGTCGTGCGCCGCCTGGGCGAAACCTCCGCCCAGCACCTGCTGCGTTTCGAAGTGCGCGACACCGGCATCGGCATTCCCGCCGAAGCGCAGGCGCGCCTGTTCCGCTCGTTCACCCAGGCCGACGCATCCACCACCCGCCTGTACGGCGGCACCGGCCTGGGCCTGGCCATCTGCAAGCGCATCGTCGAGTTGATGGGCGGGCGCATCGATGTGGTGTCCGAACCCGGTCGCGGTTCGACCTTCTGGTTCGAAGCCCCGCTGACCAAGGTCATCGGCGACATGAAGATGCGCGCCCCCCATGCCTTCGATCAGGGGCGCGTGCTGGTAGTGACGCCCGACAACCGCCTGCGCCAGCGGCTGGGCCTGCTGTTGACCAACTGGGGGCTGCAGGTCAGCGCCGTGGAGACCACCCAGGAAGCGCTGGAGCGCCTGCGTGCCGCCGGCGAAACGCGCGCCGACGATTTCGTCGCCGTGGTCGCCGACGCCACCGGCATCCGCAGCACCGCCCGCGCCCTGCATCGCACGCTCGCACGGCGACCAGCCGGCGCGCCGCCGGTCCGCCTGATCTGGCTGTACGGCGACGAGACCGTGCCCGAGGAATTGCGCAGCGACAGCACCCTGCTGTCACGCCAGGCGCCCGACTCGGCCCTGCGCGCGGCGCTCACCGGGCATGCGGCGAACGAGGTCGAATCGACGGTGCCGCCGGTGGTCATCGGGGACATCTTCGAAGACGTCGAAACCACGCCCGCGCCGGCACCTGCACCTATCTTCGATCCGGTGGAAGCCACGCAGGCGGCACCCGCCGCCTCCGCGGATGACCACGTACCGACAAACGATGCGCAACTCTCCCCTTCCGGCGATTCCTCCGGCGTGCCGGCAATCGAGGCACGCCTGCTGCTGGTGGAGGACAACCCGGTGAACCTGCTGGTGGCGCAGAAACTGCTGGCTGCACTCGGTTTCCGCAGCGAATCGGAAGCCAACGGCGAACTGGCCCTGCAACGGATGATGGTGGAGCCGTTCGACCTGGTGTTCATGGATTGCCAGATGCCGGTGCTGGACGGCTATGCCGCGACCCGCCGCTGGCGCATGCACGAAAACGAACTTGGCGTGCAGCGGCGCCTGCCCATCGTGGCGATGACCGCCAATGCGATGGCGGGCGATCGCCAGCGCTGCCTGGATGCCGGCATGGACGATTACCTCGCCAAGCCGGTCACCCGCGAACAATTGGAAGTCTGTCTCCAGCGCTGGCTGCCCGGACACGTCGCGGTAGCCGCGCCGCGCCCGCCGGAAGCCACGCCGGCGCCCGGCACGCCGGTCGATCCCGCGGCCGCCGCGCGCGCTGCCACGCCGACGTTCCCGGTGCTGGATCACAGCATGCTGGAAGAACTGCGCGAGATCGCCGGCGATGAAACCGTGCGCATCATCAGCCTGTTCCTGGAAGATGCGCCGCGCCTCATCGCCGCGCTGGAAAAGGCGGCCACTGCGCCGGACCTGGATGCGATGCGCGATGCCGCGCATACGCTGAAATCCTCCAGCGCCAACGTCGGCGCGATGGCGTTGTCCGCCGCCGCCAAGCGGGTCGAACTGGGCGCGCGCGCGGCCAAGCTCGATCGGCCCGCGGTGGCGGTGGCGCTGGTGATCGCCGAGTACGCGCGCGCGCGGATGGCGCTGCTGGGCTACGCGACCCAGCAGTTGGGACGGCCGCCGATATCGGTGGCGGGCGCCACTCAGTCCTCGAGCTTGGTCAACAGGTAATTCGGTTCGCCGATGCGGTCGATCAGCGACAGCTGGGTCTCCAGCCAGTCGACGTGCTCCTCTTCCGAATCCAGGATGTCGGCGAACAGTTGGCGGCTGACGTAGTCGCCCTGCTCTTCGCAATATTTGATTGCGTCGCGCAGCAGCGGCAGGCCTTCCATCTCCAGCGCCAGATCGCATTCGAGCAGCTCGCGCGGATTCTCGCCGATGCGCAGCTTGCCCAGCGCCTGGAAGTTAGGCAGCCCGTCCAGGAACAGGATGCGCTCGGCCAGCTTGTCGGCGTGCTTCATCTCGTCGATGGACTCCTTGTACTCATGCTCGGCCAATTCCTTCAGACCCCAGTTCTTCAGCATCTTGGCGTGCAGGAAGTACTGGTTGATCGCGGTCAGCTCGTTGTAGAGCGCCTTGTTGAGGAATTCGATGACTTTCGCGTCGCCCTTCATGGCGTGCTCCCGTGGGTGTGGACGGGGCGCATGCTAACCGTTCGCTCCGTGGCGTGACGGAACGCGAATCGTGCTCATCTCGTCTTCGGAAGGACGGGAAAACGGACAGCGACGGGAACGCGTGCCCAAGCCCGCGAC
>Ga0182741_1001100_pt1 | contig 37249 bp, 23 predicted proteins | sample eDN5th37CBELigOP_FD_128874 | JGI IMG/M metagenome (GOLD analysis project Ga0182741, IMG submission 128874) | Enriched Organic Plus compost microbial communities from Emeryville, California, USA - eDNA 5th pass 37_C BE-Lig OP (version 2) (version 2) ... | reverse complement strand
GGCGAGGTTCTTGAGGTCGTCGGTCCAGGGGATCTGGCGGAGGAAGCGGTAGGTCTGCGTGACGTGCGACTCGATCTCCGCGCGCTCGTGCTCGTCCAGCGTGCCGCGCGTCAGCTGGAGGAAGCGCAGCTCGTCGGGCATGAGATAGGGTGCCTCGCTGCCGTCCACGTGCCGGAAGGTGCGCCGCGCGATCTCGAGCAGCTCGGGCGGGGGCGGCACCACCGCGATCGTGGGCTCGTTCGCCGCCCGCACGATCTCGCGGTAGCGGGCCAGCTCGGCGAGCCGCTCCGCGAGGTGGTCGCCCGCGCCGTCGCGGCAGGCCTCCATCTCCAGCGTCCGTTGGATCAGGTCGAAGCGTGCCGTGATCCGTTCCCACAGGATCGGCGGGAGCTTCTTCGCCTTCACCAGCACGTCCTCGCGGACCGCCACCTTCCCGAGGTCGTGCAGCAGGGCGGCGAAGCGCAGCTCGCGGAACTGCTCGCGGGTGAAGCGGACGTCGCGATAGCGGCCGCGCCCCGCCCGCTCGAGCGCTTCGGCCAGCCCGACGGTCAACGTGGCCACGCGGATCGAGTGCCCCGCCGTCGAGGGGTCGCGCTCGTCGATCGCCGACACCAGCGCCGTGACCAGGCTCTCGAGCATCTGCTCGATCCGCGCGTAGAGCTGCGCGTTCTCGATCGACATCGCGGCCAGGCTCGCGAGCGCCTTCACGAGCCGCACCTCGCGCTCCGTGTAGCCCAGCACCAGCGTCCCGGTCTCCTCCGCGTCCCGGAGGGAGGCATCGGGGTCCGCCTTCCGGTTGATCGCGAACAGCACGCCGAGCAGCCGGTTCTGCTGGTCGATCATCGGGACGGCGAGGATCGAGCGCGCGGTGTACCCGAACTGCTGCTGGAACCGCGTGCTGGTGACGTACCCGATCTCCGGCGGCAGCTCGCTCGCGTCGTCGATCACGAGCGGTCGGCGCGTCATCGCCACGTAGCCGACGACGCTCGTGCCGTCGAACCGATAGCAGATGTCCGGCGTGCGCATCTCGGGGAGCGAGTCGAAGTCGTAGACCACGGGGCGCAGCATCGGCTCGCCGTCCGCGTCGTGCTCCACGAAGAGGAGCCCGCCGCCATCGCTGCTCGTGAGCTGCTTCACCTGCGACACGATCAGGTCCAGCAGCGCGTTCCGGTCGTGCTCGTGCATGAGCGCCATCCCGACCTGGCTCAGCACGTCGAACTCACGTTCCGTGCGATCGAGGCGTCGCCCGACGCGGGCCAGCTCCCAGCGCGCCGTCGCGAGCCGGCACGCGGCGTCGAGCAGGCAGGCACGCCCCGCCTCGCCCGCGACGTCCGCGAGCGAGAGATCGACGCGCTCGCCGAGCCGCTGTGCCGACACCCGGTCGGTGGCGACGACGACCACGGGTCGCGGCAGCTCCCGGATCTCCGCGTGCCCGGCGATCTCGTGGTCCACGAGGAGGACGGATGCGCCGCCGGGGGTCGGCGCACGCCCGTTCTCCAGCAGCTCCGCGGCCGGGCGCCAGACGACCGGAACCGGCGTCCCCTCCGAAGCGCCCCCGGCCACCGGCGCGCTGCGACGTCCGTGATAGATTGTCGTGGCCTCCGCCATGCTCGGCCATCGCGCACCCTGTGTGCCGCAGGGCCCCGCCGCGCCCGGCGTCGTGACGCGAAGCCCCTCTACCGCGTCCGCGACTGGGAGCCGACACCCGTGGCGTGCCGCCCCAATCTCCGAGTCGCTCCCTGCCGTTCGTGTCTCTCCCTCGCACACTCGCCGCCCTCGGCGCGGCGCTCCTCCTGCCGGGCGCGGCGCTCCCGGCGCAGCGCGCCTCCCTCCCGTTCGATCGGATCGGCCAGGAGCGCGGGCTCGCCAACGGAAGCGTGAACGCGATCGCGCAGGATCGCGCCGGGTTCCTGTGGCTCGGCACCGAGGACGGCCTGCATCGCTACGACGGTGCGGGGTTCACCGTCCATCGCCCCGTCCGCGGCGACACCTCGTCGCTCGCCGACGCGTGGATCACGAAGATCGTCGCGAGCCGGCAGGGCGGGCTGTGGATCGGCACCCTGAACGGCGGCGTGCAGCGGCTCGACCACGGGCGCGACGGGTTCCGGCGCTACGGGACGATCGCCGGCGACTCGAGCTCGCTCAGCGCCAGCCGCGTCCACGCCCTCCTCGAGACGCGCGACGGCATCGTCTGGGTCGGGACGCCGGCCGGGCTCGACCGCCTCGATCCGGCGAGCGGCAAGGTGCGGCGCCACGCCCTGGCGCCCGGCGGCGCCGCCGACTCCGCGAACAGCGTCGTGTCGATCGCCGAGGACTCGCTCGGGCGGCTCTGGGTCGGGACGCAGAAGGGAGGGCTGCATCATTTCGACCGGCTGATCGAGCGATTCTCGACGCTGCCCGTCCTCCGCCCCGGCGAGGTGGTGAATGCGATCCTCCCCGGCGAGCGGGGGCGGTTGTGGGTGAGCATCGGCGACGCTCTCCTGCTCGTGGACCCCGACGCGTCGCGCATCGTGCAGCGGATCGCCGCGGGCGGGCACGCCGCGACGCCGATCGCGGGGCTCGTCTCGTCGCTCACCGAGGGGAGCGGCGGACGGATCTGGCTCGGGACCGACGAGGGGCTCGTCGACTTCGATCCGGCGACGACGACCGCCACCCTGTACCGGCACGACCGGCGCGATCCGCGATCGCTCGGCGGGGACATCGTGCGCGCGGTGTTCGTGGACCGCGGGGGCGTGCTCTGGGTGGGCGTCGAGAGCTACGGGGTGAGCCGGCACGCGGCGTCGGCGGTGCACTTCGACCTCCTGCGCCCCGACTCCGGCTCCTCGCGTGGCCTGAGCAACGGCTACATCCGCGGCATCTCGCAGGACCGCGCCGGCAACGTGTGGATCGCCACGCAGTACGGCGGGCTCGATCGCCTGGACGCGCGCACCGGGGAGGTGCGCGTCTACCGGCGTCGGCCCGGCGTGCCGGGGAGCCTCCCGTCCGACAACGTCTGGAGCTTCCTCGAGGACCACCGCGGCGTCGCCTGGGTCGGGCTGCCGACCGCGAACGGCTTCGGGACGCTCGACGTGCGGACCGGAGAGTACCGTCCCTCGCCCCTCGTTCCCGAGAACGTCCCCGTGTCGCTGCTCTACGAGACGCGGGACGGCTCGCTGCTGGTCGGGAGCACGGGGCGGGGACTGTTCGAGATCGATCGCGACCGCCGCACGACGCGCCACTACACGAGCGGCGCCGACTCGCCGGGGCGGCTCGCCACCAACGACGTGCAGACCGTCCTCGAGGATCGCGAGGGGATGCTGTGGGTCGGCGGCGACGGCGGCGTCACGCGCCTGGACCGGCGCTCGGGGCGCAGCATGCACTTCCGGACGATCCCCGGGCTGCCGGGGAGCCTCGACGGCTTCTTCGCCACGAACGTCGTCGAGGACCGGAACGGGGACATCTGGATCGCGAGCAAGGGCGCGGGGCTCACGCGCTTCGAGCGGCGCACCGGCACCTTCACCTCCTTCGGGATCGCCGACGGGCTGCCGAGCGATTTCGTCTACGGGGTGCTGGAGGACGCGCGCGGGCAGCTGTGGTTGAGCACCGACGACGGGATCGCGCGGCTCGATCCGCGCACGCGGGCGGTCGTGCGCTTCGGGCTGGAGGACGGGCTGCAGGCGCGCGAGTTCAACCGCCGCGCCTTCCTGCGGGCGCGCGACGGGACGATGTACCTGGGCGGGATCAACGGCGTCACCGTCTTCCGGCCGGACGCGATGGCCGACCCGCCGCCGCCGCCGGTCGCTTCGCTGCTCTCGATCCGGATCGGCGACGCGCCCCCGCGGCTCGCGACCGCGCTCACCGCCGACTCGGTGCTCCGCCTCCGTCACGACCGGAGCAGCTTCGCGGCGTCCTTCTTCGCGCCGGACTTCAGCATGCCGGAGAAGACCGCCTACGCCTACCGGCTCGAGGGGATCGACCGCGGGTGGATCACGGCCGGCGCTCGGCGCGAGGCGAGCTACGCCAACCTCGCGCCGGGGCGCTACGTGTTCCGCGTCGTCGCCGCCAACGCGGCGGGGCGCTGGAGCAGCACGGGCGCCGGCGTCACGATCGTCGTCGAGCCGCCCTGGTGGGGCACCTGGTGGGCGCGCATCGCCGGGGTGCTCGCCCTGGCCGGAGCGATCGTCCTGGGGATGCGGCTGCGGCTGCGCGCCATCCGCCGGCGCAGCGCGCGACTCGAGCAGCTCGTGGAGGCGCAGACGCGCGACCTGGTGGCGGCCAAGACGCGTCTGCACGAGGCGCTCCTGCGGGAGCGCGACGCGGCGCGCGAGCTGGTCGAGATCACCGCGGCGGTGCCGGGGGCGGTGTTCCAGTTGCGCGAGGCGCCGGGCGGCACGCGCGACTTCGTGTTCGTGAGCGAGGGGGTCGCGACGCTCTTCGGCGACGCCCTCGGGCGCCGACCGGAGGCGGCCGATCCGCGCGCGTTGATGCGCATCCTCGTCGGCCGGTTGCACCCGGACGACCGTCTGGCCGTCGACCAGGTGCTCGCGACGTCGCGCCTGACGCTGCGGCCGGAGCGCGCCGACCTCCGCTGGACGCCGCACGACGACGGGGAGATCCACTGGCTCACCGTGCGCGCGCACCCCTCGCGCTCGCAGGACGGCTCCACGGTGTGGACCGGCGTCGTCATGGACGTGACGGCGGAGCGCCGCGCGGCGGCCGAGCGCGCAGCGCTCGAGGCGAAGATGCTGCAGGCGCAGAAGGCGGAGAGCCTGGGGGTGCTGGCGGGCGGCATCGCGCACGACTTCAACAACCTGATGGTGGGGGTGCTCGCGAACGCCGAGCTGCTGCCGCTCGAGGTCCCGCTGCCGGAGAGCGCGGCCGAGATGGTCCAGAGCATCCGCGCCTCGGCGCTGCGCGCGGCCGAGCTGACGCAGCAGATGCTCGCGTACGCGGGGAAGGGGCGCCTCGTCGTCGGGCGGGTGGAGCTGCCCGTGCTCGTGCGCGAGATGCTCGCGCTCCTGCGCAGCGCGGTGCCGCGCACGATCGCGTTCGACGTGCAGGTGGACCCGACGCCGGCCTTCGTGGATGCCGACGCGACGCAGCTCCGGCAGCTCGTGATGAACCTCGTCACCAACGCCAGCGAGGCGATCGGCGATCGGGGCGGGGAGGTGACGGTCCGCATCGGCCGCGAGTCGGTGCCGCAGCGCGCGCTGTCGCTGTTGCACGCGGCCCCGGACATGCCGCCCGAGGGGCCGTACGTGATGCTGGAGGTGCGCGACGACGGCTGCGGGATGGAGCCCGCGATCCTCAACCGGATCTTCGATCCTTTCTTCACCACGAAGTTCACCGGCCGCGGGCTCGGGCTCGCCGCGCTCCTGGGAATCGTGCGTGCGCATCGCGGCGGGCTGCAGGTGGTGTCGGCGCCGGGACGCGGGACCCGCTTCCGGATCTACTTTCCGCCGGCGGCGAGCGTCGAGCCGGCGCTTCCCGCGGCCGCCGACGCGGCACCGGCGCTGCCGGCCGGCACGACGGCGCGCGTGCTGCTGGTGGACGACGAGGCACAGGTGCGGCAGGGGATCGAGCGGCTCCTGCGCCGGCTCGGCTACGAGGTGTCGGTGGCCGAGGATGGCGCCGCCGCCTGCCGGCTGGCGAGCGCCGACGGCGCGATCGACCTGGTGCTGCTCGACCTCACGATGCCGGTGATGGACGGCCCGAGCACGGTGCGCGCCCTGCGCGCGGCCGGGGTCGCGGCGCCGGTCGTGCTGATGAGCGGATACGCGGAGGCGGAGGTCGCGAGCCGCGGGGCGCTGTCGGAGGCGGACGCGTACCTCAAGAAGCCGTTCGGCGCGAGCGAGCTGGGGGAGGCGCTGCGCGCGCAGCTCGAGCGGCGGCGGGGGTGACCGTCGCTGTGGCGGTGGCGATCCGCGTGTAGATTCCAGCCCCTATGGTTTCCCAACTGGAGCTGGGGCTCGAGACCTTCGGCGACGTCACGCGCGATGCCGAGGGCCGCGCACTCTCGCACGCACAGGTGCTCCGCAACGTCGTCGCCGAGGGGACGCTCGCCGACGAAGTCGGCGTGGACTTCTTCGGCATCGGCGAGCACCATCGCGCCGACTTCGCCGTCTCCTCGCCCGAGATGGTGCTCGCCGCGATCGCCGGCCGCACGCAGCGCATCCGCCTCGGCTCGGCCGTCACCGTGCTCAGCTCCGACGAGCCGGTGCGCGTCTTCCAGCGCTTCTCGACGCTCGACGCGGTGTCGAACGGACGGGCGGAGGTGATCCTCGGGCGCGGCTCGTTCATCGAGTCGTTCCCGCTCTTCGGCTATCCGCTCACGCAGTACGAGACGTTGTTCGAGGAGAAGCTCGAGCTGTTCGCGCGGCTGCTCGAGGGCGACCGCACCGGCGAGCCGGTGAGCTGGCGCGGCACGTTGCGCGCGCCGCTCGAGGCGCAGCACGTCCATCCGCGGACGGAGCACGGCCGGCTGCGGACGTGGATCGGCGTCGGCGGGAGCCCGGAGTCGGTCGTGCGCGCGGCGCGCTACGGCTTCCCGCTCATGCTCGCCATCATCGGCGGCGACCCGCGCCGCTTCCTCCCGTTCATCGAGCTGTATCGGCGCGCGCTGGCGGAGCAGGGGCGCGAGCTGCTGCCGGTCGCGGTGCACTCGCACGGGCACGTGGCGGAGACGGACGCGCAGGCGGCGGAGGAGCTGTGGCCGTCGTGGAGCGAGATGCGCGACCGCATCGGCGCCGAGCGAGGGTGGGGGACGGTGACGCGCGCGGAGTTCGATCGCGAGCGCGAATCGGGGTCGCTCTACGTCGGCTCGCCGGCGACGGTGGCGCGCCGGATCGCGGCGACGGTGCGCGCGCTGGGGCTCGCCCGCTTCGACATCAAGTACAGCGCCGGCGCGCTCTCGCACGAGCGGCTCATGCAGAGCATCGCGCTCTTCGGCCGCGAAGTCATCCCGCGCGTACGCGCGCTGCTGGTGGAGGATCCGTGATCGACACGAACGACGCCGTGCCCTCGCTGGATCTCGAGTCGCGATTCTTCGACGCCTCGATCGACATGCTCTGCTGCCTCGGCTTCGACGGCTACTTCCGTCGCCTCAACGTCGCCTGGGAGCACACGCTCGGCTTCAGCCGCGGCGAGCTGATGTCGCGTCCGTTCATCGAGTTCGTGCATCCCGACGACCGCGAACGGACGCTGCGCCAGAATCGCGACGTGCGGGGCGGCGGACAGGCGCGGCACTTCGAGAACCGCTATCGCTGCACGGACGGCTCCTACCGGTGGCTGCTGTGGAACGCGACGCCGGACCTGACGCGGGGGCTGATCTTCTCCGTGGCGCGCGACATCACGGAACGCAAGCGCGCGGAGCTGGAGCGCGAGGCGACGGTGGAGCGGCTGGAGTCGGAGCTGGCCGAGGCGCGCGCGATGCACACGTTGCTGCCGGTGTGCGCGTACTGCCACAAGGTCCGCGACGAGGACGATGCGTGGCACACGATGGAGGAGTACATCATGCGCCACACGTCGATGCGGCTGTCGCACGGCATCTGCCCGACCTGCTTCGAGTGGAACATCGGCCCGGAGCTGGACGAGGCGAGGTGAGGCGGGGTGGGGTGGGGGGGGGGTCGGGGGGGGGTCGGGGGGGGGGCAGAGGGGGGTAAGAGTCGCCGCCCGTAAGTCCTTGATTTTTCGTCGGCCCCTGCGCGGCGCGGCGTGGCGCCTCGCGGTGCATCGTCGCGCCGAGGCGAGTGGCGTACCGCGCCTCCACCCCTCGCGCGGGTGGGAGCTCCGCGGAACACGGCGGATGGACGCGGATCGATCGCGGCGAGGGAGAGGGCCATGCGCCGGAACGGAGCCGTGTGCATCGCCGTTCCGATCCGCGTGAATCCCCTCCCCGCGAGGCTCTCCCCCGCGTCGTACGCCGGCTGACGGGGCGGAGACGGTGCTCCCTCCGGACGAGGCGAGCATGCGTACCGCGTCTTCACTCCTCGGAGATGGGAGCTCCGCGGAACGCCCGGATGCGGACGGATCATCGTCGCGTCCGCGCCAGGCGCATCGAAAGACCGCCGGGCCGGAGTGGGGTCAGAGTGGGGTCAGAGTGGGGTCAGAGTGGGGTCAGACCCCCTCCTCGTAAGTCGTTGATTTTCCGTACGCAACGTTTCGCCACGTCGAACGAGCGCGCTGCCGCGTCGCCACTCCGCGCGCGGGACGATGACTTCCGCGGAGATGGGTGTTCGCGTCGCACGACCTGACGTGGCGCGTCGCGTGGCCGTGACATCCTGATGGGCGCGCAGCGCTGCTGCGCTGTCGTACGACTCGTCACGCGGTGTGAGCGCCCGCTAGCGGAGCAGCACACCCACGAGCGCGCCGCCGAGCACCAGCCATGCCGAGTTCACGCGACGCCAGAACAGCAGCGCCGCACTCGCGAGGGCCAGCACGACGGTCAGGGGATCCACCAACGCGGCGCGGCCGAGCTGCACGGTGACGACGGCCATCAGCGCGAGCGATGCGACGTTCACGCCGTCGAGCACCGCCCCGGCCGTTGGCGAGCGCCTGAGTCGTGGCACGAGGGGTCCGCTCATCGCCACGAAGATGAAGGCCGGCAGGAAGATGCCCACGGTCGCCGCCAACGCGCCGGGCGCGCCCGCGAGCACGTAGCCGACGAACGTCGCGGTGGTGAAGACCGGCCCCGGGGTCACCTGACCGACGGCGACGGCGTCGAGGAGTTGCCGCTCCGTGAGCCAATGGAGGCGCTCGACCAGATCCGCGCGCATGAAGGCGAGCAGCACGTACCCACTGCCGAAGAGTACCGCGCCGATCTTGGCGAACACGCCAAAGAGCCCCCAGAGACTGAACGGGGCTGCTGCCGCTACCCCTGCTGCTGCGCCGGACGTGGTGACCGCCCCCGCGACGCCGCCAGCAGCGCCGCGCGCGCTGGACACGATGTCGGCCGCCGCGCCGGACGGGGGACGGCGAAGCGCGACGGCGATCACCCCTGCTGCGACGAGCACCACCAGCTCGTTGACGCCGATCGCTGCCGCCACGACGGCTGCCGCACCGAGCGCCGCGAGAACCCCCGACTTCATGGCCGTGCGCCCGAGCCCCCACAGCGCCTGGACCACGACCGCGATCACGACCGGCTTCACGCCATAGAGGATCCCCGCAGCGGCAGGCAGTGTCCCGAAGCGGACGTACGCCCAGGCGATGACCGCCACGATCAGCGTGGCCGGCAGGATGAAGCAGGCGCCGGCGACGAGCAGCCCGGGCCAGCCGGCCCGGGCGTGGCCGACGTGGATCGCCAGCTCCGTCGAGTTCGGCCCCGGAATGAGGTTGGTGGCGCCGAGATAGTCGAGGAACTGCTCGCGCGTCAGCCAGCGACGCCGGCGCACCACCTCGTCCTCCATCATGGCGATGTGCGCCGCCGGCCCGCCGAAGGCGATCGTCCCCAGCTTCAGAAACAGCCGCGCCAGCTCACCGAGCGACGTCGCGCGAATGGTCTCCACGGTGACCGAGGTCTGATGACGGCGCACGCGGCGCAGGAGACGTCCGCGGGCCATCTGGTAGGTCCCGGCGATCGGACTGCCGGAGGCGAAAGCAGCATTGGCAGGCTCGCGAACCGCGTGAATCCCACCCCCGCGAGGCTCACCCCACCTACGCCACCTGCACGCCCCGAACGATCCTAGCTCGCGCGCGGCGGCGGCACGAACCGCATCGACTGCCGCTCGTACGCGTGCGCGAGCGCGAGCACGCGGGCGTCGTCGCCGGGGAGGCCGACGATCGAGAGGTTGAGCGCCGGCATCCCGTCGGCGCCACGGCCCGCCGGCACCGACACCTCGGGGAGCCCGAGCCAGTTGCCGTAGCCGAGCGGGGTGCGCACGTCGGGCCAGGGATCGACGGCGCGCGGCGCGCGGAAGGGCATCGTCGGATAGACCATCGCGCTCACCTTCGCGGCGCGCATCGATGCGGCGAGCCGCGCCACCACGTCGGCGCGCGCGCGGGCGAAGGACACGCCGGCCGCGTCCCGCTCCATCGGCTGGTCGAGGAGCGGCTCGCACTCCGCGACGCGCTTCGGCAGCACGTCGTAGAAGCTGCGATAGGCGTCGTAGCCGCGGCGGATCGCGGCGCGCGGGTCGTTCGTGCGGCCGGCGAAGTAGCGGAGCAGCGCGTTCGCCGTCGCGGCCGGCGGGCGTGCGCTCGGCGCCACGTCGCCGCGCGCCTTCGCCGACTCCGTGAACGCATCGCGAACGTTCACGCGGTCCACCGCGGGCGTGAACGCCTCCACCTCGGCGCCCGCCGCGCGCAGGTCGCTCACCGCGCGATCCCAGAGTGCGAGCGCCTCCGCGGTCATCTGCGCGCGCGGCGCGTGCAGCTCGACGAGACCGAGGCGCACCCCGGCCAGCACGTCGTCGCGCAGCCGCGCGAGCGGCGCGCCGTCCCAGGATGCGGTGAGCGCGAGCGGATCGCTGGCGTCCGCGCCGGCGAGGGCGGCGAGCATGAGCGCCGCGTCGGCGACCGTGCGCGCGAGCGGGCCGTGCGTGTCGAGATACGGCCAGGTCGGGATGACGCCGGTGCGCGGCACGAGCCCGAAGGTCGGCTTCATCCCCACCACGCCCGTGAACTGCGCCGGGATGCGGTTCGAGCCGCCGTCGTCTGTGCCCAGCGCGGCGAACGCCATCCCCGCTGCGACGGCGATGGCCGAGCCGGCGCTCGAGCCGCCGGGGGTGAGCGTGCCGGTCGGGTCGTACGGGTTGAGCGCCTGCCCGGTGTGGCTGCTCGTGCCGTTGCCGCGGTAGGCGAAGTCGTCGGCCGCCGTCTTGCCGAGGATCACCGCGCCCGCGGCACGCAGGCGCGCGACCTCGAGCGCGTCGCGCCCCACCAGCTCCGGAAAGAGCCGCGCCCACTCGGCGCTCGAGCCGGTCGTGGGGAGCCCGACGACGTCGTAGATCGACTTGGCGAAGAGCGGAACGCCGTCGAGGGGACCACGCAGCCGACCGGCGCGCTGCCGCGCGTCGGAGGCGCGCGCCTCGGCCATCGCCGTGCTCGCGAGCGCATCGATCGCCCGCCAGCGCATCCCGTCGGTACGGCATCGCTCGAGGGCGCGCGTCGTCACCTCGGCCGAGGTCCATGCGCCGCGCTGCCGCCCCGCCTGGAAGTCGGCGATCGTGCCGTCGAGCGGATCGGCCGCCGCGTGCGCCAGGCGCGAGAGGGGGAGGGGGAGGGCGATCAGAGCGGCAAGCTGAGCGAGGGCGTCGCGACGGGATGGAGACATGGAGCGCGTGGCGGGGCGAGGGCGGATCCGAGCGATCAATTGGGGCTCGCGAACGCCCGCGGTCAAGTCGCTCCGCTCATGTGAATGTCGCGGTCATCGGCACGGCGCCGACTCGTACTGGCGAGCGGGAGGACGATGAAACCGATGCGCACCGGGTGCGTACCGTCGGGACAGGCCAACCATTCCGGGCGTCGTGCTGTCCAACTGCGCATCGCCCCCGGGATCCTTCCGCCCCCGCCAGAGTCACCCCATGCGCGACATCAGGCTCGCCGCCCGCATGCTGCTGAAGACGCCGTTCGTCACGACGATCGCCGTCCTCTCGCTCGCTCTCGGCATCGGCGCCAACGCCGCGATCTACTCGATGTTCGACCAGCTGCTCTGGCATCGTCTCCCGGTGAGCGAGCCGGAGCGGCTGGTCAACTTCTCGGCGCCGGGGCCGATGCCCGGCTCCACCTCCTGCAATCAGAGCGGGAGCTGCGAGGAGATCTTCAGCTATCCGATGTTCCGCGATCTGGAGAAGGCGACGGGCCCGTTCACGGGGGTCGCCGGCCACCGCATGACCGGTCTCTCGCTGAGCGTGCGCAACGAGCCGATGGCCGGCACCGGTGCGATGGTCAGCGGCAGCTACTTCCCCGTGCTCGGCCTCGCGGCGGCGACGGGTCGGCTGCTCGGCCCGGCCGACGACGAGACGATCGGCGCGCACTTCGTGGCGGTCATCAGCCATCGCTTCTGGGAGGACAAGTTCGGCCGCGATCCCGGCGTCGTGGGACAGTCGCTGATCGTGAACGGCAAGTCGTTCCAGATCGTGGGCGTCACGCCGGAGGGGTTCGAAGGGACGACGGCGGGGGAGCGCCCGGTGGTCTACGTGCCGCTCTCGATGCGTGGCGAGCTCTCGCGCTTCACGCAGTGGGAGAACCGCCGCAACTACTGGGTCTACGTCTTCGCGCGGCTGGCGCCCGGGATGACGCTCGCGGATGCGGCGACGCGGATCAACGCCGTCTACCGGCCGATCATCCACGACGTCGAGGCGCCGCTCCAGGAAGGGATGAGCGAGCGGACGATGCAGAGCTTCAAGGCCAAGCAGGTGCTGCTCGCGCCGGGTGCGCGCGGCCAGAGCTCGATCCATCGCGCGGCGCGAACGCCGATCCTCCTCCTCTTCGCGGTCACCGGCGTGGTGCTGCTGATCGCCTGTGCCAACATCGCGAACCTGCTGCTCGCGCGCGGCGCGAACCGCGCCACGGAGATGGGCGTTCGCCTCGCCCTGGGCGCGACGCGACGCCACCTGCTCGTGCAGCTCCTCACCGAGAGCGTGATGCTCGCGCTCATCGGCGGCCTCGCCTCGCTGTTCGTCGCGCAGTGGACCCTCAAGGTCATCGCCGCGCTGCTCCCGCCGGAAGCGGTCGAGACGATCACCTTCACCGTCAGCGGATCGGTGATCCTCTTCGCCGCGGCGCTGAGCGTCGTCACGGGGATCGTCTTCGGGCTCTTCCCCGCGCTGCACAGCACGCGCGATGATCTCATCAGCACCATCCGCGCGGGCGCCGGGCAGCTCACCGGCGGGCGCTCGGCGGCGCGCTTCCGCGCGAGCCTCGTGACGGCGCAGATCGCGCTGTCGATGGGGCTGCTGATCATGTCCGCGCTCTTCCTGCGCAGCCTCGTCAATGTCAGCAAGGTCGATCTCGGGCTGCGCGTGGACGGGATCGCGAGCTTCGAGATCGTCCCCGTGCGCGCGGGCTACGACAGCGCGCGCAGCGCGGTGCTGTTCGACCGCGTCGCGCAGGAGCTGGCGGCGTTGCCGGGAGTGACCGGCGTGACCGAAGGGATGGTCCCCCTCCTCTCGGGCGACAACTGGGGGAACGGCGTTCGCGTGCAGGGCTTCGACTGCGGTCCGGACACCGATTGCGGATCCCGCTACAACGAGATCGGGGTGGACTACTTCAAGACCTTCGGCGTGCCGCTCGTCGCCGGCCGCGAGTTCACCACCGCCGACATCGTCGGCGCGCAGCGGGTGGCGATCGTGAACGAGGAGTTTGCACGGAAGTTCAACCTCGGGACCGGCGCCGAGGTCGTGGGGAAGTTCATGGGCGAATCGGGGAGCAGCGGCGACTCGCTGAACGTGCAGATCGTCGGCCTCGTGCGGAACGTGAAGTACAGCGACGTGAAGGATTCCGTCCCCGCCGTCTACTACCGGCCGTGGCGGCAGGACGCGCGCTCCGGAAGCCTGTACTTCTACGTGAAGTCCGCCCTCCCCGCGGAGCAGATGCTCGGCACCCTGCGCTCGACGATGAAGGGGATCGACCCGAATCTCCCGGTCGAGGAGCTGAAGACGATGGAGCAGCAGATCAAGGAGAACGTCTTCCTCGACCGGATGATCTCGATCCTCTCGAGCGCCTTCGCGCTGCTCGCGACGCTGCTCGCCGGCGTGGGGCTCTACGGCGTGCTCTCGTACTCGGTCGCGCAGCGCACGCGCGAGATCGGCGTCCGCATGGCGCTCGGCGCGGACGCGGCGCGGGTGCGGCGCCTCGTTCTGCGCCAGGTGGGCGTGATGCTGGCGATCGGCGGTGTGATCGGCATCGGCGCGGCGCTGGGGCTCGGTCGGCTCGCCCGCTCGATGCTCTACCGCCTCGAGGGGCACGATCCGGCGTCGCTCGGCATCGCGGTCGTGCTCCTGGGAGCGGTGGCGCTGGCGGCCGGCATCATTCCGGCGCGCCGCGCGGCGCTGGTCGATCCGATGCAGGCGCTGCGGTACGACTGAGCGATGGTGGCTCTCGGCTCTCGCCCCTCATCCCCAGTCCCGATCATGGACATCGCTCGTACTCCTCCCAAGCGCACCAGGCGCAATCTGATCATCGGCGGCGTCGCGCTCGGCGTGCTCGCCATGACGGCGTGGACGATCAGCCTCGATCCCGCGACGCAGGTGGTCCCGCGCTCCGCGGTGCTGATCGACAGCGTGCGACGTGGGGACGTCGTGCGCGAGGTGCGCGGCCCCGGGACGCTCGTCCCGGAGCACATCCGCTGGATCACCGCGCAGACGAGCGCGCGCGTGGAGCGGCTCCTCTCCGAATCGGGGCGCGCGGTGGAGAGCGGCGCGCTGCTGCTCGAGCTGAGCAACCCGGACCTGCAGATCCAGACGATGCAGGCGGAGCAGCAGGTGCGGCAGGCGCAGACGGAGCTGCTCAATCTCCGCACGACGCTCCGCAGCCAGCTCCTCACGCAGCAGGGGACGGTGGCGAGCGTGCGCACGCAGCACGTGAGCGCGATGCAGGAGCTCGCGGCCGCCGACTCGCTCGCGCGCCAGAACCTCATCGCGGCCTTCGAGCTGCGCAACCGGCGCGCGCAGGCGGAGGAGTTCACGACGCGGCTCCGCGTCGAGCAGGAGCGGTTGACGCTCCTCGAGCAGTCGGTGGACGCGCAGCTCGAGGCGCAGGCGGGGCAGGTCGCGCAGCTCCAGGCGATCGCCGAGAATCAGCGCCGGCGGCTGGCGTCGCTCCAGGTCCGGGCGCCGGACCGCGGCGTGCTCCAGGACCTCTCGCTGCAGCTCGGCCAGTGGGTCCCCGAGGGGACGACGCTCGCCAAGGTGGTGCAGCCCGGCGACCTCAAGGCGGTGCTGCGGATCCCGGAGAGCCAGGCGAAGGACGTCGCCATCGGACAGCCGGCGACGATCGACACCCGCAACGGTCTCGTCCGCGGACGCGTGACGCGCAAGGATCCGTCGGCGCAGGGGGGAAGCGTGACCGTGGACGTGTCGCTCGACGGGCCGCTTCCCGCGGGCGCGGTCCCCGACCTGAGCGTCGACGGCACGATCGTGATCGAGCGGCTGCAGAACGTGCTCTACAGCGGTCGTCCCGCGTTCAGCGCCGGCTCGGGCGCGGTCTCGGTGTTCAAGGTGGTGGACGGCGGCGACGCGGCGATCCGCGTGCCGGTGGAGCTGGGCAAGAGCTCGGTCAACATCATCGAGATCGTCCGCGGTCTCGAGATCGGCGACCAGATCATCGTCTCGGACATGTCGCAGTACGCCAACGCGACCAGGATCCGCATCAAGTGACTTCCTCCGGAGCAACGCACATGACGTCGAACGACAACGGCGGCGCGCTCATTCGCCTCGCGTCGGTCCGCAAGGTCTTCTACACCGACGAGGTGGAGACGCACGCGCTCTCCGACGTGCACTTCGAGATCCACAAGGGGGAGTACGTCGCGATCAGCGGACCGTCGGGGTGCGGCAAGACGACGCTGCTCTCGATCCTCGGGCTGCTCGACACGCCGACGTCCGGGGAGTACGTGCTCGCCGGCCAGAGCGTCGCGCGCCTCGGGGCGGCGGACCGGGCGCGCGTCCGCAACAAGCAGATCGGCTTCATCTTCCAGGCGTTCAACCTCATCGGCGATCTCTCGGTCTGGGACAACGTCGAGCTGCCGATGACGTATCGCGACATGTCGGCGAGCGAGCGGCGCGAGCGCGTGGACGCGGCGCTCGCGCGAGTGGGGATGTCGCATCGCGCGAAGCACTTCCCGGCGCAGCTCTCGGGCGGTCAGCAGCAGCGCGTCGCGGTCGCCCGTGCGGTGGCCGGCGACCCGGCGATCCTCCTCGCCGACGAGCCCACGGGGAACCTGGACTCGAAGAACGGCGAGGCGGTGATGGATCTGCTCAAGGAGCTGCACCAGCACGGGAGCACGATCTGCATGGTGACGCACGATTCCCGCTACGCGCACTACGCCGATCGCGAGGTGGCGCTCTTCGATGGCCGAGTCGCGGAGTCGTCGGTCGTCGTGTAGCGCGACCGGCGCCGCGCCCGGCTGGCCGTTACGACGACGGCGGACCCGGACGACACGGGCGACACCGATGGCGGAGGGGCCACTCGGGAGCGCGGAGCTCGTGCACGTACGCACGATGCGCGACGTCCTCGTGGCGCCGGAGCGGTTCCTTCGACATCTGCGCGCGACGCCCCGACGAGGTGTGGCGACCGGGCCGGCAAACAGTATCTTGGAGCCGGCCCATTCCAGAGCGATCATCCGATGATGCGGTTCGGTTGGCTCTTCGCCCTCCTGTTCCTCGCTCGACCGGTCAGCGCGCAGACGCAGGCCGCGTCGACACTCGGCGCCGAGGTCCGGCGGCGCGTGATCGACTCGCTCACGGCGGCGATCGAGCAGCTGTATCCGGCGGCCGACACCGGACGCATGATCGCCGCCCACGTGCGGCAGCGCGCAGCGGCCGGCGCCTACGCCCGCGCCGACGACCCGCATCTCTTCGTGCGGCTCGTCACGCAGGACCTGCAGGCGACGAACGAGGACACCCACCTCGTGCTCGAGCTCGCGCAGCCGTCGCAGGGGGGCGCCACGCCGCTTCCCGCGCACGGCGTGGAGCGGGTCGATCGGCTCGAGGGGAACGTCGGCTATCTGCGCATCAGCAGCTTCCCCGGCGGCGACGCGGCGTTCCGGGCGATCGAGCAGGCGCTCCGCGTCCTCGAGACGACCGACGCGATCCTGCTCGACCTGCGCAATTCGCGCGGGGGGAGCGCGCAGCTCGCGAACTTCCTCATCAGCCACTTCACGGGACCGGACACCCTCCACTCCCTCACCATCTACGACCGGCGGCGGAACGCGACGACGGAGCGCTACACGATGGCGCAGGTGCCGGGACCGCGGCGCCCCACCGTCCCGCTCTACGTCCTCGTGGACGACGTGACCCGGTCGGCGGCCGAGGACGTCCCGTTCGTGCTGCAGAACCTGAAGCGCGCGACGATCGTGGGGACGCACACCGCCGGCGCCGGCCGCAACAACGCCGGCGTGCCGCTCGGCGACGGCTTCGTGGCATCCGTCTCCTTCACGCGTGTGATGGAGCCGGGGACGGGCCGGGAGTGGGAGCGCACCGGGCTCACGCCGAACGTGCTCGTCGCTGCCGACTCGGCGCTCTCCGTCGCGCACGCGCTGGCGCTCGACACGCTCGCCGCGCGCGCGACGAGCCCCGCGCGGAAGCAGGAGCTCGCGGGGGCGGCGGCGACGGTGCGCGCATCGCTGCGGCGGCCGCCCGCGGCCGCGCCACCCGCGCTCCTGCGTCTCGTCGGTACCTACGAGGGTGGGCAGTACGTCACGGTGTCCGACGGGCAGCTCGTCTACCAGCCGCGGGTGGCGCAGCCGCGCGTCGTGCTCGTGCCGCTCGACGCGCGGACCTTCGGCGCCGGCGGGACGCGCTACCAGTTCGAGGAGTCGGGCGGCGCGATGCGACTCCGCATCACCGCCGCCGACGGCACGACGAGCGTCTATCCGCGCGTCGCCGCGACGGTGCCGCCCCGCCGCCGGTGACGCGCGACGCTCACCCGCTCGCGATCGTCTCCAGCTCGACCCAGCGCGCCGTGAGCTCCTCGATCCGGCGCTCGACGTCCGCCAGCCGCGCCGACGCCTGGGCGACCGCCGCGCCCTCGCGCAGGAAGGCGGCGTCGGAGAGCGACGCGTAGAGCGCGTCCCGCTCCTGCTCGAGGGCCTCGATCGCGTCGGGGAGCCCGGCCAGCTCGGCGCTCTCCTTGAAGGTGAGCCGCCGCGGACGCTCGGCGCGCGCGCGCGGCGCGGCGGGCGCGGGCTTCTTCGCGGCGATCGGCGCGGGCGTGACCGGTGCGCGCTGCCGCACCCAGTCGGAGTAGCCGCCCGCGTACTCGCCCACGCGCCCGCTCCCCTCGAACACGAGCGTGCTCGTGACGACGCTGTCGAGGAATGCGCGGTCGTGACTGACGAGGAGCAGCGTCCCCGAGAAGGCGAGCAGCTGCTCCTCGAGCAGGTCGAGCGTCTCCATGTCGAGGTCGTTGGTCGGCTCGTCGAGCACGAGCACGTTGAAGGTGCGCGTGAAGAGCCGGGCGAGGAGGAGTCGATTGCGTTCGCCGCCCGACAGCGCACGCACCGGCGTGCGGGCACGCTCCGGGGGGAAGAGGAAGTTCTGCAGGTAGCCGTTCACGTGCACGCGCCCCTCGCCGAGCTGCACGAACTCCGCGCCGCCCGCGATGCTGTCGAACACCGTGCGATCGGGATCGAGCTGCTCGCGCAGCTGGTCGTAGTACGCGATCTCGAGATTCGTCCCGTGGCGCACCGTGCCCGCGTCGGGCGGGAGCTCGCCGAGCAGCAGGCGGAGCAGCGTCGTCTTCCCCGATCCGTTGGGGCCGATCAGGCCGATCCGGTCGCCGCGCATGATGGTCGTCGAGACGTCGCGCACGATCGGTCGGTCGTCGCGCGAGAAGCTCACGTCGCGCGCCTCGATGACGAGGCGCCCCGAGCGTTCCGCTTCCTGCGCCTGCAGCCGCGCCGTGCCGAGCCGCTCGCGCCGCTGGCTGCGCTCGACGCGCATCGCCTCGAGCGCCCGGACGCGTCCCTCGTTGCGGGTGCGGCGCGCCTGGACCCCGGTGCGGATCCACACCTCCTCCTTCGCCAGCTTGCGATCGAACTCCGCCCACTCGCGCGCCTCGGCGTGGAGCGCGCCCTCCTTGCGGGCGAGATACTCGTCGTAGCTCGCCCCCCAGCTCGCGAGGCGCCCGCGGTCGAGCTCCACGATCCGCGTCGCGACGCGCCGCAGGAAGGCACGATCGTGAGTGACGAAGAGCAGCGTCTGGCCGCGATCGGCGAGGAAGGACTCCAACCACTCGATCGCCTCGATGTCGAGGTGGTTGGTCGGCTCGTCGAGCAGGAGGACGTCGGGGTCCCGCACGAGTGCCCGCGCGAGGAGCGCCTGGCGCTTGCGCCCGCCCGACGCCGCGGCGAACGGCGCGTCGGCATCGAGGCCGAGGTGCTGGAGCACCGTGTCCACGCGCGTCTGGACCTCCCAGCCGCCGACGCGGTCGAGATCGCGGTGCAGCCGGTCGAGCTCCTTGAGCGCCGCCTCCGTCGGCTCGGCGGCGACGCGGTGGGTCGCGGCATGGTATCGCGCGAGCAGCACGCCGACGTCGCCGAGCCCCGTCGCGACGACGTCGTAGATCGTGCCGTCGACGTCGTCCGGGATCTCCTGCTCGAGCCGCGCCACGCTCACCCCCGTCTGGCGAACGACCTCGCCGTCGTCCGGGGCCATCGTGCCGTCGAGCAGCCGCATGACGGTGCTCTTGCCGGCGCCGTTGCGCCCGAGGAGGCAGACGCGCTCGCCGCGCTCGACGCCGAGCGACGCGTGATCGAGGATGGGCGGGCCGCCGAAGGCGATGCTGACGTCCCGCAGGCCGAGGAGAGTCATCCCGAAAGCTACACGCGCGGGCGCCCTCGCTCATCCGTGCGCGCGACGGCCGGCAGGCGCGTGCCTGCCGGCCATGCGGCGCTCGGACCGACGGCGAAGGGGAGGACGCCGTCAGCTCGTCCGTTCCGGATGCGGCGCGCGCCTCACGGCGCCGAGCGAACGGCGCGGACGGAGTTCAGCGCATTCGTGGCCTCGTCGGCGGTCGTCCCGTCGAGGAAGCTCACCACCGACGCGTTGGCGCCGGTCGAGACGGAGCTCCAGTAGCCGTCGGCGGCCGTCGGGCCGAAGATGGCATCGATGCACGGCGCGTTGTTGGCGCACGCGGCGAGGATCGACTGCAGCTCCGTGACGGTCGGCACGCGCCAGTCGGAGAAGCCGGCGAAGTTCTCGGCGTTCACGTCGCCGATCCACGAGTCGAGATTGCCGAGGCAGTTCGTGCTCGCGTCGGAGTTGCCCGTCGCGGCGCACCAGTTGAAGGTGCTGCTCACGTCGTGCAGCCCGCCGGTGCCCGTCGCCGTCTTCTTCTCCCACATCAGCCGCGTCTGCGTATCGAGGATCACCTGCCCCAGGTCGACGAGACGGCCGCCCTCGACGACCGTGAACGTCAACGCGTTGCTCGTGCCGCTGACGTTGGTCACCGTCACGAGGCGATCACCGAGTGTGGCGCCGGCGTCGATCACGAAATCGGCGGTCAGCGACGTGCGATCCACGACCACCACGTTCGTGACCGCGATGCCGTCGCCGCTCACGTTGACGACCGGATTGAGCCCGAGGAACACCGAGCCGGTGATCGTCACCGGCACCGTGGTGCCGCGCGCGCCCACGGCGGGGTTGATCGAGGTCAGAACCGGCAGTGGTGAGACGAGGTCGGTCGTGTCGCACGCGGCGACGAGCGCCAACGACGTCACGGCGATCATGGCCGAGCGAGCCCGCAGTAGAGCATTCACCTTCGCACCCTCCTAACGACGTGTCATCGGCCGTGCCTGTGCACGACGCACGTGCACGCACCGACGTAGCGAGATGTCCGTGTCGGGAGGTGTTTGCGATCCGCGGGCCACGGCGCCGGCGCAGCGCCGAACGCACGGGCGGGCACGCTTCGCGTCGCGCGGCCCACGCCGCTCGTACGTCCTTCGGGCACTGTCGTCGCCGGGCTGCCGTCGCCCGCGGCGAGCGCTCAGAGCAGGCTGCGCAACCAGAGGGCGACGAAGAAGCCGTAGAACAGGGCGAGTCCCACCAGGCCGGCGCGGCGCACGAGCGACGGCCGCAGCGCGGCGGGGAGCAGGCGCGTGTTCACGTACAGCAGGTGCAGCGCGCCGACGATGAAGACGATCGCCGCCATGTTCGCCGCCATCTTGATCAGCACGATCGGCTGGGCGAGCCGGAGCGCGACGACGCCCCAGAGGATGGCGCAGGCGAGCACCGTGTAGTACACGAGGCGCACGTCGCCCCCGCGCCAGGCGCGCACGCGGCGGCTGCCCGTCCAGAGGATGTCGGTGATCGCGCGCGTCGTCCCCTCGAGGATGTCGAGCTGCGCCTTGAAGAGGATCCACACGCCGAGCAGCGCGATCGAGCCGCCGAAGAGCGCGCCCTTCGTCGCGGCGATCGCGTCGGCCAGCGCAGCGGCGATCCCGAGGCCGCCGAGCGTCGTGCCGGCGGGAATGAAGGTGACGTAGAGCAGCCCGGGGAGCGTCATGCCGAGCAGCGCACCGAGGAAGTAGACGCCCCACTGGTCGGCGTAGACGATCCGCCACCACCCGCGCCAGCGCCCCATCGCCTCGGGGCTCGGCTCGAAGGTGCTGCCAGTGTGCGCGAGCACGACCTTCCGCCCCGCCATCGCGGCGGGGATGTAGCCGACGTGGCTGCTCATCCCGTAGCCCTTGTCGCGCGCCCAGTTGCTCAGCGTGATGTTCGAGACGCCGCCCGCACCCACGAAGCCGGCGAAGGCGGCGAGCAGCCCGAAGTCGGCGCCCGCGGGGACGAACTGGAAGGTGCCGCTGCGCGTGTCGAAGCCGGCGAACCCGGCGAGCGCGGCACGCCACACCTCCGCGGGGACGAATGCCAGCGCGAGGATCCCGAAGCCGCCGATGATGAGGGAGACGAGGATCCAGTTGAGGTACTCGAGGGTGCGCTCGATGCGGCGCCCCATGAGCAGGATGACGCCGCAGAGCAGGAAGAAGCCGACGCCGATGCCGTAGATCAGGTTCGACTCGCCGGCGCCGGGGAGCCGCCGGAGCCAGAGGAAGAAGGCGGCGCCGGCCGCCGTCCCCGCCCAGCCGGGCCATCCCATCTGAACGAAGTAGGCGAGGGAATAGACCCACGCCCAGAAGGTCGAGTGCGGGCGCGTGCGCATGAAACCGGTGAACGCCGGCTCGCCGGTCGCCAGCGTGTAGCGCATCAGCTCGAGGTTGAAGTTCGTCTGCAGCAGCGCGCCGACGGCGACGACCCAGAGCATCGAGAGCCCGTAGCGCACGAAGGCGGCGGGGCCGAGGAGGAACTCGCCGCTCCCGATCGAGATCCCGAGGACGATGATCCCCGGCCCGACGGCGCTCAGCCACCCGAGCCCGCGCGGCCGTGGCGCCGCGGGGAGCTCGGCGATGGTCCACGGCGGGAGCCCCGAGCGCGCCTCCGGTGCGTCTCGCGTCGCCGTCCCGTCGAGCGGGTGGGAGAGGGTCGTGCTCTGTGGGGAGACCTCGCGCAGCTCGGGCATGGGCGCGTCCGGAGTGAGGAGGCCCTAGGATGCAGCGAGATGGAGGCGGGGGTAAGGGTGGCGGTCTGGGGGCGATCGCTTGGCAGCTTGACAGCTTGGCAACGTGACAGAGGTGAGCAGAGGCGTCGGCAGGAGATAGCCCCCTGCCGACGCCTCTGCTCACCTCTGTCACACTGTCAAGCCGTCAAACGGTCGAACAGCAGATCCCTCGCCTGCGCTCGGGACGACAGCCGTTGCCGTCGGACGTCACTTCGCCGCCAGATCCCGGATCGCCTGCGCCATCGCCTTCACGCGCGCCTGGTCCTTCGCGCCGGCGGCGTCGGCGTCCACCTGGGTCGCGAGGCGGGTGAGCGACTGGCGGCGGGCGGCGCCGCTCTGCTTCTCGGCGGCGTCGAGCGCGCTCGCGATCGCCGTCGTGCGGGCGGGGGCGAGCCCCTGGTTGCGCACGAGCTGATCGAGGTACGAGCGCACGACCGGGAAGGCGGCCGGCCACACGATCTTCGGCTGGCTCTGCGGGTTGAACTCCGCCCACTGCACGAGCTTCGCCGCCGCGATCTCGTTGGCCGAGAGGTGCTCGCTCGGCGTGAGCTCGAGGATGTCGAGGCCGCGCGCCATCTCCGACGAGTAGATCAGGCCGTTGTACCAGTAGGCGCCCCACGACCCGGCGATCGTGCCGCGGCTGCGGCTGATCGCGGCCGCGGTGTCGCCCGCCTGCGTCGGCGCGGGCGCATCGACCGGGCCGCGGTCGAAGAAGGCGATCTCGAACGGACGATCGGCGTCGGTGAAGTCGATCACGTTCACGCCGCCCTGATACCACCCCTGCACCATGATGTCACGGCCGGGGACGGGGATGAGGGAGCCGTTGTGCGAGACGCAGTTCTCCTGCGCCGACTGCGCCGTCGGGATCTTGAAGTAGGCGTGCTGCTTGAACTTCTTGTCCGCGCTGATGGTGAGCGTGGTGTTGCCGCCCATCTCGAGCGGATGCGTCGCCTGGCAGTTGGGCGAGGTGCCGCCGCCCCACTCGTCGGTGAACACGACCTTCGAGCCGTCGTTGCTGAACACCGCGGTGTGCCAGAGCGAGAAGTTCGTGTCCGCCGCGGCGTCGAGGCGGACCGGCTTCTCGGGGTTCGAGATGTCCACGAGGAGCCCGTAGCTCGCGCAGGCGCCGGCGAGGAGGTTCATCTCCGGGTACGCCGTCACGTCGTGACAGTTGCGCGGGCCGGAGTTCATCATCGCGCGGATCGCGGCGGTGTCGGTGCCCGGCGGGAGGTTGCGCGGCATGCGCGCGGCGCCGCCGCCGCGGCGCGGGGCCGCCGGCAGTCCGGTGAAGATGCGCGCGCCGGTGACGACCGCGGCCTCCTCCGGCTTCGCGAGCGGCACCTTGATCACGTCGAGGCGATAGAGCGAGTTGTTCTCGTCGGCCGGGTCGGTGCCGTTGTTGCACCCCGCCAGCTCCTCGGCCGGCCGCGCGCCCTGGTTGCCGGAGACGTAGATGTAGACGACGCCCTTGTCCGTCTTGCTCGGGATGACGGTGTGCGTGTGCGACCCCTTGCAGGTCTGCACGTTCTTCACGAGGCGCGGCTGCTTCGGGTTGGAGACGTCGTAGATGCGGACGCCCGCCATGTGGTCGGCGGGGTTCGAGACGCCGCCCTTCGCGCAGTCGTTGCGGTTCCCCGCGCCCTCGGCGGAGATGAAGAGCAGGTTGCCGACGATCGACGGGTCACCCTGCGAGGTGATGCAGGGGACGACGGAGACGAGCGACGGCTTGGCCGGGTTGCTCACGTCCCAGATCGAGAAGCCGGCGAAGTTCCCCTGGTAGACGAGGTTCCCCTTGAACGCCAGGTCGGAGTTCACGAAGGTGAGCCCGCTCATCGAGTCGAGCGCCGCCGCCTTGGGGGTCGTCGAGACGACCCGCATGTTGTGCGCGGCGACGCCGGCGTCGTGCAATCCGGGCTTGAGGTTGTTGCGCGGATCGTTGGCCGACGGATAGGTCTGCGCGCGAAGCGCGGGCACCGCCGCGAGGGCGAGTGCCAGGGCGGCCACGCGAGGGCTGCGAATGTGTCTCATCGGAGAAGGGTTGGGGGGCTGAAGGGTCGAGCGCCGGCGGCCGGTCGTCACAGGTCCGCCAGCATCGAATACATGACCGCGATCTCGGCGGTCTGCACGGTCTCCACGTCGTTGGCGAAGACGGAGACGTCCACGTCCTGCGCCGCGCGCGGGGACGCCAGCAGCTCCGCCACCATGCGCAGCGCGCCCTCGTGATGGCGGATCATGTAGGTGAGGAAGAGACGATCGAACTCGGTGCCGCGCGCCGCGGCGAGCTTCTCCATCTCTTCCGCGGTGAGCATCCCGTGCATCGTCATTGTGCGCCACGACTCGGCGTCGGGCGCCGCCTGCTTGTGCGCGCGCAGCCAGTCCTGCATCAGCACGATCTCGGCCGCCTGCGACTGGTCGATCTTGAGCGCGAACTTGAGGAGGCGCGGGTCGGCGCCGCGCGACGCCGCGAGCTTGGACATGTGGATCGCCTGTCCATGGTGCGCGATCATCCCCTGCATGAAGCGGACGTCGGCCTCGGTGTAGAGGGCGCCCTGGGGGACGGTGATCGCCGCGGTCGGGCCGTGCATCCCTTCGTGCGCGCCGGCGCTCGGCGCGTCATGCTGGTGCGCGGCCGTCGGCGCGGCGGGGGTGGCGGCGGGTGCGTCGGCGGCGGGGCGGGCGGCGGTCTGCACGGGAGCGGTGCCGCTCCGCGAGCAGCCGGTGGCGAGTGCGGCGAGGAGGATCGCGGCCGAGATGCGGGCCGGTGACGTCATCACGTACGAAAGCTCCTGCGAGAGGGAATCGGTCGGACGGTCGCGTACGGTAAGCTATACGCGCGGGCGCGGGAAAACGTGGAGTGCCGCCGGTGGACGGCGCCCCGCCCCCCCCTTCCAACTCCCCACGCACGCGTCGGGTTACATCCCGCGCCCCCGTCGCCTCCCGGACGCCCCCTCCACCCTCCAGGTAGACACGGACGACACGGAGGCACGCCACTGAACGGCACCGTCCGCCCAGCACGCTGGATCGGAGATCCCCGGGAGATTGCTGCTGCTGTTGCCGTTCCGTGCCGTCCGTGTCGTGTCCGTGTCGTCCGTGTCTGGCGTCGTCGTGCCGGCTGGTCGGGTGATGCGGAGCTGACCTGGTCCGAGACGCGGACTGCTCGCTCGGCGGGCTCCATCCGCCCGAGTGGCCCCACGGCCGTAGGTCGACACGGACGGCACGGACAACGGCACGGACAACGGCACGGACAACGGCACGGACAACGGCACGGACAACGGCACGGACGGTTGCCCCGACGACGACGCCCACCCTGCGGGATCGATCGCAGCAACGATCTCGCTGTTGCTGCTGTTGCTGCTGTTGCTGCTGTTGCTGCTGAGGTCGTGGTGCCGTGCACGTCCCGTCCGTGTCGCCCGTCTCCACCGCCGTCGTACTGGCCAGTCGGCCGGCGTGGCTACCAGGTCGGGTCGACCTGTGGCGAGCTCGGCAGCGCCGGCGTCTCCAGGAACTTCTGCACGGCCTCGCGGGTCGGGAGCGTCGCCGCATGCTCCACGCGGCCGGTCTGCGGGTTGATGCAGACGATCGTCCCGTCGCGCAGGTAGAGCCAGTGCGAGACGCCTCCCTGCGGGTAGCTGTGCGGTACCACGTGCACGATGTCGCTCGCGTTCATGGTCGGTTCCTCCCGTGCGCTCGTCTCGAGCGGAATCTATGAGGGAGGAGGGGGGAGGGACGCCGTTCCTCCCCCGAGCCCGCCAGTTAGATCTCTCCCGCATGGACAACGTGACCCATTCGCTCGCCGGGCTGGTGCTGGCGGAGTCCGCGGTGCAGCTCCGCGCACGCCGGTCCGGCGAGCTCCCGGCGCCGCGGTTCCGCGCCGTCGCCGCGATCTCGTCGATGGTGGCGGCGAACCTCCCCGACTTCGACCTCCTCTACACCGGCGCGGGCGGCGACCGGCTCGCCTACATGCTGCACCACCGCGGGTACACGCACACCGTCGTCGTGGCGGCGGCGGGGGCGCTGCTCCTGTGGGGGATCACCTGGCTCGTGTGGCGATGGCGTGCCGGCGCCGCGCCGGCGCGCGACGATGCGCGCTGGCTGCTCGGGCTCCTCCTCGTCAACACGCTCGGCCACGTGCTCCTCGACTGGACGAACAGCTACGGCGTGCACCCCTTCTGGCCGTTCGACAATCGATGGCGCTACGGCGACGCGGTGTTCATCGTCGAGCCCTGGTTCTGGGTCGTCGCGGTGCCGGTGCTCGTCGCCGCGAGCACGAGGCGCGTCGCACGCGTGCTCCTCGCGCTGGTGCTCGCGCTCGGGCTCGTGCTCGCGTGGCGGGTGCCGCTGGTCGCGCGCGGCGCCGCGGTCGCGCTCACGGTCGGGGCGGCGCTCTCGATCCTGATCGCCTGGCGACTCCGCCCCGGGGCGCGCGCCGCGTTCGCGGTGGGCGCCTGGGTCGCCGTCACCCTCGTCCTCGCCGCCGGCGCCTCCGTAGCGCGCGCGGCGACGGCGCGCGCGGTGCGCGACGCCGATCCGGGCGGCACGCTCCTCGACGTCGTCGTGACGCCGCTCCCCGCGAACGCCGTGTGCGCGTCGGTGCTCACCGTCGAGCGCTCGGGGGCGAGCTACCGCGTCGCGACGGCGCGCGTGAGCAGCCTGCCGTCGGTGACGGAGGCGTCGCGCTGCGGCACGCGCGAGCGCGCCGGCGCGCTCCGCCGCCACTCGCCGCGGCGCTCGACGGCGGCGGTGCAGTGGGACGCGGAGTGGACGGCGCCGGTCGCCGAGCTGGCCACGCTCGCGCGCGAGAGCTGTCCCGCCCTCGCCGCCCTGCGATTCATCCGCGTCCCGATCTGGCGCGCGCTGGACCCCTCGCGCGTCATGCTCGGCGACGTGCGCTTCGGGAGCGCGACCGGACAGGGATTCTCCGACGTGCAGGTGCCGCGACGGTCGCGCGAGTGCCCACCTGCCATGTCCCCCTGGGTGCCGCCGCGCGCCGAACTGCTGTGGAAGTAGAGAGCGAACCGCGGACGGCTGCGTCCTGCGGACTGCGAACTGTTGCGTCCTGCGTGCTTCGTCCTGCGTCTTCACCCCGTCGGGACGCTTCCAGGACGCAGGACGCAGGACGAAGGACGCAGCAGTCGCCGCTCGCAGCACCCCTCACGTCTCCCGCGCCTCCTCCAGCACTGCCCGCACCGCGCGCGCGAGTCGGTCTGCGGTGAACGGCTTCTCGACGAAGGTGAGCCGCGTGTCGGTGACGCCGCGTCGGAAGATCTCGTCGTCCGTGTAGCCGGACATGTAGAGCACGCGAATCGCCGGATGGAGCGTGGTGAGACGCTCGCCGAGTGCGTGCCCGCCGAGCTCCGGCATCACGAGATCAGTGAGCACGAGGTCGAGGCGCTGCTGCGACCTCGCCAACTCGTCGGCGATGCGCAGCGCCTCCACGCCCGTTGCCGCCTCGTGCACGCGATAGCCCTGCCGCTCGAGCATGCGGCGCACCGCGGTGCGGACGTGGCGCTCGTCCTCCACGAGGAGGATCGTCTCCATCCCCTTCGGCGGCGCGTGCGGGACGATCGCGGCGTCCGCCGTCGCCGGCGCGTCCGCCGCCGGGAGCATGACGGTGAAGCGGCTGCCGCGACCGGGCGCGCTGTCCACGGTGACGAAGCCGCCGGACTGCTCGACGATGCCGTAGACCGTCGCGAGCCCGAGCCCGGTGCCGCGCCCGACCGGCTTCGTCGTGAAGAAGGGATCGAAGATGCGCGGCAGCACGTCCGCCGCGATCCCCACGCCGGCATCCTCGACGACGATCGCGACGTAACGCCCCTCGCGCCGCCCCGCGGCACCGGGGACCGGATCGCGGCCGACGGTGCGGTTCTCGGTGAGCAGCCGCAGCACCCCGCCGTTCGGCATCGCGTCGCGCCCGTTCACCGCGAGGTTCATCAACACCTGCTCGATCTGGCCCGGGTCGGCGACGACCGGCCACACCGCCGGCTCGAGCTCCGTGACGATGGTGATGTCCTCGCCGATGATCCGGCGCAGCATCCCGACGACGCTCGTGACCTTCTGGTTCGCGTCGAGCCGCTGCGGGCGCAGCACCTGCTGCCGGCCGAAGGCGAGCAGCCGGCCGGTGAGCTCCTGCGCGCGAGCCGTGGCGCGCATCATCTCGTCGAGATCGGTGCGCGCGGCGCTCCCCTCCGGGATCTCGTCGGCGAGGAAGCCGCCGAAGCTCTGGATCACCATCAGCAGGTTGTTGAAGTCGTGCGCGATCCCGCCGGCGAGCTGGCCGACCGCCTCCATCTTCTGCGCCTGCCGGAGGCGCTCCTCCAGCGCTCGCCGCGTCGTGAGATCCCTGGCGATCCCGAAGACGCCGACGACGCGGCCGCTGACGATGATCGGCACGTTGGTGATGCCGACGCGCACGGTGCCGCCGGAGCGGTGGCGGATGCCGAGCTCGAACTGCGAGGCGCGCCCCTCGCACGCGGCGCGGAATCCGGACGCCGCCAGCTCGCGGTCCTCCGGCACCACTAGCGGCTGGACGTCGCCCGACACGATCTCCGCGGCGGTGAACCCGGAGATGGTCTCGCACGCCGGGTTCGCGCTCGTGTAGCGCATGTCGAGATCCAGGCTGTACACGCCGTCCGGATTGTGCTCGAAGAGCGAGCGATAGCGCTGCTCGCTCTCCTCGAGCCGCTGCGTCGCCTCGTGCAGCTCGGTGACGTCCATCATCAGCCCGTCGGAGACGACGGTGCCGTCGGGGCGGCGATAGTCGCGTGCCGCGATCTGGACGTACCGCTCGGTGCCGTCCGCGAGCACGACGCGCCCTTCCCAGCGGAACTGCCCGAGCGTCGCCGCGAACCGGCGCGCGAGGGTGCGGAACTGCTCGACGTCGTCGGGATGGATGAGGCGGACGAAGGCCTGCGGATCCGCGAGCGCGTCCTCGGGGGCGATGCCGAACAGCCGGCGCACCCCTTCGCTGACGAAGGTGTAGCCGCAGCTCCCGTCCGGTCCGGTAGACGAACCGGTAGACGACGCCGGGGAGGTTCGCGGCGATGTGCTGGTGGCGCGCCTCGCTCTCGCGCAGCGCGACGACGGCGGCCTCACGCTCCGTCACGTCGCGCCCGATCGCGTGCACCATCCCGCGCTCGTCGGGCGGGAAGATCTGCCAGGCGATCCACCGCGCGTCGGCCGCCAGGCGCAGCAGGATCCCCTCCGCGCCCACCCCGGCCAGCACGCGGGTCCACGCCGTCGCGAGGGCGGGGCGGTCGTCGGGATGGACGTGCGAGGCGAACGCCCGATCGGCGTTCACGCGCGACGTGCGATGGACGGCGCGGGTGAACGCGGGGTTCGCGTGCTGCAGCGCGCCGTCCAGATCGACGACGCAGCAGAAGTCGGACGAGTGCTCGAAGAAGAATGCGGCCGCGTGCTCGCCGAGCTCGGCGTGCGGCGACTGGACGGAGACTGGGTACGCCAACGGACGGACGACGAAAGTGGAAGCCGGATGATCCACCCTTCCAATACGAACACCGCGCCTGGTGGCAACGACGCGCGGGCGATCCGTGCACTTCCGCGCCGAGCATGCTTGCGAAGCGGCCGTCGCGCGCGCCGATTTCGAGGAGTGTCGGATCGCGCGGCACGGCCGGCGCGGCGCATGGAACCTCTCTCGCAGGGGCACGTCGACCATGGAGATCAGGCGCGCCGGATCGCAGCCGTCGAGCCGGGGGCCGTCCGAGTGGTTCACCGGCACCGTCCGGATCGATCCGCTCTTCCCCGCGACGGCGCCCGCGCGTGCGGCGGGGAACGCGGTGACCTTCGAGCCGGGAGCGCGCACGGCGTGGCACACGCATCCGCTCGGCCAGATCCTCATCGTGACCGCCGGCGCCGGCCTCGCGCAGCGCGACGGGGGGCCGATCGAGGAGCTGCGCCCCGGGGACGTCGTCTGGTTCGAGCCGGGGGAGAAGCACTGGCACGGCGCCACGCCGACGACCGCGATGACGCACCTCGCCATCCAGGAGGCGCTCGACGGGCGCGCGGTGGAGTGGCTGGAGCCGGTGAGCGACGCGCAGTACGGGCTCCGGCAGCCGGACCGGCGGCCGTCGCCATGACGGGTCGGTCGATGGACGCGGCGTCGAGCGGGCACCGTCCGCGCGTGATCTGTCACATGGCGTCCTCGATCGACGGCCGCATCGTGGTGGACGAGTGGCCGGAGGCGGTGGCGGCGGCGCTCCACCGCGAGTACGAGCAGGTGCATCGGGCGTACGACGCCGACGGTTGGATCTGCGGCCGCGTGACGATGGAGCCGTTCGCGGGCGCCGTGCGCACCGAGGCGGAGGTGGAACGCGAGCACACCGGCGCCCCGCGCGCGGATCATCGCGCGCCCGGCGATCACCGCTCCTTCGCCTTCGCGATCGATCCGAGCGGCCGCCTCGCCTGGCAGTCCAACGACATCGACGGCGATCACGTGGTCGCGGTCCTCTCGGAGCGCGTTTCCGACGACTATCTCGCCGTCCTCCGCGCGCGGGGGTCTCCTACCTGCTCGCCGGTGCGAGCGAGATCGACCTCGGGCTGGCGCTGGATCGCATCGGCGAGCGCTTCGGCGTGCGCACGCTGATGCTCGAGGGTGGGGGGCGGATCAACGGTGGGCTCCTCGATGCCGGGCTCGTGGACGAGGTGAGTCTCCTCCTCGTCCCGGTCGCGGACGGACGCATCGGCGCGCCGGCGCTCTTCGACGTGGACGTGGACGACGTCACGCCGCACCGCCTCGCGCTGGAGCAGGTGGAGCAACGGTCGAGCGGCATCCTCTGGCTGCGCTATCGCGTCGAGCCCGTCCAGCGCGCATCGGGCCGCACGCGAAGCCTGCGCGCACCGGTTTCGCGTTCTCTGCCGGCTCCTCGCTCGGCGAGCTCCGTGCGCCCGACGGCTCCCACTGACCTCGACTGCACTGACGACATCGCCCACGCGGTAGGATCCACCGCCGCAACCAATCTCACCCTCGCTCCTATCGTTGCTCCTGTTGTCGTTGCCGTTCCGTGTCGCCGTTTGCCGTCGTGTCCGTGTCGCCCGTGCCCGTCGCCACCCTGAATGCTCGGTGCGCCGGCCAGCTGTTCACGGCCTGCACCATGCGACGGGAGAGTGCGCCGACAGTTTCCCGCGCCCTCGCGTCTCATGCCTCACGTCGCACACGCTGCGCTCGCCGCGTCGCTGCTCGCCGTGGCCGTACCGCTCGCCGCCATCGGCGCGCAGACGGCGGCCGCACCCGAGGTGGTCGTGATGACGTCGTCGGGGGGCGTCTCGCGCGGCGCGTATCAGGGAGGCGTGGACTGGACCGTCGCCGAGTTTCTGCGCCGACAGAGACACCCGGCCTTCCGCCGAGCCGTGCTGCGCGACGACGCGCGCCACTTCCGCCTCGGCGCCGCCACCGGCTCGTCGGCCGGCAACGTCAACGCCCTCTTCACCGCGATCGGCTGGTGTACCGACTCGCTCCGCCTCCCCGGCGCCGCACGCGCGGTCGCCGACATCGCGCCGGAGCAGTCGCTCTACTGGCGCGCCTGGGTGAACACCGGCTTCTCGCAGCTGCTCCCGCCGGCCGGCCGCCCCGATCCACGACGCGAGCCGGCCGTGCTCGATCGCACCTTCCTCGAGACGGTGCAGCTCGCGATGCTGCGCGATCAGCTCGCGCGCATCACGCCGCGCGACTGCGACGTCCCGCTCGGCATCACCCTCACGCGGCTCGGCGCGGAGCGGGTGCCGGTGCGCGGCGCCGACGCCACCACCCTGATCCAACGGGTCGCGACGATCGTCGACGTCACCGCGGGCGACGGTCGAATCGACCTGCGGGCGCCGCGCGCCGACCTCCACCGGCGGAGGCTGGGGGTGCTCGCGCAGCTCCCCGAGCTGGAGTCCGACGACCCGGCGGGGCGCGATCGCCGGCTCGAGGCGCTGTTCGACGTCATCCTCGCCTCCACCTCGTTCCCCGTCGCCTTCGCGCCGCGATCGATCTGCCACGAGCTGGACGGACTCGTCTCCCGCACGCCTCGCGTCACGGAGCCGTGCCCGGCGTTCAGCGACGGCGGCATCTTCGACAACGATCCCTTCGGGCTCGCCGTCGGCCTCTACGAGCGCGGCCGGGCCGGCGGAGCGGCGGACGCCGACGGGTTGCCGATCGCGGTCGTCTACTCCGACCCCGACAATCTGCGCGGCCGCCTCGCGCGGGAGCGCGAGCGCACGAGCGTGCGACGCGAGGGGCGCGGCATCGGCGCGCTCGCGCAGCTCCTCGTCGGCTCGGTGGACGCGGCGCGCGAGTACGAGCTGCAGAGCCTCCTGCGCCTCGACGATCGCGACGCGTTCCTGCGCGCGGCGAACGGAGAGCTGCGCGGCGCCGCACGGGCCACCCTCCTGCGCTCGTCGCGCAGCGCGCCGATCGTCGGCGAGCAGATCCTCGGCTTCGGTGCGTTCCTCGGCCGCGCCTTTCGCGAGTACGACTTCTACCTGGGTGTCTACGACGGGCTCGAGCTCGTCGCCCGCCGGCTCCTCTGTCCCGCCCCCGACTCGGCCAGCGACCGGGCGTGCACGCAGCGCACCCTGGACCGGCTCCTGCACGAACGCGCGTTCCAGCTCGACTGGCTCGCCGACACGGTAGTGCGCTGGCATCATCGCGCCGAGCGCGAAGCGGGGCGAGTGGAGCCGGTCCGCGTGCCGGCGGTGCACGACGGGATGCCAGTCGATTCGCTCCGCCTCGTGCTGCTCGCGGCGATCCACAACGCCTTCATCCCGCTGCGCACGGGCCCCTTCGAGCGCCCGTGCGTCGCGCGGCACGACCTGATCCGCTCGACCATCTGCGGCACGCGGCTCGACCAGTTCCTCGGGTCGCTCGGCCGGAACGACCGCGCGCTCGCGGCGGCGCGGCGGCTGCGCGACTGGTGCAATCGTCCCGCGCAGCGCGACGTGCGGCGACGGGGCGAGTGCAGCGCGGACGACGAGCTGGTCGATCTGCTGGAGGACTACCGCCGTCACCTGCACGTGCTCGTCACGCGCGCGCTCCGCCATCTCGACGAGGGGGAGCGGCGCATCGTCGCGTCGCAGCAGGGCGACAAGGACTACACCTGGGCCACCACTCTCGCGCTCGCGCAGTACGGCTCGTTCTCGTACCGCTATCGACGGGGGCTCGGCGGCACGGGGATCGAGATCAATCCGTCGTCGGCGCGCGTCGAGACGGGGAGCGCCTCCGCCCTGCTGCGCAGCGTCGCGATCGGGGTGCTGGTCCCGAACTATCTCCTCTTCCTCGGCGGCGGCTTCCCTCTCGGCGACGTCGACGCTCCCGCCAGCGACGTCCGTGCGCGATCGATCGCGCTCGGCGCCGGGTGGCGCCCGCTCGTCGTCCGCCTCGCGCAGCCGTTCTATCTCGCGATGCCGCTCGAGTACTCCACGTATGCGGTCAACGTGGATCCGGAGGACCGACACCACGATCTGGCGTTCGGCGTCGGCCTCGGCACGCACGCGCCGCCGATCCAGCTCGCGTCGTCGCTCGAGGCAGGGGTCCTCTGGAGCCGGCATCTCTTCAATCTCGAGCCGGACCGCGCGCTCCCTCGCCGCCCGATCCTCAACCTGTCGATGCGGCTGCTGGCCGAGCGCTTCCAGCTCTCGGCGCGCTTCAACCCGTCGCTCGGCTGGACGATGGGGGTCGGGCTCTCCGACGTGAACGGGCTGCTGTACTGGGCCACGCGCTGAGCGCGGCGCCGGCGCGCCAGCCGTCGTCGTCGTACCGGCCAGCCGGGCGGTGCGGGATCCTCGCTCGGATCGCTCCGTGCGCCCGACTGCCCTCACCGCCCTGGACAGACACGGACGACACGGACAACAGCACGGACGACTATACCGGCGACACCGTCCACCCTGCGGACTGAGTCGCGGCAGCGAACCTCGTGCTCGTTCTTGTCGCTGCGTTCTTGTTGCTGCCGTCCCGTGTCGCCGTTCGCGGTCGTGTCCGTGTCGCCCGCGTCCACCGAGTTGGCCAGTACGATCTCGGTGGACGCGGGCGACACGGAACGGGCCGATGGTGCTAGAGCGTCTTGAGGAATTCGACGAGATCGCGCCGTTGTGCTGCGGAGAGGCCGAGGCGGAGCACCGAGTCGTAGTGCGTCACGACGCCGGCGAGCGTCGCTGCGCTGCCGTCGTGGAAGTAGGGAGGGTGCTGCCAGAGCCCGCGCAGCGGCGTGGTGCGGTACGCCTTGTTGACGGTGCGTGCGGCGTACGCGCCGTCCATCCCCGTCTCCGACGGAGCGTGCAGCGTGCCGGCGTTGTTGTCGGTGCCGGTGCGGTCGACGTGGCAGCGTGCACACGAGCGGTCGAACACGGCGCGCCCACGTGCCGCGGCGGTGGCGTCGAAGCTCCCTGCCGGCGGTGGCGGCGCGGGGAGGCCGAGCTGGTATGCGCGCAACGCCGGCAGCTTGGACGTCACGAGGTCCGGCGACTGCCGGATGTCGATGCCGAGCCGCGGATCGGAGAAGTTCCCCCGGCCGTGCATCTGTGTGACGGCGACGTACGCGTTCCAGTACGAGATGGGACCGTCCGCCGTGTACGTCTCGTTCTTCACCGTCGCGAGCCCGTACGCCGGCGGGAGGACGATGGGCGTGTTCTTGCCGTCGATGTTGAAGCGCGGATCGTACTTTCCCGGTCCCCACGAGGTGTAGACGGCGCGCTGCTCGGCGGTGAGGGCGGGCGAGAGCGCGATGATCGCGCCGACGTTCAGGTCGCGATTCGGCCAGCCGTCCTTGCGATGGCCGATCCCGGGGCGCGCCGCGTCGTCCACCGTCGAGTGGCAGAGCGCGCAGGTGATGCCGAGCGTCGTGATGTTGCCCTGCGCGTCGACCGTCGCCTGGATGCCGAGGACCGCGTTCCGCTCGAGGAGCGCCACCGTCGTCGCGGGCTTGGTGAGGTCGGCGGTCGCGAGGACGTTGGCCGGGACCGCGTCGACGTCGACCTTGAGACCGACCCCGAGCGCCGTCGTCGGATCCACGCGCGACTGCACGACCGTGTGCAGCCGCAGCGTGTCCGTCCAGAACTTCTCGTTGCCGAAGGTGTCGAAGCGGAAGATGCGGGCGCCGCTGTCGTTGACGCCTGCCGGGGGCGGCGTGGCGCCCTCCAGCGTCGCCAGGTTCGCCGTGTCGCAGGCGAACAGGACGGGTGTGCCGAGGCCGAGCAGAGCGCGGATCGCGATGCGGTGAGTCGTCGCGCGCGACGCGCGCCGTGCGTCCAGTATCGTCCAACTGCCCATGGAGACCTCCGGTCGATTGTCGGAAGCGCTCGTCGGTCGGGCACGGTTCGACGGCCCGATCTCCGCGCCGGGGCGCGGGTGGCCGCACGATGCACGCCGACCCACGCATCACCCCGGCGGCTGGCGTTGTCGGTCTCGTCGGCGTGCGCGCGATCGGGCCCGCCCTTTGCCCTCATCCTCTGCAGCCGACCGCACCCGCCGGCGGGCGCCGTCGCCACCGCGCGGGACGATCCATCCACGAGACAGAGAGGGGCAGGAGCGCATGTCCGAACGTCACAAGCCACACATCGGCCGCGACCGGAGTGGTCATCGCAAGGTTCGCGTCGTCGACGTGGACGACCTGCTCACCGACGGACCCGAGGGGACGGAGTACCTGCGGGACGACGTGCGCCTGGGCGGCGCGGTCGAGGACGTCGGTGCGGGCGCCGGCCAGTCGGCGGCGGAGATCGGCGAGATGATCGAGGAGAACCGCGACGACGTGGCGCGCGTGACGCGATCGGGGAGCGGCCGCGGCGGCCGCAGCACGAGCCGGGGCGGCGCGAAGCGACGGGGACGCGACGATCGGGGGATGCGCTAGCCTTGCTCACTCCGGCCGATCCGGCAGCGCCCGCAGGATCGGCCGGATCGCCTGCAGCGCCGGCGCGAACAGCGTCAGCTGATCGGCGTCGGCGAACACGACGGCGAAGTCGTGCGGCGTGAACGCGCGCGCGAGCCGCTCGGCGTACGTCGATCGGAGGAGCCGCACGTAGCACTCGACGTCGTAGTCTCGAGGGTCCGCTGCCAGCTCCTCGTCCTCGGAGGCGAGCATCCCCGCCTCCCCCTGCGCCTTCCGGTAGACGCGGATCCGCTCGCCCGGGCGCCAGTGGCGTCGCCCGCTCGCGAGGAGCGCCTCGTACGCCAGCTCGCGGCGGCGCGCGCGCGTCTCGAAATACTCCTCCGGCGACTTCGTGAGCCGCACGCGCGACGACACGTCGTGCGTGGGGAGGGCGCGGCTCCGCAGCGCCGCGATCGTCGCCACGTAGACCTCGCGCACGCCGGCGACGTCGCCGACGAGGAGCCGTGCGATCGCGTCGCGGAGGAACCGCTCCCCGAACGGCTCCGAACGGCTCGAGCGGAAGGCGACGCCGCGCAGCGTGAGATGGCCGTCGTAGCCGAGGAGGGCGTAGTTCTTCGGCTCGTGCGACAGCATGGCCGCGTAGCGCCCCTCGAACTCGAGCAGCACGCGCGCCGGGAGGAGCGCGCCCACCTCGGCGACGACGCGTCGCTCGTCCGCGTCCGTCCACGCGGGCGGCACGGCGAAGTAGACGCCGTCCGTGTCGGCCTCGAGGAGGGTGACGCCGCGCGCCCGCAGCTCGCGGCAGAGGAGCGCGAGCACCTCGCGGCCGCGGCGCGTCACCTCGTTGGCCGCGTGCACGTCGGCGAAGCGCGTCAGCTCGCCCCCCGCGGCGAGATAGCCGTACGCGGAGTTGACGACGATCTTGAGCGCCGCCGCCATCGCCTCGTGCGTGTGACGCTCGCTCGACCCCACGGCCGATGCGCGCGCGCGTGCCTTCACGTCGAGGCGTCGCTCGACGAGGTCGTCCACCAGCGCGAGCAGCGCGCCGAGGCGGTCGCGTGCCGGCCCGATGCGATACGCCCGCATGAGCGACGGGTACAGGCTCGCGACGTCCGCCTTCGCCACGCGGTGCGCGACGCCGGTCGCGAAGAGGTGCAGCGCCGCGCCGGTGTGCGGGGTGCCGTCCCCCGGCTCGTGCGCGGGGAGCGCCTGTCCGGCGCGCAGGTAGGCGCGGACGAGGATCG
>Ga0182741_1001099_pt1 | contig 37278 bp, 36 predicted proteins | sample eDN5th37CBELigOP_FD_128874 | JGI IMG/M metagenome (GOLD analysis project Ga0182741, IMG submission 128874) | Enriched Organic Plus compost microbial communities from Emeryville, California, USA - eDNA 5th pass 37_C BE-Lig OP (version 2) (version 2) ... | reverse complement strand
TGAAAAGCGCCAAGTGGCTGGCCCAGGGCACCATCTACCCCGACGTGATCGAATCGGCCGGCGCCAAGACGGGCAAGGCCACCTCGATCAAGTCGCACCACAACGTGGGCGGCCTGCCCGACACGCTGAACCTGCAACTGCTGGAACCCCTGCGCGAACTGTTCAAGGACGAAGTGCGCGAACTGGGCGTGGCCCTGGGCCTGCCGCCGCAGATGGTGTACCGCCACCCGTTCCCGGGCCCCGGCCTGGGCGTGCGCATCCTGGGCGAAGTCAAGCAGGAATACGCCGACCTGCTGCGCCGTGCCGACGCCATCTTCATCGACGAGCTGCGCAGCACCATCGACGACACCAGCGGCAAGAGCTGGTACGACCTGACCTCGCAGGCCTTCGCCGTGTTCCTGCCGGTGAAGTCGGTGGGCGTGATGGGCGACGGCCGTACCTACGAATACGTGGTGGCCCTGCGCGCCGTGCAGACCTTCGACTTCATGACCGCCGACTGGGCGCCGCTGCCGCATGCGCTGCTGGCCCGCGTGTCGTCGCGCATCATCAACGAAGTGCGCGGTATTAACCGGGTGGTGTACGACGTGTCGAGCAAGCCGCCGGCGACGATCGAGTGGGAGTGACGCCAGGCCCGGCCTAAGTTGCCGCCACCTGGTGCGAAAGTAGAATCAAGCCCTTGGTTTCAAGGGCTTTTTTCTTGTTGGAAGCGGCTTGCCCTGGCCGATGGCTGCCCTGGCGCTGCGCCGGCCGGCCCATGCGGATCTGGCGCGGACTTTCGAAATATGAGAGCGTTCGAAAAGCACGGTGCGTTGCCCCACGTATGAAAATGGCCTTCAGGAGCATGAGCCATGTTCGAGCAAATGAAAATCTTCGCCAAGGTAGTTCACCACCGGAATATGTCCACGGCGGCGAAGGAACTGGATCTTTCCACCGCGTCCGTTTCGCGGCAGATAGCCAGCCTGGAAGAGAAGATGGGCGTCCAGCTGCTTGATCGCAGCAGCCGGAAGATAATGCCGACCCAGGCCGGCGAGGATTTTCTGCTGAAGAGCAGGCAGATAATCGAATCGGTCGAGGAACTGAAGAACAATCTGTCGAACTCCAATGCCAATCCGGAAGGGCTGCTTCGGGTCCATTCGCACCCGTCGGTGGCGACCCACATGATCATGCCCCGGCTGGAGGGCTTTCAGAAGGAATACCCCGGCCTGACGCTCGATCTGCAGGTTTCCGAGCGGCCGGTTGACCTGATCGAGGAAAGCTACGATATCGACGTGCGGCTGGGCGAGCTGAAGGATTCTTCGCTGATCGTGAAAAAGCTGGCGGACAGCGAGCGCATTATCGTGGCCAGCCCCATATATTTGAAAAGCTACGGCATACCCCAGACACCGGCTGATTTACTGCACCACAACTGTTTTACCTATCGACCGAATTCCGAATCGACCGTATGGAAGTTCTACCGCGATGGCCTGAAATGCGAAGAGCTGAAACTGGCGGGCCGGTTTCATTCGAATAATTCCGAGATGATCAAGTACCTGACGGTCAAGGGCCTCGGGATCAGCTTGCAGACGAACTGGGGTACCGCGCACGAGCGCGCCAGGGGCGATCTGGTGCATATACTGAAGGGCTACAGCGTGACGATAAACTCTTTCAACAACGGGGTTTTTGCCGTATTCAAGAGTGCCCGGTTCATGCCGCAGAAGATTCGTTCGTTCCTGGATTTTTTCTCGAAAGACAGCAGTTGAGCATGGTAGCGGTCAGCGAGCGGACGACGCGATTTTGTTGCATAAGCATAAAAGTATCTTTGTATTTTGTGTAACGTCCCGCATATTGATCCTTGATACCATCCCTTTCCAGATGCTTGCTGGAACAGTATCGGAGGAGAGACATGATAAGTAGAAAAAAGGGATGGTATGTCGCGCTGGCGTTGTCGATGGCGGCAGGTTTTCCCAGTATGGCGAGCCAGGCGGCGGATTATCCGGCCAAGCCCATCAAGCTGATCGTGCCGTTTGCCCCTGGCGGATCCAACGACATGGTGGCCAGAATAGTCAGCCCCAAGCTGGCGGAAGTGCTGGGCACGCCGGTGATTATCGAGAACAAGGCCGGAGCGGGTGGGGCGGTGGGCGCGGCCTATGCGGCGCAGTCGCCCAACGATGGCTATACCATCCTGATGCACAGCACGACGGTGACGATGCAGCCCTGGTTGATGAAGAACCCGGGATACGACCTGCTGAAAGACTTCGACCCGGTCAGCCGCATGACCAGCACGCCATTTACCCTGGTGGTCAGCAGCCCGACCGGCGTCGGCAATTACAAGGAACTTGCCGACTATGCCAAGAAACGCAAGAAGCCGCTGTTCTTCGGGTCCGCCGGCACGGGGTCATCGCCTCACCTGGTCGGGGAATACTTCAAGAGCCAGTCGTCGATAGATATGCAGCACGTGCCATACAAGGGCAACGGCCCGATGATGGTTGCGCTGATGGCCAACGAGATCCAGGTGGGGTTCGACACGATCCACAGCTCCAAGCCCATGGCCGAATCCGGCCGCATCAAGATTCTTGCCGTAACCAGCCTGAAGCGCAACGACAATATTCCCGATGTGCCGACCCTGGATGAAAGCGGCCTGCCCGGGTTCGACGTGGGCGTCTGGCAGGGCGTGTTCATGCCGAAAGGCGCCGATCCCGCAAAGATCGATAAAGTGCAGAAGGCGATTGCGGCCGCCTTGCGCGACCCCGAGGTGGCGCAGAAGCTCAACGCCAGCGGTTTCGACGTTATCGCGTCTTCCTCCGCCGAATTCGCCGAAAGAATCCAGGCGGATATGAAAGTGTGGTCCAAGGTGATCAAGGATATCGGGTACCAGCCTGAATAGCCCGCGTTGCCTGCTGCCCCCCGGGCCTTGCCGCCCGCTGCCGGAAGGTGGCGGGCGCCTAGGCCTTTTTGTGTCACTGGCTGAGAAAGCCGCCGTCGATGACCAGTTCGGCTCCCGTCACATAAGACGCCTCGTCGGACGCCAGGAACAGCACGCCGTAGGCTACTTCGATCGGCAGGCCCAGCCGGCCCATGGGGCTTTTGGAGGCGCGGTCGGTGCCGGAGGCCTTGGCGCTGACCATGGGGGTCATGTAGCCCGGATGCACCGAATTGACCCGTACGCCGTGCGGCGCCAGGCGCACCGCCATCGCCTTGGTGAGGTTCCTGACGGCCGCCTTCGAGGCGTGATAGCCGGGGTGCCCGGTATTGCCGCCGGCTATGCCGAATATCGACGAGGTATTGACGATGGAACCCTTGCCGGCGCCTTGCATGATGGCGCTGGCCAGCTGCGTGCCGAGATAGGCGCTTCTGGCGTTGATGTCCAGCAGCGCATCCCACGCCTGCAGGTCGTCGAGCTCGTAGGCGCTGGACGAGATGCCGGCATTGTTGACCAGGATGTCCAGCCGGCCGAATTGCCGCAGCGTGTATTCGAGCAGGTTTTTCCAGTCGGACGCCGACGAGGCATCCGCCTTGTAGAACTGCGCACGGCCGTTGTCGATCTGGATCTGGTCCGCGATGGTGGGGCCGCGCCGATCGTCGATGTCCGTCAGTATGACGGTGGCGCCTTCGCTGGCGAAGAGCCTGGCCTCTGCTTCGCCGATTCCGTTGCTGGCGCCCGTCACGATCGCGATCTTGTCTTTCAGTCTCATCCTGGCCTCTTGGTTCGGGGTTAGTCCGGAAATGCCGGTGGGCGCCTTTCCGCCATCGCTTTCATGCCTTCCGCGATGTCTTCCGATGCGAACTGGGCCGCTTGTACGTGGCTTTCCCGTTGCATGGCCAGCCATACCTTTTCACTGAACCCCTGGCGCATCGTCTGCCGCGCGGACTGCACGGCGCGCGGCGAGCAGACCGCGATTTCCCGCGCTAGGGCCAGCGCGGCGGCGTTGACGTGTTGCTGGTCGACCAGCAGGTCGATCAACCCCATGGCCTTGGCCTCGTCGCCTCGTATGGTCCTGCCGGTGTAGAACAATAGCCCCGCATGCTGCGCGCCGATCAACGCGGGTAGCGTATACGACAGGCCGAACCCCGGATGAAACCCCAGGCGGGTGAAGTTCGCGGCGAATTTGGCCGGCGGGCAGCCGACGCGAAAATCGGCGGTCAGCGCCAGCCCAAGGCCTCCGCCCACCGCGGAACCCGCCAGCGCCGCGACGATGGGCTTGGGAAAGACAAGCAGCTTGTAGGCTTCCTGGTACAGCGGGTTGATCTCGTGCTTGTGTCGCCGCTTTTCCTTGGTTTCGCGGGAATTCAGGTCGGCGCCGGCGCAGAATGACTTCCCGTTCGCGCACAGCACGACCGATCGCACCGTCCTGTCATACTCGAATGCTTCAAGGTGGGAATTGATGGCTTTCAGCATGCCGATGCTGAAGTAGTTGTGCGGCGGGTTGTCGAGTTCCACAATCCCGACGTGGCCCTCGCGCCTGGTGTTGATTTGGTCGGAAAGACTCATGGTCGTCCTATGAAGAAATCGCGGCCATCTGTGCCGACGGCCGCCTGGCCGGCGGGTCAGGGCGCCGTGAATTTCCTGTCCTGCCAGAGCAGCATGGGGCTATGGCGAAAGTACTCGTGCATTTTCTGCGAGACCCGCGGTTTGTCGGCGGCCTTGATGGCGTGGACGATGTCGGCCCGAACCTTCTGCAGCACCGGGTGGCGCATTTCTTCCCACTTCATGTGCCTGGCGCCTTCGGTCACGACATCCTTGGAAATGTCCTCGATGGTCTTGACCATGGTGCTCAGCACCGGCGAATGGGCGGCCTGGGCGATCAGGTGGAAGAACTCCAGCGCCTGGTAGGCCCGTTCTTTCATTTTGCCTTCGCGCTCCAGGCCGGCGATTTCCTCGACCCCGCGTTCGAGTGCCTGCAGGTCGGCCTCGCCGGCCCGTTCGCTGGCGAGCTCCGCCAGCAGGGTATATATGTGGCGGCGGGCCTCGTCGATGTCTTTCGCGCTGAAGGCTCTGCGGTCGATCGATTCGGCAATGGCCTTGTAGGTACCGCGATAGAAGACCAGGGCTTCGAATTCGTCCAGGTAGTCGAATTCAACGACCTGGCCGATGAAGATGACGTGGTCGCCTTCCAGGTATTCCGACACGGTGCGGCACTTGAACCTGGCCACGCAGTCCCGCACGGTGGGAAGTTCGCCGGTGACGATGTCCAGGTCTCCCAGTGGCTTGTCGTCGCTACGGGCGAAGTTCGCCGAAATATCGTGTTGATCGTGCCGCAGGACATTGATGGCGAACTGCTTGGCCGCGCGGAAGGTGGGCAGGAGCCGGCTTTGCGTCCTGAGGCTCCACAACACCAGCGGGGGTTCCAGCGATACCGAGCTGAACGAGTTGCAGGTCAGGCCCGTCGGCTGCCCGGAGGGATCATTGGTGGTGATGACCGCCACGCCAGTGGGAAATGCGCCCAGTGCCTTGCGGTATCTTGCCAGGTCGAGACTCATTTTGGCTCCGTCCGGGCTTGGGTGAAGAGCTGGAACATATTGCCTTCTGGGTCGAGCACGGTGTGCACGGTTCCGTGGCTGCCCATGTCCCGCGTGCCGGCCAATGTGCCGCCCAGCGATTCGACACGCTCCTGAAGATGGTCGTCGCTATCGACCTCGACGACCACGATCGCGTTCTTGTGGGAGCCCGCTTCGTCGTGGCTGGCCAGGGCCAGGTTGTGCCCCTTCAGGTCGTACTGCGTCCATCGTTCCCCGTCTTCGAACTTCAGGTTCAGGGACAGCAGTTCCTGGTAGAACGCCTTGGCCTTTTCCGTCCTCGAAAATGTGAAATAGACGTTCTGGATGCGTAGCGCCTTCATGCCGGCTCCCTGGGAACCCACGAGGGGGATTGTTTCTCGCGAAAGGCCTTCAGCCCTTCAGCGGCCGTGGCGCTGCGGGCGGACACGAGCGCTTGCCCGGCCGCCAGTTCCAGGTGGTTGTGAAAGGCGTCTTCGTGCAGGCTGTTGATGAGCGACCGGGAGAGGGCCAGCGCTTCGGGCGCCGCCTGCAGGACTCTGTCGACGATGTCGCGCTTGGCGTCATGGATACGGTCCGGCGTCGCCAGGTACTGGACGATGCCATAGTCGTGGGCCTGGGCGGCGGTCAGGCTCCTGGCCGTCAGGCACATGTCCAGGCAGCGCTTGCGCCCGACGATTTCCAGCAGGCTGGCGGCGGTGATGGTCGGCGCGATGCCGATCCGGCCTTCCGGAATCGCGAACCGCGCCTCGGTCGATGACAGGCACAGGTCGCTCCAGCAGGCGATCGAGACCCCCAGGCCGATGGCGGGGCCCTGGACAATGGCGAGTATTGGCTGGCTGGCGTTCCTGAATGCCAGCGCGAGCGCCCGCAACGGTTGCATCGATTGATCGTCGTCCGGATCGATGTTCGCGATGTCGCGGCCGGCGCAGAAATACTTGCCCACGCTGCGCAGGATGGTCAGCCGCGCGCGGGTTTGTAGTTGCTTGATAAGATAGCCGATCATCTCATCGTCAAGCGCGTTTCTTTTCTCCTGGTTATCGATGACGATTTCCAGGACGCCGTGGCTGTCGAGCGTGCGGGACATCTTCATTTGACGGTTCCCTGTTTTTTCAAGGCCTCGATATCGGCGGGGGCCAGGCCCAGTTCGTCCCTGAGGATGGCTTCGCTATGCTGCCCCAGCGCGGGCGGGGCCACATCCGATTGGCAATTCGCATCGTCCAGCGAGAACGGCGTGCGCAGCAGCCGCACGCGGGTTCCGCCAGCCTTCTGCAGTTCGATGACCATTTCGTTGTCGACGACCTGGGGATGCGCCAGCGATTTGTCGATGGTGTTCACCACCGTGACGGGAACCCTGTGCTGTTCCAGCACGGCGACCCAATGGTCGACCGGCCGCGTCAGGAAAAGATCCTGAAGGGCCTGCACGATCCGTTGCCGGTTCTGGACGCGCCCTTCGTTGCTGCGCAGGGCTTCCGATTGCGCGAAGTCGTGCAACGACAGCGCCGTGCACAGGTTGGTCCAGGTATGGTCGTTCAGGGCACCCGTAAGAATTTCGCCGTCCTGGCATTTGAAGGACTGGTAGGGCACCAGGTGCCAGATGCCCGAGCCCTGCTTGAACGGCAGCGCGCCGGCCTCCAGCCAGCCCACCGCGTGGTAGCCGAGCATGCTGATCGCGGTTTCCAGCAAGGACACCCTGACCACGGTGCCGTGGCCGGTCTGGCGGCGGTGCTCCAGGGCGGTGAGCGCGCCGGAATAGGCGTAGACGCCAGTGGCCATGTCCACGAAAGAGACGCCGGCGCGCACGCCCATGCCATCGGTTTCGCCGGTAATCGACATGATGCCGCTGAACGCCTGCGCCAGGGTATCGTAGCCGGGGCTGCCGGCAAGCGCGCCGCGATGGCCGAATGCCGAAATGTTGACGATCACGAGCCGGGGGAAGCGTTCGCGCAGGTAGGCGTTGCCCACGCCCAGGGCATCGGCCGTGGCAGGAAGAAAACTGGAGATCAGGACATCCGCTTTCGCTATCAGTGCATAAAGGATGCCGCGGGCCTGCTCGCTTTTCAGGTCCAGGGCGATGCCGCGCTTGCCGCGGTTGACGCTCAGATAATTGCAGCTTTCCCGGTCCTGGTTGAACGGGCCCCATTTCCTGTTCTCGTCGCCGGCGGGCGCCTCGACTTTGATGACGTCGGCTCCCATGTCCGCCAGCATTTGCCCGCATAGCGGGCCCGCCAGCACCCTGCTGACATCAACGACGCGTAGGTCTTTCAATGGTGACATGATGCGGATGTTCACCGTTGTGCATCGGCCGGGGCGGCCTGCTCGGTCCGCTTCCAGTTGGCGATTTCCGCCTTCACGGCCGGGATGATCTCTTGCGACCAGAGCTGCAGCTGCTTGAGCATCGTCGCATGGTCGAGATCGCCGAACTGGGTTTGAATGGCAACATGCAGTGGGTTGACGGTCTTGATGTCGCGCAGCAGGCGTTCGATGACCGTGTCCACGCTGCCCACCGGAAGATTGTCCTTGATTTTTTCAAGCGAAATCTCGTTTTCGTAGGGTTTTTCCGCCACCATGTAGTCGTCTTCCAGGCTCTCGGTGCGTTGCTTCAGGCTGACGGCGATACGCTGTTGATAACGCGCGCATTCGATGTACCTGTCGACTTCCGCGGCATTGTCGCTGGCAAAGGCAAAGCGCAACAGCCCGACTTTCACCTGGTCCGTGCTTTTTCCTTCCTGCACGGCGATGGCGTCGATCTGGTCCCTGACATTCTTCAGCAGTTTTTCTCCGCCCAGCCATCCGGATACGAATACGTGGTAATCGTTGGCAATGGCTTTTGCCATCAGCCGGGTATCAGCCGTGGCGACCCAGATCGGGGGGATGGGCTGCTGGACCGGCCGCACGCTGATGGCGGTCGTGGGCTGCTTCAGGAACTCGCCGTCGAACTGGAATTTCTTGCGGGTCAGGCCCAGCTCGATCATGTCGAGCGTTTCCAGCGTGCGTTCCTTGGCATTTTCCAGCGTCGTGCCAAACCGCTCGAACTCGTAGTGCTGGTAGCCGCCGCCGATACCCACATTGAGGCGGCCGTTCGACAACTGGTCGACAAAGGCGATGTCTTCGATCAGGCGAGGCGGGCTATACAGAGGAGCGATCACGACGCCCGTGCCGAGGCGGATATTGCTGGTCACGCCCGCGCAGTGCGCGGCCATCATCAGCGGCGAGGGGCACAGCCCGTAGTTATTGAAGTGGTGCTCGGCAAACCAGGCGGTGGAAAAACCCAGGCAATCCGCGGTTTTTACTTGCTCGATCGCTTCGTGGATGATCTGGCCGGATGTCTTGTGCCGGTCGCGATGCTGAACCAGAAGGAAAATGCCGAAATCCATTGCTGTCTCCATGTCCTGAGTGGCCTGACTGTAAACCGCTTGATGGGCATGGAAAATCACCTGCAGCGTAAACCTGCATTTCATCTGGCGCAAAGGAGGAGGGCGGTGTGCTCCTGGTTATGGCCGCGCACGGCGAATCAGCGCCGGGCGCCCGTCGGGGTGCCGGCGCTTCGGAAAGCGCGGCCTCAAGAGGCCGAGTACGGTATGGCTTCGTCCACGGTTTCCCAGATATAGGCGCCCGAGGGTTCGCGGCTTTCTTCCAGGATATGGCCGACCAGGCCGGCGGACCGGCTGATCACGGCCACCCCGCGCATGATTTTCTGTGGAATGGCGATTTCGCCCAGCAGGGCGGCGGTGGCGCCGGTGGCATTGATGGTGATGTGCCGTCCGTAGACGGCATCTACTTCGGCCGATAGTGTGCGCAGCGCGGCGATGTGGCGGCCCGGCACGCCTTCGCGTTCGGCCACGGCCAGCAGCTTGGGAGTGCGCGGGTCGTCGGGCTTGTGATGCGGGTGGCCGAAGCCGTGCAGCGGCTTGCGGGCCTGGTGGTGGCGCTCGGCGATGGCGCGGGCGCGCGCCTGCATGCCTTCGGGGGCGGCCAGGATTTCTTCCAGGCTGGCCGCGCAGCCTTCCATCGTGCCGATGAAGGTCGTACCCACGCCCAGCAGCCCGGCCGCTACCGCGGCCTGCAGCGCGTCGGGCGCCGAATGGTAGATCAGCCGGGTGGCGATCACGCTGGGCGTGATGCCGTGCTCCATCAGCGTGACCAGCACGGCGTCCAGCACGCGCGTCTCGGCGCGCGTGGGCTTGCGGCCATACAGGTGGAACAGCGTCATTTCCGTGAAAGTCAGCTCGCCGATCAGCTCGTTGACCAGGTCGGCCTCGCGGATGTAGATCGCCTTGCTGTCGGACCGGGCGATGGAGGTCTTGGGGACGGGTTTGGTTCTCATGTCGGCGCCTTCAAAAGGATGTTCAGCGTGCCACGTGGACACCGGCGCGTTCGCGGTCCCACAGGGTGTCGAGCCGGGCCTCGGCTTGCTGGCGCAGCTTGTATTTCTCGATCTTCTGGCTCAGTGTCATGGGCATGCTGTCGACGATATCGATATAGCGCGGCACCATGAAATAGGCAAGATTGCGATTGCAGTGCTCCAGCAGGTCGGCGCCGTCGAAAGCGGCGCCGGGGCGCAGGGTGATGCTGGCCGCCACTTCGTCTTCGCTGGCGGCGCGCACCGGGTACACCGCGACGTCGGCGACGGCGGGGTGGGTGCGGATGACTTCCTCGACCTCGAAGGCCGAGATGTTCTCGCCGCGGCGGCGAATCGCGTCCTTGATGCGGTCGGTGTACCAGACGTAGCCGTCTTCGTCGATCCAGCCTCGATCGCCGGTGTGAAACCACAGGTTGCGGCGACTGGCCAATGTGGCTTCGGGCTGCTTGTAATAGCCCAGCGACGCGCCCCAGGGGTTGTTGTTGCGCAGCAGGATTTCGCCGGGGGTGCGTGGCGGCACGTCGAAGTCGTCTTCGTCGACGATGCGCACTTGCACGCCCGCGCGCGGCAGTCCGCAGGACCCGAGCTTGTCGCGCCGGCTCTGCGTGTTGTAGGCCGCGCCCAGGCAGTAATCGGTCAATCCGAAGGCGCTCATGATGCGCATGCCGAACCGCTGCTCGAACTCGGCGGCGAAGCTGGGCACGGGCGCCAGGTGGCAGCGCCGCACGCGGTGGTGGCGGTCTTCGGGCGCAGGCGGTTGTTTCCACAGGAAGTTGGTGACCGCGCCGACGCCGTTGAATACGGTGGCGCCGCTGTCGCGCACATGGCGCCAGAAATGGCTGACCGAGAAGCGGGGCGCCAGGGCGATGGCCGAGCCCGCCATCAGCGAGCCCATGGTGCTGCCCAGGAAGGCATTGCCATGGAACAGCGGCAGGCACACGTAGGCAATGTCGTCGGGCGTGTATTCGTGATGGAAAGCCACATCGGTGCCCCAGTAGATCAGCTGGGCATGGCTGAACATGATGGCCTTGGACGGGCCCGTGGTGCCGGAGGTGAACATCAGCATGGCCAGGTCGGCAAAGCGCGGCGCGGCCTCCGGCGCCGGCGGTTCGCCGGCCGGCGTGGCCTGCGCAGTGTCGTCCACCAGGTCGGCGAAGTCGTGCAGGCGCGCGCCCGATGCCAGCACCTGCCCTGGCTGCCAGGCCGGGGTTTCCGGCGCCCCGGCGCGCGTCACGCGCACGACGAATACCTGTTGCACCAGCGGCGCCGCGTCGCAGATATCCAGGAAGCGGGGCAGCAGCGCTTCTTCGACGACCAGCGCGCTGCAATCGGCATGGTTCAGGAAATAGGCCAGCAGCTGGCCCTTGGCGGCCGCGTTCACGGGGACGGTGACGTAGCCCGCGCGCGCGGCCCCCCACATGGCCAGCAACTGTTCGGGGCAGTTGTCCATCAGCACGGCCACGTGGCTGCGCGGCGCCACGGCGTGCCGGGCCAGGCCGGCGCCGACGCGGCGCGTATGCGCGTCGATGTCGGCATAGGTCCATCGCGCCATGGTGGGCAGCCAGGTCATGAACGTCTTGTCGGCCCAGCGCCGCGCCTGGCTGGCCAGCACCCGGTCCAGCGTGGCGGTGCGGGCGTCGAAGTCCAGGCGGGGCGGGCGGTTCTCGCCGTTGTCGTAAGCGGTGTTATTCAAGCTTGGCTCCACTGATGCGTATCATGTCCACCCACTTCTTGCGTTCGGCCGGCAGGGCGGCGCCCCATTCGTCCATGTTCGCGAAGTCGGTCTCGAACCCTTGCTGCTGGGCCAGCTTGGCATATTCCGGCGTGCGCGCGATGGCGGACAGGCCGTCCGACAGTGTCTTCACGGCCTCGTCGGGCGCGCCGGCGGGCGCGAAGACCGCGTTGAAAGAGAAGAACTCATAGCCTGGGAAACCGAGCTCGGCCACCGTGGGCAGATCGGGCAGGCTGACGGAACGGCGCGGGCCGCTGACGGCCAGGGCGCGCACATTGCCCGCCTTGATCTGGGCCGAAGCGGTGGTCAGCGCCGAGAAGGTGAAGTCGACCCGGCCGCCGATGGTGTCCATCAGCGCCTGCGTCTGTGTCTTGTACGGGACGTGCAGGACGTTGATGCCGGCCTTGCTGACAAACAGCGCCGCCGAGAGATGCTGCGCGCTGCCGCTGCCCGCCGACGCGTAGCTGAGCTTGCCGGGGTGCTGGCGTGCGTAGTCGACCAGGTCTTGTACCGACCGGAAAGGCGAGCCCTTGGGCACCACCAGCACCAGCATCACCGAGGCCAGGCGCGCCACCGGCCGGAAGTCCCTGGCCGGATCGAACGGCACGCTGTTCATCAGCGCCTCGTTGGTGTAGTGCCCCGGGCCGGTGAACAGGAAGGTGTAGCCGTCGGGGGTGGAGCGGGCCACGTAGTCGGTGCCGATCACGCCGTTGGCGCCGGCCTTGTGTTCCACCACGATGGGCACCTTCCATTGCGGCCCCAGGCGCTCGGCCATGAAGCGGGTAATGGCGTCCAGATTCGTGCCTGGGCCATAGGGCTCGAGAAAGGTGACCGCGCGAGCCGGCCAGTCGGCGGCTCGCGCGGCGATGGGGGCCAGCAGCCAGGCGGCCGCTGAGGCGGCGCCGGCGGCCAGCAGGCGGCGGCGATGGTGGAAGTGGGTCATGAGCGTCTCGTCTTGGAATAAGTTTGGCGCGTGCATGAGACTGCGGCCCCCTCATGCCTGCAAGACGATCATATGGTCAATATCTAGAACAAGTATTCGGTATTTCGAACAATCTCGATAATTATTGATCAGACAATCGATGCCGCGGGCGGACGTTCGAAATACCGAATTTTGGTGATCCCGGCACCGGCATCACTATGCCGGGTATCGACAGGCGTTGCGGGAGCTGACGGCCAGCCTGGCGATCAATAGTCTTCCAGGCACGCGTGTTTCAGGCAGGGATGCCGTTCCAGGCCGCGAGCGCGGCGCATGGCGTCGCGGCCGATGACGGTCTTGTGCACTTCGCTGGATCCTTCGCCGATCTGGTTGAGTTTGGCGTCGCGGAAGAAGCGTTCCAGTGGAAAGTCCTGCAGGTAGCCGCGGCCGCCGGTGAGTTGCAGGGCATCGGTCACGACGCGCATGCCCAGGTCCGTCGCATGCAGCTTGGCCATGGATGCGTAGATGGCGGCATCCGCGTCGCCGCGGTCGTACTTTTCCGCCGCCAGGTGGGCCAGCGCGCGGGCCGCCTCGACCTGGGTCACCATCTCGGCAAGCATCCACTGTGCTCCCTGGTGATCTCCCAGGGCCTTGCCGAATAGGGTGCGGTCGGACATATAGGCGGCCGCGATCTCGATGGCGCCGATGGCGCGGCCCAGGGCCATGGCGGCGTGCCCGATGCGGGCGCGCACCAGCGCGTCCTGCGCCAGCGCGAAGCCATCGCCTTCCTGGCCCAGCCGGTGGGTGGCCGGCACGGCGACCTGGTCGAACGCCAGGGACGAGATGGGAACGCCGGCCCAGCCCAGCTTGCCGACTTCGGGGCCTATTGTGAAGCCGGCCGCGTCGCGCGGGATCAGCACGGCGATATAGCAGGACGGGTCGTCCTCCGCCCGCCCGACGACGGCGAACCAATCGGCGGTGGTGCCGCGGGTAATGAATTTCTTGCGGCCGCTGACGAGGTACTGGCCTGCGGATCGCTGTATGACGGTCTTCAGCCCGCGGACGTCCGAGCCGGCGCCGGGTTCGGTCAGCGCGAAAGCCGCCTGCAGCTCGCCGGTGCACAAGCCGGGTAGCAGCCTGGCCTTGAGGTCGTCGGATGCGCCGGCCACGATGGCCCGGCAGGACAGGTCGGCGCCGGTCGTCATCGAGGCCGACGCGCTGCAGACCCTGCCCAGTTCCTCGATGATGCGGACGCGCAATGCCTGGCGGGCGTCGGTGCCGCCGTAGGCGCGCGGAAACGCGGTGCCGATGACGCCTTCCCGGGCCAGTACCCGGAAGGTGTCCCACGCGAAGACGTCCCGCTTGGCCACCTGGGCGGCCTGGGGGCCGAAGATCTCTTTTGCCAGGCGGCGCACCTTGTGCACGACTGCCTGTTCGTCCGCGTTCAGCTGGGCCAGGAAGTGATCGCCGAACAGGCGCTCGCCAGACTTGTCGGTACGCATTGGGGTGTTCTCCTTAGTTGGGCTGGATGCCGGCCTGTTTGACCACGCGTGTCCAGGCATCGACCTCTGTTTTCAGAAAGCGGTCGAACTCGGGGCCGGCCAAGGGCGTTCCTTCGAGCGCCAGGTCGCGGAATTTCTGTTTCACGTCGGGCTGGGCGACGACCTGGGCGACATCGTCGGACAGCTGCCGCAGGATGGGCGGCGGCGTGCGGGCCGGGGCGACCAGGGCCAGCCACGTCGCCACGGAATAGTCCGGAATGCCGGCCGCTTCGGCCACGGTCGGTACATCCGGCAGGGCGAAGGACCGCTGGGTGGTCGTCACCGCCAGGGGGCGCAGCTTGCCGGCCTTGATCTGCGGCAGGGCCAGCGGCGTCGACATCGGCATCATGTCTACCCGTCCGGCCACCAGGTCGCTGAACGCGTCCGGCTGGCCCTTGTAGGGAATGTGGGTCAGGGGCACCCGGGTCTTCTGGATCAGCAGCTCGCCCGCCAGAAACGAGGATGTGCCGATGCCCGAACTGGCATAGGTGGCCGGGGTCTTGCCCCGGCGGCTGTTTTCCAGGAATTCGGGCAGGGTCCGGGCGGGGACGGCTTGGTTGACCACGATCACATTGGGTATTGCGCCAAAGCTGGCGATGCCGCGGAAATCGCGCAGGGGATCCCACGACAGGGATTTCCGGAACAGCGGGGCGACGGCATGCGAAGGGGACACCATCAGCAGCGTATAGCCATCGGGCGGCGACTTCGCGACGTATTCGGTGCCGATGCCGCCGCCGGCGCCAGCCTTGTTTTCCACGATGACGGACTGCCCGTATTGGATGGCCAGTTTTTCGCCGACGGTGCGCGCGATGGTGTCGACGACACCGCCCGCGGGGTAGGGCACGATGATTCTGACGGGCTTGTCGGGAAAGGCGGACTGCGCGTTCGCGCACGGGCCGTGGGCGGCCAGCGCCGCGAATAAGGCGATCAGGAAAGGGCTGCGACCAGGCCGCATGGGTTGTCTCCTTGGATTCGAATGGGAATAAGCCGCCGGGGGCGAGGCAGTGCCGCGGTGCTAGAGCAGCCCTTGCGAGACTTCCAGCTGCCTGGCGGTGTTCTTGAGCATGGGCACGACTTCTTTGGGCAGCCGTTCCAGGGCGTCCCGGTGCGCATAGAGGGTGCAGTTCATGGCCAGGGGCGGTTCGCCGGCCGGCCGCGCAATCGGCACGGCCACCGCGTGGATTTCCTTGCGCCAGTCTCCGGTGTTGTGGCAGTAGCGTTGCCGGGCCCACAGCTTCCTGTCCTTGTCCATGGCGGCCTTGAAGGCCGCGAAGGCATCCGGATCATGGACTTGCAGGAAGTTCAACAGCGTCGAGCGTTGCGGCGCGGGAGCGGAGAAGATCAGGGCGCGTCCCATCGCGCTGGCGATCAGCGGATAGTTGGCGCCGATGTCCGGCAGGTGCGCATTGCCGGCGTCGGGGCGTATGGAATCGACATACACCACGTTGGCGCGATCGCGCATGCCCAGGTTGACGGTGCAGCCGGAACGCCTGGCCAAGTCCACCATCAGCGGCCGGGCGACTTGCCGCACGTGCATGCTGGCCAGCAGGGGGTGGCCGAGCGACAGCACGCCGCCGGCCAATCGGAATTTCTGCGACTCGCTGTCGCGTGCGAGCAGGCCCAGCAAGGCCAGGGTGTAGGTCAACCGCGATACGGTGGCCTTGGGCAGGCCGGTGATTTCATGGATTTCCCGGTTGCCCAGCGCGGCCTTCTGCGCCGAGAAGGCGCGCAACACCTGCACGCCGCGCGCCAGGTTCATCGAGAAGTGGCGGTCGCCGGCCAGTTCGTGCGCGTCGATGGAGCCCGGTAATTGAATGAGTGCCATGTGGCCGCCGTATAGAGTTTTTTCTATCTTCCGAGCGGCGGCCGGATACTGTCAACGAATTCGGCACAAGTGTTTTGCACAGTGGAACGAGGGCCGCGAAAGCGCGTGTCCAACGCGCCGGCCGCCGGCCCGGCAGTCGTGCCGGCGACCCAGCCTGGCACCCGCGCCCATGCGCGGGCCCCGCTATTGCCTGGCCGCTTCGATGGCCTTGGTCCAGCGGGCCAGTTCTTTTTGCTGGAATTCCTCGGCCTGCGCCGGCGTGCTGCCGATCGGCTTGGTGTTGGCTTCGGTCAGGCGTTTGTGCAGTTCCGGGTCTTGCAGGGCCTGCTTGACGGCCTTGTTCCATTTGTCGACCAGGGCCGGCGGCATGTTCTTCGGCCCGACCAGGCTATACCACAGCATGACTTCGAAGCCGGGGTATCCCGATTCGGCCAGCGTGGGCAGGCTGGGATCCAGCGGCGCACGTTCCAGCGAACTGACGGCCAGCGGGCGCAATTCGCCTGTCTTGATGTAGTTGCCGGCGCCCTGGAAGCTGATGAAGATCGCATTGACGCGGCCCGCCAGCACGCCCAGCAGCGCCGGGTTGATGCCCTTGTACGGCACGTGGATCAGGCGGATGTCGGCGGCATTGCTGAACAGCTGCATGGCCAAGTGCACGGCGGACCCTTCGCCCGAAGAGCCGAACGTGACGCTGCCGTTCTTCTTCCTGGCGTAGTCGACGAATTCGGCGACGCTATGGACCGGCGTGGTCTTGCCGACCGCCAGCAGTACCGGCTGCGCGGCCATCAGGCTGATCTGGGTGAAGTCGCGGATGGGGTCGTAGGTGGGGTTCGGGTTGGCTTTCGAGTTGATGGCATAGACGAACGCGTCGCTGGTGTTGAGCAGCAGCGTGTGGCCGTCGGGCTTGGCGCGCGATACGTAGTTGGAGCCGATGCTGCCGCTGGCGCCGGGCCGGTTCTCGACGATGACCGACATGTCGGTGATCTTGGTCAGCCGTTCCGCCAGCATGCGGCCCAGGGTGTCGGTGAAGCCGCCGGCCGTCCATGGCACCACGATGCGGACGGGATTGTCGTTGTCGGCTGCGGCCCACACTGCCGGCGCGACGCCGACGGCCGCGCAAAGGAACAACACAGAGAGCCTGCCACGAATCGATTTCATGTTGCTTACCCCTTGAGTTTTGTTGTCCAGAATGGCCGTCCGGCTGCTGCGTCAGCGCAGCAACCGGACGATCTCCAGTGTGTGCGGGTCGAGTTCGACTCCGTACAATGTCTTGGCGCGGTCCAGCGAGACCAGGCCGGCGCGCACGTCGGCGACGACGGCAGCGGGCTCGCGTTCCAGCGGGTTGCCGTAGCCGCCGCCGCCCGGCGTGTAGTGCGTCACGGTGTCCCCTTGCGACAGGGGCTCGATGTCGCCGATGGCATGCGGCAGCCGCCATTCGCCGGGCAGGCCTTCGTTGATGATCCAGCCGCCGCCGTCGCCCGGCAGCCCGCCGTGCACGCCCTGCGGCAGCGAGACGGATTTCTGCGAAGTGTGCTGCAGCTCCGGGTCGGCGCCCAGGATCTTGTACTTCAGCACCTGCCCGACGCCGCCGCGATAGCGCCCCGCACCGCCGGAGTCGTGGCGCAGTTCGCGCTGCAGGTAGAGCACGGGCGATTCGATCTCGATGGCTTCGCTGGGCGGGATATGGCAGTTGGTGACGTGGCAGGCCACTACCTCGATGCCGTCGGCGCCGGCGGTGGCGCCGATGCCGCCGGGCACCACTTCGCCGAACACGGTGCGCATGCCGTTGCGCGGGTGGGTGGTGATGGTGTAGTTGTAGAGGCACCCGCAGGAGTCCGCCATCACGCGCTGCGGAATGGCCTGCGCCAGGGCGCCCATGACCAGGTCCACGATGGTGTGGCAGACGATCATGCGCTGGTACACGGCCGACGGATAGCTGGCATTGACCAGCGTGCCGGGCGGCGCGATGACGCTGATGGGGCGCTTGCAGCCTTCCGTGGCCGGGATCGACGCGTCCGTGACGCAGCGGATGACGTAATACACCGCCGCCAGCGTGGTGGCCAGCGGGCTGTTGATCGGCCCCTTGATGGACGGGTCCGTGCCGGTGAAATCCAGCGTGATGTCCGAACCCTGTTTCGTCAGTGCCAGGCGCAGGTAGTATGGGCCGCCCTTGGCGCCGTCGTCCAGGATCGGTTCTTCATGGCGGTACACGCCGTCGGGGATCGTGGCGATGGTCTCGCGGGTGCGGCGCTCGGAATAGTCGATCAACTCGTCGAAGCAGGCCAGCATGGTGGCGGACCCGTATTTCTCGAACAGGTCCAGCATGTCCCGGGCGGCGACCTTGACGCTGGAAATCTGCGAGATGACGTCGTTTTCCAGCATGTCGCGCGTGCGGGTGTTGTTCAGGATCAGCGCCATGACCTTGGCGTCCAGCTCGTCGTTCTCGACGATTTTCATGGGCGGGATGCGCAACCCTTCCTGGAAGATCTCGGTGCCCCAGCCGCGGGTGCCCATGTTCATGCCGCCGATGTCGAAGTGATGCACCATCAGGCCGGAAAAGGCGACCAGGCGGCCTTCGTGGAACAGGGGGTAGAAAACCAGGTAATCGTTGGTGTGGGTGGCCGCCAGCGAACCGCCGCCCGCGTAAGGGTCGTTGGTGATGACGACATCACCGGGGTTCCACTGCGCGGCGGGAAAGTAGTGTTCCAGGATGGTCTTCAGGCAGATGCCCACCGTGTTCAGCTGGATGGGCGGGCCGGCTTCCTCGGCCAGCAACTGGCCGTTGGCATCCAGGATGGACGCCGAGCAATCCTCCATCTCTTTGACGATGAAGGAATTGGCCGAGCGGATCATGCGCCGCGTGATCCGCGTGGCGATGGCTTTCAGGCCATTGCGCACGATTTCGAGGGTGACGGGGTCGGCCAGCCGTTTCGATTCGGCATGGGCCGGCTGAAGATCGGATCGGGTCATGCCAGCTCCTTGGCGGATTGTTCCGTGGCCTGGCCGGGCGTGCGGGCGGCCGCCGCGGCCAGGCGGGCGTTCATCATGGCGTCGAGCGTCAGGTGCCAGCCCGGCGGAACGAATAGCGTGGCCCCGGAATATTCGAGCAGGGCGGGGCCGTCCAGCGCCTGGCCCGGGCGCAGGGCATCGTGGCGATAGACCGGCGTGTCGATGTGCCGGTCGGCGGCCGCCAGCACCTGGCGGGTGTCGACGGCGCGCGCGGGCTCGCGCGTGGCCGGCTGCGCGGGCCAGCTGGCACGGGGCACGGCCCCGATGGCGCTGACGCGCGCGTTGACGATCTGCACGGCGCGATGCTTCAGGTGGTAGCCATAGACGGCCCGGTGTTCGCTGTTGAAGCGGTCGATCAGGGCGTCCAGGTCCTGGGCCAGGGTCTCGCGCGAGAGCGGCAGGCCGAGCTCGTAGTTCTGGCCTTCGTAGCGCAGGTCGGCCGCCAGTTCGTAGCGCCGCGCCGCGGGCTCGACGCCGTCGGCCTGCAACCCCTGCTGCGCTTCTTCCAGCAGGCCGTCGAAGATGGTGGCCAGGCGGGGCGCCATCTCCGGCGTGATCCGCGCGACCAGGGTCTGCACATGGTCGTGGCGTACATCCGCGCACAGCAGGCCCATGGCCGACATGTTGCCCGGGGCGGGCGGAATCAGCACGTGGCGTATCGACAGGGCCTCGGCCAGGTTGACGGCGTGCAGCGGGCCGGCGCCGCCAAAGGCGATCAGCGTGAAGTCGCGCGGGTCCAGGCCGCGGTCGACGGTCATGAGGCGGATGGCGTTGACCATGTGTGCTTCGGCGATGCTGATGATGCCCATCGCGGCTTGCGGCACGGTCAGGCCGAGTGGGCGGGCGATCTGCCGGTCGATGGCGTCGACCGCCAGGCCGCGCTGCAGGCGGCGCGCGCCGCCCAGGAAATAACGGTCGTTCAGGCGGCCGGCCGCCAGGTTGGCGTCGGTGACGGTGGGTTGGGTGCCGCCCTGTCCGTAGCACACCGGCCCGGGCGACGAGCCGGCGCTGCGCGGGCCGACACGCAGCGCCGTGCCGCCGTCGATCCAGGCGATCGATCCGCCGCCCGCGCCGATGGTCACCATGTCCAGCGTCGGGGCCAGCAGGGGATGCGGCCCGATGTGGCTGCGGTGGGTCAGGACCGGCTTGCCGTCCAGGATCAGCGCGACGTCGGCGCTGGTGCCCCCCATGTCCAGCGTGATGGCCTTGTCGATGCCGCAGGCCAGCGCCAGCGCGCTGGCGCCGACGATGCCGCCCATGACGCCGGAATGGGTGATGGCGATGGGCCGCTGGGCGGCCAGGTCGAAGGTCGAGACGCCGCCGTTGCCGCGCATGATGTAAGGGGTGGCGGGTACGCGATGGTCGGCCAGGGCCTGCTTGAGCGCCTGCAGGTGCCGCTGCACCGGCTGCTTGATGAAAGAGCTGACGCAAGTGGTGCTGGTGCGCTCGTATTCGCGGAATTCGCGCACGACCGACGACGACAGCGAGATGCTGATCTCGGGGCAGATTTCCTGCGCCAGTTCGGCGATGCGTTGCTCGTGGCGGGGGTTGGCGTAGGCGTGCAGCAGGCAGACGGCAATGCTGCGCACCTGGGCTTGCCGGAGCTCGGCCAGGGCGGCGCGCACCGCCGGTTCGTCCAGCGCGAGGATGACTTCGCCCGCGTGGTTGATGCGCTCGGGAACCCCCAGGCGCAGGTGCCGGGGCACCAGCGGGGCGGGCGGACGCCAATGGATGTCGTAGACGTCGGGCTTGCGCGACGCGCGGCCGATTTGCAGCACGTCGCGAAAGCCTTGCGTCGTGATCAGGCCGACTCGCGTCTCGGTTTCCTCGACGATCAGGTTGGTGACGAAGGTGCTGCCGTAGACCATCCGGCTTACCGATTCCTGCGGCACGCCCGCCAGTTCGACGATGCGGGCGATGCCGGTCATGATGCCCTGTGTCAGGTCGTCGCGCGTGCTCGGCACCTTCAGCGTCACCAGCTTGCCGCGGCCCGCCAGCACCAGGTCGGTGTGCGTGCCGCCGGTGTCCACGCCGATGGACACTCTGTTTCCGTCTTCGCGTCTGTCCTCGTTCATCGTTGTCGTATTCCTGTGGCTGATGGTGCTGCGCAGGGGGCCGTGCGCCGGGCACGGCGGGAAATCAGGCGAACCGGCCCAGCCGGTACGGCGTCGGGTCGACCGGCGCCGCGGCCCCGGTAAGCAGGTGGCCGACCAGTTCCGCGGTAATGGGCGCCCCGGACAAGCCATAGTGGCCATGGCCGAAGGCATAGACGACATTGCGGAACCGGCGGGCGTAGTCGATGACCGGCAGGCTGTCCGGAATGGATGGGCGCGAGCCCATCCAGTACTGCGCGCCCTCGGTGTTCAGCCTGGGGTACATGCGCTTGGCGTTGTGCAGCAGGGCCTGGGCGCGCGCCTGGTCCATGGGGGTGTCCGGGCGCGCGAACTCGACGGTGCCCGCGATGCGCACGCCGTGTTCCATGGGGGTCAGGCCGAACATCAGGTTGCGGTTGCTGACCTTGATGGCCGGGCGCACGCCGGGTTCGGGCAGCATGACGTGATAACCGCGCTCGGCTTCCAGGGGCACGCGGTCGCCCAGCGGCCGGATCAGGCGCAGGGAATCGATGCCGGCGGCGACGACCGCGGCGCTGGCGGGCAAGCGGCGCCCGCCGTCCAGCTGCACCGCGGCGATGCGGCCGTCTGCGCGCTCGAAGCCCTGTACGTCGCCGCGTACCACGCTGCCGCCGGCCCGCACGAACAGGCCGACGATGGTCTGCACCAGGCGCAGCGGGTTGACCGTGTGGCCGTTGTCGGGAAAGTACAGGCCTTTGGTGAAACCCGGCGCCAGTTCGGGATCGAGATCGCGGATGCGCGCGGCATCGAGCGCCTCGGAACGGATGTGGTGGCGTTCGCGCAGGTCCCGCGCGTAGGCTTCGGTCGGGCTGGCCGCATCCCCGCTCCAGACATACAGCTGGCCGGTCTTTTCGATCAGCTTGCCGGCGGCGTCGCCCAGGATCTGGTCGTACCGGGACAAGCTCGGCGCATGCAGGGCCTTGAGCGCTTCGGCGGATCGCTCGACTTGGGCGGGGCGGGCCGCCATGACCCACCGCCACAGCCAGGGAGCGGCCGCGGGCGCCCGGTTCCAGCGGATCACCAGCGGGCCGTGCTGGTTGACCAGCCAGCGCGGCACGCGTTTCAACAGGCCGGGCAGGGCCGCCGGGATGCACTGGTCGGGGCTGATGGCGCCGTTGTTCCCGTACGAGCACCCCATGCCGGGCTCGCCCTTGTCGACCAGCGTGACCGACGCGCCCTGCGCGCGCAAGGCCAGGGCGATCGTCGCGCCGATGATGCCGGCGCCGATGACGATGATGGGCGCGGTCGATCCACTCTGTGGCTGCATGCGTATTCCCCTTGTCGTGTGGCGGCCGGTATCGATAACGCCGTGGCCGCTACGGCGATGTGTGCTGGCGATGCAGCGTCGCGCTGATTTCCGCGGCGGCGGCGACGACGCAGCGGACGATGTGATCGCGGCGCGGATCGAAGCGCGAGGTGGGGGCGATGACCGCCAGCCCCGCCAGCACCGATCCGTTCACGGTGACGGGGGCCGCCACGCCCGAGGCGCCCAGCACGTTGCTGTCGACCATCGTCACGTAGCCGCGCTCTCTTGCCTGGTCCAGCCACTGGCGGATCGTGGTTTCGTCGGTCACCGTATGCGGCGTGACGGCGCGCAATTCGTGGGTCTTGAAATAACGGTCGAGGGCGGCCCGTTTCAGGCCCGCCAGGACGATCATCCCGATGGTGGTGCTGTAGGCCGCGCGCTCGACATTGAGTTCGACGTCGTAGCTGATGGGGCTGTGGCCGGTTTCCTTCGAGATGTAGCGGATGCTCATGTCCGGTTCGGGCATGCCCAGGAAAGCGGATTCTTCGGTTTGTTCGGCCAGCTGGCGCATGACCGGCTGGCTGACGCGCAGCAACGCGCCCGTCATGCCGCCGACCCAGCCGGCGGTGCGGTAGTTGGAGATCAGGTGGAACCCGTCGGCGCGCGTTTCCACGTAGCCGCGCTGGACCAGCGTGGCCATCAGGCCCGAGGCGCTGCTGCGCGGGATGCCAAGTTGCCGCGCCAGTTCGTTCAGGCGTATGCCCGTGCCCAGCCGCGCCATCAGTTCCAGCACATCCAGGATGCGGGCGGCCGACTTGACCGACGCGGGAACGCCTGCCGCGGGTGCCTCGCCGGCGCCGGTATCTGTAAGTGTTCTCATATATGAACAGTGTATATAACTATGAACAAATCATAGCCATACCGCTTGGCCGCCGGCAATGGCCTTTTTGTAACGGCGCGGGCGGCAAGGGGCTTGCGGCGCAGGCGTCGGCATCGCCGGCCTGCAACAAGGCGTCTGCCACGATCCCTGGGCGAGCGACTTCGACGCGCTGTGCCGCCAGGGCGGCGCGCACCGCCGCTGGCTTCCGCGATGGCGGACTTCTTGTTCGTCTCCGGCTATCCAGCCGAAGACGCGGGGCGCGCCGTCCTTGACCTGCACCAGGTAGTGCACCTCGAAATCGATACCGGCGCGCATGAGATCGGCGAACTGCGGGTCGTTCTTGCCCGCCGCCACGCCATGCGGGCCAGCGGCGATGAATTCGCTGGCGTAGCAGGGGGACAGGGCCTGGGCGTCGACGGCGCCGCCCGCCTCAGGCCACCAGGCGCGGCAGCCGGCGCTGGATGATGGCCGCCACCCCCAGCGCCAGCACGAGCATGGCGCAGGCGGCCAGCGTGTTCGCATGCAAGCCGTGGCGGTCGACCATATTGCCGCCCAGGAACGAGCCGGCCGAGATGGCGAAGTTGAACGCCGCCACCGACCAGGCCGTGGCGGGCTCGAGGGCCGTGGGCGCGGCTTTCGTGGTCCAGGTCATGACGGACACCGATACGCCGCCGTAGGCCAGGCCCCACAGCAGCAGCACCAGCGCGCCGCCCCAGGCGCTGCCGGCGGTGGCCAGCAACAGCAGCAGAGTGCCCGCCAGGCTGGCCGAGATGACGATCAGCGTCCGGCCGACGCGGCGCGCCGCGTTCAGGCCCGCGATGAAGTTGCCGATGATGCCGGCCGCGCCGTAGGCGAACAGCAGGCCCCCGATCCATTCGGTCTGGAAGCCGGATACCGACAGCAGCCACGGACGCACGAAGGTGAACGCCATGAAATGGCCGGCGACCAACAGCAGCGTCAGGGCCAGGCCCAGGCGCAGGCCCGGATTGGACAGCGCTTGCCGCAGGCTGCGCAGCGATACCGACTGGCCGACGGGCAGCGGTGGCATGGACCACAGGTGCATGGCCAGGACCAGCGCGGCCAGCACCGCCATGCTGCCGAAGGCAGTGCGCCAGCCGGCCAGGTCGCCGATCAGCGCGCCCAGCGGCACGCCCAGCACCGAGGCGGCGGCCACGCCGCCGAAAATGATCGAGGTGGCCAGGCCGACCGATTCGGGCGGTACCAGCCGGACGGCCAGGCCGCTGCCGATGGACCAGATGCCGCCCATGCAGAATCCCACCAGCACCCGCGCCGCCAGCAGCCAGGCCAGGCTGGGCGCCAGCGCGTTGGCCAGGTTGGCGATCGCCAGCAGGAACAGCAGCCACGCCAGGATGCGGCGCCGGTCGACGCCGCCCGCGGCCACCATCACCAGCGGCGCGCACAGGGCCGCCAGCAGGGCAGGCACCGACACCAGCAAGCCGGCGATGCCGGTGGAAAAGCCGATGTCCTGCGCGATGGCCGTCAGCAGGCCGACCGGCAGCAGTTCGGTGGTGACCACGGCAAAGGTCGCGAAGCCGCCGCTGGCGACGGCCAGCCAGTGGGGATGTGCCGGTGCCGCCGGCCGGGCGCCGCGGGCGAGTTTCCGGTGATTCATGAGCAGACGATACCTATCGGGACATGCGTGGCGCAGGTCATGCATAATATGGACATACGTGACGTATGTCAATTTGCATACGTCGCGTATGCAAAAGGAGACGCCATGCCCCGCCGCACCCGTGCCGAGATGATCGAAGCAACCCGCGCCAAGCTGGTGGCCGCCGCGCGGCAGGCGTTCGGCGAGCAGGGCTACGCCAACACCTCGATGGACGATTTCACCGCCGCGGCCGGGCTGACGCGCGGGGCGCTGTACCACCACTTCGGCGACAAGCGGGGCTTGCTGGCGGCGGTGGTGGAGCAGATCGACGAGGAAACCGACGCGCGCCTGCAGGCTGTATCGAATGCCTCGCCCGATGCGTGGGAAGGCTTTCGCAACCGCTGCCGCGCGTATCTGCAGATGGCGCAGGAACCGGAGATGCGCCGCATCGTGCTGCAGGATGCGCGCGCGGTGCTGGGCGGGGCATCGCCCGTCTCGCAGCAGTTCTGCGTGACGTCGATGACCGAATTGCTGGACACGCTGATGCGCAAACAGGCGATTCGCCAGGCGGATCCCCAGGCGCTGGCGCGCCTGATCTATGGCGCGCTGGCCGAGGGCGCGTTCTGGGTGGCCGAATCCGAGGACGACGGCGATGGCGAGCGGCTCGACCGGGCGCTGCAGGCGCTGGACACCTTGCTGGATGCGCTGGCGACTGGCTAGGCGCGGCGGCGATCAGGCCTTGGCGGCCCGGCCTGCCTCGTAGGCCTCGAACGGCCGCAACTGGTCGGCCAGCGCCTTGCGGAATGCCGGCCGCGCTTCGCAGCGCGCCTGGTAGGCCGCCAGCACCGGGCGGTCCGATATCAGCGAGGTATGCCGCAGGATGCGCAGCACACTGGTCATCATCAGGTCGCCGACGGTGTAGCGGTCTTCCAGGTAGTCGCGTTCGCCCAGCCAGTTTTGCAGCTCGTCCAGGCGCAGGCAGGCGGCTTGTTCCGCGGTGGGCCGGGCCGCCGCGGCCCAGGGCTGGGCGGCATGGAACAAGTCCAGCCCGGCCAGCTGCTGGATGGGCGGCTCGAGCGTGTTCAGCGCGGCCAGCACCCAGGCCCGGGCACGTGCGCCGGCCTGCGCGTCGCGCGGCATCAGCGCTTCGCTGCGCGCGGCGATTTCCAGCACGATGGCGCCCGACTCGAACAACTTGAGGCCGTCTTCTTCGATGACGGGCACCTGGCCGAACGGTTGCAGGGCGCGGTACGGCGCGCTGGCCTGATCGGCGGCGCCGATCAGGCGTTCCCGGTAGGGAATGCCGGCTTCTTCCAGCGCCCAGCGCACGCGCAGGTCGCGCACCAGCCCTTGCGCGAACGGCGGAACCCAGCGAAATGCGGTCAGGGTGATCATGGGGCGGCCTCCGGGTCAGGCGGCATAGTGCCGCACGAGCTTGTCCAGGGCGCCGCCCCAGCCGTCTTCGTGGCTGCGCGCCGTGGCTTCGTCGCGCAGGCGGTCGTGCGTGAAGGTCAGTTCGGTGCCGGTATCGATGGCGCGCAGCGCGACGATGACGCGCGAGTCGGGGCCGGCTTCGTCGTCGGACCAGCGCCAGCTCATTTCCAGGTGATGGGGCGGCTCGACGCGCAGGTATTCGCCGCTGCTTTCGTGTTCGCTGCCGTCGAGCATGCGAAAGCGCACGCGGAAGCGGCCGCCGACCCTGACGTCGGTTTCGGCCAGCAGCACGGGGCCGTCGTCCGGCCCCCACCAGTGCGAGATGCCCTCGGGCGTGGTAAGCGCCTGGAAGACGGTGGCGGGTTGCGCGTTGATGCGCCGTACCAGGGTGAGGCTAGTCATGGCTTGGGACTCCTTGGGGCGTTTTCCTGGCTTTCCGCGTAGGCGGCCAGGCGATCGAGGCTGTGGGTCCAGAAGTGTTCGTAGCGGCGCAGCCAGTCCATGGCTGCTTGCATCGGGGCGGGGGACAGCCGGACGGTGACCGTGCGGCCGACTTTCACGCGCTCGATCAGGCCGGCGTGGCCCAGTACGTCCAGGTGCTTCATCACGGCCGGCAGCTTGATGGCAAACGGCTGCGCCAGCTGGCTGACCGTGGCGTCGCCTTCGCGTTCGAGCCGCGCGAGGATGGCCCGGCGGGTAGGGTCGACCAGCGCCGCGAAGGTCCGGTCCAGGGATGCCGAATACTTTTCCATGTGGTGAAGTATCCGCGCGGCCACCATGCTTGTCAAGCGCCGGCGCGCACAATCCCGCGGGCATAGGGGCACGCGGCGTTGTCGCGTTACCATTGCTGCCGGGCCCGGCCGGCACGGCAGCCGGCGGATGGGTATTCAAGGCAAGGAACCAGGGCGGCATGACCGAAACGCAGGGCGGCGCCGGACAGCGCGGGCGCTGGAAACGCGGGGCGTATCTGGCCCTGGGCATGCTCATGCTCGTGCTGGCGTTGGTGGGCGCGGTGTTGCCGGTCATGCCCAGCACCATTTTCGTCATCCTGGCGGCCGCCTGCTTCGGCCGCGCGTCGCCGCGCTGGGAAGCCTACTTGCTGCAGCATCCACGCTTCGGTCCGCCGCTGGTGGCGTGGCGCGAACAGGGCGCGATCTCGGCGCGCGGCAAGGCATTCGCGGTGGCCGGCATTGCGCTGGGGCTGTTCCTGTTCTGGTATGGCAGCCAGCCGGCGTGGTGGCTGGGGGCGCTGGTCAGCGCCTTCATGGTGGGGTGCGCCGTGTGGCTGGTCAGCCGGCCGGCGCCGCGCCAGGATCGCGCATGACGCCGGTCATCGACCGGCCGCGCGCTCGATGGTGTATGCCTGTAATTAGTGTCGTGTCCCGGGCAGTGCGCCGCCATGAACTCGCGCGCGTCAGGCCGGCGCCCGGGGGATCTCCAGGCCGCGCTTGACGGCGGGCCGGGCCAGGAAGGCGTCCAGTGCCCGCAGCACGCTGGGATAGTCGGCGATGCCGACCAGGTCGCCGGCTTCGTAGAAGCCGATCAGGTTGCGTATCCACGGGAACGTGGCGATGTCGACGATGCTGTAGTGGTCGCCCAGGATCCAGGTACGGTCCACCAGGCGGCCTTCCAGCACCTTGAGCAGGCGCTTGGATTCGGCCACGTAGCGGTCGCGCGGACGCTTGTCTTCATAGTCCTTGCCGGCGAATTTGTTGAAGAAGCCGAGCTGCCCGAACATCGGGCCCACGCCGCCCATCTGGAACATCAGCCATTGCAGCGCCTGGTAGCGCCCGGCCGCGTCTTGCGGAATGAACTTGCCGCTCTTGTCGGCCAGGTACACCAGGATGGCGCCCGACTCGAACAGGCCGAGCGGCTGGCCGCCCGGGCCGTCGGGGTCCAGGATGGCCGGGATCTTGTTGTTCGGATTGAGCGACAGGAACTCCGTCGACATCTGGTCCTGCGTGTCGAAGGCGACGCGATGCGGCTCGTAGGGCAGGCCGGTTTCCTCGAGCATGATCGACACCTTCACGCCGTTGGGCGTGGGCAGCGAATACAGCTGGATGCGGTCCGGCTGGCGCGCGGGCCATTTGCGGGTGACGGGGAATGCGGACAGGTCAGCCATGAATAGAGATCCTTTCTGGAAAGGGGCGCCCTTTATCGTAGCTGATGTGCCGGATGAAGCCGTGCGGCGCCCGCGCATTCCCGCGGGGCGCCGCACGGGCGTGACGGCGTGCGTGCCTAGCGGCTGCCGCCGGTGGTCGGATACTGCGAGCCGGGCGTGTTCGAGTTGTTGTCGGGTACGCTGGCCGGCGGCGGGGGCGGAGTGGTGCTCTGGGTTTGCGGCTGGTCGTACATCGAGTCGCTGCGATCGCGATGGCTGCTGCAACCGGCCAGGACCAGGCCGCTGGCGAGAATAGGCAAGGCAAGCATGCTGAGCTTCATAACAACCTCCTGTCAGTAGGGTGCCGGCCTGGGCAGCACATTGCATGCCCGGGCCCGCGCGAGGCGGGGCGCGAGTCCGCGCGGGCAGTTATTGCAGGGGCGGTAATTTCCGCGCAAGGCCTCGTCGCCCCGGGGATGTCGTCCGCTGGCGACTCGGCATGGCGCTTGCGTGCCGCCCGCGGCATGTGCATGGCAAGGAAGCCGGGAAGCGATCATGGCGGGTAAATCGGGCAGCGACCCCGAACAGCAGCCCAGGCGGCTGGCGGACTGCCGCCGCTGCGGCCTGTGGCAAGACGCCACCCAGGCCGTGCCGGGCGAGGGCAAGCGCCCCGCGCGCATCATGCTGGTGGGCGAGCAGCCCGGCGACAAGGAGGACCTGGCGGGCTTGCCGTTTGTGGGCCCGGCCGGGGCGTTGCTGGACCGCGCGCTGCGCGACGCGGGGGTGGCCCGCGACGCGGTGTACGTCACCAACGCCGTCAAGCATTTCAAGTGGCAGGCCCGCGGCAAGCGGCGCATGCACAAGACGCCGGCGCAGCGCGAGATCGACGCCTGCCATTACTGGCTGGAGGACGAGCTGCGCACCGTGCGGCCACAGGTGGTGGTGGCGTTGGGCGCCACGGCGCTGCATTCCGTGATGCAGACCCATGCGCTGACGCTGACCCCGGTGCTGGGCCAGGTGCTGCAGCATGACGGGCTGACGGTGATCGCCACCTATCACCCCTCGTTCGCCTTGCGCGCGCCCGACCCGGCCACGCGCCGGCGCGCCTACGACGCCATCGTCGACGCCCTGCGCAAGGCTGGTCGCGCCTAGACCGGCAAGCCCGCTGGCCGAGGGGCGCGCCGGCAGCGAGGCAAATCTTGATATACAATTAATTGATATGTCATTTATTTTGTGCCGGGCCCAGGCCCAAGAAGTACGCGACAGCGCCATGTGCCATTTTCCCCCTCTCGAATTGCGGTGCGCGATGCGCCTGCCGGTGCCGGCGCGCGCCCGGAGGAGGTCGCCATGACCGCCGGCACGTCCGCTTTGCCGCAGAGTTTCGCCGGCGAGGACACCCCGCCGCCGCACGTGCCGCTGTGGCTGCTGGCGTTGTTCACCTTCAGCGGCACGCTGGCCATGCACATCTTCGTGCCCGCGCTGGCCATGGCGGGGCGCGACCTGAACGCCGGCAACGGCGCGATGCAGATGACCGTCAGCCTGTACATCATCGGGCTGGCGGTGGGGCAGTTGATCTATGGCCCGCTGTCCGACCGCTACGGGCGCCGCCGCGTGCTGATGGCGGGGCTGGCGATCTATACGGTGGCCGGCCTGGCGGCAGCGCTGGCGCCGCAGGTCTACGCGCTGATTGCCGCGCGGTTGTTCCAGGCGCTGGGTGGTTGCGCCGGCCTGGTGCTGGGCCGCGCGATGGTGCGCGATACGGCGGCGCCGTCCGAGGCGGCCAAGCGGCTGGCGCTGATGAACCTGATGGTCACGGTGGCGCCGGGCATTGCGCCGATCGTGGGCGGCGCGCTGGCGGCGTCGCTGGGTTGGCGCGCCGTATTGTTCGTACTGTGCCTGCTGGGCGTGGTGAATTTCGTGTTCGCATGGCGCCTGTTGCCCGAGACCGGCGTGGCGGTGGCGCGCATCACGGCCGCCACGCTGCTGCGGCACTATCGCCAGCTGCTGGCCTCGCGCGTGTTCCTGGGCTATGCCATCGGCGGGGGCTGCGCCACCACCTCGATGTTCGCCTTCGTCGCGTCGGCGCCGTTCATCTTTGTGGACCAGCTGCATCGGCCCGCCGACGAGGTCGGCCTGTACCTGGCGGTGCTGGTGTCCGGGGTGTGGCTGGGCAGCGTGGTGACCACGCGCCTGATCAGCCGTGTGCCGCTGGAGCGCCTGCTGGTGGGGGGCAATGCCCTCAGCGCGGTGGCGGCGCTGGTGTTGCTGGCAATGGTGTCGCTGGGCCACGTGGCCGTGGCGCCCATTGTGGTGCTGATGTTCTTCTATACGCTGGGCGCCGGCGTGGCGGGCCCCACGGCCTTGACGCTGGCCGTCAGCGTGAACCCTTACGTGATCGGCTCGGCCTCGGGCCTGTATGGCTCCATCCAGATGGCGGTGGGCGCGCTGTGCACCGCGCTGGCCGGCCTGGGCCCGTCGCCGGCCTTGGCCACCGCGCTGGTGTTGGCCGGCTCCGGCGTGATCGGCCAGCTGTCGTTCTGGGTGGCCTCGCGCGGGCGCACGCCGGGCTGAGCCGGCCGCGCCCACGCGCCCGGTCACGACGCGTCGTCGGCCAGCACGATGCGGTAGATGGCGGTGGTGCCGCTGACTTCGTTGCCCACGATCAGCATCGGGTCGCCGTTGGGCGAGTCGGCGGCGGGCACGAAGGCCAGGCCCTCGGGCCCCAGGTCGCCCGCGGCGGCGGGGTCGACGGCCGAATCCACGCTGAAATCGCGCGAGTTCACGTAGGTAGTGAACTCGGGCCTGGCCGGGTCGCTGATGTCGTAGACCATGATGCCGCCCATGCGTTCCAGGCCGACAAAGGCGTAGGTCTTGGCGCCGATCTTGCCCAGCGCGATGCCCTCGGGCTCGGGCCCCTTGTTGTCGCTGCGATCGTCGAACAGGGTTTCGTCGTGGCCCGAGTTGAACCAGTCGGGATAGCGTTCGGCGATGATGCGCTCGAACTGGTCGCCCGAGTCCCAGACCAGCGTGCCGTCGGCATCGCGGATAGAGAACGAGCGGGCGCCATAGGCGTACAGCGTGTCGTAGACCAGGCGGCCATCGGCGCTCAGCTGCGGCGAGCCGTCCGGGTTCTGCTTGTAGCCCATGGTCCAGGTCACCGTCAGGCGGCCCAGGTTGTCGTCTTCGCGGCAGTCGCCCGGATCGGCCGCGGTGGCGCCGCAATAGGCGAATACGGCGGGGTCGAGCAGGGCGCCCGGTGCCAGCTGGCGCAGTTGCGGCGGCAGGTCGTCGCCCGCGCGGCGGTCGAAGCCGCTCTTGTGGACCAGGTGCTTGACGCGGAATTCGTCGACGAAGCCCGGCGCCGCCGACGCGTCCAGGCCCAGCCAGGCGCCGTCGGCATCGCGGCCCCAGTTCCAGTACGCGTCGTTGTCTTCGCCCCACGGGCGGCCGTCGCCCTCGTTGGCCGTGACCAGGTAGGTGGCGCCGCCGGCCGTATAGGTGGCGATGGCGTCGGGCATGTACAGGCCCTTGACGCCAGGCCAGGGGCGAATGGCGATGGCGCCGTCGGTATCGCTGACGTCCAGGCCGTTGCCGTCCACGCCGTGGTCCTTGGCACCCAGCGGCAGGATGTCGGTGATGCGGGCGCCGGCGATGTCCAGCTTGGCCAGCGCGTTGTTCTCTTGCAGCGAGACCCACGCGGTGGCGCCGTCGTCGGCCACGGCGATGTATTCGGGTTCGATGTCCTGCGCGGCGCTGGCGCGCGGGCCCACCAGGCGCACGCCCCGGGTGCGCAGGGCGGCCTCCTGGCCGTTCCAGGCGGCAAAGCCGGCGGTGCGCGCGCTGGGCGCCGCGGGGTTCGAGACATCGATCACGCTGACCGAGCCTTCCGGGTCGATGGTGTAGTCGTCCGAGGGTTCGCCTTCGTTGGCGACCAGCACGGTCTTGCCGTCGGGCGTGAAGGTCAGCATGTCGGGCAGCGCGCCCACCGGCACCGAGCCCAGCAGCGCGAAAGAGGCGGCGTCGTACAGCGCCACGTAGCCCGGGTCGGTCTTGACGGCGGCCTGGATGGCGACGGCGACGATGCCCTGGCGGACCGCGACGCTGTTGATCTCGGCGCCGGGCGAGACGGCCTCGGCGTCGAGCGTGCCCAGGTGCGTGGGCGTGGCCGGCCGGCTCAGGTCCAGGATGTCGATCTTGCCCGACAGGGCGTTGACCACGAAAGCGCGCTGGGTGGGCGCGTCGTAGGCCGGAATCTCGGCGGCGCTGACGCCGTAGCTGCCGCTTTCGTAGCGGCCGATGAATTCGACGGCAGCGATGTGCTGCGGCACCTGGGCGGCGGGCGGCGCGGCGGCGTCATCGTCGTCGCCGCTGCTGCCGCAGGCGGCCAGGGTCAATGACAGCGCGACGCAGGCCGCGACCAGTTTCCAGTTTTTCATGTTGTTAGCGCTCGAGTCGGTTTTTCACAAGAGCCGACAGACTAGGGGCGCCATGTTTCGGTTTCCTTACGGTCCGGCGGATTTCGCCGGCGCGTCGGCCGCCGCGGGCCGCCGCATGACCAGGTAGATGCCGGCGGCGGCCAGCAGCATGCCCGGCCAGGCCATCAACGGAATGGCCTCGTCCAGCACCAGGAAGGCGATGATGGCCGTGACGGGCGGCACCAGGAAAAACAGCGCCGACACGCGCGAGGCCTTGCCGTGGCGGATCATGGCCAGCAGCAGCGTGATGGCGACCAGCGAGTTGCACAGCACCAGGTAGGCCAGCGACCCGAACAGCGCGGGCGTCCAGTCGATGTGCATGGGTTCGAGCAGCAGCGCCAGCGGGGCCGACACGGCCAGGCCCACGGAATACTGCACCAGGTTGGCGCTGAGCGGGTGGATGTCGACGCCATAGCGCTTTTCCCACAAGGTGCCGGCCACCATCGACAACAGGGCCAGCACGGCGAACAGCAGGCCGGCCGCCGAGGCCGTGCCGAGCGAAGACTTCGCCAGGATCACCAGCGCCGCGCCGGCCACGCCCATCAACAGGCCCGCCCAATGGCGCGGACCCACCCGCTCGCCCGCCAGCAACGGCGCCAGCAGGCCGACCAGGATGGGTTGCTGCGAAGTGATCAGGGCTACCGCGCCCGCCGACAGGCCGACCTTCAGGCTGAGATAGGTGAAGGCGAAATAGCCGGCCTGCAGGAACAGCCCCACCATCGCCAGGTGCGCCCACGCGCGCGGCGTGGCGGGCAGCGCCGGACGCACCCACGCGAAGGCCAGGCCCACCAGCGCCACCACGCAGGCGTAGCGCAGCGCCAGGAACGTCAGCGGATCGGCATAGGCCAGGCCCAGCTTCAGGAAGACGAAGCCCGACGACCACAGCAGCAGGAACAGGAAGGGCGCGTACTTCAGCCAGGCGGGCGGCGGATGGGGCATGGCGCGTTCAGTTCAGCGAAATCCCCGCGTCGCGCACGACCTGGCCCCACAGCGCGATTTCATCGACGATCTGCTGCCGCAGCGCCTGGGGCGTGTCGGGCGCGGCTTCTTCGCCGGTGGTTTTCAGCCGTTGCGCCATTTCCCCTTGGCCGACGGCGGTGTTGATGGCCCGGTTCAGCGTCGCCTGAATGTCGGCGGGCACGCCCTTGGGCGCGATGATGGCATACCACACGGTGACGTCGTAGGGGATGCCCTGCTCGCGCACGGTGGGGATGTCGGGGGCGGACGAGACGCGCTTGGGCAGGGTGACGGCCAGCACTTTCAGGCGCTTGTCGTCCCGGTAGGGAAGGGTGGACCCGGCGGTCGTCAGCATGGCGTCGACCTGGCCCGACACGGTGTCCGTCAAGGCGGGCGCCGACCCCTTGTACGGGACGTGGGTCATCGAGATGCCCGTCGTCTTCAGGAAGAGTTCCATGCCCAGGTGCGAAATGCCGCCCGTGCCGGACGACGCATAGGTCAGTTCGCCAGGTTTCTGGCGAGCCAGCGCCACCAGGTCCTGCAGGGTATCGACCGGCACATCGGGATGCACCGACACGAAGAACGGCGCCTTGGCGATCATGCCGATGGGGGTCATGTCCTTGACCGGGTCGAACGGCAGCTTGTACAGGCTGGGGTTGACGGAATAGCTGTTGGAGATGAGCGTCAGGGTATAGCCGTCCGGCTCGGCCTTCAGGCCCATCTCGACGCCCAGCTTGCCGCCGGCGCCGGGCCGATTGTCGACGATGACCGGCTGCTTCAGGGACTCGGCAAGCAGTTGGCTCAGGCTGCGTGCAATGGCATCGTTTCCGCCGCCGGCGGCGAAGGGAACGATCATCTTGATGGGCTTGGAGGGGTAGCTGTCGGCCTGCGACGGCGCGGCGGACAGGGCGGCCGATAGGGCCAGCAGCGCGGCGGGCACGACGCGGCGCAAGATCGGGCGGGCCGCAACGGCGCGATTCAACGGGCGATTCATCTCGTTATCCTTGTGGTTTCCAGGTTGACGCTTGTCGTCAGCGCCGCGCCGCGCTGGCAAGCGCGACGCGACGAACGATGATAAGCCACTGGAAGGCAGGGACGAGATGAGTGCCCCGGCTTACTTGGCCATCAGGCCCAGATGCTCGATCAGGGACTTGTCCTTGATGTAGGTGGCCTGCGCCCATTTCCGGTAGTCTTCGCTGCTGCGGTAGGCCGGTTCCTGGTTGAGCTGCTGCATGACTTCCATGCTGCGGGGCGAGAACAGGGCCTGCTTGAAGGCGTCGTGCAGGATGCGCACCACGGCGGGGTCCATGCCCTTGGGGCCGGCCAGGCCGTAGGGCGAACTGGACACGACGCCGTAGCCGAGCTCCTTGGCGGTAGGCACGTCGGGCCAGCGCTTGGTGCGTTCCTCGCCGAAGGTGACCAGCAGCCGCATCTTGCCCGAGTCGACGAACTGGTCCCAGCCGGTGGCGTCGCTTTGCGCCATGATGTGCCCGCCCAGCAGCGCCTGCTGCATGTCGGCGTTGCCCTTGAACGGCACGTGGTTCAGCTTCACCTTGGCATTGATGGCGATTTCTTCCATCAGCAGGTGGGGCGACGAGCCCACGCCCGTGGAGCCGTAGTCGATGGTGCCGGGCTTGCTGCGCGCGGCCTCGATGTATTCGTTGAATGTCTTGAAGGGCGAATCGGCGCGCACCGTGAAGCCGAAGGTATAGCCCGACAGGCCCACGATGAAAGTGAAGTCCTGGATCGGGTCCCAGTCGGTCTTGTGCATGTAGGGCATGCGCAGCATTCCCAGCGGATACAGGCTGATGGTGTAGCCGTCGGGCCGGGCCGTCTTGGCCATGTTGCTGGGCCCCAGGGTGCCGCCGGCGCCGGGGCGGTTTTCCACCACCACGTTCTGGCCCAGGCGCTTGCTGGCGTCTTCGGCGATGGCGCGCAGGTGCCGGTCGGTGGAGCCGCCGGCGGGAAACGGCACGATCAGGGTGATGGGCTGGGTGGGAAAGGCCGGCGCGGCGGCCGACGGTGCGGCCGCGGCAAGGCCGGCCAGGGTGGCCAGGGCCAGGCCCAGGCAGGTGCGGCGGGTAAGGGGGCGATGCATGGTGCTTGTCTCCGTTATGGTAGTGGCCGGATCCGCTCGCCGTGTTGGCCGGTCGTCTCCGGTGGGGCCGGCGTCCGGGCATGCGGGCGCCGGGGCGGCGGCGGCCGGGTCAGGCGTCGTCGCCGGGAAGGCCGGGCAGTGTCAGCACGCCCTTGGCCTGCAGCGCGCGCAGCTCGGCCTCGGGCAGCTGCAGCAGGCGCTGCAGCACGTCCCGGGTGCCTTCGCCCAGGGTGGGCGGCGGGTGGCGGATGGGCAGGCGCTGCCCGTCCAGGCGATAGGGCGGCGCATAGACGTGCGTGCTGCCCGCCACCGGGTGGGGCATTTCCCGCAGCAGGCCGCCCTGGCGCGTACGCTCGCTGGTCAGCGCCTCGTGCAGGCCCAGCACTTTGCCGCAGGGAATGCCGCAATCGGTCAGCCGCTGCAGCAGCAGGTCGCGCGGGAATTCGCGAAACAGCGCGGTCACCATGGGCAGCAGGGTCAGGCGGTTCTTGGCGCGTTCGACGTTGGTGGCGTAGCGCGGGTCCTCGACGATGTCGGGGCGCATGACGACCTGGCGGCAGAACTTGTCGAACTGCGCATTGGTGCCCACCGCCACGATCAGCGGGCCGTCGGCGGCCTCGAACATGCCGTACGGCACGATGGACGGGTGGGCGTTGCCGTAGCGCTGCGGGTCGCGGCCCAGCAGCATGGCGTCCAGGCCGTAGTAGCTGGTGACCATGATGCCGCAGTCGTACAGCGCCATCTCGATCAGGCGGCCGCGGCCGGTGCGCTCGCGCCGGAACAGCGCGGCCAGCACGGCCTGCGCCGCATACATGCCCGTCATCATGTCGACCGCGGCTACGCCGAATTTCAGCGGCGGCTGGCCGGCCTCGCCATTGATGGCCATGATGCCGGTCTCGCCCTGGATGACCAGGTCGTAGCCCGGGCGCGCGGCTTCGGGGCCGGCGCTGTTGTAGCCGGACACCGCGCAATAGACCAGGCCGGGCCGGATGGCCTTGAGCTGTTCGTAGCCCAGGCCCAGCTTGTCGGCCCCGCCGCTCTTGAAGTTGTGGATCACCACGTCGAACTGCGGCAGCAGGTCGTGGACGATCTTCACGCCTTCGCGCGACTGCAAGTCCAGCGTGATGGACCGCTTGTTGCGGTTCATGCTGTTGTAGTAGGTGGTTTCGGTGCGGCCGATGCGCATGCCCCAGTCGCGGGTGTCGTCGCCGCGCACGGGGTGCTCGACCTTGACGACGTCGGCGCCGAAATCGGCCAGCACCTGGCCGCACAGCGGGCCGGCGAACACGCGGGACAAGTCCAGGACCCGGATGCCTTCCAGCGGAAAATCCAGGCCGTCGGGCGACGGCATTGCGGTGGACGGGTTCATGGCATCAGCCCCGCGCGGGTTCCAGCGCGATGAAGCGCGCCAGGTGGTGGTCTTCGTCGCCCAGTTGGTGGTCGATCATGACCAGCCGCTTGGCGTAGTGGGCCAGCGGCAGT
>Ga0182741_1001098_pt1 | contig 37278 bp, 36 predicted proteins | sample eDN5th37CBELigOP_FD_128874 | JGI IMG/M metagenome (GOLD analysis project Ga0182741, IMG submission 128874) | Enriched Organic Plus compost microbial communities from Emeryville, California, USA - eDNA 5th pass 37_C BE-Lig OP (version 2) (version 2) ... | reverse complement strand
CGCGCCGGCCTGGATGCCCATCGGGTGGCCGATGGTGCCGCCGCCGAATTGCAGCACCACGTCGTCGCCGAACAGGTCCAGCAGCTGGTGCATCTGCCCGGCATGGATGCCGCCCGAGGCGACCGGCATGGTCTTTTTCAGGTTGGCCCAGTCCTGCTCGAAGAAGATGCCGCGCGGCAGGTCGACCGCGTTCACCGTCTCGCGGCAGACGTTGTAATAGCCCTGCACGGTCATCGGATCGCCCTCCAGCTTGCCGACGGCGGTGCCGGTATGCAGGTGATCGACCCCGGCCATGCGCAGCCACTTGGCGATCACGCGGAAGCTGATGCCGTGGTTCTTCTGCCGGGTATAGGTGCCGTGGCCGGCGCGGTGCATGTGCAGGATCATGTCGTTCTGCCGGCACCAGTTCGAGATCGACTGGATCGCGGTCCAGCCGACGATCAGGTCCACCATGACGATGACCGAGCCCAGCTCCTTGGCCAGTTCGGCGCGGCGATACATCTCTTCCATGGTGCCGGCGGTGATGTTGAGATAGTGCCCCTTGACCTCGCCGGTGGCGGCCGTGGCCTTGTTCACCGCCTCCATGCAGTAGAGGAAGCGGTCGCGCCAATGCATGAAGGGTTGCGAGTTGATGTTCTCGTCGTCCTTCATGAAGTCGAGCCCGCCCTTCAGCCCCTCATAGACCACGCGGCCGTAGTTCTTGCCCGACAGCCCCAGCTTGGGCTTGGTGGTGGCGCCGAGCAGGGGACGGCCGAACTTGTCCAGGCGCTCGCGCTCGACCACGATGCCGGTGGGCGGGCCGGCAAAGGTCTTCATGTAGGCGACCGGGAAGCGCATGTCCTCGAGCCGCGCGGCCTTCAGCGGCTTGAAGCTGAAGACGTTGCCGATGATCGAGGCGGTGACGTTGGCGATCGAGCCTTCCTCGAACAGGATCAGGTCATAGGCGACATAGCAGAAATACTGCCCCGGCGTGCCCGGCACCGGCTCGACCTTATAGGCTTTCGCGCGATACTGGTCGCAGGCAGTCAGCCGGTCGGTCCAGACCACGGTCCAGGTCGCGGTCGAGCTTTCGCCGGCCACCGCCGCCGCTGCCTCGATCGGGTCCACGCCCTCTTGCGGGGTGATGCGGAACAGGGCCAGGATGTCGGTGTCCTTGGGCTGGTAGTCGCCGTCCCAATAGCCCATCTGGGCGTATTTCAGCACGCCGGCCGCATAGCGCTTCTTCTTGTCGGTGATTTCCGACTTGCTCATCTCGTTCATCGGGCTTCCTCCTCCTCAGGCGGCTTTCGCGCCAGTGATTGCCGGGTCCAGCGCCCCCGACGCGTAGCGTTTGGCCATCTCGTCCATCGGGATGACCCTGATCTTGCTGGCATGGCCCGCGGTGCCGAAGCGTTCGAAGCGGTCGCGGCACAGGGCCGTCAGCTCCTTCATCGCCGGGATCAGGAACTTGCGGGGGTCGAATTCATCGGGCTTGTCGCGGGCGATCTTGCGGAACTGCCCGGTCATCGCCATGCGGCAATCGGTGTCGATATTCACCTTGCGCACGCCGTGGCGGATGCCGCGCTCGATCTCCTCGACCGGGACGCCATAGGTCTGCGGCATCTGGCCGCCGGCCTCGTTGATCAGGTCTTGCAGATATTGCGGCACCGAGCTGGAGCCGTGCATGACCAGATGCGTGCCGGGCAGGCGCTCGTGGATCGCCTCGATCACATGCATGGCCAGGATGTCGCCATCGGGCTTGCGGCTGAACTTGTAGGCGCCATGGCTGGTGCCGCAGGCGATGGCCAGCGCGTCGCAATGGGTGCGGGCGACGAAATCCACCGCCTGATCGGGGTCGGTCAGAAGCTGGCTGTGGTCCAGCTTGCCCTCGGCGCCCGAGCCGTCCTCGGCCGCGGCTTCGCCGGTCTCCAGGCTGCCCAGAACGCCCAGCTCGCCCTCGACCGAGGCGCCGACGGCATGGGCGGCCTCGGAGACCTTGGCCGTCACCGCGACGTTATAGTCGTAATCGGCGGGCGTCTTCATGTCCTCATGCAGCGAGCCGTCCATCATCACGCTGGTGAATCCGTGCCGGATCGCCGACATGCAGGTGGCCAGGTTGTTGCCGTGGTCCTGGTGCAGGCAGATCGGGATGGTCGGGTTCATCTCGGCCAGGGCCTCGACCATGCGCCGCAGCATGATGTCGCCGGCATAGGAACGGGCGCCGCGGCTGGCCTGCAGGATCACCGGCGCATCGACCTCGGCCGCCGCCTTCACGATGGCCAGCCCCTGTTCCATGTTGTTGATGTTGAAGGCGGGCACGCCGTAGCCATGCTCGGCGGCGTGGTCCAGAAGCTGTCGCAGCGTGATGAGGGCCATCACTTTCCTCCCTGGATAAGCTGGTTGGCAAGGTCGGCGGCACGTTCGGCGGTGATGCCGAAATGCCGGTAAAGCGCGGGGGCGGGGGCCGAGGCGCCAAAGCCGGCCATGCCGATGAAACCGTCGCCGGGGCGCAGGAAAAGCCCGTCCCAGCCCTGGCGGATCAGCGCCTCGATGCCGATGCGCGGGGCGCGGCCCAGCACCGCTTCGCGTTCGGCCTGCGGGCGCTGGGCGAACAGCTCGAAGCAGGGGGCCGAGACGACGGCGGCGCGCACGCCCTGCGCGGCCAGCAGATCGGCGGCCTCCAGCGCGATCTCGACCTCCGAGCCGGTGGCGATCAGCGTCGCGTCGCGCGCGCCCTCGGTCTCGCGCAGGACATAGGCGCCCTGGCGGCTCAGGTTCTCGTCATCGGCCTTAAGCCGCACGGCGGGCAGGTTCTGGCGCGACAGGCACAGGACCGAGGGGCTGGCGGGCGCGGTCAGCGCGATCTCCCAGGCCTCGGCGGTCTCGACCGCATCGGCGGGGCGGAAGACCATCAGGTTCGGGATCGCCCGCAGCGCCGCGACATGCTCGACCGGCTGGTGGGTCGGCCCGTCCTCGCCCAGGCCGATGCTGTCATGGGTCATGACATGGACGACCGGCACCCCCATCAGCGCGCCCAGCCGGATCGCGGGCCGGGAATAGTCGGAAAAGGCCAGGAAGGTGCCGCCATAGGGTACCAGCCCGCCATGCAGCGCCAGGCCGTTCATGATCGCGGCCATGCCGTGTTCGCGGATGCCGTAATGGACATAGCGGCCCAGCCGCTCGGCCGGCGTCACCGAGACCATGCCCTTGCTGCGGGTGTTGTTCGAGCCGGTCAGGTCGGCCGAGCCGCCCACCGTGTTCGGCAGCGTGGCGTTCACCACCTCCAGCGCCATTTCCGAGGCCTTGCGGGTCGCCACCTTGGGCCGGTCGGCGGCCAGTTTGGCGGTATAGTCGCGGATGGCGCTGCGCAGCGCCGCCGCATCGGGCGCGGCCAGCATGGCGTTGAAACGGCCCTGATCTGGGGACGTTTCCAGCCGCTTCTGCCATGCTGACCGCGCCTCGGCCCCTCGCGCGGAGACACAGCGCCAGGAGTCCAGGATGTCTTGGGGTATTTCGAAGGGCGGATGGTTCCAGCCCAGATGCGCACGCGCCGCCGCGATCTCGTCGGCGCCCAGCGGCGCGCCATGCACGTCGTGGCTGCCCTGCTTGTTCGGCGCGCCATAGCCGATCACCGTCTTGCAGGCGATGAGCGAGGGGCGCTCATCCGCCCGCGCGGCCTCGATCGCGGCGGCCACCGCCTCGCGGTCATGGCCGTCCACCGCCTGCACATGCCAGCCCGCGGCGGCAAAGCGCGCCATCTGGTCGGTCGAGGTGGACAGGTCGGTATGGCCGTCGATGGTGATGCCGTTGTCATCCCACATCAGGATCAGCCGGCCCAGCCGCTGGTGGCCGGCAAAGTCGATGGCCTCGTGGCTGATGCCCTCCATCAGGCAGCCGTCGCCCGAGATGACATAGGTCCAGTGATCGACCAGCCCGTCGCCGAAGCGGGCGTTCATCATCCGCTCGGCCAGCGCCATGCCGACGGCGGTGGCTAGCCCCTGGCCCAGCGGGCCGGTGGTGGTCTCGATCCCCTTGGCATGGCCGTATTCGGGATGGCCGGCGGTGCGCGCGCCCAACTGGCGGAAATTCCGCAGCTGGTCCATGTCCATGTCGTCATAGCCCAGCATGTGGTTGATCGCATAGACCAGCATCGAGCCATGGCCCGCCGACATCACGAAGCGGTCGCGGTCGGGCCAGGCGGCATCCGCCGGGTCGATCTTCATGAAGCGGTTGAACAGCACCGCGGCCACGTCGGCCATGCCCATGGGCGCGCCCGGATGGCCGGATTTCGCGGCCTCGACCGCCTCCATCGCCAGCGCGCGGATGGCATTGGCCATCTGCGCCTCCATACCGGTGTCGATCCTTGCCATCTGGTTCATCCTCTTTCCCTCCCTTCAGGCCCGTTTCGATTCGTTGACCAGACGCAGGATCATCGGCGTCAGGATCAGCTGCATGGCGAGGTCCAGCTTCGGCCCCGGAATGACGATGGAATTGGCGCGGCTCATCCACGAGCCCTGGATCATCGAGGTCAGATAGGGAAAATCGATGCCGCGCGGGTTCTTGAAGCGGATCACCACCAGGCTTTCGTCCGCCGTGGGGATCCAGCGCGCGATGAACGGGTCCGAGGTATCGACCACCGGGACACGCTGGAAGTTGATGTCGGTTTCGGTGAACTGCGGGCAGATCACATGCACATAGGCATGCATCCGGCGCAGGATCACGTCGGTCACGGCCTCGGTCGAATAGCCGCGGCTGGCCTTGTCGCGGTGGATCTTCTGGATCCATTCCAGGTTGATGACCGGCACCACGCCGATCTTCAGGTCGGCCTGTCCGGCGATGTCGATGCCGTCCGAGCGGACCGCGCCATGCAGCCCCTCGTAGAACAGCAGGTCCGAGCCGGGGGCGAAATCCTCCCATGCCGTGAACTGGCCGGGGGGCGTGCCGTATTTCTCGGCCTCGCGGTCGTCGTGGACGTAATGCCGGGTCTGGCCGGTGCCGGTCTGGCCGTAATGGCGAAACACCTGTTCCAGGCGCTCCAGCTCGTTGGCCTCGATGCTGAAATGGCTGAAGGTGTGGTCGCCCGCCTCGGTCCGGCGCGCCAGTTCGGCCTTCATCGCCGCGCGGTCGAAGCGGTGGAAGGCGTCGCCCTCGATGCTGACGGCGGTGATCTTCTCGCGGCGGAAGATCTGGTCGAAGGTGTTCTTGATCGTGGTGGTGCCCGCGCCCGACGAGCCGGTGACGGAAATGATCGGGTGTTTCTTGCTCATGGTGTCCCTTCTTTTTCCAGATCAGGCCCGGAACAGGCCGCGATGGCCGAACAGCGCCGAGACCTCGGTCTGGGGCAGTTCGTGATAGGCGGCGATGCGGGCGACCTTCTCGGCCGAGCCGAAGACGAAGGGCGTGCGCTGGTGCAGGCGCGCCGCGCCCTGGTCGAGGATCGGGACCAGCCCGTCGGTGGCGCGACCGCCGGCCTGTTCGACCAGCAAGGCGATGGGCGCGCATTCGTAAAGCATGCGCAGCCGGCCCGAGCCGTAGCCCTCGCGCGCGTCGCCGGGATACAGGAACACGCCGCCCCGGATCAGGATGCGGTGGGTTTCCGCCACCAGCGAGGCGATCCAGCGCATGTTGAAGTTCTGTTCGCGCGGGCCGTCGCTGCCGGCCAGGCAATCGTCGATATAGGCGCGGATCGGCTGCGGCCAGTGCCGGTAGTTCGAGGCGTTGATGGCGAATTCCAGGGCGCTTTCGGGCATCTCCTGCCGGGCCGTCACCAGCCGGAAGCCGTCGCTGTCGGGGTCCAGCGCGTAATGCTGCACGCCGTCGCCGAACGTGACCATCATGGCGCAGCGCGGGCCGTAGATGATGTAGCCCCCGCCGATCTGCTGGCGCGCCGGGCGCAGGAAGCTGGCCTCGGCCGTCGCCTCGGCGGGATAGATCGAAAAGATCGTGCCGATCGAGACATTGGTGTCGATGTTCGAGGAGCCGTCCAGCGGGTCGATGGCGACGGCCAGCCGGCCCGCGGGGTCCAGCGCCACGGCCTCGTCCTGTTCCTCCGAGGCGAGCCAGCGCACCCCCGCGCCGGCCAGCGCCTGGCGGAACAGGTCGTCCGCCATCACGTCCAGCGCCTTCTGCCCGTCGCCATCCGCATTGGTCCCGACCGGCGAGGCAAGGTCGCCACCCCGGCGGATGATCGCGGCAAGCCGGGCCCCGGCCTCGGCCATCGCCCGCATCACGGGGCGCAACTCCTCGGGAATGCGGTCGGTCTGGATTGTCTCGGCGGTCATCTGCCCCTCCTCTGGCGCGTCCCGTCTTCTTGTTGACATGTCCAGATTTTAAGGAACATTTAATAATACAAAAATGTATTTCGGAAATTCTGAATGAAGCGGATCAGTGCCATAACCCTGCGCCAGCTGCGCGTGCTGCGCGCCGTCATCGACAGCGGCTCGCTGACCGGGGCGGCGGGGCTGCTGAGCCTCAGCCCGCCCGCGATCCACAGCCAGCTGCGTGCGCTGGAGGATCTGCTCGGCGCCCCCATGGTGATCCGGGGCGAGCATGGCGCCTTCCTTGCCACCGAAGAGGGGCGGGCGGTGCTGGAAGCCGAGGCGCAGATCGCCATCGCGCTTGAAACCTGCGCGCGGCGGGTGGCGGCGCTGCAAAGCGGCCATACCGGCAATGTCTCGCTGGGGGTGGTCTCGACCGGCAAGTATTTCGCGCCGCGCCTCGTCGCCGACCTGCGCCGCGCGTTGCCCGAGGTCGAGGTGACGCTGCGCATCGGCAACCGCGACGCGGTAATCCAGTGGCTGACCTCGCGGGCGCTGGACCTGGCGATCATGGGCCGGCCGCCGCGCAGCCCGGCGGTGGTGGCCGAGCCCATCGGCCCGCATCCCCATATCATCGTGGCGCCCCCCGATCACCCGCTGGCCGCCGCCGATCCGGCGACGCCGCGCGATCTCCTGGCCGAGACCTATCTGGCGCGCGAGCCCGGCTCGGGCACGCGCATCCTGATGACACGGTTCCTGGACCGGATCGGCGACGGCACGCCCTGGCGCATGGTCGAGATGGGCACGAACGAGACCATCAAGCAGGCGGTGATCGCGGGCTTGGGCATCGCGCTGATCTCGCAGCACACGGTGACCGAGGAATTGCGCGCCGGCCGGCTGGTGGCGCTGAAGGCCGAGGGGCTGCCGATCCAGCGCAACTGGTTCCTGATCCGGCGCGAGGACATGGCGCTGTCGCCGGCGGGACGGCGCGTGCATGATCATGTCCTGGGGCTGAAGGGCGGCTTCCTGCCCACGGTCGAATCGTAAGCGCCGGCCGCGGCGGATCGCCTGCGGCCGGCGCTTGCCTTGCGGGGTCAGTCCTCCAGCGGCTTGCCGGCAGTCTCGCGCGCCATCAGCATGGCGACCAGCGCCAGACCGGCGGCGCCGACCAGATACCAGGCCGGGGCCAGCTTGCTGCCGGTCACGCTGATCAGCCAGGTTGCGACGAAGGGCGCGGTGCCGCCAAACAGCGCATTCGCGGCGTTGAAGCTGAAGGCGAAGCCGGAATAGCGCACGCGGGTCGGAAAGATCTCGGACAGGAAGCAGGGCAGGGTGCCGTCGTTGATGGTCAGCAGTGCGCCGAAGGCGATCTGGATCAGCACGATGGTGGCGAAGCTCGCGCCGTCGAGCATGCTGAACAGCGGCACGGTCAGGCCCATGAACAGCACCGAGGCGGTGATCAGCGCCGTTTTGCGCCCCAGCCGGTCCGACAGCATGCCCATCAGGAAGATCAGGAAGATGTAGCTGGCCAGCGAGATGCTGGTGGCCAGGAAGGCCTGCGCCTTGCCCATGCCCATCTCGGTCGAGAGATAGGTGGGCATGTAGCTGAGGATCAGGTAGAAGCCCACGGCGTTGAGGCAGGTGACGCCGAAGGCGATGGCGATCTGCCGGCGATGGTTGCGAAACAGCTCGCGCACCGGGGTGGCCTCGACGTGATGGGTCTTTTCCAGCTCGCGGAATTTCGGCGTGTCCTCCAGCCGCAGCCGAATATAAAGGCCGATGAAGCCCAGAGGCAGCGCCAGCAGGAAGGGGATGCGCCAGCCGAAGCTTTGCATCTGCGCCTCGTCCAGGAAGGCGAAGAGCCCCGCCGACATCAGCGAACCGGCCAGCAGCCCCGCTGCGGTCGAGGCCGGTACGATGCTGGTGTAAAGGCCGCGGCGATGGGTCGGGGAATATTCGGCGATGAACGAGGTGGCGCCGGCATATTCGCCCGCCGCCGAAAAGCCCTGCACCATGCGCACCAGCAGCAGAAGCACCGGTGCCAGCAGGCCGATCTGGTGATAGGACGGCAAGAGCGCGATGACGGTGGTGGCGCCCGACATGATCAGGATCGACCAGGACAGCGCGGTGCGCCGGCCGACCCGGTCGCCGATCGCGCCCCAGATGATGCCGCCGACCGGGCGGATGATGAACGAGATGGCAAAGACCGCGAAGGTCGCCAGCAGCGCGCTGGTCGGCGCGATCTCGGGAAAGAAGGCATGGGCGATGACGGTGGCGAAATAGCCGTATGAGGCATAGTCGAACCATTCGACGAAATTGCCGACGAAGCTGGCGCCCAGCACCTTCTTCACCACGTCGGGCGAAACCTCGGTGTCTTGCGCCGCATCCTGCGGCATGACGGCCGCCGCGGCGAGCGTTGGATTGGACATTGTTACCCTCCCTTGGGTGTTCCTGCCGGTCTCCTCTGCCGGCAATGGCCTTTCGGCCCGGCCCGCGGGGGATGCGGGCCGGTGGCGGCGGTCGCAATCGCCGTTACGCGATCCGCCCGCCGGATGGTCCGGCGGGCGGTGGGGGATCAGGCGGCCTTGGCCTTGCCCCTGACGATCAGATGCTCGGGTCCATAGGGGAAGCCGGTGATGTTGCGGTTCCCGCCTTCCTCGATCACCAGGATGTCGTGTTCGCGATAGCCGCCGGCGCCGGGCATGCCCTCGGGGATGGTGATCATCGGCTCCATCGAGACGACCATGCCGGGCTCCAGCACCGTGTCGCAATCCTCGCGCAGCTCCAGCCCCGCCTCGCGGCCGTAATAGTGGCACAGCACCCCGAAGCTGTGGCCATAGCCGAAGCTGCGGTATTGCAGCAGGTTCTCGGCCGCATACATCTCGTTCAGCTCGGCCGCGATCTCCGAGCATTTCTTGCCCGGCACCAGCAATTCCTTGCCGCGGTCATGGACCTTGCAGTTGAACTCCCACAGCCGGACATGTTCGTCGCTGGCCTGCTCGGCGAAGAGCGTGCGCTCCAGCGCGACGTAATAGCCCGCGACCATGGGGAAGCAGTTCAGCGACAGGATGTCGCCGCGCTGGATCTTGCGGCTCGTCACCGGGTTGTGGGCGCCGTCGGTGTTCACGCCGGACTGGAACCAGGTCCAGCTGTCCAGCAGTTCGGCATGGGGCCAGGTTTTCGCGATCTCGCGCACCATGGCGGCGGTGGAATGCAGCGCCACCTCATGCTCGGGCACGCCCACGGCCACCGCCTCGACGCAGGCCGCGCCGCCCAGATCGGCGATACGGGCCATCTCGGTGATATGGGCGATCTCCTCGGCCGATTTGATCATGCGCAGCCGCATGGCAGGCGCTGCGATATCGACGAACGCGACGCCGGGAAACTCCGCCTTCAGCAGGTCGAGCAGGTCGATGTTGACATGGTCGAACTCGATGCCGATGCGTCGGGCCTGGCCGGCCAGTTGGCGCAGCGCATGAAAATAATTGTCCTTCTGCCAGTCGGTATAGGTGACGTTTCCGCCGAAGCTGCGCCGCCAGGGCTGGCCGCCGTCGATGCCGGCGCTGATGGTGCTCGCCTTGTCATGGTCGATCACCAGCCCGTAGCGGCGGCCGAACTGGCAATAGAGGAAATCGGCGTAATAATTGATGTTGTGATACGAGGTGAACAGCGCCGCATCGATGCCTGCCTGCGCCATATGCGCCCGGATTGCATCCTGGCGGCGCTGCATTTCCGTGGCCGAGAAGGTCGGGACCGCCTTCTCGCCATTGCCGACGAAACTCTGGAGCCTGTCGCGTTGCATGGGATGTCCTTTTGTCTTTTGGGGGTTCGGATGGCGGCAGGATCGGTTCCGCAAGGCCGCTTGTCAAAAGACGGTTTCTCATGCTTCACTTGAGAAAATCTCAAACAGTTTTGGAACGCCGATGTCGCTTCTGCCGCTGAACGCCCTGCGCGCCTTCGAGGCGGTGGCCCGGCTGAAAAGCTTCAAGGAGGCGGCGAAGGCGCTTTTCGTCACCCAGTCGGCGGTCAGCCATCAGGTCCGCCACCTTGAGGAATTCCTGGGGGTCGCGCTGTTCGACCGCTCGGGGCCGCGGCCGCGCATCCTGCCCCGCGGGCAGGAACTGGCGCGGACGCTGAGCCTGTCGCTGGCCGAGATCGAGGCCGCCTGCAAGCGGGTGCGCATGGCCGGCGGCACGCAGCCGCTGGTGATCGCCGCCATCCCCTCGGTGGCGATCTGCTGGCTGATCCCGCGGCTCTCGCGCTTTCGGCAGGCGCATCCCGAGGTGGCGCTGCGGGTGGTCTATGCCATGCACGGTCAGGAGATCGACTTTCGCAGCACGCATTTCGCCTTCGTCTTCTCGGATGGCCCGCCGGCCGTGCCGGGGGTGCGGGTGCTGGGCTTCCTGCCGGGGGCAAGCGCGCCGGTCTGCAACCCCGCGCTGCTGCTCGCTTTCGGCAAGGCGCCGCCCCCGGCCGCCGCGATCAAGGCGGCGGGGCTTTTGCACGATACCGACACCTCGGCCTGGCGCGCCTGGCTTTCGCGGGCGGGCGAGGGCATCGACCCGGACGAGGCCGGGCCGGTCTTCGAGGATTTCAACCTGCTGCGCGCTGCCGCGCTGGCCGGGCAGGGCGTGGCGCTGTGCCCGCTGGCGATGATCCGCGACGACCTCGACAGCGGCCGGCTGGTGCAGCTGTCGCCGGTGACGGTGCAGGAAAACTATGGCTACTACCTGCTGGCCAACGATCCGCAGCCTGCCGACCTGGCCGAGAACGCCCAGGCCTTCCAGGACTGGGCGTTCCACGAAAGGGATGCCGGGCCGGGCGGCTGATCCGGGTCAGGACCGCGCCGGCTCGCGCGGCGCCACCGGGTGCAGCAGATGCGAGAAATCCGGCCGCCGCGCCAGCACATCGGCCAGGCTGTAGCCGTCCAGAACCGCCATGAAGCCCGCCATCGCCTCGTCCAGCACCGAGGTCAGCCCGCAGGCCGGCGCGATGATGCAGCTGGTGCAGCCGACCAGGTCGAAATCATCCTCGGTATGGCGCACCAGCGCGCCGATATTGATCTCGGCCGGCGGCCGCGCCAGCCGGATGCCGCCGTTGCGGCCGCGCAGGCTGGCCAGAAAGCCCGCATGCACCAGGTCGTTGATGACCTTCATCAGGTGGTTCTGCGAGATGCCATAGGCTTGCGCGATCTCGCCGATCGAGCACAGCCGTTCGGGCTCGCGGCCCAGATACAAGAGCACGCGCATGGCGTAATCGGTATAGCGCGTCAGGCGCATCGCGGCCTCCGATAAAACATGTATCCTGATTGCATGTTTCTGGCGGCAAAGATACATGTATCCGCAATACATGTTTTGAGTCGCGGCCGACCCCCGCCGCGCAACCTAGCAGGAGAAGCCCGATGCCGCAGCCGCTGAGCGCGCAGACCATCGCCCTGGTCAAAGCCACTGTCCCTGGGCTCGAGGCGCATGGCCTTGACATCGTGCGCGAAATGTATGCGCGCATGTTCCAGAACCCCGAGATCCGCGACCTGTTCAACCAGTCGCACCAGGGCGGTTCGGAAGCGCAGCCGCGCGCGCTGACCGGGGCGATCCTGGCCTATGCCAACAATATCGACAACGTCACGGCGCTGGTCCCCGCGGTCGAGCGCATCGCCCAGAAACATGTGGGCCTGCAGATCCTGCCCGAGCATTACCCCCATGTCGCCGAGGCGCTCTTGGGCGCCATCCAGGCGGTGCTGGGCGATGCGGCCACCGACGAGGTGCTGGATGCCTGGGGCGAGGCCTATTGGTTCCTTGCCAATATCCTGATCGCGCGCGAGCGGCGGATCTATGACGAGCAGCTGGCGGTCGCGGGCGGCTGGAACGGCTGGCGCGAGTTCCGCATCGACGAGGTGATCCGCGAAAGCAGCACCATCGCCTCGTTTATCCTGCGCCCGGTCGATGGCGGGCCGGTGATGGCGCACAAGCCGGGCCAGTACCTGACCTTCTGGCTGGAGATCCCCGGCCATGCCCCGGCCAAGCGCAACTATTCGATCTCGGCTGCGCCGAACGGCCAGACCTATCGCATCTCGGTCAAGCGCGAGCCGCAGGGGCTGGTCTCGGGCTGGCTGCACCAGCAAAGGCCGGGCACGGTGCTGAAGGTGGCCGCGCCCGCGGGCGAGTTCTTCCTGCCCGAACGGCCCAAGCGGCCGGTGGTGCTGCTGTCGGGCGGTGTGGGCCTGACGCCGATGGTCGCCATGCTGGAGGCGCTGGTGCAATCGGACGCGCCGGTGCCGGTGCATTACATCCACGGCACCCATGACCGCGAGACCCATGCGATGCGCGCCCATGTCCGCGCGCTGGCCAAGGGACGGGGGCAGATCACCGTCACCGATTTCCACCAGACGCCGCTGGCGGATGAGGTCGCCGGCCGCGACTACGACCATGCCGGGCTGATCACCGAGGAATGGCTGCTGGCCAACACCCCTTCGGGCGATGCGGATTACTATATCTGCGGCCCGCGCCCCTTCCTGCGGGCGGCGGTGGCCGCCCTGTCGCTGGCCGGCGTGCCCTCGGACCGCATCCATTACGAGTTCTTCGGCCCGGCCGACGAATTGCTGGTTGCCTGAGGCGGGGTCCGGACGCCGATGGCCCGGCCGCTTGCCAAGGGGCTTGGCAGCGCGCCACGGCTTGTGGCAATGCGGAACGGACGCCCGGTCCTCCGGCCGGGCGCAGCATTCGGGAAACCATGGTGCCGCAATCTGCTGCTGACGACAGGGAACGCTATATCGCGCGGGGCATTGCCCATGTGAAGCTTTCGACGCCGGCCCGGGCGCCGATCACCGTGTCATTCGTGCTGATGCCGCGCTTTACCATGCTGGCCTTCACCTCGGCGATCGAGCCCTTGCGGGTGGCCAACCAGCTGACCGAGCAGGTGCTGTTCAAATGGCGCATCCACAGCGAGACGGGCGCGCCGATCGCCTGCTCGAACGGGGTGCCGCTTCTGCCCGACGCGCCGCTGTCCGAGGCCCTGGCCTCGGATTACGTGCTGGTCTGCGGCGGGGTCGAGCCGGATGCGGGATGCAGCGCCGAACTGACCGACTGGCTGCGCAAGCAATGGCGCCACGGCGGCACGGTGGGCGGGCTTTGCACCGGCGCCTATGCGCTGGCCCGCGCCGGCATCCTCAACGGCCGCCGCTTTACCCTGCATTGGGAAAACATTCCGAACTTCACCGAGAAATATCCGGACCTGGCGCCCGAGCGGCGCATCTTCTGCATCGACGACCGCATCGTCACCTGCGCCGGCGGCGTCGCTTCGGCCGAGCTGGCACTGAAGCTGATCGAGGATTACTACGGCGCCGAACTGGGCCAGGCGGTGATGAACATGTGCCTGCTGGGCCAGATCCGCCGCGGCGAGGACGAACAGCTGAGCTCGCTTTCCGTCCGCCTGGGCACGCGAAACGACCACCTGATCCGCGCCGTGGCCTATATCGAGGCCCATGTCGAGGACGAGATCGACCTGGGCGAATGCGCCAGCCACCTGGGCATCTCGCGCCGCCAGCTGGAGCGATTGTTCCAGCGCTACCTGGACACGACGCCGCTGCAATATCTCAACAAGGTGCGGCTGCAACATGCCCGCTCGCTGCTGACCGAGACCAATCTCAGCGTCATGCAGGTGGCGGTGGCCTGCGGTTTCGGCTCGTCCTCGTATTTCTCCAAGGTGTTCCGGGGGCAATACGGCATCTCGCCCCACAAGTTCTCGCTGACGCGCAAGCGGCCGGGTTAGGGCGCGGCCCGCGCCCTGCGCTATGATCGGCCGAATCGCCAGCGCAAGAGGGTATCGGATGGACAAGGGCAGGGTGGCGGCGGGACGCATCCGCATCGGCATCGGCGGCTGGACCTACGAGCCCTGGCGCGGCAGCTTCTATCCCGCGGGGCTGGCGCAGCGGCGCGAGCTGGAACATGCCAGCCGCCGGCTGACCTCGATCGAGATCAACGGCACCTATTACGGCGCGCAAAAGCCCGAGAGCTTTCGCAAATGGCATGACGAGACGTCCGAGGATTTCGTCTTTTCGCTGAAGGCGCCGCGCTATGCCACCAATCGCAAGGTGCTGGCCGAGGCGGGCGAAACCATCGCGCGGTTCCTGTCGGGCGGGGTCATGCTCTTGGGCGACAAGCTGGGACCGATCAACTGGCAGTTCATGGCGACGAAGACATTCGAGCCCGACGATTTCCGGGCCTTCCTGAAGCTGTTGCCGGCCGCGGCCGGGGGCAGGGCGCTGCGCCACGTGGTCGAGGTGCGCCACCAGAGCTTCCGCACGCCCGTCTTCACCGAGATGCTGCGCGAGCATGGCGTGGCGGCGGTGGTCGCGGCGGATGGCAAATATCCGCAGATCGCCGATCCGACCGCGCCCTTCGTCTATGTGCGCATCATGGGTACCAGCGCCGAGGAGGCCCTGGGCTATGCGCCGGCGGCGCTGGATCTTTGGGCGGAAAGAGTGCGGATCTGGGCGGCGGGCGGACTGCCCGAGGGGCTGGAGCATGTCGGGCCGAACCCGGTCTCGGGGCCGCGCGACGTCTATCTTTACGTCATCGGCGGCCACAAGGCGCATAATCCGCAAGCCGCCATGGCGCTGATCGAGCGGCTGGGCTGAAGCCGCCGCGATCCCGTTCCGCTTTCGGCGCGGCCAAGGGGCTTGCCCGTGCGATCCGCCCCTGCCAAGCTGCAAGGCAGGGAGAACGCGCATGGACGGACAGCAGAACGGCCGCAAGCCGCTGGACACGGCGGAAATCGGCGCGCTTGCGCATCTTTACCGGGCCGAAATCTATCGCTCGACCATCTGGCGCACGCGGCTCGACACCACGACGAACTGGTCGGTGGTGACGCTGGGGGTGGCGCTGTCGATCACCTTTTCCTCGCCCCAGGCATCGCCCCTGCCGCTGGTGCTGGTCGGCATCCTCATCATCTTCTTCCTGATGCTCGAGGCCCGGCGCTATCGCTATTTCAACGTCTGGCGCGCGCGCTGCCGCTGGATGGAGCTGAACTTCATGGCGCCGATGCTGCGCGACGGCGACCTGCGGCTGGACACAGGCTGGCAGGACCGGCTGGCCGAGGATTATCGCCGCCCCGCCTATCACGTCAGCCTGCGCACCGCCATCGGCCGGCGCATCCGGCGCAACTATTTCTGGATCCTGCTGATCCAGACCGTGGCCTATCTGGGCAAGCTGGGGGTGCATCCGACCCCGCTGCAATCGGCGGCCGAATTGCTGGAGCGCGCCGCCATCGGCCCGATTCCGGGCTGGCTGGTGCTGGGCATCGGGCTGGCCTATTGCCTGTCCTGGGGCGCCATTGCGCTGTGGAGCCTGGGCGAGGACCGCAAGCGCGCCCGCTGGCGCCAGGATCCGCTGGGCATGGGGTGAACCCGGCGGGCTGATGCAAGGCCACACGGGTTTGGTCACGCATCCCCTCGCCGGAATGCAGGACGAAGCGCCCGAAATCGAGGAGATGGCCAAGGCCGCCACCATCCATGTCCCGACCGTGCGGCCGGCTGCCGGATGGATCTGCTGCGCCGCTGGCCTTCGGGGGGCGCTGCCCCCCGCGTTTCCTGCACCCCTCGACGGGGCGCAGGAAACGTCCCCCCGGGATATTTGGGCAAGAAAGAAGGGCAGGCGCCATGGGGCTGGATCCCGAGAGGCGCCACCCGGCACAATGTCAATCCACCGGCTCCAAGGCGCCGAAGGATATGGCGCATCCTGCCCGGCCCGGCTAGGTTGGCGGAATGCTGGTCGATCCCGAACACCCGTTCTTCCGCCCGCTCTGGGTCCGTGTCCTCTGCGTCCTGCTGCCCCTGCTTTGGGCGGGGTTCGAGGCAACCAGTGGCGCGTTCTTCTGGGCCTTCCTGTTCGGTGCGGCAGGGATCTATCTTTTCGCGGCGCTTTTCCTGAAACGCAGCGACGACGGGTGATGTCCCGGCGCCGGCGCGGACCTGCCCCTCGTGTCTTGCCGATCCGCGAATGGTGCGCCGAGAATCATCCCGTCCCCGTCCCGATACGGCGGGGCGGCAGCGCCTGAACAGTCCGGTTCTGTCTGTTTTCACGTCCGGGGCCGGCCCCTCCTGCCTGGTGCCTGGCCGGCTGAACGCCAAGATTTGCCCGATGCTTTCGGCGTTTCGCAGCGTCATCGCGGCAAAACGACGATCATGCCCGGCAAAGCACTTGACCTGTCAGGCAGATTCGTTTGCATCAGGATCAGGGAATATCTCTAGACATGGGAGGCATTATGTCACTCTTCTCCACCCGGATGCTTGCGGCATCGGCTTTTGCCCTGATGGCTGCGGCGCCGCTGCATGCCAAGACCTTCGTCTATTGCTCGGAGGGCTCGCCGGAGGGTTTCGACGCCGCGCCCTATACCTCGGGCACCACCTTCGATGCCTCGGGCCATGCGATCTACAACCGCCTCGTGCAGTTCAAGCCGGGCACCACCGAGATCGAGCCGGCCCTGGCCGAAAGCTGGGACGTGTCCGAGGACGGGCTGGAATACACCTTCCACCTGCGCCAGGGGGTGAAGTTCCATTCCAACGACAAGTTCACGCCCTCGCGCGATTTCAACGCCGACGACGTGATCTTCACCTTCGAGCGCCAGGCCAGCGCCGACCATCCCTGGCACGAATACATCCCCGGCATCACCTACGAGTATTATTCCTCGATGGAGATGGACAAGCTGATCAAGTCCATCGAGAAGGTCGATGACCACACGGTGAAATTCACCCTGAACCAGCCCGAGGCGCCGTTCCTGGCCAATGTGGCGATGCCCTTCGTCTCGATCGTCTCCAAGGAATATGCCGACGCGCTGGACGCCGCCGGCACCCGCGAAGACCTGAACAACGCCCCGATCGGCACCGGCCCCTTCCGCTTCGTCGCCTATCAGAAGGACGCGGTGATCCGTTACCAGAAGAACGCCGATTACTGGGGCGAGGCACCCAAGATCGACGACCTGGTCTTTGCCATCACCCCCGACGCCTCGGTGCGGCTGCAAAAGCTCAAGGCCGGCGAATGCCACCTGATGCCCTATCCGGCGCCCGCCGACCTGGACGAGATCCGCGCCGACCCGAACCTCAAGCTGGACGAGCAGCCCGGCCTGAACGTGGGCTATCTGGCCTATAACACCACCGTCGCGCCCTTCGACAACCCGCAGGTCCGCAAGGCGCTGAACATGGCGATGGACAAGCAGGCCCTGATCGACGCCGTCTATCAAGGCAATGCCGAGGTCGCCAAGAACCCGATCCCGCCGACCATGTGGTCCTATAACGACGCCATCGAGGACGACAAATACGACCCCGAGGCCGCCAAGGCGATGCTGGAGGAAGCCGGCGTCAAGGATCTGACCATGGAAGTCTGGGCCATGCCGGTGCAGCGCCCCTACATGCCCAATGCCCGCCGCACCGCCGAGCTGATCCAGAGCGATTTCGCCAAGGTCGGCGTCAAGGTCGAGATCGTGAGCTACGAATGGGGCGAGTACCTGAAGAAGTCGATGGAGGAAGGCCGCAAGGGCGCCGTCATCCTGGGCTGGACCGGCGACAACGGCGACCCCGACAACTTCCTGTCGGTGCTGCTCAGCTGCGCCGCGGCCAATCCGGGCGGCGCGAACCGCGCCTTCTGGTGCAACCAGGAGTTCTCGGACCTGCTGGCCAAGGCCAAGGCGACCTCGGACCATGACGAGCGGGTCAAGCTTTACGAAGAGGCGCAGGTCATCTTCAAGCGCGAGGCGCCCTGGGCCACGCTGGCACATTCGACGCAATATGTGCCGATGGCCAAGAACGTGACCGGCTTCGTGCAATCGCCGCTGGGCGACTATGCCTTCGACACCGTGGACCTGACCGAATAAGGTCGCGCCCGGATTGAAACTCTCGCGGCCGTGCAGGGAAACCTCCTTGCACGGCCCTTAGGTTAGGGTTCGATGCTCAGATTCATCCTCAAGAAACTGCTTTACCTGGTTCCGACGATGATCGGGATCACGCTGGTGGCCTTTGGCTTCATCCGGCTGCTGCCCGGCGACCCGGTGCTGTTGATGGCCGGCGAGCGCGGCGTCTCGCCCGAGCGTTACGCCCAGATCGCGGCGCAGCTTGGCTATGACAAGCCGGTCTGGCAGCAATATCTGCATTATCTCGGCAACCTGCTCCAGGGCGACCTGGGCAATTCGCTGGTGACGAAAAAGCCGGTGCTGACCGAGTTCCTGGCGCTGTTTCCGGCCACGGTCGAGCTGGCGCTGGTGGCCATCATCATCGCCACGGTGATCGGCGTGCCGGTGGGCGTGATCGCGGCGATCAAGCGCGGCAGCTGGTTCGACCAGATATCGATGACCGCGGCGCTGGTCGGGTTTTCGATGCCGATCTTCTGGTGGGGGCTTTTGCTCATCATCCTGTTTTCGGGCGTGCTGGGCTGGACTCCGGTCTCGGGCCGCATCTCGCTGATGTATTTCTTTCCGCAGGTGACGGGCTTCATGCTGGTCGACAGCCTGCTCTCGGGGCAGAAGGGCGCCTTCGCCTCGGCGCTGAGCCACCTGATCCTGCCCTCGATCGTGCTGGCGACCATCCCGCTGGCGGTGATCGCGCGCCAGACCCGATCCGCCATGCTGGAGGTGATGGGCGAGGATTACGTGCGCACCGCCCGCGCCAAGGGCCTGTCGTCGCGCCGGGTGATCGGCGTCCATGCGCTGCGCAATGCCATGATCCCGGTCATCACCACCATCGGCTTGCAGGTCGGCGTGCTGATGGCCGGCGCCATTCTGACCGAGACGATCTTTTCCTGGCCGGGCATCGGCAAGTGGATGATCGATTCCATCAGCCGCCGCGACTATCCGGTGGTGCAGTCGGGCCTGCTCCTGATCGCCGCCATCGTGATGATCGTGAACCTGATCGTTGACCTGACCTATGGTCTCATCAACCCGAGGATCCGGCACAAATGACCGATACCACCGTCAAGATTTCGGACGCGGCCATCCGCCGCCGGATGCTGCGCGAGTTCTGGTTCTATTTCAGCCAGAACCGCGGCGCGGTGATCGGGCTCGTGGTCTTTATCCTGCTGGTGCTGACGGCGATCTTCGCACCGCTGATCGCGCCGCATGACCCGACGCAGCAATACCGCGACGCGCTCTTGGTGCCGCCGATCTGGCAGGATGGCGGGCGTGCGGGCTTCCTCTTGGGCACCGATGCGGTGGGCCGGGACATGCTGTCGCGGCTGATCCACGGCGCGCAATATTCGCTGTTCATCGGCATTGTCGTGGTCGCCATCGCGCTCACCGGCGGCATCATCATCGGGCTGGTCGCCGGCTTCTTCGGCGGCTGGGTGGACACCGTCATCATGCGGGTCATGGACGTGGTGCTGGCCTTTCCCTCGCTGCTGCTGGCGCTGGTGCTGGTCGCGGTGCTGGGGCCGGGGCTGACCAATGCGATGATCGCCATCGCCATCGTCTACCAGCCGCATTTCGCCCGCCTGACCCGCGCCGCGGTGATGGGGGAAAAGGCGCGCGAATACGTCACCGCCGCCAAGGTGGCCGGGGCGTCGAACCTGCGGCTGATGTTCAAGACCATCCTGCCGAACTGCCTGGCGCCCCTGATCGTGCAGGCGACGCTGAGCTTCTCCTCGGCGGTGCTCGACTCCGCCGCGCTCGGCTTCCTCGGCATGGGCGCGCAGCCGCCGGCCTCGGAGTGGGGCACCATGCTGGCCGAGGCGCGCGAGTTCATCCTGCGTGCCTGGTGGGTGGTGACCTTCCCCGGCCTCGCCATCCTGGTCTCGGTGCTGGCGATCAACCTGATGGGCGACGGTCTTCGCGACGCGCTCGACCCGAAACTGAAGCGGAGCTGAGCCATGGCCTTGCTGACAATCCGCAACCTGACCGTGCGCTTTGCTACCTCGACCGGCAGCTTCACCGCCGTGGACGGCATCGACGTGACCGTGGACAAGGGCGAGGTGCTGGCCATCGTCGGGGAATCGGGCTCGGGCAAGTCGGTGTCGATGCTGGCGGCGATGGGGCTTTTGCCCGATACCGCCACCGTCACCGCCGACGAGATGAGCTTCGACGGGCAAGACCTGCTGCGCATGACCCCGCGCCAGCGCCGCCGCATCATCGGGCGCGAGATCACCATGATCTTCCAGGAACCCATCGCCTCGCTGAACCCCAGCTTCACCACCGGCTACCAGATCGAGGAAGTGCTGCGCTTCAACGCAGGGCTGTCGAAACGCGCGGCGCGGGCCAGGGCACTGGAACTGTTCCGCCAGGTCGGCATCCCCGAGCCCGAGGAAAAGCTGCGCAGCTATCCGCACCAGATGTCGGGCGGCCAGTGCCAGCGGGTGATGATCGCCATGGCCATCGCCACCGGGCCGCGCCTCTTGATCGCGGACGAGCCGACGACGGCGCTGGACGTGACGATCCAGAAGCAGATCCTCGACCTGCTGATGCAGTTGCAGGAACAGACGGGCATGGCGCTGATCCTGATCACCCACGACATGGGCGTGGTGGCCGAGACCGCCGACCGCGTCCAGGTGCAATACAAGGGCAAGAAGATGGAAGAGGCCGAGGTGCTGACGCTGTTCGAGGCGCCTTCGCATCCCTATACCCGCGCGCTGCTCTCGGCCCTGCCCGAGAATGCGACGGGCGACCGGCTGCCCACCGTCGGCAGCTTCCTTGAGGAGGCCCCGCAATGAGTGTCGTCGAAGGCCGCAACCTGATCCGCGACTATCACGTTCCCGGATCGTTGACCCGCGCCGCCAAGACGGTGCGCGCGGTCAAGGGCATCAGCTTTTCGGTCGATCGCGGCAAGACGCTGGCCATCGTCGGCGAATCCGGCTCGGGCAAGTCGACGCTGGCGCGGATCATCGCGCTGATCGATCCGGCCTCGGGCGGCGAGCTCATGATCGACGGCAAGCCCGTGGACATCGGCAAGGCGCGGCTGACGCGCGAGATGCGCTCCAAGGTGCAGATGGTGTTCCAGAACCCCTATGGCAGCCTGAACCCGCGCCAGAAGATCGGCGACGTGCTGATGGAGCCCCTGCTTCTGAACACCGATACCCCCGCCGCCGAGCGCCGCCGCCGCGCCGAGGAGATGCTGGCCAAGGTCGGCCTGCCGCCCGAGGTGTTCAACCGCTATCCGCACATGTTCTCGGGCGGGCAGCGCCAGCGCATCGCCATTGCCCGCGCCTTGATGCTGAACCCGACGCTGCTGGTGCTGGACGAGCCGGTCTCGGCGCTGGACCTGTCGGTGCAGGCGCAGGTGCTGAACCTGCTGGCCGACTTGCAGGAGGAGTTCAACCTGGCCTATGTGTTCATCAGCCACGACCTGTCGGTGGTGCGCTACATCGCCGACGACGTGCTGGTGATGCACAAGGGCGAGGCGGTCGAGCAGGGCAGCCGCGACGAGGTCTTCGCAGATCCCAGGCATCCCTATACGCGCGAACTCTTTGCCGCGACCCCGGTCACCGATATCGAGGCGATCCGCGAGCGCGTGGCGCGTCGCAAGGCGCTGCGCGCTGCGCATGCCTGAGGCGACTGGGCCGGGGTGCGCGCAGGCCATGCGCGCATCCCGGCCAATGCCCTGTCCCCTAGGCGGACAGGCTGGGGCCGGCGCAGCCCTTCGGGTGCATGTTGCGGAAGTTTTCCCATGCCTCGTTCAGCGCGCGGGTGCGGGCCTCGGCCAGGCGGATCGCCTCGGGCGGCAGGCCGCGGGCTAGGGCGCGGTCGGGATGGCTTTCGCGCACCAGTTCGCGCCAGCGCCGGCGCACCTCGGGCAAGGGCGTGTCGGGGGTCACGCCCAGAACCTCGCATGAGGGGCAGCCCTGCCGGCGGTCGTGGCGGGCGCGGATCGCCGCCACCTGCGCGGCGGGCAGGCCGAAGATGCGCGCCACCTCGTCGATGAAGACGATCTCGGCCTCATGCAGGTCGCTGTCGGCGACGGCGATGATGAACAGCCCCTCGATCACATCGGCCAGGACCGGGTCGCCCGGCGGGAACATGCGGGCGATGCGCCGGGCCCAGGCGTCGAAGCCGGCGACATCCTGGCGCGCCAGGTCGAAGACGCGGGCGGCGTTCTTTTCCTCGGATCGCGGGATGATGAAGACGCGGCGAAAGGCCGCCACCTCGGAGCGGGCCACGGCGCCGTCGGCCTTGGCGAGCTTGGCCCCCAGCGCGATCACGGCGATGGTGAAGGCCACCGATCTCTCGGGCGGGGTGGCCGGGCGGCGCGCGCCGACGATCGCCGCCAGCCGGTCGGCGATGCGCTGCCAGAAGCTGCGGGGCTTCGGCAGTTCGGGGCAGGGTTGTTTCTGGTCCTTGATCGCGGCGTCCATGGGCTGCAGCCTAGGCGGGCTGGCGGGTCAAGTCCACTGACATTCCCGCCAGTTACGGGCTGTCATCTGCGGCTTTCCAGCGCCGCCTTGACGACCAGCACCACCAGCGCGATGACGGTCAGGGTCGAGGCGGCGGCAAAGGCGCCGGTGGTGTTGAGGTCGTTGAACATCAGTTCGATCTGCAGGGGCAGGGTGTTGGTCTGGCCGCGGATCGAGCCGGAAACGACCGAGACGCCGCCGAACTCGCCCACCGCGCGGGCCGTGCAAAGCACGGCGCCGTAAAGCAGCGCCCAGCGGATATTGGGCAGGGTGACGCGGGAAAACACCTGCCAGCCGCGTGCGCCCAGTGTGACCGCCGCCTGTTCCTGTTCCGAGCCTTGCGCCTGCATCAGCGGCAGCACCTCGCGCACCACGAAGGGGGCGGTCACGAACATGGTGACCAGCACGATGCCGGGCAGGGCGAACATCACCTTCAGGTCATGCGCGGCCAGCCAGGGGCCCAAGAGGCCCTGCCGGCCGTAAAGCAGCAGGTAGCAGATGCCGGCGATGATCGGCGAGATCGAGAAGGGGATCTCGATCAGCACCATCAACAGCTTGCGCCCCGGAAAGCGGAAGCGGGCGATGGCCCAGGCGGCGGCGATGCCAAAGGCGATGTTGACCGGAACCACGATCACCGCGACCAGCGCCGTCAGCCAGATCGCATGCAGGACCAGCGGGTCGGCGATGTTTGCCAGATAGACCGCCCAGCCCTCGGCGAAGGCGCGCCAGAAGATAAAGGCCAGGGGCGCCACGACGAAGATCGCGGTCAGCGCGAAGGCGAGGGCGATCAGCAGCCGCGGCACCGCGCGGCTCTGGCCGGGAGCGTGGGTCAGCGCGACGGTGGTCATCACCGGGCCTCCAGGTGGCGGGCGGCGCGGAACTGGATCAGGTTCGAGACCGCCAGCAGGACCAGCGCGAACATCAGCAGCACCAGCGCGATGGCGGCGGCGCCCTGGTAGTCGTATTCCTCCAGCCGGATGAAGGCCAGCAGCGCCGCGATCTCGGTCTTGAAGGGCAGGTTGCCGGCGATGAACACCACCGCGCCGAACTCGCCCAAGCTGCGGGCGAAGGCCACGGTCGAGCCTGCCAGCCACGCGGGCAGGATCGCCGGCAGCACCACGCGGCGGAAGATGGCAAAGGGCCGGGCGCCCAGCGTCATCGCCGCCTGCTCCAGCGCCGGGTCCAGATCCTCCAGCACCGGCTGGATGGCGCGCACCACGAAGGGGATCGAGGTGAAGGTCATCGCCAGGATCACGCCGCCCAGCGTATAGACCAGCTCGATGCCGGCGCCGGTCAGCGGCGCGCCGAACCAGCCGTTCGCCGAATAGAGCGCGGTCAGCGAGATGCCTGCGACCGCGGTCGGCAGGGCGAAGGGGATGTCCATCAATGCATCCAGGATGCGCTTGCCGGGAAAGTCGTAGCGCGTCAGCACCCAGGCCATCAGCAGGCCGTAGAAGGCGTTGAAGACGGTGGCCGCGGCGGCGGCGGTCAGCGTCACCCGCAGCGCCGCCAGCGTGCGCGGCGCGGTGACGATGGCCCAGAACCGCGCCGGCCCGATCTCGGCCCCCTTCAGCACCAGCGCCACCACCGGGATCAGGATCACCAGCGCGACGTAAAGCAGCGTCGTGCCGAGGCTCAGCGAGAACCCCGGCAAGACGCGTTTCGCGCGGATGGGCGCGGCGGCGGCGCTCATTGGTTGACGAAGACCTTGTCGAGGATGCCGCCCTCGGCCAGGTGCTCTTCCTGCACCTTCTGCCAGCCGCCAAAGACCTCGTCCACGGTCAAGAGCTTCACCTCGGGGAACTCGCCGGCGTATTTCGCCGTCACCGCCTCGTCGGTGGTGCGATAGTGGTTCTCGGCCAGCGTCTCCTGCGCCTCGGGCGAGTAGAGCCAGTTGAGATATTCCGTCGCGACCTCGGCCGAGCCGTTCTTTTCGGCGTTCTCGGCCACCACGGCGACCGGGAAGGCGGCGAAAAGGCTGGTCGCCGGGGTCACGGCCTCGAGGCCCTGGGCCTCGTATTGCTTGGCGATGCCCTTGGTCTCGGCCTCGAAGGTGATCAGCACGTCGCCGATGTTGCGCTCGGCGAAGGTCTGGGTGGCGGCGCGGCCGCCGGTGTCGAAGACCGGCACATTGGCAAAGATCTTGCCCACGAATTCCTGCGCCTTTTCGGGCGTGCCGCCCTCTTGCGTCAGGGCATAGGCATAGGCGGCCAGATAGGTATAGCGTCCGTTGCCGCTGGTCTTGGGATTGGGGAACACCGCCTGCACGTCGTCGCGCGCCAGGTCCGACCAGTCCTTGATGCCCTTGGGATTGCCCTCGCGCACCAGGAAGGCGGGCAGCGAGTAATAGGGCGAGGCGCCGTTCGGCAGCGCCTCGCGCCAGTTCTCGGCCACCAGGCCGTTCTGCGCCAGCACGTCCACGTCGGTTTCCTGGTTGAAGGTGACGACATCGGCCGGCAGCCCCTCGAGGATGGCGCGCGCCTGTTTCGACGAGCCGCCATGGCTTTGGTCGATGGTCACATCGCGGCCGGTCTTGTCCTTCCAATGCGCCTGAAATTCGGGGTTCAGCGCCTCGAACAGCTCGCGGGCGATGTCATAGCTGACATTCAGGATCTTGTCCTGGGCCAGCGCCGGGGTGGTGCCCAGCAAAAGCGCCAGCGCGGCGACATGAAGCTTGCGGATCGTCATAGGCTTTTCTCCTTGCGGGGGAATGCGGTGGCGGCCGCCTGGGGAACCAGGGCGCGCGGGCCGGGAAAGATCGTGCCCGCCTCGGGGCGCAGGTTGACGCGGGTGCCGGCGATCAGCCCCTGCGCCTCGGGCGCGCGGCGGGGCAGGTCGATGCCGAACTGGCCGGTGCCGTCGGTCAGCTCCAGCCGCAGCAGGGCGCCGTTGCTGGTGCGATGCGTGATCTGCCAGCGCCCGGCGGGATCGGCCAGGGGCGTCACGTCGGCTGGGCGCAGGAACAGCGTGGCCGGCCCATCGGGCAGGGCGCGGCGCGGCAGGCGGCTGCTATCCAGCCCCTGCGCCTCGGCCCGGCCGGCCTGCAGCACCACCGGCAATTCGATGGTCGCGCCCATGAAGCGGGCGACGAAGGGGCTGGCGGGGTGGTCGTGGATCTGGTCGGCATTGCCGATCTGCTCGATCCGGCCCTCGCCCATCACCACCACGCGGTCGGCCAGTTCGAAGGCTTCCTCCTGGTCATGGGTGACGAAGATCGTGGTCGAGCCGGTCTCGTCATGCACCTGGCGCAGCCAGGCGCGCAGGTCGCGGCGCACGGCGGCGTCCAGCGCGCCGAAGGGCTCGTCCAGCAGCAGCACCGTGGGCTCGATGGCCAGCGCGCGCCCCAGCGCCACCCGCTGCCGCTGCCCGCCCGAAAGCTGCGCCGGGTAGCGGTCGCCCAGATGCGCGATCTGCAGGAACTCCAGCAGCTGATCCACCTTGGCCGCGATCACCGCCTTGCCCGGCCGCTGCGCGCGCGGCCGCACGGTCAGGCCGAAGGCGATGTTGTCGCGCACGCTCATATGCGGAAACAGCGCGTAATGCTGAAAGACGAAGCCGATGCGGCGGTCCTGCGCCGCCAGGTGCAGCCAGTCCGCGCCATGCACCACCAGCCCGCCCGAATTCGGCCATTCCAGCCCGGCGATGATCTTCAGCAGCGTGGTCTTGCCCGAGCCCGAAGGGCCGAGCAGCGCCACCAGCTCGCCCGATTCGATGGTCAGGTCGATGCCGCGCAGCACCGCGGTGCCGTCGAAGCTCTTGGTCATGTGCTCGATGACGATGGACATGGGCGCCTCCGTTTCCGCGCCAGAGGTAGCGGGCGGGCCGGGGCCGGGCAAGCCGGGCGGGCCCCGGCCGCCCCGGCGGGCGGCGAATGTTTTCCCAAGGCTGGCCGGGCGGCGGACCGCTGTTCCCCTGCCGCCGGCCCGGCGCGGAAAGCGTCCGGGCCGCAAGGGGCTGGCGCGCGTATTCTTCCTTATTTTTCATGCCGCCGGGCCGCGCGGGGCTTCGCAATCGCGCCGGCCGCTGCTAGGGTCCGGTGCGCAGCAGCAAAGGGATGGCGCGATGGATGGCGGGGATCTGGTGATCGGGCGGGAAAGCCCCCTGGGCGAGGATCTGGCGCTGCTGTTTCAGCGCCACACCGCCGACATGCATGCCGACACGCCGCCGGAATCGATCCACATGCTGCCGCGTGCGGCGCTGGAGGGCCCCGAGATCGCCTTTTTCGTGCTGCGCGAGAGCGGCGTGGCCCTGGCCATGGGCGCGGTCAAGCTCATCGCCCCGGATCATGGCGAGATCAAGTCGATGCATGTGCTGGCCGAGGCGCGCGGCCGCGGCCATTCGCACCGCATGCTTCAGGCGCTGGTCGACCATGCCCGGTCCGAGGGCATGGCGCGGCTGAGCCTGGAAACCGGGGTGCAGCCCACCTTCATCGCTGCACGCGGGCTTTATGCGCGGGCGGGTTTCGTGGAATGCCCGCCCTTTGGCGAATACCGGCCCGATCCGAACAGCGTCTTCATGACGATTGACCTGCGTGGTACGGATTGAGCGGTTGATTCAGCCGCCATCCTGCGCCATGACTGCCGCCATGCGGCCCCGTAGCTCAACTGGATAGAGCAAGCGCCTTCTAAGCGCTAGGTTCCGGGTTCAAGTCCTGGCGGGGTCGCCATCCCATCAAAAAATGCTTTGAATATCAGGCGCTAGACGCCCGGTTTCCATTCTGGGTCGGATCGGTTTCCAATTTCTGTTCCTGATCCGCCCCGGAGAGGATGCGTTTTCGGTCGGCAGCCTTGCTGTATCGCTGCACTTCGGACAGGCTCTCATGCCCTGTCCAGGCCGCGATCTGGTGCGCCGTCGCGCCGGCCTCGGCCAATGCCATGGCGCGGGATTTCCGCAGGCCATGGGCCGATTTTCCCTTGACGCCGGCATCGGCCGCCGCGCCGGCGAACCAGCTGCTGAACGCCTTTTCGGACCTGGCTTTGCCCTGCGCCGTGACCAGCCACGTCATATGGCGCGGCGCATGGGCGATCGCCTCTTTCAGCGCGTCCAGATCGTCCTGCATGCCCAGGGCGAAGTCGGGGAGGGTGCGATTGAACGGCACCGAAACCTCTCCCCCGGTCTTTCGCTGCCTGAACGTCAGCCATCCGTCCTTGCTGACCATGCCCGGGCCGATTCTGACGGCGTCCGATGCGCGTGCGGCGGTCCAGTAGATCAGCTCCATGGCGAGCCTCTGTGGCGAGGCCATGGGCCAGTGCTTGCGGAACGTCTCGATCTCTTCGGGCAACCAGGGCTTGAACCCGTCGCTTTTCGCGGTTGCGACCTTATCGACCTCGGTCGATGGATCCTGCGCGATCAGCCGATTCTTCTTCGCCCAGGTGCAGAGGCACCTCCAAGCCTTCCTGCGGTTGTTGGCCGGGTGGGGCGCGAGTTTGGAGATATCCGCCTCGATGTGCGAAGCCCGAAGATCTGCAAGCCGCGCGCTCCCCCAGGTGTCGGCGATATGGCTCAGGTGCCGGCGCCGTTGCTGCTGCGTCGTCGTGGCCATTCCGGTGAAATCGGCGCTGCTGTCATGTGTCAAAACCTTTGATCTACGGTGTCAAAAGGTTTGAGCCGCAATTTGTGGGATCAGCTGACAATAGCCGATGACAGGCGATTGCCGGCGACCTGCTGCGGCTGCATCGCCATGACGACAGCCTGGCCGAACATGCGCCGCTGATCGTCGGGCTGCTGGCCCTGACCGATCCCGCAGCCGTGAGGCAGTGGCGTTGGCGCAGTAGCCAATCGCGGTCACGGCAGCCATAGCCTGAAGCGGCGGCAACAGCAATCACGGCCTCTTTCTGGCGCGGAGCTCCGCATTGGCGCGCAGTCGCTCGCGGTTCTCGGCTTCGCGGCGTAGATAGGTGCGAACCGTGATATCCGAGATGCGCAGCTTGCGGGCGATCTGGGCGATGGACAGGCCCTGCGCATAAAAGTGTGCGGCAAGCCATGGCTTCGCCAGGGGAATGCGCCTTGGCAGCGTGGCGAGGTTCGCCAGCGCCTCGACGGCCTCGCGCCCGAACATCTGCACCAGTTCGTTGGTGTCGCGAGGGTTCTTGCCGATGTAAAGCTCGGCACCACCGAAGGCGAGGATGAAGCGAATCGCGCCCTCAAGCCCGAGAACCTGGACGAAAGGCGCGACCTGTGCCGTGGGCACTGGCGAGGGCGGGCGGCTGTTCGGGATCACGTTTCGCCCCGCTGCATCCGCCGCCACCAGCGATGGATCGCGCTAAGGCTGGTGCGGCGGTCGGGCGGGAAATGTGCCGCCACCTCGGCTTCGATCTCGGCAAAGGTCATGCGCGAAAGCCGCGCCTCGACGAAGGCTCGCAATTCCGGGTCCAGGGCGATCTTTCCGGGACGGCCTGGACGATGCGCCGCCACGTGCTGCAATAGGGCTTCATCAGGCGTTGAACTGGCGTTTTGCGTCATGTCCGTTCTCTTGCGGTGGATCTGCGCTCCGGCCGCCCAGAAGGGGCGCGACCGGAGCGCAGGGTTTCGGCGGCGCATCAGGCACACCGCCGAAGGCGCGGGCCGCCCGTCACGGCCCGATCCGGTCAATCCAGAAGCGATCCGGGCTTGAGGCCCAGCTGCTCGCAGATCGCGATTTCCTCGGCCGAACGGATCGCCGCGCCGCCATCTGAGGCGAAGCCGGGCGGCATGGCCGAGGTCGTCGCGGGCTTGAACAGATGCGCATAAGGCGGAACCGCCTTTTCGATGAACAGATCAAAGCTCGCCTGGTCGGACATGCAAAGGGCCATCGCCCAATCGCGCATGGCGGGCGATAGATACCCCCGCGCGAAAGCGTCATCGACCCTCGCCTTGGCGTTCTGTTCGCGCAGTACGGCCTGTGCCTCATTGCGCTCGGTCAGGACCGCTTGCAGCGTCTTCACCGGCACGAAGCGGGCCGGGTCCGGTTCACCCTCCGCATAGCGCGGTATCCGGTTCTCCTGCCCGAGGCCGCGCGCGATCACGGCCAGCTCGGCCAGCTGCGCGACGGCGCCTTTGGCCCCCGTCACCCGGCCGAGCATGTCGCGCAGGCGTTGCAGTAGGTCCAGAATGTCGGCTTCGCTGGCATCGGGCGCAAGCCCCAGCGCCTCAGCCACGACCTGGGCGGCGATGCTGGGCCTGTCACCGTCCTGGCCCTCTTCGGCAAGCGCAGTCAGGTGCAGCGCAGGCGAATGAACCAGCCCCGCGCCCTTGATCATGGTGACCTTCCCGCCGGCCTTCAGATATTTGATTGCCGGACTGAGGTAGCGATATTCACGGTTGGTGATCATTTCTCGGGCGCGCGCGGTCCATTCGACCCGGCCCCAGATACCATCCGCGCGGCGGATCAGTTCCTTGACCCAGCCAGCCGCCGGGATCGGGCCATTCAGGCGGGCCTCGGGTCGGTCGTTCTGATGCTCATAGTCGATCGGCAGATCGACCGCTCGCGCGCGGAAGGTGGCGATCAGCGCATCGGGGTCCGAATTGTCGAACACCCGCCCGTCGCGCGCGGCGAAGTGGCCGAGCGGCAAGAGATGAACCCATTCCGGGGCCTGGCCTTCGGCGGTCAATGCCAGATCAACCGCGAATTCGATAGGACGGCTCATGCCAGCGCCCTCGTCAAGGCTTCGTCCAGGCGAACCCATACACCCGAGGAATCCACGTCCTCGACCACTCCGGCCGGGGAACGCGAGGCGCTGCCATCGGTCTTTGCCACCGTGCAATCGTCCACGATAAAGCAGAGTTTGCCGATATCCGCGATGGTGATAAGGTCGGTTGCGGCAGAGTTTTCGAAGCGGAAGATGCCCTTGCGCCAATCCACAGAGACGGCGCCCGCCGCGCCGGACGTATTGTTGGCACCGATGTCCGCCCGGCCCACGCCGATGGCTCCGGTGGCTTCGTCACCCGGCGCGAGATGACCGGTGGCAGTGCGCATCAACAGCGCCCCGGCAAAGATACGGACGTTCGCGGCGACAAGGCCAGCCCGCAGGTTGCCCACACGTTCCGGGGCGTTTCGGTCGGCAGTCAGTGCAGCCATAATCTTTCCTTTCCCGGCTCACGCGGCGACATAGGGCGTGACGATCAGTTCGGCAGTGCCCTTCCACGGGTTGGAGCCGGCGCCGTCCTTGATTTCGGTGTTCAGCAGGTGCAGGCCCGCGCTTTCCAACTGGGGTGGAACGATCAGGACGCTGGGGCTGACGCCCAGCAAGCGCCCACCGTCGCTCTTGAAGCCCATCATTGCCGCCCGCGCGGCGGCATAGTTCTCTTCGTTGAGCGGAGCTTTCGAGCCAAAGCCAAGTTGCCAGAGGCCGAACCCGGCATTCACACGCGCCCGAACACCATAGAGATATTCGTCGTTCAGAAACACATGGGGCGCATTCGCGTCATCCAGAGACTGGAATTCGTAATCCTCGCGCTTCTGGAAGATGATCGGGCGAACGGCACGGCTGGTATCCAGCAGGAACCATGCCGGGTCAGTGCCCGCCTGAAAATTGCTGGTCGCCTGTCGCTTCCCGTCGATTTCGACGGGATGATTGGCCGAAAAGAAGCTGGCGCCGTCAAAACACGGGGTGTCGAATCCGGCTTTCAGCAGCCCGAAAATCAATTCGTCGGGGTGCCGTTTGGCTGAAACGCCCATCTCCGACACGAACGGCTTGAACACGCCCAGCCGATCATCCGAAACGTCATCGCGCTTGACGGAAACGGTGCTCTCGAATTTGCGGTTGGTGATGGTGAAGCCATGCGCCTTGAGGCTGTTCACCTGCCTCTGCCCGATCCATTCCCGCAGTTTCGGGAACATGCCGAGCCAGCCATAGGTTTCGTCCCGGCTGGCGCTGGGAATCGTCATGGCGATTTTCTCACCATGCGACGGCGCATCCAGATAGGCTTCGGAATAGACGGACTTGAACCCCTTGAAGACAAGGGCAAGTGTTTCGGAGTTGACGATCACGGCAAGGTTTCCTGATGTTTCGCGATACGGAAACTTCTAGGAAAAGCCGGGATGCGGTTATAACCTCAACGGTATGCGCACACCCTTGAGGGTGGCGGGCTGCCCATGGGTATCGTGACACGGTGGCTCGCTATCGCAGGATGCTACCGCAAGGTTGATATGAGCGGCGAACAGCCTTATCGTCAATGCCTGCGGATGGTGACCATGGAAATTTCAGAATCCATGATGCCGTGCCAGACTGGCGCGCTAGCACATGAGGGGTGCTCTGGCCCTCCACCATTCCGCACCCGTTCACGGCCATTTCCCGCGATCTGCGCCGCTCATGGCGAGGGTCAGGGTCGGGAATGCCTCATTGAACGCATCTCCTCAAAAATTAAACGGGGTCCGGGCGTTTTATGTGTCAGGGTAGCCGAAAGACGAGAAGGCCGCTCTACGGCGAAAAAACGGGGGCATGCGAAAGGGGCGGCACCTCGCGGGACCGCCCCTGTTCTGATGTGTGAGCTGGATCAGGCCGCGCGGCTCTTCCAGACCTTGAGCGCCGTGATCGCCTTCGGCGCGGTCGCGGCGGGCAGGAAGCGCAGCGACGACACCTTGAAGAACTTGCGCAGCCAGCCGTTCAAGGCACCTTCGTCCAGGTCGCGGGCGTGATGGACCTCCATCCAGAGCGACCGGATCAATTCGACCTGGGCGGGCGAGGCGAAGCCGGGGCGATTGCCATAGGAAGCGCCGGCCGCGACGGTGGGCTTGAAGCCGCAGTGATCGAAGAACCCCATCACGGCCTCGAACCCCTCCTGCGTCAGGTCATTCGACGTGGTGACGCCGGCAATCTTGACCAAGGCGAGGCGATAGGTTTCGTCATCCAGCCCGAGCTTGCCCTTGGCGACGTGCAGGATCGTCTTTTGCCGCTTACTGATCATGCTGAATTCTCCCCGGCCATCTGGATATACTTTGTTGTGTTATTGATCGAAACGGCCAGCCTATGAAGATTGGTCGCCTCATGTTCCAACATGCTGGACAGGGCGCGCCGTATCAAAGAGAGAACAGCCAACGCTGCATAATCGTCATCGGTGTCCAAGCGATCTTCTACAATTCCAAGTGCCGATTCTGTCTCGCCCAGACAGCGCCGGACTTCTTCAAGCGCATGAGCTGTCGTTTTGGCTTCTATACCTGTCATGGTAATCGTTACATCAGTGCCCGTGTTGCGCGCGGCGCGGATTCGGCCGAGCCGCTTCGTCATTTCCTCGGCATCACAGGCCACTCCGAAGATATGACCGAGGGCCACATTCTCGCCCGCGCCGATTTCTTCGCGCAGCATGTCATGACCCTTGTTGATCGTCCCGCCGATACTGGCAACATAGGCCTCGAACAGGTCCAGAAGCTCAATGAACGATTTCGGATCGGCTGCAAGAATGGCACGATGGTCGAGTTTGGGATTGATCATTTTCGCGCCCTCACTTCGCAACTATATTGAGGTCTTCGAGAGCCGCCATGATATAGGCGCCCGCAGGGACATTTTGTCCTGACAGCAGACGGGCATGGGCTATGGCATTGTCCACGTCGCCCAAGCCGCCGCCGCGACGGGCGACCTGATATAGAACCTCGATCACATTGCGGTCGCTGATGCCCCGGAACGTGACAAGCGCGGTCACGTCCTCTTTCGAGACATGCTTGATCACCACCCGCCGACGCATCCGCCGCCAGAGTTGCGGCAGGCGCGTGGCGGTCTCTTGCAGCGCAAGATCACCGCAGAACGCCAGCGAAAAGCAACCGTCATCGGCCATGGCACGCAACCACTCCAAGGAGTCCCAGCTGTCCTTGCCGCGCGGGTTGCGCTGCACCAGATATTGGGCCTCATCAATGATCAGCAGGCCATCTGCACCGATTTCTTCCGCGATCCTGCGGCGGGCGCCGAGCAGATCGCGACCATTCGGGGTGCCGAGTTCCAGCCACTCCATCAACTGACATGCCACGCCCCAAGGCGTTCCTTCGCCCGCGACAGCTGTATGAAATACCGCATCCGGCCGATGCTCACGCTTGAAATGATACAGAGCTTCCGTCTTGCCGGTTCCCGGCGCGGCCGAGATGAGCGTAATGGCCCCACCGGCTTCCGCGCTGACCAGTTGCAGCGAGCGCAGCATTTCCTGCGCGCTTGCCGTCATCACGAAACCGCCCGTGGCCGGTGCCTGCGCCTCCGGCTTGGCAAATTCAATCACTTCTGCCATTCTTGCCTCCGTTCGAGAGATGCGGGCTTGTGCCCGCGTTGAATGGTCCGGTGGGTGTTGCAGCACCCATCGGACCTACTTCCCGGAGCCGAGCGCGGGCTTGAACCCTATCGCGCGGTCCAGATTTTCGAGCATTTCCGGTGTAAGGTAGGGCTTGCGGCCCGGTGCCGCCTCGGGGCTCGCCTGCCGCTTCGGCTGCAAGCCACCGAACTTGCCGCGAAGAACCTTGTCCGGCTTCGGCGGCGTTGCCGCCTCAGGGGCATCCAGCACCGCCAAGGCAGCATTGAATGCCGCATCGTCCAGATAGCTGTTCGCCGCTTCCGCCTGGGCAACGGCCGTGCGGGCGGATTTGCGTTGCTTCGCCGCGTCCCGTGCGCCGTTCACGCTGTCGTAAACGCCCGCTTTAACCGGCATTATATCCTTGCAGATCATATGCCCCCGATCATCGAAGGCGACTGCCGGTGCATCGAAGTTGTCGGGATCGCGGCCGATCAGGATCTGCCCCTTGCCATGCCACGCCAGCATGTCCTGCTGGGTCTCCGGCCCGCCATAGGTCCAGGTATCGATCTGAACCCGCCCCCAACGGTCCACCGAGGCGGGCGTGTAGATCAAGCTGGCATAGTAAAGCTGCGCTTTGGTCGGCTTGCGGATAATGCGCGCCGCAAGGCCAGCTTGGAAAACCTGTTCATAGGATCGCCCGGCCGCGCCTTGGCCTTTGCGGCCCGCCTCACGGTTGTGGCGGTCGATCTCGCGGCGAACGACTGCCTCCATGACCGAGAACGGCACCGGCACCACATCGCGACCAGGGGCGGCACCAGGCGCATGGCCGGCGTGGGCGCCCTTGAATTCCGGCCGGTCGTCGATCACGCGCGACAGGGCGGCAAAGGTCCGTTCCGCTATCTTCGCCCGCGCGTTCTTCGGAATCGCAAAGGTCAGATCGATCCCGAGGTGGAAACAGACGCCCAGCGGCTTCACGCCGGGTTGGCCTCGGCCCTTGCCGCGCCATTTGAACTTGGCGCCGCCGGCCACCAGATGCCCGGCAAAGGCCGAGCCGTTGTCCGTATAGAGCCGGTCGAAGATGCCGTATTCCTGGCAGACCTTGCGGATCAGCCGTGCCGTCGCCACCGCGTTTTCCGACTGGGCAATCTCGTATCCCAGGACGAAGTTCGATGCGGTATCGACCAGCGCCAGCATCACCGGCCGCACAGGCTTGCCATCGCCGAAGTCTACCCAGAAGTCTTGCGTCCGCCCGTCCAGCGACACCCATTCGAGCGACTGGATCGAGGTTTTAGCCCGCTTGATCGGCATGGTCAGGCGGCTTGTCGCTTCGTCGCGGCCGAAGCGCGCAACCAGTTTCTGCGCCTCGGGCAGATCATCCCAGCGCCGCAGAACTGTCCTGTAGGCCGGCCATTGCCAGCCCCGCTTGCGCGCCACATCCCGGACGTCGCGCCAAGCCTGCTTAAGCGGGAATTGCGGCCCGGCATCGCGGATCGTGGTCATGAAGAAGGCCCATGCCTCGACAGAAATCTTGTCCTGTGGACGTCCACCGCGCGAAAAATCGGGCATCAGGGCTGGGGCAAAATTGACAGGGTCGACCCCGTCAACGGCGCGAAGGATGCGCCGCAGGGTCATGCGGTCGGTGCCCTTCGGGCCGAACTGTTGCTGCACCGCTTGTACTAGGCGGGCCGACAGGCCGAACGTGGCGCCCGCTCCGGCCTTCACGAGGAACCGGGCAATCTCGGCTTTCCGTAGGGCGATAGCCTGCATCGCGGGCGGGGCCTCGGCAAAGCGCTCGTGGGCCGCATCGTCATAGTCGCCAGCCGGAAGGCCGGTCGCCTCAATCTCGCGCAGTTCGTAGGCCCGGCGAACATCTGCGGGGAGGTCGGAAAGAGCGACGACCTCGGTATCACCACCATTTCCCCTTATGATCTGCGTGGGTATTTCGCGAAGATCGAGCCAACGGGAAGCCGAGCTTCTGTGCGTGGGAACTCCCGCAACTCCGAGCAACTTCCTAACGGGTATGCTGGTCATTTCACCAACCCGGCAGCAATCTGGATTTTCCGTCGCAACTGCTCGGCTTTGGCACCCTGCCACTTTCCGATCAGCGCCTTCCGGGCGTTGTGTGGATCAACGCCGTGCCCGCGGCACCACCTATGCAGACTGGTGCCTCGGGCAACGAAGGCCGCCCGAACGGCGTTGTTGATATTGCTGAGGTCTGCTATCTTGGTCATGCTATTTGTGCCCAATTTGGGTAACGATATGCGCAAATTATGCGTCACGTCAAGAGGAGCAACGCATGGAGTTGGATATCAGCACTCGGCTACGCCATTTGCGGGACTCCAAGGGCTGGACTGTGAGTGAGATGGCTTACCGGACGGGCATACCCAAGCGAACTCTTGACAAGTACATGGCTCGCGACGGGGCGAGTTTGCCCGGCTTGGAGGCGCTTTCCTCCCTGTCAAAGGGGCTGGGTGTGTCTCTCGACTGGCTGGTGTTTGGTGTAGGCGGCCCTTCAGGTGCGCCCACAGAACTCCTCGTCAACAGGTCTGCCACCGCCGCTAGCCTCATGGTTTTTGAGGCGGTGATGGGGCGGCTCTCGAAACAATACCCTGGTATCTATGAAAATGAGGAGCTGTTGGGTCTTTCCGTCGATGTATGGGCTGCCGAGATCGGCGAGCGAGCGATGGAAGAGGCCCGACGCTTACTTGAGCGCGGTGTGACCAGAGAAGACCTGGAGCTTTGGAAGCAAAGTCGCACGGAACGGCTGGTCGAAATTACGCAGGATAAAGCCTCAAGAATCCTTTCGTCTTGAGGTGTGCGGTGTGCGCAAAAACGCGCACACCTTATCCGCTAACCCATTGATTTTTCGTCGCCAGAATTTCCACGCTTCCGCGAAAATGGCGACTTTCGTGCCGAAAGGCTCAAACCTTTTGACACTCGCCCCTGTAACCCATTGATTTTACACACCCGGAAAATTACAGAGGCTCAAACCTTTTGACACCCGTCAGGGCGCGCAGGGCGCTCCCCCCGGGGTATTTGCGGAAACGGTGAAAGCGCTCAGAGCTTGCCGGTGAGTTCGGGCACCACGGAGAACAGGTCGCCCACCAGGCCGTAATCGGCGATCTGGAAGATCGGCGCCTCCTCGTCCTTGTTGATCGCCACGATCACCTTGCTGTCCTTCATCCCCGCCAGGTGCTGGATCGCGCCCGAGATGCCCACCGCGACATAGAGCTCGGGGGCGACCACCTTGCCGGTCTGGCCGACCTGCCAGTCGTTCGGGGCATAGCCGCTGTCCACCGCCGCGCGCGAGGCGCCCACCGCGGCGCCGAGCTTGTCGGCCAGCTCTTCGATGATCGCGAAGCTCTCCTTCGAGCCGAGGCCGCGGCCGCCCGAGACCACGCGTTTCGCCGAGGTCAGCTCGGGGCGGTCGCTCTCGGCCACCTCGTCGGCGACCCAGCTCGACAGGCCCGGATCGGCGGCAGCGGCGGTCT
>Ga0182741_1001097_pt1 | contig 37303 bp, 37 predicted proteins | sample eDN5th37CBELigOP_FD_128874 | JGI IMG/M metagenome (GOLD analysis project Ga0182741, IMG submission 128874) | Enriched Organic Plus compost microbial communities from Emeryville, California, USA - eDNA 5th pass 37_C BE-Lig OP (version 2) (version 2) ... | reverse complement strand
GGAAGCCGCGTACCTTCCGGCGTGGTCAGTTCAACACGCCATGCGGCTGGATCCAGCCGCTGGCGATGCCGATCATCACGATCACGATCAGCGCGACCGAGAACCCGATGCGGCGGGTCAGCGCGTTGACGGTGCGCTTGCTGCGGCCATCGTCGACCAGCATGTAATACAGGCCGGCGCCAAGGTTGTAGAGGATGATGCCGAGGAAGCCGAGGACGAGCAGGAGTTTCATGGACGGGGTCCGATGGGTGGGCGCGCGTCAGCGGGCGCGCGCGGAGGCGGGCATGCACCAGGCCCGCAGGGCGATGGCGAGGGTCATCACCATCAGGAACAGGCCGTAGGCGACCGATGTGGCGAGCACCTGCTTCCAGATCGCGCCGGCGTCGGGATCGGCGTTGAGGAAGCCCCAGTGCATCCCCCAGACCGACAGCGCGGTGGCCAGCGCCAGCGCGGCGATGTCGAACAGGCGGCGGCCCGGCCCGCGCGGCTGGCGCGGATAGATCCAGTACAGCGCCGCCAGGATGGCGAACCAGGGCAGGAACAGGATCAGGGCCAGATTGAGTTCGACCTGCGCGTTCATGGGCGTGCGGAGGGGAGGGAGAAACTGCCGCCATCCTAGATATTGCGGAGCAGTTGTCCAAGAATCAGAATCCGTGTCGAAAAACCGGATCAGATTTGGCGACTTGGCGATAACCAATTGATTTGAAAGGGATGGAATGAAGCGCTACGAATCCCTGGCCGAGGACATCGCCCGCTCCGTCCGCGAAGGCCTGCTGCGGCCGGGCCAACGGCTGCCCTCGGTGCGCCAGACCAGCGCCCGCCGCAAGGTCAGCCCGGCCACCGTGTTCCAGGCTTACTACCTGCTGGAGGCGCGCGGCCTGATCCGTTCGCGGCCGCGTTCGGGCTACTACGTGTCCGATGACGCCCTGCCGCTGCCGCCGGAGCCCGAGCGCGCCTCGCAGCCGGCCGACGGCGCGCGTCCGGTGGACGTGAGCGAACTGGTGTTCGAAGTACTGGAATCGGCGATGGCGCACGACGTCGTGCCGCTGGGATCGGCTTTCCCGAGTCCGCTGCTGTATCCGCTGGACAAGCTCGGGCGGGCGATGGCGGCGGCGGCGCAGGCGCTGGATCCGTGGAGCACGGTGGACGACCTCACGCCCGGCAAGATCCAGCTGCGCCGCCAGATCGCGTTGCGCTACCTGATCGCCGGCATGCAGGTGCCGCCCGAGGAGATCGTCATCACCAACGGCGCGCTGGAGGCGCTGAACCTGTGCCTGCAGGCGGTCACCCGGCCGGGCGATACGGTGGTGGTGGAGTCGCCGTGTTTCTATGCCGCGCTGCAGGCGCTGGAACGGCACGGCCTGCATGCGCTGGAAGTGCCGACGCATCCGCGCGAGGGCATCGATCTGGCCGCGCTGGCGCAGGCCATCGAACGCCACCGCCCGCGCGCCTGCTGGCTGATGACCAGCTTCCAGAATCCGCTGGGCTGCACGGTGCCGGAGGAGAACAAGCGCGCGCTGGTCGAACTGCTGGAACGCCACGACATCCCGCTGATCGAGGACGACGTGTACGCCGAACTCTACTTCGGCGAGCGCCGTCCGTTGCCGGCCAAGGCGTTCGACCGCGGCGGGCGCGTGCTGCATTGTAGTTCGTTCTCCAAAAGCCTGGCGCCGGGTTACCGGGTTGGCTGGGTGGCGCCCGGCCGCTACACCCGCGAGATCGCGCATCACAAGCTGACGTTCTCGCTGGCGACCTCGGCGCCGGGCCAGCTCGGGTTGGCGGCGTACCTGGAAAAGGGCGGCTACGAGCGCCACCTGCGGCGCCTGCGCAAGGCGCTGGAACAGCAACAGCAGGACTACATGGGCGCGATCGCGCGCCACTTTCCCGACGGTACGCGGGTGACGCGGCCGCAGGGCGGTTATTTCCTGTGGCTGGAACTGCCGCCGGGCGTGGACGCGCTCGCACTGCACCGCCAGGCGCTGGCGCAGGGCATCAGCCTGGCGCCCGGGCCGATGTTCTCGGCCAGCCGCGCATTCCGCCACTGCATCCGGCTCAACCACGGACATCCACTGGACGCGCGTACCGGGGACGCCATCGCCACGCTCGGCCGCCTGGCCGCCGCGATGGCGTGACCCGCGCGGAACCTGTCAGCAGACGACATCGACGTCCGGGGCGCGGGACGCGGCGGCTCCTACAATAGGCGGCACCCGATCGCATTCGGGGCGAACGGTACACCGCACACTGGCAAGGCATGCGCAAGATCATCCACATCGACATGGACGCGTTCTACGCGTCGGTGGAGCAACGCGACGATCCGTCGCTGCGCGGCAAGCCGGTAATCGTGGCCTGGCGCGGAGCTCGCTCGGTGGTATGCGCGGCGTCCTACGAGGCGCGCAAGTTCGGCGTGCGCTCGGCGATGCCGGCGGTGCGCGCCGAACGCCTGTGTCCGGACGGTATCTTCGTGCCGCCGGACTTCGCGCGCTACAAGGCGGTGTCGCGGCAGGTGCGCGAGATTTTCCTGCGCCAGACCGATCGGGTCGAGCCGCTGTCGCTGGACGAGGCCTACCTCGACGTCACCGAGTCCAGGACCGGGCTGCCTTCGGCCACCGCCATCGCCGAAACCATCCGCGCGCAGATCCGCGAGGAGACCGCGCTGACCGCGTCCGCCGGCGTCGCGCCGAACAAATTCCTCGCCAAGATCGCCTCGGACTGGCGCAAGCCCGACGGGCTGTTCGTGATCCGGCCGCGGCAGGTGGAAGCCTTCCTCACCCCGCTGCCGGTGGAGCGCATCCCCGGTGTCGGCAAGGTGATGCTGGGCAAGCTGCACGCGCTCGGCATCCGTACCGTCGGTGAACTGCGCGATTGGCCACAGGCCGAACTGGAGCAGCGCTTCGGCAGTTTCGGCGGCAGCCTGTTCCGGCGCGCGCGCGGCATCGACGAGCGGCCGGTGGAACCGGATCAGCCGGTGCAGTCGATTTCTTCCGAAGACACCTTCGAACGCGATGTACCGCTGTCGGCCATCGACGAGGCGGTGCGCCGCCTCGCCGGCAAGACCTGGGAGGCGACCCGCAAGACCGATCGCATCGGCCGCACCGTGGTGCTGAAGCTGAAGACCGCCCAGTTCCGCATCCTCACCCGCAGCTTCACCCCCGAGGCGCCGCCGGCCAGTGCCGAGGAATTCACCGCCATCGCGCTGGCGCTGCGCGACCGCGTGGATCTGCCCGCCGACACCCTCTACCGGCTGGTCGGCGTGGGCCTGTCGGGATTCCGCGAACGCGGGGAAGTGGCGGAGCAACCGGGGCTGTTCGAGGATGCATCGCTCCCGCCGGCATGAGCGGGGGCCGGGCGCGAACGGCCGCCACCGGATCGGTGCGCAATTGGACGACAGGGTGAACGAAAAAGCCCGGCCTTGGCCGGGCTTTTTTCACACGTCCCGCGCTCAGCGCCCGGGCTGGTAGCGCAGGCTCAGGCCGTACTCGCGTCCGGGCTGGTTGTACCAGGCGAGCGTTTCGTATTCGCGATCGAAAACGTTGTCGACCCTGGCCAACAGCGTCCATTCCGGCGTGACCGCATATTCCAGCCGCAGGTCGACGGTGGCGAAGCCGCCCAGGCGAGTGGCGTTGCTCAGTTCGTCGTAGCGGTAGCCCGCGCCGTTGATCGTCGCGCCGAAGCGGAAATCGCCGAACGCGCGATCCACGTCGATGCGACCGCTGTTGCGTGCGCGACGCGGCAGCAGCCGGTCGTTGTTGGCGACGCTGCGGTTGCGCGGATCGGTGTGGCTGATCTGGGCGGAGAGATCCCAGCCCGCCAGCGTCACGTCGGCGGTCAATTCGGCGCCGCGGATGCGCGCCTCGTCCACCTGCACCATCCGGAAGCGGGTGCCGTCATAGGTGATCAGATCGTCGATGCGGGTTTCGTACAGATCCAGCGCCCAGCGCCAGGCGTCGCCGCTCTGGGCGATGCCGAGGTTGAGGCTCCTCGACTTCTCCGGTTCCAGATCGCGGTTGCCGCTCCACGGGTCGTACAGATCGCTGAAGGTCGGCGCCTTGAAGCCGGTGCCGTAGCTCGCGCTCAGCTTGAAACCCTTGCCCAGGCGCATGCCCCAGCCCAGGCTGCCGGTGGTGTGGTTGCCGAACTGTTCGTTGTCGTCATTGCGCACGCTGGCCTGCCACTGGTGCGCGCCGGACTTGCCCTGGTACTCGACGAAGCCGGCGGTGTTGCGGCGGCTGTCGGCGGCGTAGCCGGTGGTGCTGTCGAGATGATCGATGTACCACTCCGCGCCGACCGTCAGCAGGTGATCCCGGCCCAGCCCGATGTCGGCCTGCGCGCCGGCGGTGGTGCGGTGGGTGTTGTGGGTGCTGTCGTGATCGACTTCGTTGCGGTAGTTGTCGGTCTCGTTGTCGCTGCGGCCGACGTTGACCGCCAGGGCGAAGCGGTCGGTCGGCACGTAGCGGAGCTTGCCGTTCAACACCTGCTGCACGTTCTCGGTGTAGTTGTAGTAACCGTCGTACTTGTTCGCGCCCTCGGCGCGCAGCGCGCTGGCTTCCGCGGTCAGGGTGTCGGTCAGCTTGTAGCCGCCGCGCAGGCTGGCCGAGACGTTGCGGTAACCGTCGCGATCCGGCTCGTCGGCGTAGCAGCCCTTGGCCAGGGTCGCCGAACCGCGGCAGGCATTGATGCCGTCGGTGCGCTGGTAGGCCGCGTCGGCGCCGAACCAGCCGCGCTCGCCGCCGCCGCCGAAGCCGGCGCTGGCCTGGCGCAGGCCGTTGCTGCCGCCTCCGACCTGGAAGTGGGGCGCGTAGGTGCCCTGGTTGCGGCGGGTGAAGATCTGGATCACGCCGCCGATGGCTTCCGAACCATACAGGCTGGAATTCGGGCCGCGCACGATCTCGATGCGGTCGATCTGCGCGAGCGGCAGATCCGGAAGGGCGGCGGCGGCGAAGTCGGCCGAATTCACCCGCACGCCGTCGATCAGCACCAGCGTGTGGCTGGAATTGGTGCCGCGCAGGAACAGCGAGGTCTGCTTGCCCAGGCCGCCGGCATTGGTCAGGTTGATGCCGGCGCGGCCGCGCAGCAGATCCTGCAGCGAGGACGCCTGGCTGCGCTCGATGTCGGCGCGGTCGATGACCTGCGCCGGCACCAGGCTGTCTTCCAGCGCGATGGCGGTGCGGGTGCTGGTGACGACGACGTCGTCCAGTTCGGTGGCGTCCTGGGCGAGGGCGAGGCCGGGCAGCGCCAGGGCGACGGCCAGGGACAGGGTACGAAGATGTGGCATTGCAATCGGCTCCATGCGCCGCGCGCTCCCGCGCGGCATGAGGGGGAGGCGGCAACGCGGGAGCGGGAAAGACAGCGGAAACGGCCGCATGCACGGCGCTTGCCGCCGCAACGCCCGCCGCGTCGCAACCAGTCGTCTTTCGGGCCGGTCTCCGGGCTCGCGAGCGCGATGGCGGACCATCGCCGGCCGGGCGCCTTCCCGTGCGGATGCACAGTGGCGTATGCCGTGGCCTGACTCGCTTACCGTTGCGGGGCAGCGCCGGAATCACCCGCGATCACGCCGGCTGGCGCTGCGGATTCACCGGCTTCCCGTTTCAACCCGGGGCGGAACCGCCCGCGGGTCACCAGAAAGCGCGGCGATTCTAGCAGAAGCGTGCCTGGCAGAAGCGCGCATCCGTCTTCTGCGCCGGGCAAGCCGGGCACGCCGCCGGCGAAACCCCCTCCCGTAGAATCGCGGTTCCTCCCTCGCAAGAACCCCGCACGTGTCCCAGGACTGGATCCATGCCGATTGCCGGCTGCCTTCCCCCGAACATCGCGAGCGCGCGCGCCTGCGCCAGGACGAGCTGACCAAGCCGCAGGGCTCGTTGGGACGACTGGAAACGCTGGCGGTGGAACTGGCCGCGCTGCAGGGCCGCGATCGACCCGCCGCGGCGCGGGTGCCGGTCATCGTGTTCGCCGGCGATCACGGCGTGGTGGCGCAGGGCGTGTCGGCGTTTCCGCCCGAAGTGACCGTGCAGATGCTGCACAACTTCGCCAATGGCGGCGCGGCGATTTCCGTGCTGGCGCGCGAACTCGGCCTGCCGCTGCACGTGGTGGACGCGGGTACCCGCGCCACGCATGCCATCGCCGGCGTGCACATCGACAAGCCCTGCCAGGGCACCCGCGATTTCAGCCGCGGAGCGGCGATGAGCGAGGACGAACTCGCGCATGCGCTGGCGGCCGGACGCCGCGCCGTCGAAGCGGCGGGCGACGCGGATCTGTTCGTGTTCGGCGAAATGGGCATCGGCAATACCACCGCGGCGAGCGCACTGGCCTGCGTGCTGGCGGACCTGCCGCTGGACGAACTGGTCGGCGCGGGCACCGGATTGCAGGGCGATCGCATCGCCCACAAGCAGCAGGTGATCGCGGACGCGCTGGCGCTGCACCGGCCCGGGATCGCCGGCAGCGCCGCGCCCGGACGCGAGGCGCTGCGCCGGGTCGGCGGTCTGGAGATCGCGGCGATGGCCGGCGCGATGATCGCCGCCGCGCAGCGCGGCGTGCCGGTGCTGGTCGATGGTTTCATCGTCTCGGCGGCGGCGCTGGCCGCGGTGGCATTGCAACCGCGGGTGCGCCCTTGGCTGCTGTTTTCGCATCAGTCCGCCGAACGCGGCCACGCCCGCGTGCTGGCGGCGCTGCAGGCGCAGCCGCTGCTGCAGCTGGATCTGCGCCTGGGCGAAGGCAGCGGCGCGGCGCTGGCGTTGCCGCTGTTGCGGCTGGCCTGCGCGCTGCACAACGGCATGGCGACCTTCGCCGAGGCCGCGGTATCGGAACGCGACGACGCGCCATGATCCTCGATCTGGTGCGCCATGCGTCGACCGGACGCGCCGGGCATTTCGACGGCCGCACCGATCCGCCGCTGCTGCCGGGCGCCGCCGATGCGGTGTGCGGTGGCTGCGCCGGCATCGCCTGGGCGCGCGTGATCAGCTCCCCGCGCCGGCGCGCGGTGCATACCGCGCAGGCGCTGGCCGGGGCGCAGGCCGTGCCGGTCGAGGTTGCCGAAGACTGGGCCGAATGGGACTTCGGCGATTGGGATGGACACCATCGCGATGCGATCGCGGTGGATGACGCTTCGCGGGGCGCGTTGCAGGCGTTCTACCGGGATCCCGGCGCGCATCCGCCGCCGAACGCCGAACCCTGGCCTGCGTTCGAAGCGCGCATCGAACGCGGCCTGCGCGCGCTGGCGTCGCCGGAGGACGCCGCGCCGGTGCTGGTGGTCAGCCACGCGGGACCATTGCGGATGGCATTGGCACTGGCGTGCGGATGGCCGCTGGCATCGTTGTGGGCGGTGCGCATCGACTACGGCACGCGCGTGCGCCTGCGGGTGCGGAACGACGCGGGTGATCGCCTGTGGGGCGAATTGATCGAAGTGAGGCAGGCATGAGCGTGCGCAAACTGATCCTGGCGGTGCAGTTCCTGACCCGCTTGCCGACACCGCAATTGCGCGACTTCCGCGAAGAGGAACTCAGCCGCACCGCGGTGTACTTCCCGCTGGTGGGCGTGCTGATTGGCGCGCTGGTGGCGCTGCCGCTGTGGGCGCTGGACGCGCGGCCGTGGCTGGCGGGACTGCTGGCGCTGATCGCGTGGGTGTGGGTGACGGGCGCGCTGCATCTGGACGGGCTCGGCGACGTGGCCGATGCCTTCGGCGCGGCGCACCGCGACCCGCGGCGATTCCTCGAAGTCCTGAAAGACCCGCACATGGGCGTGTTCGGCGTGGTCACGGTCGTGTTGCAGGTGCTGGCCAAGTTCGTGCTGCTGGGCGAACTGGCCGGAGGCCCGTGGTGGTGGGGCGTGCTGCTGGTGCCGGCGTGGGCGCGCTGGGCGACCACGCTGCTGTGGAGCCGCTGGCTGCCGCCGCTGCATGCGGGCATGGCCGAACGCTTCGCGTGGTACCGCAACGAAGGCGCTTACTGGGATTGGGCCTGGGGCGCGGCGCTGGCCGCGATCAGCCTGTGGCTCGCGCCGCCGCTGCTGGCGTGCCTGCTGCTGGCGCCGCTGACCGCGTGGTACTGGAAACGGCGCTTGGGCGGCATTTCCGGCGATTGCCTGGGCGCGAGCACCGAGGTGCTGGAAACCCTGCTGCTGCTGGCGCTGGTGCTGGCGCCGGCGGCGTGGCGCGTGTTCTGACGCCGGTGGTTCAGTCGTCGTGATCGCCGCCGGGCGAATCGAACAGGTTCATCGCCGGCGCGCCGCCCTCGTCTTCCTGCACGTGGGTGGTGGTCACCGGCGCGGCGGCGGGCCGGCCGCGCGGCGGCGGCAACAGCGCGGCGGCGGCGTCGTAGGCCACCAGCAATTCGCCGCGGCGTTCTTCCGGCAACTGCTGCCAGTGGCAGTCCAGCAGCGCGCCTTCCAGCGCATACAGCAGGTTGAGGCTGGGACGGAAACCGGCGCGCTTGACCCGCATGAAGGCCTCGACCGATCCCACCGCCACCAGATCATCCTGCGTGCGCAGGCCGACCTGGCGCAGCCAGGCCGCGGACTTCGGCCCGATGTTGCGCATCTTCGCGGTGCTGAGGCTCATGCCAGCGCCTCCACGAAAATCGCGGCGACCGTTTCCAGGCCGCGTTGATCTTCCTCGTCGAAACGCGCCAGGCGCGGGCTGTCCAGGTCGAGCACGCCAATCAGGCGCTCCTCCTTGACCAGCGGCACCACCAGTTCCGAACGCGAGGCGCTGTCGCAGGCGATGTGGCCGGGGAACGCATCCACGTCTTCCACCCGCTGGGTCTGGCGGGTGCGCGCGGCGGCGCCGCATACACCCTTGTCCAGCGCGATGCGCACGCACGCGGGCAGGCCCTGGAACGGTCCGACCACCAGTTCGGTGCCATCGTAGAAGTAGAAGCCGGCCCAGTTGAGATCGGGCAGGGCGTGGTAGATCAGCGCCGACAGATTGGCGGCATTGGCGATGCGGTCGCGTTCGCCGCTGAGCAGGGCACGCGCCTGGGCGGCCAACTGCGCGTATTGTTCCGGTTTGCTGCCGGTCAGGGTCTGGCTGGTGAAGGACATCGCTGGATTCTAGCCCGAACCCGCGACGGGGACCGGGACGCCGGAAATAGAGGGATTGATGGAAAGAACGCGGTGGCGGCCGGAAACAGGACGCCGTCATCGGCAGGGCGTCCGTCCGGGCCGGCATGCTGCCATTCCGGGGCACCGCCGCTACGATCGACGGCCTCGCGCCGTGGGCGCGCACGGACACGCAGAGGATGCAGAGCTTTTTCGTCACCGGCACCGACACCGGGGCCGGCAAGACCTTCGCCAGCGGCACGCTGTTGCATGCGTTGCGCGGCCGGAACCTGCGCGCGGTCGGGATGAAGCCGGTCGCCAGCGGCTGCGAACGCACCGCGGGGGGCTGGCGCAACGAGGACGCGCTGGCGCTGCTGGCGGCCAGTGATCCGCGGCCGCCGTACGCCGATCTCAATCCCTATGCGCTGCCCGAGCCGCTGGCACCGGAAATCGCCGCGCGCGAGGCGGGCGTGACCCTGGCCCTGCCGACGATCGTGGCCGCCTACCAGCGCCTGCAGGCGCTGGCGGACGTGGTGGTGGTGGAAGGCGTGGGCGGCTGGGCCGCGCCGCTGTCGGCGTCGCTGGATCAGGTGGACGTGGTGCGCGCGCTGCGCCTGCCGGTGGTACTGGTGGTGGGCATGCGGCTGGGCTGCCTCAACCACGCGCGCCTGACCGCCCGCGCCATCCGCGCCGACGGCGCCGACCTGATCGGCTGGATCGCCAACGAGGTGGATCCGGAGATGGCGCGGCGGGACGAAAACTTCGAATTGCTGAAGGCGCGCATCGATGCGCCGTGCTGGGGACGCCTGGCGCACTGCGCGCCGGCGGATCCCGCGGCGATGGCGGGGCGGGTGGTGTTGCCGGGATAGGTTGGGCGAAGGCGCGTCATCCGTGGCTGCCTTCGCGCTTCGTACTCGGAGAGCTGATCTTCGGAGGTTGTGCGGTCTGGCGAAAGGCGCCCCATCCGCCTTCGGCACCTTCCCCCGCAGGCGGGGGGAACGGGATGTTGCGCATAAAAAAGGCCCGGCAGCGGGGAGGCGCTGTCCGGGCCGGATTGCGCGGTGGGAGGGGAGTCCGCGCAAATTCCAGAGAGAGTCCTGAAGCGGTATTACTTGGCGGCCTTGGCAGCCTTGGTCGCCTTGGCCACGGTGGCCTGGACGTTGTCGGTGGCGGCTTCGAACTGGGTCTTGGCCAGTTGGCCGAAGGCTTCACCGGTCTTCAGCGCCAGACCGAACACTTCCTGGCCGGCGGCGACGAGGCGCTCGGTGTTGTCCTTGGCGACCTGCACGCCCTTCGGCCACAGGGTCTTGTAGCTGTCGAGGTCACGGACTTCGGCCAGCTCGCCGAAGAAGGCGGTGGTGGCGTCGACGTTCTTCTCGAAGGTCTTCAGCTGCACGCCGAAGATGGTTTCGGCGCTTTCCAGGGCCAGGCGGTTCGCGCGGGCAGCGGCCGCCGCGAACTGATGCGTGTAGGTGCTGAACTGCTCGTTGAACTGGGCGGACATGGTGCGCTCCAAAGAGGGAATACGAGGATGTTGCGACGCAGCATATCGAGGTCTTTGCTGCAGTGCAATAACAGGCGTATGGTTTTCCGACGAACGGTCAGTCCCCGTTAAAAATCAGCGGCTTGCGCGCCAGAAGATGAATGGGGAAAGGCGCTGCCACGGGGTGCCGGAAGGCCTTGCGCGCGGGTGGAGCGCACCGGCTTGGTGCGGGCATGCCTGCGGGCAACCGCACGCCGTTCCGACGATTCCGATCCGCGGAAACGACGAGGCCGCCACGCGGGCGGCCTGTGACGGGGCGAACCCGGTGCGGATCTCCGCGCGGGCGGACGTCCTGCGTGACCTCAGCCGCGGTAGCGGCTGCCGGCGGTGCAGGTTTCGTGGACCACGACCTCGCTCAGGCCGGGCAGGGCCGGCTTGAGCTGTTCCCAGATCCAGGCCGCCAGCCGCTCGCTGGTCGGGTTTTCCAGGCCCGGGATGTCGTTGAGGTAATGGTGGTCCAGCCGTTCGTAGATGGGCTTGAACGCCGCTTTGATGTCGGCGAAATCCATCACCCAGCCGGTGTGCGGATCGATCTCGCCGGAGACATGCAGTTCCACCCGGAACGAATGCCCGTGCAGGCGCGCGCACTTGTGCCCTTCCGGCACGTTGGGCAGGCGATGGGCGGCTTCCAGGGTGAAGATCTTGAAGATGTCCATGACGTGATTCTAGGTCGGGAGCAATGGGCGGGCGAACGGCGCTCAGGCGCGTGGCGAGCGGCCGCCGCCGTTTCGCTGCTGTCCTTGGCCCTGGCGCCGGCCACCGCCGCTGCCGTGCTTTTTCGGGCCGGCGTGCGCGTGGCGCGGCGCATCGCCGTGCGGACGGCGGTTGTGCTTGCGCGGCGCCCGGTTGCCGGCGGGGCGTTCGCCCTGCCCGGCCTGCGAATTGCCCCAGCGGATCGGCACCTGCGGTTCGAAGCCGGGCACTTCCACGATGTCCAGATCGCGCTTGAGCATGCGGTTGATCTGGCGCAGCAGCTTGGCTTCGTCCTGGGCGACGATCGAAATCGCCTCGCCCTGCGCGCCGGCGCGGCCGGTGCGGCCGATGCGGTGCACGTAGTCTTCCGCCACCATCGGCAGATCGAAGTTGATCACGCGCGGCAGTTGATCGATGTCGATGCCGCGCGCGGCGATGTCGGTGGCGACCAGCACGTTCACCCGGCCGGCCTTGAAGTCGCCCAGCGCGCGCAGGCGCGCGCCCTGCGACTTGTTGCCGTGGATCGCGGCCGCACGCACGCCGCTCTTCTCCAGGAAGGTCGCCAGCTTGTCGCAGCCGTGCTTGGTGCGGCCGAACACCAGCGTCTGCACGCGGCTGTCCGCGGCCAGCAGGTGCAGCAGCAGTTCGCGCTTGCGGCCGCCGTCGACCGGATGCACGCGGTGCGCGATGGTATCGGCGACGGTGTTGTTCGGGGTCACCTGCACCTGCTGCGGCGCGTGCATGAATTCCAGCGCCAGGTCGCGGATCGGATCGGCGAAGGTGGCCGAGAACAGCAGGGTCTGGCGGTTCTGGCGCGGCAGCTTGGCGAGGATGCGCTTGATCGAAGGCAGGAAGCCCATGTCGAGCATGCGATCGGCTTCGTCCAGCACCAGCACCTCGATGCCGGACAGGTCCACGCTGCGGCGCTCGATGTGGTCGATCAGGCGGCCGGGGCACGCGATCACCAGATCCACGCCGCGACGCAGCGCGTCCAGCTGGTTGCCCATGCCGACGCCGCCGTAGATGGTGGTGCTGGGGATGCGCAGGTACTTGCCGTAGGCGCGCAGGCTGTCGTGCACCTGCACGGCCAGTTCGCGGGTCGGGGTGAGGATCAGCGCGCGCGGCTTGCGGCCGCCACGCGGGGCGACTTCCTGCGGCGTGGTGGCCAGGTACTGGATCAGCGGCAGGCCGAACGCGGCGGTCTTGCCGGTGCCGGTCTGGGCGCCGGCCAGCAGGTCGTGGCCGGCCAGTGCCAGCGGGATGGCCTGCGCCTGGATCGGGGTGGGCTCGGTGTAGCCCTGCTCGTCCAGCGCGCGCAGCAGGGCCGGCGCCAGGCCAAGGGATTCGAACGTCATTGCGGAATACTCCAAATGCAGCGGACGCCACCCGCGCCGGCGGCGCGCGGTCAGGCGCGGCGGCGATGGCGGAGCGGCCGTTTACCCGTAGCGTTCCCTGGAAACCGCGCTGCGAGAAGGGATGGGGCGGAAGGCGCCGACATGGCGGTTCCGGGTCTGCCCAGCGAAAGAAGTCGGAGTGGGGCGGGCGCGGCTCCGCGGGGGAGCCGGCGTCGGCGGACCGGTGGGGAAACAAACGGCCGCTGGCAAACGGCGCGCACTTTAACCGATTCCGGGCCGCAGCGGGGTTTTCCGGCAGGGAAGGGCCTCGCCCCATTCAGCAAAAAGGAATGCCGGAGGCGGCCGATGTACCATAAGCCCCTGTTTTGACGAAGCGGCCCGCCCCATGAGCCTGCGCGTACTGCGCCACAACGGACACCCCGTTGTCCCTGTCGATCGCGGGGACGGCAAGACCCTGGCCGGTCCGGCGCAGGGCGACTGCGTGGGTTGCCAGGTCCGGCACCTGGCGGTCTGTGCGGCGCTGCCGCTGGATCAGGCGCGCGCGCTGGAAACCCTGGCCGGCGACATTCCGCTCAAGGCCGGCGAAGTGCTGGCGCGTGAAGGCGACTCGCGGCGCGAGGTGTTCACCGTCACTGCCGGGGCGCTGCGCCGGATCCGCCTGCTGGCCGACGGCCGCCGGCTGGTCGCCGGCTTCCTGATGCCGGGCGATTTCATCGGGTTCAGCGGCGCGACCCATTACCGCCACTCGATCGAGGCGATCATCGACAGCCAGCTGTGCGCGTTCTCCATGCAGGACATGCGGGCGCTGTGTTCGCGCTACCCGGAACTGGAGCGCGAACTGCTGGAACGCGCCTGCGTGGAACTGGACGCCACCCGCGACAACCTGATGTCGCTGGCGCGCATGACCCCGCTGGAGCGGCTGGCTTCTTTCCTGCTGGACATGCACGCACGCCGCCGTCGCCAGGGTTGCAGCGGCGACGAAGTGGTGCTGCCGATGTCGCGCACCGACATCGCCGACTACCTCGGCCTGACCGTGGAAACCGTCAGCCGCAGCTTCACCCGCCTGCGCCAGGACGGCCTGATCGCCACCGACGATCCGCACCGGGTGACGCTGAAGGATCGCAAGCACCTCGCCTCGCTGGCCGAAAAGCGCGAGTGACCTGCGCGCTGTAGAGCGGAGCTTGCTCCGCTGTTCTTCCTCGATGTCGCGGCAAAGGATCGGGTCGCGGTGATGGTTCGCGGAGCGGAGCCTGCTCCGCCCTACGGATCGGGCCAGAGCCGGCCGTCGATGAGGCGGCGGGTTTCGTGGACGGTGCCGGCGGGCAGCGGTGCGTGGGTGATGACGAGGACGCTGCGATCGGCGGCGGCTTCGGCGATATCGCGCATCAGGGCATCGGCGGTGTCCTGGTCCAGTCCTTCGGTCGGTTCGTCCAGCAGCAGCAGCGGCGCGTCGCGCAGCAGCGCGCGCGCCAGCGCCAGCCGGCGTGCCTGGCCGGCGGAGAGGGTGGCGCCGCTTTCGCCGACCCAGCCGTCGAGGCCGTCGCGCCAACCGCGCACCAGTGCGTCCAGGCGCACCTGCGCCAGCACACGCCACAGACGCGCATCGTCGGCATCGGGATCGCCCAGGCGCAGGTTCTCGCGCACGCTGCCGGCGAAGACCGGCGCGTCCTGTGGCAGCCAGGCCAGGCGCGCGTGCCAGTCGGCGCTGCGGAACGTGCGCAGATCCTCGCCGCCGTAACGCAGGGCGCCCCGTTCCGGATCGCGCAGGCGCAGCAGCAGCGCGAGCAGCGAAGACTTGCCGGCGCCGCTGTCGCCGCGGATCGCGATGCGCTGGCCGGGTGCGAGCACGAGGTCGATGCCATCCAGCAGGCGGCGGGTTTCACCCGGCCAGGCGAACGCCACGTCCTCCAACACCAGCGCGCCGCGCGCGGGCACGCGCACGGGCCGCGAGGGCTCACGCACCTCCGGCGATTGCATCGCCACGTCCCGCAGTCGCCCGGCCGACGCGCGCGCGGCCTGCCAGGCCTGCCAGGCCAGGCCGATGCCGGCGGCGGCCTCCAGCAGCGCGAGGGTCATGAAGAACAGGCCGCCCGCGGCGGGCGCGCGCAGGCGGCCCGCATCGACGGCGTCGAACAGCAGCCAGGCCAGCGCCGGCAGCAGCAGCGCGGCCAGCCAGCCGTGGATCAGCACGCCCTGCGCGAGCCGGCGTTTGCGCCGCCGTTCCTGCGCCGCCAGCGCCGCCGCGTCCGCGTCGACGCGTGCCAGCCAGCCGTCGATCGCGTCGAGCGCGACCAGATCGCCGGCGCCTTCCAGGCCTTCGAGCGCGGTGTAGCGCAAGCGTGCGCGTGCTTCGGCACGTTGGCTTTCCAGCGCGCGCGCGCCGGCCTGGATCGCCGCGGGCGTGGCCACCGCGATCAACGCGAATGCGAGCGCCAGCAGCAGCCCGGCCGCCGGCAACTGCCAGGCCGCGATCGCCGTGCCCAGCGCCAGCACCGCCGCCAGCGAGACCAGCGGACCGATCGCCCGCACCAGCAGGCCGTCGACGGCTTCGATGTCGGCCACCAGCCGTGCGAGCAGATCGCCGACGCGATACCGGCCCAGGCCCAGCGGCGCCAGCGGCAGCGCGCGGCGGAAGAACCACACGCGCAGGTCCCGCGCCAGCGCGAGGGTGACGTCGTGGCCGACCAGTTTCTCCGCGTAGCGCGAGAGGATGCGGGCGAAGGTGAAGGCGCGGATGCCGGCGGAGGGACCGAAGAAGTTGAAGCCGATCGCCGCGCTGCCGGCCAGCGCGGCGGCGGTGAGGAAATGTCCGGCGAGGCCGAGCAGGCCGGTGCCGGCCAGCAGCGTGATCAGCAGCAGGACGAAGGTCAGTGCGATGCCGCGCGCATGCCGGCGGAACACTCCGCGCAGATCGTCGGGCCGCGCGCTCATGCCGGCGCCTCCGATGCGCGGACGTGCGCGTCGCGCAGATCCAGCACCCGCCCCATCATCCGCATCGCGGCCGGACTGTGGGTCGCCATCACCAGCGTGCGCCCGCGCGCGAACTCCGCCAGCGCGCGCAGCACGGCCTGTTCGGTATCGGGATCGAGGAAGGCGGTGGGTTCGTCGAGCAGCAGCAGCGTGGGCCGGCGCAGGAACAACCGCGCCAGCGCGACCCGCCGTGCTTCGCCGCCGGACAGGCCGAAGCCGCGCTCGCCGATCGGCGTGTGCAGTCCCTGCGGCAGGCGCCGGGCGAAGCACATGACCTGGGCGGCCTCGGCGGCCGCTTCCAGTTCCGCATCGCCGGCGTCCGGGGCGGCGATGCGCAGGTTGTCGGCCAGCGTGCCCTGGAACAGATGCGGCCGCTGCGGCGCATAGCCGATCCGTGGCGGAACGTCGTAGTGGATCGTTCCGGCCGCGGGCGGCAACCAGCCGGCCAACGCTTCCAGCAGCGTGCTCTTGCCGCCGCCGCTGGCGCCGATCAGTGCCAGGCGCGCGCCGGCCTCCAGCGTGAAGGACAGGTCCCGCAGTACCCAGGGCGCATCCGTGGCGGGGCGCAGCGCCAACCGATCCACGCGCAGCGTCGGCGCGCGCGCGCCCGTGTCATCCAACGCGCCGGCGACGGGCGGCGTCGACGCATCGCCGTCATCGTCCAGCAATCGCGCCATCTCGCCGGCCGCCGCCAGGGCGGCCGCGCGATCGTGGTAGTGCGTGGCGAGGCGACGCAGCGGCGCATGGAATTCCGGTGCGAGCAGCAGGCAGAAAACGCCGGTCGCCAGATCCAGCGGCGGTCCGCGCAGATCGAGCATGCCGAGGTACGTCAGGCCGAGGTACAGCGCGATCATCGCCACGCTCAGCGAGGCGAAGAATTCCAGCACCGCCGACGATAGGAAGGCGATGCGCAGGACCTTCAGGCTGCTGTGGCGCAGTCCTTCGGCGGCCTGTTCGATGCCGGCCAGTTCGCCGTCGCCGCGCCCGTACAGGCGAATCAGGCCGAGCCCGCGCAGGCGATCGGCGAAGTGGCCGCCCATGCGCGCCAGCGCCTGCAACTGCCGGCGGCTGGCCGCTTCGGCGCCCCAGCCCACCAGCATCATGAACACCGGCGCCAGCGGCAGGGTGAACAACAGGATCAGGCCGACCACGCGATCCGCCCAGAACGCGGCGATCAGGATCAGCAGCGGCACCGCCACCACTTCCAGCCGCGCCGGCAGGAATCCGCCGATGTAGCCTTCCAGCGCGTCGACATGCCCGCCGAGCGTTTCGGCCAGTTCGCCGCTGCGCTGTCGGCGCAGCCAGCGCGGACCCCGCGCCACCAGCCGGCGCGCGAGTTGTTCGCGCACCCGCAGCCGCACGGTTTCCACCGCCTCGTCGGCCAGCCGACGCGCGGCCCAGGCGAGCAACGCACGCGACACGCCGACCGCGGCCAGTGCGGCCAGCAGCGTTGCCACCGCGCGCACCGGTGCGTGTTCGACGAACACCCGCTGCATCGCCGCGGCGATCAGCCAGGCCTGCGGAACCAGCAGCGCGCCCGCCAGCACCGTGCATGCGCCCGATCCGCGCAGCGGCCGCGCGCCGAGCGTGGCGAAGGACTTCAGGTGCCGCGCCGCCGCCGGTGCGGGAGTATCCGTGCCGGAATTCATGCCGGCAGGGTGCGGCAGCCCAGTGCGCTGAGCAGGCCGTGCAGCGCGGGCGCGTGTGCCAGCCAGGGGCCGGCTAGGGTCAGCAGGCCGGCGAACAGGACGATCATCGCCGCGCCCGCGCGTGCGCCCGGACGTTGCAGCCAGCGGCCCATGCGCGCGCCGGACCAGGTCAGCGGCACCATCATCGGTAGCGTACCCAGGCCGAACGCGAGCATGGTCAGCGCGCTGTCGCGCGCGTTGGCCTGCAACCACGCCGCGGTCAACAGGCCCAGGCTGAGGCCGCAGGGCAGCCAGCCCCACAGCATGCCCAGTGCGATCCGGCGCCATGCGCGATCGGCGGGCAGCAGGCGCGACTGCAAGGGCCGCAGCCATTGCCACACGCGCGCGGCCGGGCGTGCCAGGAATTGCAGGCGCGCGCGGCGATCCAGCAGGCGCAGCGCGATCAACACCAGCACCATGCCCACCGCCATGCGCAGCACCAGCGCCAGGTTCTCGAACCGGAGCACTTTCAACAGCCCGCCGCCGAAGCCGCCGACGATCGCGCCGGCCAGTACGTAGCCGCCGACCCGGCCCAGGTTGACCTGCAAGGCCGCGCCCCAGCCGCGCTGCGCGCTCATCGCCGAGAAACCGGTGGCGATGCCGCCGCACATCGCCGCGCAATGCACGCCGCCGAGCAATCCGCTCAGCAGGGCCGCGAGCAAGGTAAGGCCGTCAACCGGCATCGTGCCGATCCGTCTGGCCTGCGGCGTCCCGCGCGGATGCCGCACCCGCGCTTTCCGGCGCCGGAACGGGCGAAGCCTGCGCGTGCCCCCGCGCGGAGGCCTCGTCGTCGAGGATGTCCAGCGCCGGCGTGTCCAGATCGTCGAACTGGCCGCGCCGTACCGCCCAGACGAAGGCGGCGACGGCGAGACCCAACAGCACCAGGCTGATCGGAATGAGCATCAACAGGATGGTCATGGCGCGGATCGATTCATGGGCATGCGGGTCAGGCGCAGGGCGTTGGCGGTGACCAGCAGCGAGGATAGCGCCATTCCGAGCGCCGCCAGCCACGGAGTGACGTGGCCGCTGGCGGCGAGCGGCAGCGCGAGCACGTTGTACGCCAGCGCCCAGGCCAGGTTCTCGCGGATGATCCGGCGGGTGCGGCGGGCCAGATCCACCGTCGCCGGCAGGCGCGACAGCGAGGTGCCGGTCATCACCAGATCCGCCGCGCGCTGCGCCAGCGGTGCGCCCTGGCCCATCGCCACCGACACGTCCGCGCCCGCCAGCACCGGGGCATCGTTGATGCCGTCGCCGACCATCGCGACGATCCGGCCCTGCGCCTGCAAGGCATGCACGAAGGCGAGCTTTTCCTCCGGCGCCTGCCGCGCGCGCGGGGCGGCGATGCCCATCTCCACGGCGAACCGCTGCACCGGCGCGGGGCCGTCGCCGCTGGCCAGATGCACGGCGAAGCCCTGCGCGCGCAGCGCCGCCAGCGCCTCGCGCGCATCCGGCCGGGCGGATTCGCGCAGGGTGAAGCGGGCGATGCCGCGCGCGCCGTCGCCCAGCCAGATCGCGCCGTCGTCATCGCCACCGAAGGCGAAGTCGGCCCGGCCCAGCCGCCACGTCCGGCCCTCCACGCGGCCGCGCACGCCGCGCCCGGTGACGGTTTCGACCTGCCCGGCGTGCAGCGGATCCGCGCCGGCCCGTTCCGCGGCCTGCAGGAACGCCGGGGCCAGCGGATGGCCGCTGTCGCGTTCCAGCGCGGCCGCCAGCGCCAGTGCGCGCGATCGGCCGAAGCCGTCCAGGCTCTGCACCTCGATCGCCAGCGCGCGCGGATCGCTCAGGGTGCCGGTCTTGTCGAACACGATGTCGCTGGCGCGCGAGAGCGTGTCCAGCGCATCGGCGCGGGTCGCCAGCACGCCCAGCTTCGCCAGGGTGCCGTGCGCGGCGGCCAGCGCGGTCGGCACCGACAGCGACAACGCGCAGGGGCAACTGATCACCAGCAGTGCCAGGGTCACCTCGAAGGCGCGCCCGGGATCATGGAAATGCCAGAACGCGTACACCGCCACCGCCGCGAGCAGCAGGCTGGCGACGAAGCGGCCGCCGATGCGATCCGCGGCGCGCGCGATCGGCGGGCGGTGCGCCTGCGCCTGGTCCACCAGCCGCGCAAGCTGCGACAGGCGGGTCGCGCTGCCGACGTCGGTGACGCGCAAGCGCGCCGGATGCTCGCGGCATACCGTGCCGGCGTAGACCGTCGCGCCGGTGCGCTTGTGGATCGGATGCGATTCGCCGGTCAGCAGCGCTTCCTCGAACACCGCGTCGGCGTCCAGCAGCACGCCGTCGGCCGGCACGTTGTCGCCGGCGGCCACCCGCACGATGTCGCCTTTCGCGAGGCTGCCGACCGGCACCGACTCGCGGCTGCCGTCGCTGCGCTCGCGGGTCGCGAACGCCGGCCGCGCCCGCGCCAGCGCATCGACCTGGGCGGTGGCGATGTTGCGCGCGCGCTGTTCCAGCATGCGCGCGGCCAGCAACAGGAACACGAACATCACCGCCGCGTCGTACCAGACATGCACGCCGCCACGGATGGTTTCCACCAGGCTCGCCAGATAGGCGAGCAGAGTGGAGCCGGCGATCAGCGTGTCCATGCCGGGATGGCGCTCGCGCAGTTCGCGCCAGGCGCCGGCCAGGAAGGGCCAGCCGGAATAGAACACCACCGGCGTGGACACCAGGAAGGTCAGCCAGCGGAAGAAGTCGCGCGTGGGCACCGGCATGGTCCGGTCCACGTCCAGGTACAGGGCCTCGGCGAACATCATCGCCTGCAGGGCGCCCAGGCCGGCGATGCCCAGCCGCAGCAGCCAGCGCTTGCGTTCGTCCAGGCGCGCGCGCTCACTGGCTTCGCCGCCGGCGAGATAGGGCCGGTAGCCGAGCATGGACAACCGCTGCAGGATTCGGGACAGCGCGGCGCGCCGCGGATCCCAGGCGATGCGGATGCGGCCGGTCACCGCGTTGGCGGTGCTGTCGATCACGCCGTCCTCGCGCGCCAGCGCGCGATCGATAAGCCACGCGCAGGCGGCGCAGCGCATGCCGTCGGTGAGCAGGATGATCTCGCGGCCGCCGGGCACCGGATGGCTGTGCTCGGCCTGCAGCTCCTCGCGATCCCAGATGCCCAGGTCGACCGGCTCGGCGTCGACGCGCCCGGCGGCGGCGCTGCGCAGGCGGTAATAGCTGCCCAGATCCGAGTGGCGGATCCACTCGGCCGCCGCCGCGCAGCCTTCGCAGCAGAAGCCGGCGATCCGATCGTCCAGCGGACGCAGGACCGGCGCGGCCGGCAGGGCCTCGCCGCAGTGGTAGCAGTGCGGCGGCGCCGTTCCGTTCACGGCGTGTCGTCGTCCCGCAGCGATGGCGACAGGTGGACGGCGCGCTGGCCCTTGGGCAGGCGGCCGCGCAGGCGCCACGCACCGTCGACCGGGCCCAGTTGCACCTTCCACGCGTGCGATGTGTCCACCGTCTCGCCCAGGCGCCAGCCGTTCCCGGCCGGCGGCAGGCGCAGGCGGCGATCCTCTCCGGCCCGGGTCGGATGTTGCAGGTGCAGTTCCAGCGGCGCGTGGCGATCGAATCCGCCGTCCACCGGGATGACTTCCACGACGCCCGTGTCCACCCGCAGCACCGCGGCCAGCTTCATCGCCTGCGCGCGCTGATCGGGTCCCAGGTCCGTGGTCTGGATCTGGGCCATGCGATCCACCTTGTCGGTGACCGCGTCGGCGCCACCGGCGCGCACCGAGATGTAAACGAGGCCGACACCCGCGACGATGGAGGCGATCGGCAGGCCGATCACCAGCCACATCGCCGGAATGCGCCAGAGGGGAAGCCGGGTTTGCGTTGTCATGGAATCGGTCCGAAGTAGCTGCTTTCGACGACCTGGGTGGATGCGCCATCTTCGCGTTCGACCCGGATGCGGATGGCGTGGCGGCCGGCGACGCTGGACGGCGCGGTCGCGACCAGCGGCAGCGACAGCACTTCCTCCGCCCCGGCCTCGACCTGCTTCTGGCCGCCGGAGAGGGCGATGCCGGCGGTATCGGATTCCAGCACGATGCGGTAGCGGTGCGCCCGCTGATCCTTGTTGACCAGCTTGAGGGTGTAGCTGTTCTCGATACGGCCGCCGCCGACGTCGCGGTACAGCGCGTTGCGATCGCGCAGGACCTCGGCGATGACGTCGCTGCGGTGGGTCACTCCCCAGGCCCAGGCGGCGAGCAGCGCCAGCAGGATCGTGCCGTAGACGAACACGCGCGGACGCAGCACGCGGGTGCTCCTGCCGTCGATGGCGTTCTGGGTGGAGTAGCGGATCAGGCCGTTCGGGTAGCCCATCTTGCCCATCACGTCGTCACAGGCGTCGATGCAGGCGCCGCAGGCGATGCATTCGTACTGCAGGCCGTTGCGGATGTCGATGCCGGTCGGACAGACCTGCACGCAGATGGTGCAGTCGATGCAGTCGCCCAGTTGATCCGGGGCGAACTTCGGCAACGGCTCGGCGTTCGCGCCGGCGCCGCCGAAGGTGATCGTGCCGCGCGCCTGCAGGCGGTTGTCGGCCGCGGTGGGATGCTGGTAAGCGCGGAACACGTAGTCGTAGGCGGTGGCCTTGTCGAGCAGGCCGCGCGCGCGTTCCAGCACGCTGCCCAGGCCGCGCTTGCGTGGCCCGCGCGGTTCGCCGCGCATCGGGTCGTAGGCGATGATGAGCGTGTTGCGATCGAACATCGCGCTCTGGAAGCGCGCGTATGGGCACATGTACTTGCACACCTGCTCGCGCAGGAAACCGGCGTTGCCCCAGGTGGCGAGCGCGTAGAACAGCACCCAGAAGATCTCCCAGCCGCCCCAGCCCAGCGGCGCGCGCGCGGCCAGGTCGCGGATCGGGGTGAAGAAGCCGACGAAGGTGAAGCCGGTCCACAGCGCGAACAGCAGCCAGATCGCGTGCTTGCCGCCCTTGCGCAGGATCTTCGCGCCGTTCCAGGGACCGGCGTCCAGCTTCATGCGCTGGCTGCGGTCGCCCTCGGTCCAGCGCTCCATCCACAGGAACACTTCCGTCCACACCGTCTGCGGGCAGGCGTAGCCGCAGAACAGCCGCCCGGCCAGGGTGGTGAAGAAGAACAGCGCCATCGCCGCGATGATCAGCAGCAGCGCCAGGAACAGGAAATCCTGCGGCCAGAACGACAGCCCGAACACATAGAACTTGCGCGCGGGCAGATCGAACAGCACCGCCTGGCGGCCATCCCAGCGCAGCCACGGGAACACGTAGAACATGCCCAGCAGCCAGAACACCGCGGCCACGCGCAGGCGGTTGAGGCGGCCGGACACGTCGCGCGGATAGATCTTGCGCTCGCTGACGTAGAGCGAATTGCCCTGATCGTCCACCACGTCGAGCGGAATCCGCCGGCTCATGGCGACACTCCGCTGCGCGTGGGAAGCTGGATTTGGCGATGGAGCGGGATCGGAACGTTCATGGCATGGCTTCGCCGGAACGGGGCCGGCGTGGCGTTGGGGGATGACCGGACGCATCCAGTCTCCGGCGTGCGCGGCGCGAGCGGGAGCGACGGTTTGTCGCAGGCCCGCTCCAGGCTTTCATTCCGGCGGCAGCGCGCGGTTGAAGCGGCTCGAAGGCCGCAGCAATATCCAGGTGAACAGGCTGGACGACGCGGTCGCCAGCCAGAACATGAAGAAGCCCAGCGTATAGCCGAGTTCGCGGGTGAGCGGCCATTCGGGAAAGGTCGCGTCGCGCAGCTGCAAGGGATCCACGAAGGCGAAGAACACCATCGTCGCCACGCCCGCCGCGAAGAAACTGGGCCAGAGGATGGCCCCGATCCGCTGTGCCAGCGGACGGGGCGGATGGTCCAGTCGGGGTGCGCTGAAATCGGTCATGGCGGCGACGGTTCCTTCCAGGGCGTGGCGGCGGCGGTGTCCTTGTCGCCCTTGTGCGACAGCGACCAGACATAGGCCGCCACCAGGCGTGCGCGGGTCTCGCCGAGCAGTTCGCGGTGCGCCGGCATGATGCCATGGCGGCCCTTGCTGATGGTCTGGCGCAGGCTTTCGGTGCTGTCGCCGTACAACCAGTAGTCGTCGGTCAGGTCGGGTGCGCCGAGATCCTGGTTGCCCTTGCCGTCGACGCCGTGGCAGGCCACGCACACGCCTTCGTAGAGCTTCTTGCCCTGCGAGGCGGGAAAGTTGTTGATCAACTGATCCGGATGCCCCAGCGTGCGCACGTAGGCGATGGTGTAGTCGACCGCGTTCGGGCCGCCCATGCCGGTCAGCGCCGTGCCCCATTCGGGCATCACGCCTTCGCGCCCGTCCAGCACCGTTTCCAGCACCTTTTCCGGCGAACCGCCCCAGTGCCAGATGTCGTCGGTCAGGTTGGGATATCCGATCGCGCCCTGAGCGGACGAGCCGTGGCAGGTGGCGCAGGTGTTGTTGAAGATGGAACGCCCCAGCGCCAGTGCCTTCGGATCCCGCGCCAGCCGGTCGATGGCCTGGTCCGCGTAGGGCTTGAAGGTCTGTTCCAGCTTGGCGTCCTCCACCGACTTCCTGGCGGCGTGCTCGCCCGCGGACGACCACTTGCCGGCGCCGGCATAGCCGCCGAGGCCGCCGTACCACGCGATGTAACCGATGGCGAACACGATGGTCAGGTAGAACAGGTTGATCCACCAGCGCGGCAGCGGCTTGTTGTATTCCGTCAGATCGCCGTCCCAGACATGGCTGGTTTCCTCCGGTGCCGGATCGCCCGGGCGGCGGCGCGCCGTCCACCAGAGCAGCCACGCGCAACCGGCGATGTTCAGCACCACCAGGGCGATGACGTACCACGACCAGCCGCTGTTCATGCCTTGTACTCCTCGTCTTCCTCGTTCAGCGGCAGCGCCGCGGCGTCATCGAATTCGGCCTTGCGGCGCGGGCTCCATACCCAGATCCAGCCGCCGACGAACAGCACCAGCAGGATCGCGGTCACGATTCCGGACACCATGTCAGCCTCCCCGCGGTGCGTGCTTGCCGAGCGCCTGCAGATACGCCACCACGGCGTCCAGCTCGGTCTTGCCCTTCAGTTCCCCGGGCGCGGCCGCGATCTCGGCATCGGTGTAGGGATCGCCCAGCGCCTTCAGCGCGCCCATGCGCCGTGCGGTGGCTTCGCCGTCGACCTGGTTCTTCTCCAGCCAGGGGAAGCCGGGCATGTTCGACTCGGGCACCACGTCGCGCGGGTTGATCAGGTGCACGCGGTGCCAGTCGTCGGAGTAGCGGCCGCCGACGCGGGCCAGATCGGGACCGGTGCGCTTGCTGCCCCACTGGAAGGGGCGGTCGTAGACCGATTCGCCGGCCAGCGAATAGTGGCCGTAGCGTTCGCTCTCGAAACGCAGGGTGCGGACCATCTGCGAGTGGCAGTTGTAGCAGCCCTCGCGGACGTAGACGTCGCGTCCGGCCAGTTGCAGGGCCGGATAGGGCTTGACGCCTTCCAGCGGCTTGATGGCCTCGGCCTGGAACATCAGCGGCACGATCTCGGCCAGGCCGCCGAACGACACGACCACCGCGATCAGGATGGCCATCAGGCCGATGTTCTTCTCGATTTTCTCGTGGGAATTGCTGTTGCTCATGTCGGTCTCGTCCTCAGGCGCGCACTTCGGAAACGTCAACCGGCAGGATCGGCTGCGGGGCGGCCGACCGCGCGGAAGCGAACGTCTTCCAGGTGTTCCAGGCCATCACGCCCATGCCGCCCAGCACCAGCAGGCCGCCGCCCAGGCGGATCAGGTAGTACGGATAGGTGGCGTTGAGCGCTTCGACGAAGCTGTAGGTCAGCGTGCCGTCGGCGTTGGTGGCGCGCCACATCAGGCCCTGCATGACGCCCGCGATCCACATCGAGGCGATGTAGAACACCACGCCCAGGGTGTGCAGCCAGAAGTGCAGGTCGATGGCCCTGGTCGAGAACATGCCGTCGCGGCCGAGCAGGCGCGGCAGCAGCGCGTAGATCGAGCCCACCGAGATCATCGCCACCCAGCCCAGCGCGCCGGCGTGCACGTGGCCGACGGTCCAGTCGGTGTAGTGGCTCAGCGAGTTGACGGTCTTGATCGACATCATCGGTCCCTCGAAGGTCGCGATCATGTAGAACGACACGGCGACGATCAGGAACTTGAGGATCGGGTCGGTGCGCAGCTTGTGCCACACGCCGGACAGGGTCAGGATGCCGTTCAGCGCGCCGCCCCACGACGGCGCCAGCAGGATCAGCGAGAACACCATGCCCAGCGACTGCGCCCAGTCCGGCAGCGCGGTGTAGTGCAGGTGGTGCGGGCCGGCCCACATGTAGACCGCGATCAGCGCCCAGAAGTGGACGATCGACAGCCGGTAGGAATAGACCGGGCGCCCGGCCTGCTTGGGCACGAAGTAATACATCATGCCGAGGAAGCCGGCGGTCAGGAAGAAGCCCACTGCGTTGTGGCCGTACCACCACTGCACCATCGCGTCGACCGCGCCGCTGTAGACCGGGTAGGACTTGGTGAAGCCGACCGGGATGGCGATGTTGTTGACGATGTGCAGCAGGGCCACGGCGATGATGTAGGCGCCGTAGAACCAGTTGGCCACGTAGATGTGCTTGACCGCGCGCCTGGCGATGGTGCCGAAGAACAGCACCGCGTAGGCCACCCACACCACCGTGATCAGCAGGTCGACCGGCCATTCCAGCTCGGCGTATTCCTTGCCCTGGGTCATGCCCAGCGGGAGGGTGATCGCGGCCGCCAGGATGACCGCTTGCCAGCCCCAGAACACGAACGCCGCCAGCCGATCCGAGATCAGCCGGACGTGGCAGGTGCGCTGGACTACGTGCAGGCTGGTCGCGAACAGGGCGCTGCCGCCGAACGCGAAGATCACCGCATTGGTGTGCAGCGGCCGCAGCCGCCCGTAGCTGAGCCACGGAATGTCGAAGTTCAGCGCCGGCCAGTACAGCTGGGCGGCGATGAACACCCCCACGGCCATGCCCACGATGCCCCAGACCACGGTCATCACCGCGAACTGGCGCACCACCTTGTCGTTATACGTACCCTGCACGCTCTGCATGCCACCTGCTCCTAGGCTCAACCCCATGATCTTCGGCCCCTTCGGCCACCCCCCACATTGATCTGAATCAACCGGGACGGGGGGCAATGCGGACAGGGGGTGGTTGGAGAACCACGCGCGGCATGTTGGCAACCCCGGAGAGAGTCCAGGGTGCGACAGATTGTCACCCCCGCGCGCGCCCGGACCGGGTCTAGAATCCTCCCGACACCGCTGCCGAGCCCCCTTCATGCCGGACATGACCGTTGTCGAGTTGTCCCGCCTGCAATTCGCCCTGACGGCGATGTACCACTTCCTGTTCGTGCCGCTGACCCTGGGCCTGTCCTTCCTGGTGGCCATCATGGAAAGCGTCTATGTCATGACCGGACGCGACGTGTGGCGGCGGATGACCCTGTTCTGGGGCACGCTGTTCGGGGTGAACTTTGCCCTGGGCGTGGCCACCGGCATCGTCATGGAGTTCCAGTTCGGCACCAACTGGTCCTACTACAGCCACTACGTCGGCGACATCTTCGGTGCGCCGCTGGCGATCGAGGGCCTGATGGCGTTCTTCCTGGAAGCCACCTTCATCGGGCTGTTCTTCTTCGGCTGGAACCGGCTGAGCAAGGTCCAGCACTTGGCGGTGACCTGGCTGGTCGCGCTGGCGACCAATTTCTCGGCGCTGTGGATCCTGGTCGCCAACGGCTGGATGCAGAACCCGGTCGGCGCGGTGTTCAACCCCGAGACCATGCGCATGGAAATCACCGATTTCATGGCGGTGATCTTCAACCCGGTGGCCCAGGCCAAGTTCGTCCACACGGTCAGTGCCGGCTACGTGACCGGGGCGATGTTCGTGATGTCGGTCAGCGCGTTCTACCTGCTGCGCGGCCGCAACGCCGATTTCGCCAAGCGCTCGATGGCGGTGGCGGCCAGTTTCGGCCTGGCCGCGGCGCTGTCGGTGGTGGTGCTGGGCGACGAAAGCGGCTACGCGGTCGGCGAGAACCAGAAAATGAAGCTGGCGGCGATCGAGGCGATGTGGGAAACCGAGCCGGCGCCGGCCGGCTTCAACGCCTTCGCCATTCCCGACCAGGACACCCGCACCAACCACTATGCGGTGCATATCCCCTACGTGATGGGGATCATCGGCACCCGTTCGCTCGACAAGGAAATGCCCGGCATCCTGGAACTGGTCGAGCGCGCGGAGGGACGCATCCGCAACGGCATCGTCGCCTACGGGAGCCTGCAGAAGCTGCGTGCCAACCGTGGCGACGCGCACGCGCGCGCCATGTTCGAGGCGCACTGGCGCGACATCGGCCACGCCCTGCTGCTGAAGAAGTACCGCGAGGACATCGCCAACGCGACCGAGGAGGAGATCGTCAAGGCGGCGTTCGATACGGTGCCGCGGGTGGCGCCGCTGTTCTGGAGCTTCCGCCTGATGGTCGGGCTGGGCTTCTACTTCATCGCCTTCTTCGCCTTCGCGTTCTGGCTGGCCAGCAAGCACCAACTGGATCGGCGGCGCTGGTTCCTGCGCCTGGCCCTCTACAGCCTGCCGCTGCCGTGGATCGCGATCGAGGCCGGCTGGCTGATCGCCGAGTACGGCCGCCAACCCTGGGTGATCGACGGCGTGCTGCCGACCTTCTTCGCCGCGTCGGGACTGAAGCTGCACCAGATCCTGATCACCCTGACCGGCTTCGTCACCCTCTACACCGCGCTCGCCGTGGTCGAGATCTGGCTGATGCGCAAGCTCATCCTGAAGGGGCCCGAGCAGATCGTGCCCGAATCCCGCGGCGCGGCGGTCCCCATCCCCGCGCCGGCCACCGCCGCCTGAGAGGAGCCTGTCCATGGACACCCTTCCGCTCGACTATCCCACCCTGCGCGTGATCTGGTGGGCGCTGCTGGGCCTGCTGCTGATCGGCTTCGCGGTGATGGACGGTTTCGATCTGGGCGTGGCGGCACTGCTGCCGGCGGTCGCCCGCCGCGACGGGGAACGCCGGATCGTACTGAACGTGATCGGCCCGGTCTGGGAAGGCAACCAGGTCTGGCTGATCGTCGGCGGCGCCGCCGTCTTCGCCGCCTGGCCGCCGTTGTATGCGGTCAGCTTCTCCGGCTTCTACATCGCGATGTTCCTGATCCTGGTCGCGCTGATCCTGCGCCCGGTCGGATTCAAGTTCCGCAGCAAGGTACCGGACCCGCGCTGGCGGGCGGTGTGGGACTGGGCGCTGTTCGCCAGCGGTCTGGTGCCGGCGCTGGTGTTCGGCGTGGCGATGGGCAACGTGCTGCTGGGCGCGCCGTTCACCTTCGACGAGATCCTGCGGCCGCATTACGAGGGCGGGTTGTTCGGCCTGCTCACGCCGTTCGCGCTGCTGTGCGGCCTGGTCAGCGTGGGCATGCTGGTCGCCCACGGCGCCGGCCGGCTGGCGATGAAGACAGACGGCGACATCGCCGCGCGGGCGCGCCGCTACGGCAGCCTGGCCGCGCTGGCCACCGCGGCGTTGTTCGTGATCGGCGGGATCTGGCTGGCGCGGGGCATCCCCGGTTACACGTTGCAGATCGCGATGGATCCGGCCGGCCCGTCCAATCCGCTGGCCAAGCTGGTGATCGCCGAAGACGGTGCGTGGATGCGCAACTACGCACGCTGGCCGGTGATCTGGCTGTTCCCGGCGCTGGGCGTGCTCGGCGCGCTGGCGAGCGCGCTCTGCCTGCGCGTCGGCAAGGCCGGGCTGGCCTTCGTGTCCTCAGCGCTGTCGATCGCCGGCATCCTGCTGACCTTCGGCCTGACCACGTTCCCGTTCCTGCTGCCATCCTCGCTCAATCCCGGCGCCAGCCTGATGGTGTGGGATGCCTCGTCCAGCCACATGACGCTGTTCATCATGCTGCTGGTCACCGCGTTCTTCCTGCCGATCATCCTCGCCTACACGGCCTGGGTGTACCGGGTGATGCGCGGCAAGGTCGGCGACGACACGCTGGACGAGGAACAGAATCCGAACGCCTACTGAGACGGAGGCATACGCATGTGGTACTTCAGCTGGATACTCGGCGCCGGGCTGGCGGCCAGCTTCGCCATCCTCAACGGCATGTGGTACGAGCTGCGCGACGGTGACCGCCGCAAGGACGAGTGAGCGGTTCCGGCCGCGCGCCCGCGCGCGGCGAACGAGGCGCGCGGAGCGGGCTCGTCGGTTCACCGCGCGTCGTCAGTCGGCGCAGGGCCGGTAAAGGAAGCGGCGCCTATGCTGTCGATGGTTCACATCGGCCCCCGCGGCCAGGAGCGATAGCATGGATTTCAAGAACAAGGTCGTCATCGTCACCGGCGGCGCCAGCGGCATCGGCGAGGCCAGCGCGAAGCTGTTCGCCGAACACGGCGCCCACGTGGTGATCGCGGATTTCTCCGATCACGGGCAGGTCGTCGCCGACACTCTGTCCGCACAGGGCGCGGAATCGCTGTTCGTGAAAACCGACGTGACCGACAGCGCGGCGGTGCAGCGGATGGTCGATGAAACCGTCGCCGCGTTCGGCCGCATCGACGTGCTGTTCGCCAACGCCGGCATCGCCGCCGATGCGCCGATCGATCAGCTGTCCGAAGCGGCCTGGGACCGCACCATCGGCATCAATCTCACCGGCGTCTACCTGTGCGACAAGCACGTCATCGCGCAGATGCTCAAGCAGGGGGGCGGCGTGATCGTCAATTGCGGTTCCATCCACAGCCACGTCGGCAAGGGTGGAGTGACCGCCTACGCCGCGGCCAAGGGCGGGGTGAAGCTGCTGACCCAGACCCTGGCGATCGACTATGGCGCGCGCGGCATCCGCGTCAATGCGGTGTGCCCGGGGTATATCGACACGCCGCTGCTCAAGGACATTCCGGCCGAAGCCAGGCACGCGCTGGAGAAACTGCATCCGATGGGCCGGCTGGGCCGCGCCGAGGAAGTCGCGCGCACGGTGCTGTTCCTCGCCAGCGACGACGCCTCCTTCGTCAACGGTGCCTCGCTGCTGGTCGACGGCGGCTATACCGCGCAGTGAAACCCGGCGGGCGGGGTGCCATCGCGCCCCGTTCCGCCCTTCGCGCCACCGTCCGGGACGGTACGGCGATTGGCCTATAATCGCCGCAGTTCCCAGCGAGCCCGCCGGACGCGGAGCCCGGACATGCCAGTCAAGAGCATCCAGAACCGCCGTCTCTACCAGCAGATCGCAGACCAGTTGCGCGGCATGATCAACCGCGGCGAATTCCCGCCGGGCAGCTACCTGCCGCCGGAGCGCGAACTTTCGCAGCAGTTCGGCGTCAGCCGCACGTCCTTGCGCGAGGCCTTGATCGCCCTGGAAGTGCTGGGCCTGGTGCGGGTGCGCGTGGGTGACGGCGTCAGCGTGGTCGGACCGGATTCGGATGAAACGCCGCCGGCCGAACACGCCCTCGACCGCGCCCGCCAGCTCAATCCGTGGACGCTGGATCCGGAGCTGGGCGTGGTGGCCGATTTCGACGCCGAGATCCCGCCGTTCTCGCTGCTGAGCGCGCGCCGGCTGGTCGAGCCCGAGACCGCGGCGCTGGCCGCCGAGAACGCCACCGACGAGCAGATCGCCGGCATCGTGGAAGCCCTGCAACGCAACATCGCCGACAACCAGCACGGTTCCACCACCCATCCGGGCGACCGTCTGCTGCACATCCGCATCGCCGATGCGAGCGGCAATCCGGCCTATTCGCTGTTGATCCGGCACCTGCTGGGCCACCAGTACGGCGCGATGTTCCAGCGCGTGCAGGCGCTCTATACGGTCGAGGACATGCCGCGCCGCTCGGAACTGGAACACGAGGCGGTGGTCGATGCGATCCGCGCGCGCGACCCGGACGCGGCGCGCGCGGCGATGGAACGGCACCTGGACTCGGTGATCCGGATCTTCTCCGGCGGCGAACGCTAGGTCTTTTTCCGGCGCCGCGCCCGGCGCGCGGGATTCAGCCGGCGCCCGTGGCCGGATTGTCCGGTCGCCACAGCACCTGCGGGCCGATGTCGCGCACGTCGCGGGTGCCGGTCAGCGCCATGCTCACGTCCAGTTCGCGGCGGATCAGTTCCAGCGCGGTGGTCACGCCGCGTTCGCCCAGCGCGCCAAGGCCATAGAGGAAGGCCTTGCCGATCAGGGTGGCGCGCGCGCCGAGCGCCAGCGCCTTGAGCACGTCCTGGCCGCTGCGCACGCCGCTGTCGAACCAGATCTCGCAGCGATCGCCGACCGCGGCCGCCACCTGCGGCAGGGCGAGGATGGCCGGCGGCGCGGAGTCGAGCTGGCGGCCGCCGTGATTGGACACCACGATGACATCGGCGCCGGCGTCGACCGCCGCGCGGGCGTCGTCCGCGTCCAGGATGCCCTTCACGATCAGCTTGCCCGGCCACAGCGAACGCACCCAGGCCACGTCCTTCCAGCTGAGGGTGGGATCGAACTGGCTGCCGATCCATTGCGACAGCGTGGTCAGGCCCTTGCCGCCGCCGGGAATGAAGCCGGCCAGGTTGCCGAAGTTGCGGTGCGGCGTGCGCAGCATGCCCAGCGCCCAGCGCGGGCGCCGCAGGAGGTCCAGCGCGTTGCCCAGGGTCAGTTTCGGCGGCACGGTCAGGCCGTTCTTGATGTCGCGGTGGCGCTGGCCCTGGATCTGCAGATCGGCGGTGAGCACCAGCGCCGGGCATTGCGCGGCCTTCGCGCGCTGGATCAGGGAGGCGGCGAAGTCGCGGTCGCGCATCACGTACAACTGGAACCAGAACGGCTTTTCCACCGCCGCGCGCACCGCTTCGATCGAACAGATCGATACCGTGCTCAGGGTGAACGGCACGCCCGCGGCCTGCGCCGCCCGCGCGGCCAGGATTTCCCCGTCGGCATGCAGGATGCCGGTCAACCCGGTGGGCGCCAGCCCTACCGGCATGGACACCGGTTCGCCGGCCATCGTGGTCGCCAGCGAGCGCCGGTCGACGTCGATCATCACCCGCTGGCGCAGCATCAGTGCATCCAGTGCGCGGCGGTTGCCGTTGAGGGTGTGCTCGTCGTACGAGCCGCGATCGACGTAATCGAAGATCGCGCGCGGCGCACGGCGCATCGCCAGCTGGCGGAGGTCCTCGTTGCAGGTGATCGGCATCATGGCGGGTCGGGCTCGGTGCGGAATTCAGGACTGGGGATGCCGGCGCGCGTACACGCCGTACAGCGCGACCACGAGGAAGCAGAAGGCCGGAATCCAGAACGCGGTCTCGATGCCGGCCATGTCCGCCAGCCGCCCCATGAACCACGGCACGATGGCGCCGCCGACGATCGCCATGATGATGAAGCTGGCGCCACGCTTGGTCTGCGTGCCCAGGCCCTTGATGCCCAGCGCGAAGATGGTCGGGAACATCATCGACATGAAGAAGAACACGGCGACGAGCGCGCCCACCGATAGCCGCCCCATGCCGGCGACGACCAGGCCGCACAGCAGGATGTTGATCACCGCGTACACGGTGAGCAGACGCGCCGGCGGAATCGCGCGCATCAACGCGGTGGTGAGGAAGCGTCCGGCCAGGAAGCAGCCCAGGGCGACGGCGAGCAGGTAGGCGGCGCGCTCGGAGGACAGGCCGGGGATGTGATCCACCGCGTAATTGATGAAGAAGGCGCCGGCACCGACCTGGGCGGCGACATAGAAGAACTGCGCCACCACCGCGAACACGAAATGGCGCTGCGAGAGCAGCGGCGCGGTGGCCGCCGGTGCCTCGACCGCACATGGTTCGTCGCCGCGCACCTCCGGCATCCGGGTGCGCCAGATCAGGACCGCGATGGCGATCACCGCCAGCGCGGTGGCGACGTAGATCAGCTGCACGCCGTCGTGGTCGGCGCCTTCCGCTGCCGACGCACCGAACAACAGCTTGCCGCCGATGAACGGGGCGATGAAGGTGCCCAGGCCGTTGAACGATTGCGACAGGTTGAGCCGGCGCTCGGAACTGCTGGCCGGGCCCAGCACGGTGACATACGGATTGGCCGCGGTCTCCAGGCAGGCCAGTCCGCACGCGATCACGAACAGCGCGAACAGGAAATACTCGAACGCGCCGGCGCGGGTGGCGGGAATGAACAGCAGCGCGCCGCAGGCGAACAGGCCGAGTCCGAGCAGGATGCCGGTCTTGTAGCCGTGCCGCTCCATCAACGCGGCCGCCGGCAGCGCCATCAGGAAATAGGCGCCGAAGTAGGCCATCTGCAACAGCGCCGAACGCGCGCGGGTGATGTCCAGGGTTTCCTGGAAATGCTTGTTGAGCACGTCCAGCAGGCCGTAGGAGAACCCCCACAGGAAGAACAGGCAGGTCACCAGGATGAATGCCAGCCGGTAGCGCTGCGCGCCGCTGTCCTGCAGGGTCGGGGAGGCGGTACCGGGCAATGCGGGCATGGCGGAGTTCCTGCGCAGAAAGGAAGGGTCAGGCGTCGGTCAGTCGGAAAATCGGTTGCATCGGGGTCCATTTGGCGCCCGGCGGCGTCCACGGCGTGGCTTTCTGGAACGACCACATCAGGTCTTCCCAGGCGCGCAGCCGCGCATCGTCGCGCTCGGCTTCCGCCATGCGCCCGGCGTCGAACACCGCGTCGTCGGTGTCCATCACCATCACCATGCGGGTGCCGAGACGGAAGATCTCCAGCTCGCGCACGCCCTGCCTGCGCAGATGCTCCAGCACTTCCGGCCAGACCTGGCGATGGTATTGCTCGTAGGCGGCGATCAGTTCCGGATCGTCGTGCAGGTCCAGGGCCAGGCAGTGGCGCATGGGAATGTCCTCAGGTGAGTGCGCGGTCCAGATGGGTGTAGCCGCCGTCCACGAACAACCATTGCCCGGTCACGTGCGAGGCGCGCGCGGACAGCAGGAACACGGCGGTGTCGGCGACTTCGTCGGCGCGGGTCATGCGCTGCTCCAGCGGGATGCGGCGGGTGATGCCGGCCAGCTTGCCGGCAGGATCGTCGAAGCCGGCCAGCCAGCTCTGATAGAGCGGCGTCATCACTTCCGCCGGCACCACCGCGTTCACGCGCACGCCGTCGGCGGCCAGCGACGCGGCCCACTCGCGGGTCAGCGAGAGTTGCGCGCCCTTGGCCGCGCAGTAGCCGCTGGTGCCGCCCTGGCCGGTGACCGCGGTCTTGGAGGACACGTTGACGATCGCGCCGCGGCTGGCTTTCAGTGCGTCCACGCACAGATGCGCCATCACGTAGTAGTGGATGAGGTTGCGTTCCAGCGACTGCACGAAGGCGTCGCGCCCGGCCTCCAGGCCGACGCCGTCGTTGACGCCGGCGTTGTTGACCAGCCCGTGCAAGCGGCCGAATTCGGCCAGCGTGGCGGCCACGGCCTGGGTGCAGGCGTCCGCGTCGGACAGTTCGAGTCGATGGAAGCGCGCGCGCGGCTGCCGCTGGCGCAGCGCCTGCTCGAATTCCGCGTCCAGCGGACTGCGCCCGAAGATCACCGGAACCGCACCTTCCCGCGCCAGCGCCAGTGAAATCGCGCCGCCGATGCCGGCGCCGCCGCCGGTGACGATCACCACTTTGTCGTGCAGTTCCAGATCCATCACGACCCCCTCAGCCGCGTATGTCGTAGCAGCGCAGGGCGGTGCCGCCCCAGAGCTGCGCCCGTTCGGTTCCGGACAACCGGGAGGCCCAGTCGTCCACCAGTGCCGTGACGGCGGCGTAGTCGGCGCGCAGCAGGCACACCGGCCAGTCGGAGCCGAACATCAGCCGCTCCGCGCCGAACGCCTCCAGCGCCGTGTCCAGATGCCGGCGCAACGCATCGGCGTCGAGCGCGGGACCGGCCATTTCGGTGACCAGGCCCGACACTTTGCATAACACGTGCGGCTGCGCCGCCAGCGCGTGCAGGTGCCGCCGCCAGTCCGCCTCGCCGTCGCCGCCGATCGCGGGCTTGCCCAGATGATCCAGCACCAGCCAGTGGCGATCATGGCGCCGGCAGAACGCCGGCACGGCGGCCAGTTGCGCGGGGCCGCGCACCAGGATTTCGTAGACCAGGCCCTGCCGCTGCACCGCCCCGACGCCGCGCGCGAAGCGCGGATCGGCGAGGGTGGCGGCGACGTCCGGATCGTCCTGCAGCAGATGGCGGACGCCGGCGAAGCGCGGATGCGCGCGCCAGTGCGCGAGGCGTTCTTCGGCGCTGGCGGCGAACAGATCCACCCAGCCGATCACCGCCGCGACCGCATCGTGCCGTTGCGCGAGATCCAGCAGGAAGGTGTTCTCCGCTTCGTCGGCGCGCGCCTGCACCGCGATGCAGGCGTCCAGTCCGGCGGCCGCCAGCAACGGCGCGAGATCCGCTGGCAGCCAGTCGCGCCGCAGCATGTCCATGCCGTCGCCCATCCAGGGATAGTCCCGCGGCGCGTAGCGCCAGAAATGCTGGTGGGCGTCGACGCGCAGGGTCACGGCGAGGCGTCCGCCCGCGGCAGCACGCGCGCGGCATCGAAGCGCAGTCGCAGATCCTGCGCAGGGTGATCCGGCGTGGCCAGGGTGATCGTCACCGGCGTCGCACCCGTCGCCGCATCGGGCAGGGCGAACGGGCCGATCGCCTGCGCGCCCAGCATGTCGGCAGTGACGACCTGTTCCTGCGCGCCAACGCGGATCCGGTAGCGCTGTCCGGCCGCCGCCTTCACGCCCGAGAAGCGCAGCCACGCGGCCGCCTGCGCCCGTTCCGGCAGCAGCGACGCGCGCAGCGACACGGTGGTGGCGTACTGGCTGCGGTAACCGCTGCCGAACGCGAAGCTGGTACCCGGGTGCCAAGCCGCCCGCGGCAGCGTGGCGGTGCCGGACGCCGCAACCGTGACCGCATCCGGCGGCACGATCCGGAGCGGGCCCTGCGTTTCGACCCGCAGCACCGGCAACACCGCGTCCGGCGCGCGCGCGGGCAGATCGATCACCAGCGTGTCGCCCTCGCGCCGCCAGGCCAGCGGCGTGGCGCCTTCGTCGCCATCGATGCGGACCGCGCGCGGATTGCCGGCCACGCCCTCGACCGCCAGCGGACCGCCGCGCCAGTCGCGCACGAACAGATACAGCGCCCGGTCGTCCGCCAGCGTGCTGCCCCAGGCCTGCGGCGGCAGGCCGCTGGGACGCGCGTCCAGCGCGACGTTGGCATGGCGTTGCAGCCACTGGCCGATGCCGCGCAGCACCTCGGCCTCGAACGGCACGACGGCACCGTCGCCCATCGGGCCGATGTTGAGCAGGTAATTGCCGCCGGCCGCGCGCGCCTGCACCAGGCCGTTGACCAGTTCGCGCACCTTGCCGGGCGCATCGTCGCGCTGCTGCCAGCGGCGGTAACCCCAGGTGGCGTGATAGATGGAAGCCGGTACTTCGAACGGCGGCTGCATCGTCGGCGGCGGCGCCTCGTTGTCGCCGAGGGTGACGAAGTCGCCGGCGTTGTTCCAGATGCGGCCGTTGATGACCGCCGCCGGTTGCAGCCGATGCACGATGCCGGCGAAACGGCGGCTCTGTTCCGGCGTCGGCGTCGACATGTCGAACCACACTTCGGTAATCGGGCCGTAGTTCGTCATCAGCTCGGTGACCTGCTGTTCGATCAGCGGCTCCATCGACGCAGGAATCGGATTGCCGTTGTCCGGATCGAACGGATGGCCGGCGTGCCAGTCCACCAGCGAGAAGTAGATGCCCAGCCCCAGCCCGCGCGCGCGGCAGGCCGCGGCGATGAGCTTGATCGGATCCTTGCCGAACGGCGTGCGATCGACGATGTCGTAGTCGGTGCTCGCGGTGTCGAACATCGCGAAGCCGTCGTGGTGCTTGCTGGTGACCACCACGTAGCGGGCGCCGGCGTCCTGCGCCAGCCCGCAGATCGCGTCGGCGTCGAACTTCGTCGCGGCGAAGCCGCGGGCGACCCGGGCGTAATCATCGCGGGAAATGTTGGCCCAGCCCTGGATCTGTTCGGAATAACCGCGCGTCACCCGCTTGCCGCTCCACTCGCCGCCCAGTTCCGAATACAGGCCCCAGTGCACGAACATGCCGTAACCCTGTTGCCGCCAGCGGCCGATGCGGCCGGCCGGATCCGGCGCGGACACGCTCGCCGCCGCGGGCGCTT
>Ga0182741_1001095_pt1 | contig 37357 bp, 32 predicted proteins | sample eDN5th37CBELigOP_FD_128874 | JGI IMG/M metagenome (GOLD analysis project Ga0182741, IMG submission 128874) | Enriched Organic Plus compost microbial communities from Emeryville, California, USA - eDNA 5th pass 37_C BE-Lig OP (version 2) (version 2) ... | reverse complement strand
CTTCTGGTCGCCCAGCACTTCGAGCTTGGTCAGGTTGTGGCCGTCGAGCAGTTCGCGCGCCAGGCGGCAGGTGCGCACCGCGTCCTCGGCGGTATAGCAGCCGGCGGTGTTGGGCAGGATGGCGTAGCGGTCCGGCGGCAGCACGTCGAGCAGGTTGGGCTCGCCCGGGTTCTGGCCGATGTTGGTGCGGCGGATGGCGACGGTGACGATCTGGGCGCCGGCGGCTTCGGTGGCCAGGCGGGTTTCTTCCAGATCCTTGAACTTGCCGGTTCCGGTCAACAGCCGGGACGCATAGCGTTTGCCGGCGATGACCAGCGGATCGGTGGGGGCGTGTGCATTCATGGGGCGATTATCGCGCATCGCATCAGGCGCTGTGTTGCATGGCATTGCCTCGTGGTCGCGGGGCCCGCGCCGCATGAGGCTTTCCCGGCAGGGCCGATGGGGTGCAGGTGCCACTCCGGCGGCATGGAAGAGCGGTCACCCGCCGCCCAGCGCGTGCACGATCTCGACCACGTCGCCCGCGTTCAATTGCCAGTCGCCGTGCCGGCCGCGGGGCACGATTTCGCCGTTGACCTCCACCGCCACGCGGCGTTCGGCCAGGCCTTCGGCGGCCAGCAGGCCGGCCAGGGTGAGGGGCGACGGGAACGGGCGGGTTTCGCCATTGAGCTGGATATCCATGCGCTCCATTCTCGCCGGCGCGCACGGAAAATCCAGCCCATGCGGCAGTGCAGCGTGAGCCCGCCGTGGGCCAATGAAAAACTAACACCGTGCGGCAGCGTACGCTGCCGCTTCCCTCGTCCGTCAGGAGTTCTTCCATGCGTGTCCTTTCCCGTCCCCTGCGCTCGGCGCTCGCCCTGGCGCTGGCTGCCGCCGCCCTCCCGGCGATGGCGCAGTCCCCGTTCTCGAAGACCGTGTTCTTCGGCGACAGCCTGACCGACACCGGCTATTTCCGTCCCATTCTGGTGCAGGCCAACCCCAGCGCTTCGGTTGCCGGCCGTTTCACCACCAACCCGGGCTGGGTCTGGTCCGACTACCTGGCCGACTACTACGGCACCAACGCCCTGCCCAACGGCAACGGCCAGGTGGGCGACAACTACGCTGCCGGCGGTGCGCGCGTGGGCGTGGACGTCCCCAATCCGCTGAGCCCGCTGCTGCCGCCGACGCCCTCGCTCAAGACCCAGCTCAACACCTACCTGGCGGCCAACGGCGGCAAGGCCGATGCCAACGCGCTCTACACCGTGTGGGGGGGCGCCAACGACCTGTTCGCGGTGGCGGGCGGCGCGCCGCCGGCGGCCACCATCGGCGCGGCGGTCGCCAGCCAGGTGGGCATGGTCGCCACGCTCAAGGGCGCCGGCGCGCAGTACGTGATGGTGCCGAACCTGCCCGACATCGGCCTGACCCCGTCCTCGCGCGCCGGCGGCCCGGTGGCGATGGCGCAGGGCACCGCCCTGGCCAAGGCCTACAACGACGCGCTGTTCGGCGGCCTGAAGCAGGCCGGCCTGCAGGTCATCCCGGTCGATACCTTCAGCATCCTGCAGGAAATCGTCGCCAACCCGGGCGCCTACGGCTTCACCAACGTGTCCGGCACCGCCTGCCAGCCGCAGGTCACCGCCCAGTCGCTGACCTGCACGCCGCTGAACTACGTCACCCCCAACGCCGCCGATACCTATGTGTTCGCCGACGGCGTGCACCCGACCACGGCCGCGCACCAGATCCTGGGCCAGTACGCGATCTCGGTGCTCGAGGCGCCGCGCCTGCAGCAGGTGCTGACGCATTCGGCGCAGACCACCGGCCGCGCCCGCGCCGACCAGGTGAGCGGCCACCTGGGTGGCCGCCCCGCCGACGGCATGAGCTGGTGGGGCAATGTGCGCGGCGACATGCAGCGTTACGAGCATGCCAATCTGTACGACGGCATGGCGCCGGCCGGCCTGTTCGGCGTCGACTGGGCGCGCGATGGCGTGGTGGTCGGCGGTTTCGCCGGCTATGGCCGCATGGATGCCGACTTCGGCAACAGCAAGGGCGACTTCACCCAGTCTGACACCACGCTGGGCCTGTTCGCCGGCTGGTACGGCGACCGCGTCTGGGTCAACGGGCAGGCCAGCTACAGCTGGCTGGGCTACGACGTGACCCGCAAGGTGCAGCTCGGCCCCGCCACCCGCGTGCACAAGGGCTCGCCCGACGGCAGCAACCTGACCGCCGCGCTCAACGCCGGCTATGAGTTCGGCCAGGACGGCGGCTTCCGCCACGGTCCGGTGGCCGGCGTGGTCTGGCAGAAGGTCAAGCTCGACGGCTACCTGGAGAGCAACGCCAGCGCCACCGCGCTGGGCTATGGCGACCATGACGTGGATTCCACCGTCGGCCGCGTCGGCTGGCAGGCGCGTTTCGATGGCGGCAGCGTGCACCCCTACGCGCAGGTCACCTGGGACCACGAGTTCGAGGACGGCCAGCAGGCCAGCGCCTGGCTGCAGACCATGGCTGACGTTGGCGCCTACAAGGTTCCGGGCCTGCAGTTCGACCGCAACTACGCCACCGCCGTGCTGGGCGCGCGGATGAACCTGTGGGGGCTGCAGAGCAATATCGGCGTGAGCACCACCACCGCGCAGAAGTCGGCCCGCGACGCGACGTTGTTCGCCACGTTCAGCGGCGGATTCTGAGCCGCAGCGGAGCGTTGGAGGGCGGCGCCGCATGGCGGTGCCGCCCTTTCCGTGGAAGCGCGTGCCGGGCCGGCGCCCCGCAGATTGCCATTGCGCGGCAGGCCCCGGCCCGCATAGACTGCGCATCGCCGCGCGGGTGTAGCTCAATGGTAGAGCAGAAGCTTCCCAAGCTTACGACGAGGGTTCGATTCCCTTCACCCGCTCCAATCGACTTTCCATCGCATTCCAGGGAAGTCCACGGGTGCGCCTCAGCGCATCCGTCCGTCAGCCGGTAATTCCCTCCCCATGCCAGCAGCCCGCGCAGAGCGCGTCAGGGACTGCGGTCTGTCGCCGCAGCGGGATTGCCTGGGCCTAGCATGACATCCCTTTGGCGCGGTGCTGGACTTCGCGTTCTTGCCGTTGGAACGGGCTGGTCTTGAAGCCCGCGTGCAGTTGCCGGTGGTCAGCAGCAGTCGCCTTTGCCGGGCTTCGTGAGCCACCGGCTGGTCGGGAAAGGCGTGGTGGTCACGGGCGCTCGAGAATGCGGGGCCCGGGCCCTCCCGCACCCAGCGCGTCCTGCGGGTTGCGCAGGGGGCACTCGTCCAGCGACAGGCAGCCGCAGCCGATGCAGCTGTCCAGTTCGTCGCGCAGCCGCGTCAACCTGGTGATGCGTTCGTCCAGGCTGGCGCGCCAGCGCGAGGACAGTTCGCGCCACTGCGCGGCAGTGAGCTTGCTCCCGGGGGGACACCGGCCAAGGGCCTCCTTGATTTCCTCCAGTGGAATGCCCGTGCGCTGAGCCACCTTGATCACGGCGATGTAGCGCAGCACGACCGAAGCGAATCGGCGCTGGTTGCCGGCGTTGCGCGTGCTGGCGATCAGCCCCTTCGACTCGTAGAAGTGGATCGTGGAAACCGGCACGCCTGCGCGATGCGCCACTTCACCCACGGTCAGCAGGCGCGAGAAATCGAACGGCTTCCCTGCATGCATGGCTTGACCTCAACTTTGCTTGAGGTTTTATAGTCCGCCCGCGCTGAACCTGGCAAGCCGCTTCGAGCGGCCGGTTTTCCTGCAACCCATCGGTCGCGCGGCTTTGTCGCGCGGCCGCTTCTTCGAGAGCGGACACTCATGCAAAACATCGTTGACAAGATCCTGGACAGCCGCTGGGCGTGGAGGGTTGCCCGCCTCCTGCTGGCGGTGGTGTTCCTTTCCTCCGGGCTGGCCAAACTGATCGACTTCCAGGGCGGGCTGGCCGAGATGCGCGCCGCCGGGCTGGAACCGGACTGGCTGTTCAACATCGCCACCATCGCGGTGCTGCTGGGCGGCTCGGCACTGCTGCTGCTCGATCGCGCGCTTTGGCTGGGCGCGGGGGCACTGGTGGTCTTCCTGCTGCTGACCATCCTGGTCGTGCACCGCTTCTGGGCGTTGCCGGAACCACAGGCCAAGGCGGCGATGTTCTGGGCGCTGGAGCACATCAGCCTGGTTGGCGGTCTGTTCGCGGCGGCGATCGCCAGCCGCCTGCGTCGCCGCTTGGAGGGGCAGGCATGAACGCACGGTCTGTTTTTCAGGGTGCGGACGACCGTGCGTGCCAGCGGTCAAGTGCCCGAACCGGTCGCAGGCCTGTTCCCGGTTCCCGTTGCCAACGGCTGGCCATGATGGGCAGGGGTGTTCAGGTCTGCGTGTGCCCGGACAGCAGCGGATACAGCGACAGCACGAGCAGGGCGGCCATCGCGATGTTGAAGACGCGCAGGTGGCGCCTGTCCGTCAGCCAACGACGCAGTGTCGTGCCGAAGGCGGCCCAGACCGCGACGCTGGGCGCATTGACGACGGCGTAGAGCGCCGCGATGGCGATCACCGCCGGCAGGCCCGCTTCGGCGGGTGTGTAGGTGGCAATGGCCCCAATGGCCATGATCCACGCCTTGGGGTTGACCCACTGGAAGGCGGCGGCCTTCCAGAATCCGAATGGCCGGCCGGGGGACACCTCCTCCTGCAGCGGCTGCGCCACGGCGATCTGCCAGGCAAGCCAGAGCAGGTAGATCGCACCGACCACGCGCAATGTGGTGTACAGGAACGGGTACGCGAGGAACAGGCGCCCGAGCCCCACGCCCACGCCGAATACCATCGCCGCGAAGCCGACACTGATGCCGATGATGTGCGGCACGCTGCGGGCGAACCCATGATTGAGCCCCGAGGCGAGCACCATGGTGTTGTTGGGGCCTGGCGTGATGGAGGTCACCAGCGCATAGGTCATGAAGGCGAGGAGCAGGTCGGGTTGCATGGGGAGCGGGCAGGGGGCTGACGGTGGCGGGAGAGGAGGGCTGGCGCGGCCGGTCGCCGCCGCGCCGGGTCAGGGCACGCCGGTGCAATGCGCGATGAATCCTGCGCGTCGTTCGATGCGCCGGTAGTAGTCGTCGACCGCGCCCAGGTAGGGATGCTCGAATGGCGTCTGGTACCAGCGATGGACGGAGAGTCCCACGGCGATGTCCGCGAGGCTGAATGTCTCGCCTGCGACGTAGGCGCCCGTATCGACCAGGCGGCCTTCCAGTACGCGCATGAACCGATGCCAGGCCTCCAGTGACCGCTGGGTCTGCCGGGCATCGCCATGCTCCGGGGAGTGGCGCACCAGTGCCATGAAGGCATAGCGCCATGCCCCGTTGAGGTCGGAGGCCTGCCAGTCCAGCCACTGGTCGACGCGGGCGCGCGCCCTGGGTTCGAGGGGATAAAGCGCTGAACCGCCGTGGCAGTTGGCGAGATAGCGCAGGATGGCGTTCGACTCCCAAAGCACGAAATCCCCGTCGATCAGCACGGGCACCATCGCGTTCGGGTTGAGCGCCTTGAAAGCATCCGTGTTCACGTCGCCGTGGCCGCTGCCCCACTCCTCAAGCTGGTGCGACAGGCCAAGTTCGGCGCAGGCCCACAGGACTTTGCGGACGTTGATGGAAGATCGCTTTCCAAGGATCTTGAGCATGTGCTGTTCCAGTGGGCCCGGGCAACGGCGTTCGTGGTGTATAGGGGGACTGGGCTTCAAGCGGGAGCGAGTTCCGCGCGGCGCTGGATGATGCGGGATACAAGCCCGTAGGACAGCGCTTCCTCGGTCGGCATCCACAGGTCACGCTCTATGTCCTTCAGGACGCGGCCCAGGGGCTGGCCTGTCTCGCGCGCGATCACCTGGGCGATGCGTTCCCGCGCCTTGATGATCTCCACGGCCTGGATCGCGATATCACTTGCGGGTCCACCGGCCCCGCCACTGGGCTGGTGGATCAGGAAGCGGGTCTGCGGCAGGCAGAAGCGCCGCTCACTGGGCGCTCCAAGGTACAAATGGGTGGCTGCGCTGCCGACCCACCCCGTGCCGATCATGTTGACCGGCGACGAAACGAAGCGCACGACGTCGTGGATCGCATCGCCTGATTCAAGGTGGCCTCCCGGCGAGGAAACGATCATGGTGATCGGCGCGCTGGATTCCGCATCCAGGGCAAGGAGCTTGCGGACGGTTTCCGCGGCCAGTGTGTCCGTGATGGTGCCGAACACGAGCACCGTCCTTGCACGAAAGGCCTTTTCTTCGAGAAAGGTGCTGGCGCCTCCAGGCTGGACGGCTGCGGGGGACTCTGCATCGCTGGCGAACATCAAGGGGAACTCCGGGGGGGCAACGGACCAGGGGCACGCGTTGTGGGAGCGCGTGGGCGGCGGCAGGATAAAACCTCATGTTAACTTGAGGTCAAGCGGGGCATGGCGCGGCTGTGGCGGGCCAGGCGGGGCGATCCAGGCTGGAGTGAGCGGGCGGCCGGGATGCGACGGCTGTGCGCGGCCGCGACAGATTGCGACGGCCCCAGCGCGGGTGGTTGCGGATCTCCTGCGCCGGTGGCACGCGCTGGGCGAAACGCCACCCGGCCGTGTGCGGGACTGCTGCATCACCTTCCGAAGCAGTGGCGAACTCCATTGCCGATGAGGTGCCCGGCGCCATTCCGTGGTCGCTTGCTTACCCGCGCGCTGCACCGTTCGGCCGATGCTGGATGGCGTCAACGGTGGACAGGGTGTCGCGCCCCTCCACGCCCTGCGCGAACTCCCCTGGGGCGGCATCTGGCCGGTTGCCGGCGGGAGGGCGCCAGGTACATAATCCGGGCGCGATTCCATGGCGCCATCGGAAGAAACCCGTTGTCGTTCAACGTCCTGAGTGTGGCGCGGTACTCCATCACCTGCTTCATTCGCAGATGCCGCTTGGGCATCGTGGCGTCAAGCAAGGGCCAGGACGTGGCGTGCCCTGTCTTTCTGCCCTGGCCCTGCGATGAAGCTCGCCATCCTCTCCCGCAACAGCAAGCTCTATTCGACCCGGCGCCTGGTCGAAGCCGCGCGCGCGCGCGGCCATACCGTGCGCATCCTCGACCCGCTGCGCTGCTACATGCGCATCACCGCGGGCGATTTCAGCATGCATTACAAGGGCCGGCCGCTGACCGGCATCGACGCGGTGATCCCGCGCATCGGCGCTTCCATCACCCGCTACGGCACCGCGGTGCTGCGCCAGTTCGAGATGATGGGCGCACGCACGCCCAATCCCTCCGACGCGATCCTGCGCGCGCGCGACAAGCTGCGCGCGCACCAGGTGCTCGCCGCCAAGGGCATCGACATGCCGGTGACGGTGTTCGGCGACAACCCGGACGATACCGACGACCTGCTGTCCATGCTGGGCGCGCCGCCGCACGTGGTGAAGCTGAGCGAGGGCACGCAGGGCCGGGGGGTGATCCTCACCGAGAAGCTGAGCGCTTCGCGCGGGACGGTGGAGGCGCTGCGCGGCCTGTACGCCAATTTCCTGGTCCAGGAGTTCATCGCCGAGGCGCAGGGGGCCGACCTGCGCTGCCTGGTCGTGGGCGACCAGGTGGTCGCGACCATGCGCCGCCAGGCCCAGGATGGCGAGTTCCGCTCCAACCTGCATGCCGGCGGCAGCGCCCAGCCGGTCGTCTGCAGCAGGGTTGAACAGCAGGTGGCGGTGCGCTCGGCCAAGGCCCTGGGGCTGGGCATCGCCGGCGTGGACATGATCCGCTCCCGGCGCGGGCCGCTGGTGCTGGAGGTGAACTCCACCCCGGGCCTGGAAGGGATCGAAAGCGTATCCGGCGGCGACATTGCCGGGCGGATGATCGACTACGTGGCCAATCTGAAGCGCTGAGCCGGTATTCCGAATTGCTTGCAAGGTTTTAACGGACCTTTAATTCCGGGGGCCATAGGCTTGCTCCACTGCGACCAGCCCTCCTCAGCGGGTCCGGTGATCGGGAATCTTCAGGCCCTGGCGTCTTTGCGCCAGGGCCTTGTTTTATCGGTGTCGCGCCGGGTCGCCCGCGCGGCGGGTAACCGGTGCGTGGCGCGGCCAGGCACGGCTTGCCGATGCAGCGAATTAAGGGTCCATATGTTGTAATTTCACCGCATTGCCATGCCGTGTCCGACGCGGCACTCTGGAACTCCACATTCGAGGTACCTACGCCTGTGCGCATTCTCGTGATCGAAGACAACAGCGACATCGCGGCCAACCTTGGGGACTACCTTGAAGACCGCGGCCATACGGTGGATTTCGCCGCCGATGGCGTGACTGGCCTGCACCTGGCGGTGGTGCACGATTTCGATGCGATCGTGCTCGACCTCAACCTGCCGGGCATGGACGGCATCGAGGTCTGCCGCAAGCTGCGCAACGACGCGCGCAAGCAGACCCCGGTGCTGATGCTCACCGCACGCGACTCGCTGGACAACAAGCTGGCCGGGTTCGATTCCGGCGCCGATGACTACCTGATCAAGCCGTTCGCGCTGCAGGAAGTCGAGGTGCGGCTCAACGCGCTGTCGCGCCGCGGCAAGGGCGGCCACACCCGGGTGCTGGAAACCGGCGACCTGGAATACAACCTGGACACGCTGGAAGTGCGCCGCCAGGGCAAGCTGCTGCAGCTCAACCCGACCGCGCTGAAGATCCTGCAGGCGCTGATGGAAGCCTCGCCGGCCGTGGTCACCCGGCAGGAGCTGGAAACCCGGGTGTGGGGCGAGGAACTGCCCGATTCGGATTCGCTGCGCGTGCATATCCACGGCCTGCGCGCCGTGGTGGACAAGCCGTTCAACGCGCCGATGATCCAGACCCGTCACGGCATTGGATACCGGATCGCCGCACCCGATGCCTGAAAATGCGTCGCCTGCGGTCGTCCGCAAGCAGGGGCGGTATCGCCGCCGCCTGCGCAGCCGCATCATCGTCTCGTTCGTGCTGCTGGGCTTCTGCCTGACGGCATTGTTCGCCTTCGCCACCAACTGGGCGCGCACCCGGGTGGAGAACCAGCTGGTCGAAGACGTGATGAACCGCAACCTGGATGCATCCTGGCAAAGCTATATCCAGAGCGGTGGCCGGGACGTGGTGGCACCGGTGCAGCAGATGCGCGCTTTCCTGTATCGCCCGGACAAACTGGAGGGGCTGCGTCGCGATTACCCCGAGTGGGAGCACCTGCAGGACGGCATCCACAATTTCAGTGGTGAGGATGCCGATGGCAAGGCGTTCTCCTACAAGGTCGGAGTGCGCAAGACGCCCGACGCCTGGTTCTTCGTCGCCTACGACATGAGCCAGTCCGTGCGTGGCGAGCAGCAGCTCAAACGCGCGCTTTTCCTTTCGGTGCTGGTGTTCAGCCTGCTGTCCTGGGTGCTGGGGTGGTGGTCGGCTTCGCGGGTGATGCGGCCGGTGTCCGATCTCGCCGCGCGCCTGCAGGCCTATCGTGGCGGCAGCAGCCATCCCGAGCCACTCGCGCCGCGTTTTACCGACGACGAAGTGGGGCAGCTGGCCGAGGCATTGGACCACTATTCGACGCGGCTGACTGAAGTCGTGCAGCGCGACCGCGAGTTCAACGCGGACGTGAGCCATGAGCTGCGCACGCCGCTGGCGGTGATCCGTGGCGCGACGGAGCTGCTGCTGGCGCGTCCGGGCCTGGACGAAAAAATGCTGCAGCGGCTGCAGCGCATCCAGCGCGCCGAGCAGCAGTGCAGCGACCTGATCGGCTCGCTGCTGCTGCTGTCGCGCAACGAGCGCGGGCAGGGCAGTAGCAATGTCGCCAAGGTCGCCGAACAGCTGCTCGAGGCGCACCGCGCCCAGCTTGGCGGCAAGCCGCTGGAGCTGATACTGGAGGGCGGTCGTGAGCTGGTCGTCGACGCGCCGGAAGCGGCGCTGTCGGTGGCGCTGGGCAACCTGATCGGCAATGCGGTGAAGTACACGCAGGAAGGCCAGGTCCGGGTCCGCGTGCTGGACAATGCGGTCGAGGTGATCGACACCGGCCCGGGGTTGAGCGAGAAGGACGCGGCCAGCCTGTTCCAGCGCGGTTACCGCGGAACCCATGCCGGCCATTCGCAAGGTGGCGGCATCGGCCTGTCCATCGTCAGCCGGTTGTGCGCCCTCTATGGCTGGCAGGTCAGCATCCGGCCCGGCGGCGAGCGCGGCGTGGTCGGCACGCTGGTCTTCGCACCTGCCAGCTGACGTGGGGCGCGCGGCCTGCCCGCCTGAAGTCCAGCGTCAGGAGAGCGGTTTTCCGGCGGCCAGCTGCCGATAGAGCCTGTCCAGCGCCTCCACCTGCGGCTGCAGGTGCTCCGGTTGCCCATCGTTGACGATCACATCGTCGGCCAGCGCCAGCCGCTGCTCGCGGCTGGCCTGCGCCTGGATCATGCGCGTGGCCAGGGCGGCGTCGATGTTGTCGCGCTGGAGCAGGCGGGCATGGCGTACGGCTTCCGGCGCATCGACCACCACGATCCGGTCCAGCCAGGGGTAGCTGTCGCGCCCGCCGGCTTCGGCCAGCAGTGGGATCGCGGCGATGGCGTAAGGGCTTCCGGCGGTTTCGCAGATGTCCCGCACCCGCGCGCGGATCGCCGGATGGGTGATCGCCTCCAGCGCCTTGCGCTCCCCGTCGTTGCCGAAGACATGCTCCCGCAGTCTCGCACGGTCGAGCGAGCCATCGGCCAGCAGCATCGCGCTGCCGAAGCGTCGGCCGATCTGCTCCAGCGCGGGGCTGCCCGGCGCCACCACTTCGCGTGCGGCGACGTCCGCGTCGGCCACGACGATGCCCAGTGCCTCGAAGCGCCGGGTGACCTCGCTCTTGCCCGAGGCGATGCCGCCGGTAAGCCCGACGATGAATCTGCTCATGGGCAGGCGCCGCCCATGGCAATGGAGTGACCGGCAGTGCCGGCCGGCGTCACGCCAGGCCGGCCCACTGGCGGTAGGCCGCGATCATCGGCTCGCCCCACATGAAGACCAGCCAGCCGGCGATGGCCAGGTAGGGGCCGAAGGGAATGGGCGTTGCGCGGTCGCGGCCGCGCGCGTACAGCCAGATCGAGCCGATGATGGCGCCCACCAGCGAGGACAGCAGGATGATCGGCAGGATGCCCTTCAGCCCGCACCAGGCGCCCAGCGCCGCCAGCAGCTTGAAATCGCCGTGGCCCATGCCTTCCTTGCCGGTGATCTGCTTGAACAGCCACCACACCGTCCACAGCGACAGGTAGCCCACCGCCGCGCCTATCAGTGCCGGCTTGGCGGGCATGTAGAGGTTGTCCATGCTGCCTATAAGGCCCAGCCACATCAGCGGCAGGGTCAACTGGTCGGGCAGCAGCTGGGTGCGCAGGTCGATGCCCGACAGTGCGATCAGGAAACAGGTCAGCACGATCGCGCCGAAACCCTGCCAGCCGAAACCGAACTGCCACACGCTGGCCAGCACCAGCACCGCCGTCAGCAGCTCCACCAGCGGGTACTGGATGGAGATCGGTGCCTGGCAATGGCGGCAGCGCCCGCGCTGGATCAGCCAGCTGAACAGCGGGATGTTCTCGTACCAGCTCAGTTTGTGCTTGCAGTGCGGGCAGTGCGAGGGCTCCACCACCACGCCGGGCGGCGGCGGCTCGTAGATGTCCGGTTCGCCCAGGATCTCCCGCGCGTCGCGCCTCCACTGCCATTCCATGCGCCTGGGCAGGCGCAGGATCACCACGTTCAGGAAGCTGCCGATCAGCAACCCCAGTCCGGCAGCGGCGGGGTAGCCGATGCCGGGATGCTGGTCGAGAAATGCCATGGGTCAATTATCCAACTACGGAGGCGAGCTTGAAGATCGGCAGGTACATGCCGATGACCATGCCGCCGACGACCACGCCGATGAACACCATGATCATCGGTTCGATCAGGCTGCTCAAGGCGTCGACGGCATTGTTCACTTCCTGCTCGAAATACTCGGCCACCTTGAACAGCATGGTGTCCAGCGCACCGGCCTCTTCGCCGATGGCGGTCATCTGGATCACCATGTGCGGGAACACGTTGACCTGCTTCATCGCCATGTTCACCGGGTAGCCCACCGCCACGTCGTCGCGCATGTGCAGGACGGCTTCCTCATAGACCTTGTTGCCGGTGGCGCCGGCGACGATGCCCAGCGCCTCGACCAGCGGGACGCCGGCCCGGAAGGTCACGCCCGTCGTGCGGGAGAAGCGGGCGATGGCGCTGTTGTGCATGATCTGGCCGATCACCGGTACTTTGAGGACCAGACGGTCCATGGCGTGCTGCATCCTGGGCGAGCGCTTGAGGGCGAAGGTGAAGCCCACGATGGCGCCCACGGTCACCAGCAGGATCAACCACCACCAGCCGACCAGGAAGCGCGAGGCGGCCACGATCATCTGCGTGAATACCGGCAGGTCGGCACCGAAGCCACTGAACACTTCCTCGAACTGCGGCACGACGAAGACCAGCAGGATCGCGCTGACCAGCAGCGCCACGGCAATGGTCATCGCCGGGTAGAACAGCGCCTTCTTGATCTTGCCCTTCAGCGACTCGATGTTTTCCTGGTAGTTGGCGATGGTCTCCAGCACGGTTTCCAGTACGCCCGCGCCTTCACCGGCGCGTACCAGGTTGCGGTACAACTCATCGAACTGCACCGGGTGCTTGCTGATGGCCTCGTACAGGGATGACCCGCCTTCCAGGTCGGCGCGGATCTGCCCGACCAGCTTGGCCATGCGCGGGTTCTTGTGACCGCTGCCGATGATCTCCAATGCGGTCACAATGGGCACGCCGGACTTCATCATCGTCGCCATCTGGCGGCTGAAGAAGGCGATGTCCTTGGGTTTGATGGGCCTGCCGGAGGCGCCGAACAGGGGTTTGGGTTTGGGCTTCACCACCGTGGGGGTGATGCCCTGCCTGCGCAGTTCGGCGCGCAGCATGTTGGCGTTGCGGGCGTCCTGCTCGCCCTTCATCCTGGCCCCGCGTTTGTCCGTCCCCTCCCAGACAAACGGTTGCATCTGGCTGGTGCTGCGATCCACCGGCGTCTTGTTCACTGCGCTACGGGTAGCGGACATCGTTCTTCTCCCCGTCCGGCCACTCCCCGGGCCGGACAACCCCTGCATGGTAGCGGGTCCGCCCGGACGTGGCATCCTGCCTGTCGGCAAGCGTGGACGTCATCACGCTCCTGGGGCGTCACGGGGCGCCCGCGATGGCTTCAATGGTGTGGGCAACGGAGTGTCGTGATGTGACGCGGTACGTCACCCTGCCGTGTACATCCCAGAATTGTCACGCCGGACTTCATTTCTCCCGGATTGCTGCCATCATGCGTGCCGGGGGACATGGCAGGTGGGAGCCATTGGCACGCAATCTGCTATTCAACCCGTGCGGGGCGGGCGACGGTCCTCCCGGTGCTCACAATCCAAACCTCTAGGGGATGTACAGATGAAGAAGATGCAGCAGGGCTTCACCCTGATCGAACTGATGATCGTGGTCGCGATCATCGCCATCCTGGCCGCCATCGCGCTGCCGCAGTACCGTAATTACACCCAGCGTTCGGCCAATGGTGCCTGCCTGGCTGAGGCCAAGGCCTATATGAATGGTGCCGTGGCGGATGCTTCCGACAACCGTGCTCCGACCGGTTATAGCACTGCGGCCAGCCGCGCTTGCGCGACCGGTCACACCTTGACCGTTGCTGAGTATCAGAGCAATGCGTCGGTGACTTTCACCCCGCAGACCAAGGGTAATGCGACCCTGCTGCGGACTGTCACCTGCGAAGCGGGCAGCGGCTCCTGCTCCCTTGCTCCGTAATTGAGCAAGCAGCCAGTTGGCTGAAACAAAAAGCACCGAAAGGTGCTTTTTGTTTGCCGTTTTTGGGGTTTCTGGATGATGGGACTGCAGCAAGTCCATGGCGTTGAATGAGCAGACGGGCATGTTCCGCTCCCGGCAAGGTTTCCTGCTGGTTGCATTGGTTGTGGCCCTGTTGGCCGGAGCTCTGTACCTGCCGGGCTTGGGTGGTGGGTTCGTGCTGGATGATGGTCCCAATATCCAGGCGAATCGGCTACTGCATCTTTCGCAACTGAGGGCGGATGAACTGATTTATGCCGCGCTGAGTTTCAGCGAAAGCGGCTGGCGAGCACTGCCCATGCTCAGCTTTGCGCTGGATTACTGGCGCGGTGAGGGGCTGGATGCGCCTACGTTCAAAGCCACCAATGTGCTTATCCACGTGGTGACCACGCTGGCGTTGGTGCTGTTCTTCCGCCGCCTGCTGCGGCTTGCCGGCTGGGAGCTGCGGCGTGCTTCGGTTGCAGCGCTGGTGCTGGCACTGGTGTGGGCCATCCACCCCATGCAGGTGTCGTCGGTGCTGTATGTGGTGCAGCGCATGCAGACCCTTTGCAGTCTGTTCGTGGTGCTGTCCCTGTGGGTCTACCTGGGGATGCGGCAGGCGCAGATGGAGGGGCGCAACAGCCGTGTTGACGACGTCATGCTGGTCCTGTTTCCGTTGCTGGCCTTGCTCAGCAAGGAAGATGCGGCCCTGTTACCACTCTACATGCTGGCACTGGAATTGACGGTGTTGCAGTTCCGCGCGGCCAACCCGGCCGTGGCCAATGCACTGCGCAGGGGATACCTGCTGGTTGCCATCGCTGGACTTGCCATCTACCTGTTCGTGGTCGTCCCGCACTACTGGCGGTGGGATGCGTGGGTGGGCCGGGACTTTTCCACCCCGGAGCGTTTGCTGACGCAGGGGCGGGTATTGGTGATGTACTTGGGGCAGATGCTGTTCCCGGTGCCGTCGGCGATGCCGTTCAACTACGATGCTTTCCCGGTTTCCCGCAGTTGGTGGCAGCCTGTGACGACGCTGCCGGCGTGGCTGCTGTTGCTTGGGCTGCTGTTGCTGGGCTGGTGGTTGCGCCGGCGGCGTCCCCTGTTCTCACTGGGGGTCATGTTGTTTTTTGCAGGCCACTTCATGGCCAGCAATGTCATTCCGCTGGAGCTTGTGTTCGAGCATCGCAACCATTTCCCGTTGATCGGCATAGTGCTGGCGGTGGCCGACCTGTTGGATGCTGCGTGGGAGCGTTGGGCCGTGGCCGTGCAATGGCGGACACTGGCGCTGGGGGGCGTGGTGCTGGCCCTTGGGGCGGCTACCCTGATTCGTGCCCATGCCTGGGGGGAGCCGATTCGGTTTGCAAGTTACAGCGTGCAACTGGCGCCGCAATCCGAGCGTGCGTGGTTGGCGCTTGGTGGTGCATATGTGGATCTGAGCAAGTGGCAGGCCGACAGCCCATACCTTGCGCGGGCCATTACCACGCTGGAAGAGGGGCAGCGGCACGTTGACTCGATAACCCTGCTGTCCAACCTGGTGCTCTACAAGACAGTGCGGGGTAGTGTCACGCAGGGGGACTGGCAGCGCCTGCACGAGGCGTTCCGGCGGGCACCAAACAACGCCCACAGCATGAATGTCATTCCCGCGATGATGCACAACCTACGTATGGGAGTCCCGCTGGACGAAAAAGGCATGTTTGGCCTGTTCGAGATGGCACTTGCCCGGGATGTGCCTCAAAAGGCTGACTGTGTGATTGCCAGCCACTATGCGCTAGACAGAGAGATGCCCGCGGAAAAGGTCTCGCCCTTCGTGCGTTGTGTCATGGCCTTGTCGCCACCGGATGATCAGGAGCTTGCCATCCTGCTGCGTCGACTTGGCGGCAGTGAGCAGGGCGAGCGGGTGTTGTCGCAGATTCACGGCTTGAAGGTTGATGCCAAGCCTGCTGGCTCCGTATCGCTGCAGGGGCGGGGAGATGGCGGACGTCGAGATTGAGTGGCGGTGGCACGTTTTTTGCTCGAAACGGGGTGGGGTTTTTTCAAGTCATGGAGCGTGGGGAATGAATGGCAATGAACGTGGTTTCACCTTGATTGAACTGATGATTGTGGTTGCGATCATCGCCATCCTGGCCTCCATCGCGCTGCCACAGTACCGCAACTACACCCAGCGCTCGGCCAATGCCGCTTGCTTGGCCGAGGCCAAGGCCTATATGGGGGGAGCAGTGCCCGAAATGGCCGAGAACCGGTTGCCTACGGCCTTTGCACCGAGTGCGTGTGATGCCACTGCCAATCCGGGGTTGACTGCGGGTGACTTCAGCAACCCAAGGACGGTGACGTTTGCTGCGCCCATCAAGGGAAATGCCACTCTCAAGCAGGATACGGAGTGTGATACCGGCAGCGGTCATTGCGGGTTGCGGTAAGCTTGAACCAGCCGGGGTCGGGTCTCCCTGCTACTTTCCTGCAGCACATGGCCCTTGGGGGCTGGATGCGGGGAGCTAGATCAACCGGTTTCCTTGAAGCCATGGTGCTGAATGCGGTGCGATGAGAAGCATGGCCAGCCCAAGATGTGACCGGGATGTTGAATCGAGTGTACTGGTGCTTGCCGACGCTTTCCCGGTGCCATCCCAAACCTTCATCATCGATCACGTCCTGGGGCTTGCCAGACATGGTGTTCGCGTGGTGCTTGTTGCGCGCCGGGTGGAAAGCGGGGCCGCAGCCGTGCTCCGGCCCTTTGGCAATTGGGTGGAAGTGCGCGAGATGCCTCGGTGGTCACTTCGCGCGATCGCAAATCTCATCAGGATCCTAGTCGCGAATCCGCGTTGCGTGCTCAGTCCCTTGCTAGTCCGCTGCGCCTGGCACGCGGCGCGATTGCTGGATACGCCGGGTACATTGGGTCGCTGGAGGGGTGTACATGCCCATTTCGCAAACAATGGCATCGTGGCGCTTCTCGCCCATTCCGGCTGGAAGCCGTGCCTGCTGGTGAACTTCCATGGACACGATGCTACTGCACTGGTGTACCGCCATGGCTGGTGGCCATTACGGTCGGTTCTTGGCCATGCCCATGCCGTCGTGCATAGCGACTTCATGTCCAAACGCATCTCCGCCCACACCTTCATGCAGGTTCACCGTGTAACCATGGGGGTGGATACGCGGAAGTTCCGTTCACCCATGCGTGGGCGCGAGTGGCCGCGTCCTTTGAGGTTGCTGTTCGCGGGCCGTTTGGTGCCGCAGAAGGGGGCGGACGTGGCGCTGCGGGCTTTGGCGCTTTTCCGTGAACGCCATCCCGAGTACGACGCGCGGCTTTTCCTGGTGGGGGAGGGGCCGGAAAAGTCCAGGCTGCAGGAACTTGTCATGAGGCTGGGCCTTGCCACGGTGGTGGAGGGGCCTGTCCTCGTCACGAAAGAAAAGATGGCCGAAGTGATGGCACAGGCCGACATCCTCCTGATGCCATCGCAGATTGGACCGGAGGAGTGGCAAGAGGCATTCGGACGCGCGGCCATCGAGGCCATGGCGTGCGGAATCCCCGTGGTCGCTTGTGCAAGCGGTGGGTTGGCTGACACCATCGGTCCGGGGGGCATCGTGGCCCACGGGTTCGATGGCGCCAGTGTCTGCGAGGCGCTGTACTCCGTGCTCGGCTTGGCCACGCCCGAGGCCTGGCAGAAAGTGGCGACGGCACATGCTGCACGGCAGAGCCTCGTGCGGATGGAAGCGGATTACCTTGATCTGCTCACAATGATCGAAAAGGGAAACCACCAGTCTTGAACGCAGCCCCGACCGAGCAATCCATCCTGTCCGTGCCGTATCGAAGATTCTTTGCAGATCGTTTACGGCTGTTGGTTTCACGCTGGCTGGAACTTCGTGCGGACCAGCGCCAGGTTCGCCTGTTCACGTTGGATAACGATGTCATCGGTCGCCGGATACGCACACAAGAGGCCTATGAGCCGGAGGTATTGGCCGCCATCGATGCCATTGCCAGTGGTGCCGGTGTCGCTCTCGATATCGGCGCCAACATCGGCAACCATGCCATTCGCATGGCCCGCGTCTTCTCCCGGGTGATTGCGTTCGAGCCGCATCCCGTCATGGCCGCGGCTTTGCGTGCCAATGTCCTTTTGAATGGTTGTGACACGCTGCAGGTGATGGAGGTGGCGCTGGGTGCACGCGCGACGCAGGGCATCCTTCAGCAACAGCGGTCCGACCACTGCGGGACGCTTGAACTGGTGCCGGTGGAAATCATGGCAGCGGGTACGCCGGGACATGTGCCCGTGCGGTTGCTGCGTGGCGACGATGTGCTCGGCAACTTGCTGGGGCCGGATGAGCGTATCGCATTCATAAAGATTGATATCGAGGGTGCGGAATTGCCGGCCCTGCAAGGGTTGGAGGCGTGTTTGCAGCGTGACCACCCGGTGATCTGTTTCGAGGTCCGCAATCCCGTTGAGGGCGCGCGCGTCCACAGCTTCCTGAGGGACATGGGATATAGGGACTTCAGGACCATCCGCGCATCCCGCATCGGGCTTGGCTCGCTCCATCGCTTGTTCACCCGCGCCGGGCGCATCAAGCAGTATCGGCTGGAGCCCGTCGCCGAGTTCGAGGATCGGCATTATTCCGCGGTATTTGCATTCGCCAGCCCCCCGGCATGATTCCGCGCATGGAGATCAGCCAGCTTCGGCGTTCTCTTGGCCAGGTGCTGGGTGGCCCTCAGTTGTTCGTGGTTTCGGCCCAGTTCCTGCGGGTTGGCCTGCTGGCACTGTATCTGTTCACCGGCACGCGACTGCTGGGGCCGAGCGGGTATGGAGCGCTTGCCACGGCGGCGGCGCTGGCAGCCATTGGCGCTACCTTGGTCGGGCTGGGCAGCGGGATAGGACTGGTCCGGCTCACCTCCCGGGACGCGGCATCGTTCCCGTTGGCATGGGGAGAGTGTCTAGCGCGACATGCAATCAGTGGCCTGCTGATCCTCCTTGCGTATGTGCTGTTCTCCCGCCGCTGGCTTTCCAGTCCGCTATTCGCTGATGCCTTGATTCCCATCGGCGTCACCGAACTGGTACTCGTTCCCGTCATCTCCGCTGCGGGGTATGCCTTCATTGCCCACGCCCGTTACCGCACCGGAGCTGTGATCCAGACGTTGCCTGCTGTTGCCAGATTTCTGGCTGCAGGGGGGCTCTGGTTGCAGGGAAGCATGCCCGATATCGATGCATTCGCCATCTCGGTCCTGTTGGCAATGCTTGCAGCGTGTGCTTTGTCGATCCTGCTGGCATGCGCATTTCTGCCACTCCCGACTCGCCCGCGCTTGCGGGTGGTGCTGGCGCCTGACTACAGTGCCGCTTACGCCGGTTCCAATCTGGTGAACAGTCTTTCGGCTGAAGCCGACAAGCTGGTCGTGTATCGCTTGACTTCCGCAGACCAGACCGGCATCTACTCGGCCACGACACGCATCATGTCTGCATTTGCCATGCCGTATGGCACCTTGATCCAGTCCCGCAGCCACCATCTGTTCGCTTTGGGGGCAACAATCGGGCCTGCCCACATGCGGTTCCTGCGTCGTTATGCGATTGCATTCGCTGCTTATGGCCTGGCCTGTGTACTTGTCACCACGCTGGCGGCTTCCCACCTGATTCGTTGGCTGGGACCAGGGTTCGAGAATGGCGAAGTGCTCGTCGTGACGTTATCGTTCTGGGTGCCGTTGAATGGGTTTCGGCAATTGATTGGCAGCTTGCTCACCACCAGTGACCGGGCATGGCGCCGCTCCTTTTCCGATATCTTCACCGCCGTGATATTTGTCGTCGTGGCACTGGTGCGTGTGCCCGGCAATGGCATGACGGGTGCAGTCGAGGCGAAAATTACCGCCGAATTCGTCGGTCTGCTGACGACATTCCTCATTTTCATGCATGCCCGAAAGACTGCCCGATGAGCCACCATAAAAATCCTGCCCGGGTAAGCGTAGTCATTCCAGTATTCAACGATCCAGAGGGGCTGGGGCAATGTCTGCAGCGGTTGGCGGAGCAACAGCTGGGCACGCCAGTCTTTGAGGTCATCGTGGTTGACAATGGTTCCGTGCCACCTGTCAGGATTGCGGCAGAGTACCCCTTTCCGCTTAAGCTCATACGCCATGAAACGCCAGGCTCCTATGCGGCGAGAAATGCCGGTGTCCGGGCAGCAAGCGCGGATTGCTTGGCATTCACGGATGCGGACTGCAGGCCGGCACCTGACTGGCTGGACTCGGGGTACGCCGTAATCCTTGCCAGCGAGGGGAATTGTGTCGTGGGTGGGGATGTCGTGTTCACGCTTGCAGACAAGCCGACTGCGGTTGCCATGTACCAGTACTTGAGAGGGTTCGGGCAGGAGAGCAATGTAAGGGACAGGGGCTTTGCAGCCACGGCCAATCTTTTCTGCACGCGTGCTCAGTTCGATACGGTAGGGCCTTTCGAAGAGCGCCTGCTCTCGGGCGGTGACAGCGAATGGTGTTGGCGTGCGACGAGACATGGCCTGGCGGTTCGTTACTCGCCGGCTGTCATCGTCCTGACTCCAGCACGATCGAGTTTGCGTAGTGCCATCAGACAGGCACGACGTGTGGCGGCAGGCAGGAGAGCGTTGCGGCAGATGGACCTGATCCATGTTGGTGCCCCCGCTTTGGTCGGGCAACCATCGTCATTCAAAACGGTCGGCTGGATCCTGTCGAATAGAACTATTGGCTTCTTCGACCGATTGCGTGTGCTGTTCGTGGCGACGCTGATCAGGGCCGTTGCAATGCTGGAAAGACTGCGTCTCGTGCTGGGCGGCAGGCCCGAGAGACTTTGATGCATGGCCGGGCGGTTTCGATGATTGCTGCGGCCATGGGAGCAGCGGCACAACCTCGGAGTTCTGGGCGGCGACCGGCTGCCTTCGTGGATGCCCGTGGCGTTGTGGTTAGCCTGTCAGGCTATTCTCCGTAACGCCTGATGTGTCAGTACGGGCTGGACCGGGCTTATGCGCAAGAGCCCGAAAGCCGGATGTGAATGCAGGCCAGTGAGGAAGCAGGCGGGTCAGGAGCCAGCCCATGATGTTTATGACGGGAATCAATGCTGCCAGGACGGGAGCAAGCAGCAGCGAGGGGTGGCGTTGTTGAAGTGATTGCAATGCGCTGCCGCCCAGCGCAAGGCAGCAAAGCATGGCGGCAGTTTCGATGGTGCTGAGCCTTGCTTCAGTACTGATGACCTGCAATCCGGCATTTTCCAGGTCGCGATCCAGGCCATGATGGGTCAGGCGCTGATAATCGTGTGGTGCGTCGTGGGTGGGGTACAGGAACGGAATGCTGAGCAATAGCTTGCCGCCAGGCCGCAGCACCCGCGCAATTTCGTGCAGTGCTGCCTGCGGATTGCGAATATGTTCCAGTACTTCCAGCAGTACGACGCAGTCGCAACTTTCCGTTGCCAGCGGAAGCATCGCCGCATCGGCATAGATGTCCGGTTGTGCCTTGTACAGATTTTTCCCCGTCTCCCAATAATCCACCCCTACGTACCGGGTGCCGGTGGGCAGGAGCCTCTCGATCCAGCGGTCAGCGCAGCCGATGTCGAGTACTACGCCATGCGCATGCATGGCGACCCATGGGCCAAGTGCGCCGGCGCGTCCCAACAGCCATTGTGGGTGCAATGGAGTGCGTAGAAAGGGGCGCAGGAGTTTTCTCATTTGCATGGCGGCGCGACATTCGTTCTGAGAGGCTGGGGAGGGCGAAGGCCTCGGATTGAGTTGATTTCCTCGGGTGCTGGTGGTCCGAGGTGCATGGAGCCGATGTGGCGTTATGCCGCATGTCCTTGCCCGTCCCAAGGTGGAGAAGGATGGCTGGATGCGTGGTTTCACGTGGGGGCCTGTTGGCTTGGATGCATCATCTTCTCCAGTGTGGCAGCGGATATTTCCCGCCAGGTCATGCCAGAGGGAGTATCTGCCAAGGTGCCGGACTGCAGTTGCCGGGCGATGGCGTGCGCGATGCTGGCCGGATCGCCGGGAGTGGCGAGCAAGTTCCTCAATTGCTGGGTTTGCAAAGGGAAATTGCTGGCAAGGTTTGGGGTGAGCGTCGCGGCGATCGGCTTCCTCATGGCAAGGTACTCTGCGATCTTGCAGGACGATGCCGCATCCAGGTATGTAGATCTTCGGTAGGGGAGGGCAAGAATGTTGCAGCAGGACATCGCCATGGGTACTTGCTCGGCAGGCAGGTTGCCCAGATAGGTAACACCCTCCATGGATGTATCCAGGTCATGCTGCTTTTTCCCTGCCAGAATGACTTCGATGGGCTGCCCGGAGGTTCGCAGGATTCTGCCGGCTTCGATGAGGTCAGCAACACCGCGGTCTTCGGTGATGCTTCCGAAATAGCCCACCAGAATCCTGTTCTGGGGTAGTCCAAGTGCCTTCCGACTCGCATGCATGTCATGGCACTTGAAGCGTTCTTCGTCTATGCCATTGGGAACAAGGCAGTCATCGGGGCTGCGCTTCAGGTCATTCATCAACGCCTTGCTGGCAAACAGCCGGACATCGGCCTTGTCGAGCAGGCGGGTGAACAGGTCGATGCCCGGGGGGGCGAGATATCCGGGGAATTCATCGTACTTGTCGTACACGTCGAAGATGAAGCGTGCGCGCAGGCGCCGGGCAAGCAGGTAAGCGGCATGGCCGATATAGCAATCGCCGCTGGCAACAACGGTGTCAAAGGGGCGTGTGTTCCTGGTGATGGCATGATTCAGCCATTGCCAGGGGAACTTCAGGCTGAAGGCCGGAGTGGAGCGTATTTCCAGCGTACCATCGTTGCGGTGGGCAGATACTCGCGTGTGATAGTCGATCAGCCACAGGTTGGTCGGGATTCCAGCTTGCGACCAGTGCAGAGGGAGCTGGTGGATTCTGCCGTATCGCTCCTGCAAAGCATCGCGATTGGTGTAAAAACGCTTGCCGATGAACAATATCCTCACCGTGATCCCCCTCTGCCATCCGGAGATGGCCTGAGCCCGGTTCCCAGCGCGGCATTGAGTTTCTGGCCAAATACCGGCCACGCAAACTCCCTGGATAGAAGCGTGGTTTTGGTTTGCCATTGATCCGTCGGGCTGTCCAGTACCTGCAAGGTGGCCGCAGCCAGTGCCGGGTAGTTCCCGGGCTCCACCAAGTGGCCGGATTGCCCATCGCGTACGGCATCGACCACGCCCCCGGTGGCAAATGCCACGGTAGGTAGGCCATGTGCAGCGGCTTCAATGGCAACCATGCCGAAGCCTTCCGGGTCGCCGGGAAGACTGCGCACCGGGAATATATGCAGTGCCGCGCTTTCATAGGCACAGGCCAGATCCACCGGGTCGGTGATGATGCCGAGGAAGTGCAGGTGTTGGCCAACGCCGGCCGCATCAGCCGTGGCCTGGATGCTTTCGCGGGTTTGCAGGCTGGCATGCAGTGAATCGGCAGGTGCATCGCCGATGATCGCGAGGGTGATGTCGGGGGCGCCACGGATGATGGCTGGAAGCGCGTGTTGCACGAATTCGCGCAATCCCTTGCGGGTAGTCAGGCGGCCTATGGAAAGCAACAGGCGTCCTTGACCAAGCCCGTGACGGTGGCGGAAGGCATGCAAAGCGTGTGCGGGTTGCGGTGCGCTCGGTATTTCCACGCCGGGATGCACGACGTGCAGGCGGGACTCGATGACTCCCAGTTTGCGGGCCAGTTCGGCGGTGGCCCGGCTGTTGGCAACGACGGTATCCATGCGGCGGATGGCGGGATGCCACAGGGCGCGATAGACAGGGTGTCTTACGGCGGCATCCAGTCCATGCAGGTACACGCTTGCACGGGCACCTGCTGTACGCGCGGCCATCAAGGCTGCCGGGGCACTCAACCCGCTGCCGGCCAGTACGACATCCGGCTTCCAAGCCATGGTGATACGCATGGTTTGCCATGCCGAGGCGGTGAGGAATTGCCATAGCGGATGCAGCGGGACTTCGGTCGGCTCCACCCGCGCGGGGCATTGGGCGGCGGAGCCTTCGGGGCCGACTATCCGCACCTCGGCATGGCGCGACAATTCATCAGCAATATGCCAGTTCAGGCGTTCCATGCCGCCTACCAGCGGCGGCAGGTTGCGGGTGACAAGCAGGATGCGTGGGCGTCGGGATTCAGGAGTCACGCCGGTAGGTGAGATTGGTGATCTGCTCGGAGATCAGGCCGATCAAGAAGATGATCACCGACGCACTGAACAATAACGTGCTCATATTGGTCAGCCGGTGCATGGTGGCAAATGTATAGCCGTAATAACCCAGCCCGGTAAGGAAGAATACGGCTGCAATAGGCGCGAACAGCTTCAGCGGCGAGTACAGCGTGGCGATCTTGAAGATGATCAGCAGGAAGCGGATGCCGTCCTTGATCGGCCGGATGTGGCTGTTGGTGCCCACGCGCCGGGCGACCGGGATCGGGACATAGGCCACCGGGTAGGCGCTGCGGAAGAAGGCCATGGTGCTGGTGGTGGGGTAGCTGAAGCCGTTGGGCAGCAGGTGCAGGAACTCGCGGAAGCGCTCGGCGCGCACGGCGCGGAAGCCGGAGGTCAGGTCGTCGATGCGGTGGCCGGTCATGTGGCTGGCCAGGCGGTTGTAGAAGCCGTTGGCAAGGCCGCGGTGCAGACTGGCCTGGCCGCTGGCGTCGCGTGCGCCCACCACCATGTCGTAGCCTTCTTCCAGCTTGGCCAGCAGGGCGCCGACGTGCTGCGCGCCGTGCTGGCCGTCCGCGTCCATGAAGACCAGGATCTCGCCGGTGGCGGTGCGGGCGCCGCGCTTGATCGCCGCGCCGTTGCCCATCGAATACGGGTTGCTGGCCACCTGGGCGCCGTGGCTGGCCGCGATGGCGGCCGTATCGTCGGTGGAACCGTCGTCGACGACGATGATCTCCGCCTGTGGCCAAGCCTGCCGCAGTGCCGGCAGGGTGCGCCGCAGCCCCTCGGCCTCGTTCTTGGCCGGCAATATGATGCTCAGTCGCTGCACGTTCTCTACCCGTCGTTCTCCCCGGCGGACATGGTAGCGGGAACCCGCGGCCATGGGATGGGGCGGGTTCTCATTCCTTTGCGGCGGGCTCCGCGAATAGAATTGCGCCTGTTGCCGCTGTTATCCAATGGAGTACCCGGTGAAAGCTCTTGTCTGCGGCGGCGCCGGTTATATCGGCAGCCACATGGCGCGCCTGCTGGCCGCGCACGGCCACGAGGTGGTGGTGCTGGACGATCTGTCCACCGGGCATGCGCAGGCGGTGCAGTGGGGGCGGCTGGTCGAGGCGGACGTGCTGGACCGGCCGTCGCTGGAGGCGGCGTTCGCCGGGCAGCGGTTCGATGCGGTGTTCCATTTCTGCGCGCGTTCGCTGGTTGCCGAGTCGATGGTCCAGCCGTACGACTACTACGCCAGCAATGTCGTGGGCACGCTCAACCTGCTCGAAGCGATGCGGCGGCACGAGGTGCGGCGGCTGGTGTTTTCCTCGAGCGCGTCGGTGTTCGGCCAGCCGGCCGGCGGCCTGGTCGACGAGGATCACCCCACGCTGCCGATCAATCCATACGGCGCCAGCAAGCTGATGGTCGAGCGCATCCTGGCCGATGCGGCGACGGCCTACGGGCTGGATTCGGTGGCGCTGCGCTATTTCAACGCGGCCGGGGCGACGGCCGATGCGCGCATCGGCGAGTCGCATGCCTGCGAGACCCACCTGATTCCCAATGTACTGCGCTCGGTACTGGGCGACGGACCCGCGTTGAAGGTCTTCGGTGGCGATTACCCCACGCCCGACGGTACCTGCATCCGCGACTACGTGCACGTCGACGATCTGGCGCAGGCGCACCTGCTGGCGCTGGATTATCTGGATTCCCATCCGGGAGCTCACGCGTTCAATCTCGGCAACGGCAAGGGCTTTTCCGTGCGCGAGGTCATCGCCGCCGCGTCGGCCGTGACCGGCCGCACCGTGCCCTGGGAGATGGCGCCGCGCCGTGCCGGCGATACGGCGGTGCTGGTGGCTTCAAGCCGGCGGGCGAAGGCCGAACTGGGCTGGTCGCCGGCCTGGACCGGGCTGGACGCCATCATCGAAAGCGCCTGGCGCTGGCATCGCGCGCAGCCCTGGTGAGCCGCCGCGCCGCGGTCACCGGTAGGTGACCACCCGCACTGGCTGCAGGCTGCCGGCGTCGAGCACCAGGCGCCCGGCACCGTGCCGGGCCACGATCGGCAGGCTGCGGAAGGCGGCGTGCGCCGGATTGGCGGCAGGCTGGCCGTCGATGGTGCTGGGCGTGGCGTTGACCGCCAGCCGCGGCGCGATCGCGGCGTAGGGCACGTACCACGCCGGCTTCAGCTCCCGGTCCATGCCGGTGTCGAGGAAGGCGGCAAGCACGGAGGCAGGGTCGGTACGCGAGGTGCCGGGGCGCAGGCCGACCAGCAGCGGACGGCCCCGCGGCAGGCGCGCCCATTCGGGGCGACTGGCCCGTGCCAGGTCGGCCGCCTCCACTTCGTTGGCCAGGACGAGGGCCAGGCGCATGTCGCTGGCGACCACGAACACCGGCCGGGTCTGCCACAGCAGGTGCAGGCCGAAACCGAGGAAGGCCAGCTGCAGCAGGCCGACAACGGCCAGGTCCAGGCGCAGGCGCTTCTTTCCGGGCTTGAACACGATGAGGGTCAGCAACGGCCCGGCGGCCAGTTGCGCGCCCAGTACCAGGCCCAGCAGTGGCAGCACGCCGGAGATGCGGTACAGGCCCCAGGGGTGCCACAGCGGCAGCACGATGGCGGCGATGGCGGCGACCAGCAGCAGGCTGGCCAGGGCATGCAGGGCGGTGGCTTTCCAGCGGTTCATCGGCTCGGGGCGCGGGCGGAGGCGCACAGCATGCGGGCTGCCCCGGCCGGCGTCGAGCCGTTCGAACGGGGCGTTCCACGCGCCGGCGCGCCGCTGGCGTGCGCAGAAGGCGCGGGTACAATCGCCGGACTGTCGTCCGTGCCGGGGAACACCATGAATACAGCCGTTGCCGCCAATCTCGTGGGCATCACCGGGATCGCCCGGCGCCTGGTGCAGGACGGCGCGCTGGAGGAGGCCGCGGCGCGCAACGCGATGGCGCAGGCGGCGACGGCCAAGGTGCCGCTGGCGCAGTGGCTGGCCGAGAAGAAACTGGTCAACGCCGCGCAGCTGGCGGCGGCCAACGCCGTCGAGTTCGGCATGCCGCTGCTGGACGCCTCGGTGTTCGACGCCAACCACAACGCGATGAAGCTGGTCAGCGAGGAGCTGCTGCGCAAGCACAACGTGCTGCCGCTGTTCAGGCGCGGCGGCAAGCTGTTCATCGGCACCAGCAACCCGACCCAGCCGCTGGACGAGATCAAGTTCCACACCAACCTGGTGGTCGAGCCGATCCTGGTGGACGAGGACCAGATCCGGCGCACGCTGGACCTGTGGCTGGCGAGCAACGAGAGCCTGGGCGGCGGCCTGGGCGACGACGACGAGGGCATGGGCGACCTGGACGTCGCCGCCGGCGACGAGGACATGGGCGGTGGCGGCGATGCCGGCATCGATGCCAAGGGCGACGACACGCCGGTGGTGAAATTCGTCAACAAGGTGCTGGTGGATGCGATCCGCCGCGGCGCCTCGGACATCCATTTCGAGCCCTACGAGGACGACTACCGGGTGCGTTTCCGCATCGACGGCCTGCTCAAGACCGTGGCCAGGGCGCCGGTGAAGCTGCGCGAACGCATCGCCGCGCGCCTGAAGGTGATGTCGCAGCTGGACATCGCCGAGAAGCGGGTGCCGCAGGACGGCCGCATCAAGCTCAACCTGTCCAAGACCAAGCAGATCGACTTCCGCGTGAGCACGCTGCCGACGCTGTTCGGCGAGAAGATCGTGCTGCGCATCCTCGACGGCAGCGCGGCCAAGCTGGGCATCGACAAGCTGGGTTACGAGCCGGTGCAGCAGCAGCTGTTCCTGGATGCCATCCACAAGCCCTACGGCATGGTGCTGGTGACCGGCCCCACCGGTTCGGGCAAGACGGTGTCGCTGTATACCGCGCTGGGCATCCTCAACGACGAGACCCGCAACATCTCCACTGCCGAGGACCCGGTGGAAATCCGCCTGCCCGGCGTGAACCAGGTGCAGCAGAACAACAAGCGCGGCATGACCTTCGCCGCTGCGCTGCGCTCGTTCCTGCGCCAGGACCCGGACGTGATCATGGTCGGCGAGATCCGCGACCTGGAGACGGCGGAGATCGCCATCAAGGCGGCGCAGACCGGCCACATGGTGCTGTCCACCCTGCATACCAACGATGCGCCGCAGACCATCGCGCGCCTGATGAACATGGGCATCGCCCCGTACAACATCACCTCCTCGGTGACCCTGGTCATCGCCCAGCGCCTGGCGCGGCGGCTGTGCCCCAGCTGCAAGAAACCCGCGCACCTGCCGGACAACGCGCTGCTGGCCGAAGGCTTCACCCAGGCGCAGATCGACCAGGGCATCCAGCTGCACGAGCCGGTCGGCTGCGAGGAGTGCACCGAAGGCTACAAGGGCCGCACCGGCATCTACCAGGTGATGCCGATGACCGACGAGATCGCCACCATCGTGCTGCAGGGCGGCAACGCGCTGGACATCGCCGAGGCCGCGCAGCGGATCGGGGTCAACGACCTGCGCCAGTCGGCCCTGCTCAAGGCCGCGCAGGGCATCACCAGCCTGACCGAGATCAACCGCGTCACCAAGGACTGACCGCACCCGCCGTCGCCGCGGCCGATCCCTGCGGCGCATGGAAGGGGCGACCTGGGCGTTTCCCATCCCCTCCGGGCGGGCCTGATCCGCTTCCGGATTCCCCGCACCGGCATGTCCCGGGACATCGCCGTCGCCGCGCTCAAGCGCAGCCGGGAGCGTGCCGATAGATCGCCATGGAGCGGGCATGGGGCCGTTCGACCGCCGGGCATGATTGCGCTAGGCTGGCGTGGCACGTGTCGGTCCAGCACAGCCGGGTCTGGGGGGAAGGGGCATGAGCGGTAGCGCATGGTCGGGCGACGACAGGATGTTCGAGTTCCGCCAGGAACTGGCCGACAGCGGCCAGCCGCCGGACAGCACGCCCTTCACCGTCCTGAGCGTCGATGACGACCCCGGCTTCCAGCAGTCGCTGCGCATGGCGCTGTCGGATTTCCGTTTCAACGACAGCCCGCTGCGGCTGTTGACGGCGTCCTCGTCCCGCGAGGCGCGCGAGGTGATGGCGGCCAACCCCGGCATCTCCGCGATCCTGCTGGACGTGGTGATGGAAACCGACGACGCCGGCCTGCAGCTGGTGCGCGCGGTGCGCGAGCAGCTGGGCAATTCCGAAGTGCGCATCGTGCTGATCACCGGCCAGCCGGGCATGGCGCCGCTGCGCAAGACCCTGCAGCAGCTGGACATCAGCGAGTACTGGCTCAAGACCGATCTCTACCGCGAACGCCTGCAGGGCATCGTCACCGGTTCGCTGCGCACCTGGAGCGAGATCCATGCGCTGGCGCGGGCCAAGCGCGGGCTGCAGCACATCGTGCAGGCCGGCAGCCGCCTGGCCGGGCTGCGTGATCCGGACGGTTTCTCGCGCCAGTTGCTGCGCGAACTGGCGGCGCTGCTGGAGGTGCCGGTCGACGGCCTGGTCTGCGTGCACGACGGCGCCCTCGACCTGCCCGCCGACGAGGCGATGGTGACCGCGGCCGATGGCTGCTTCGAGGCGCTGGAAGGCCGCCGCGTGCAGGACATCGCCGACCCGATGGTCCGCGACCTGCTGCTGGATGCGTTCTCGCGCCGCACCAGCATCGGCATGCCCTCCAGCCAGGTGCTGTTCCTCGATGGCGATGGCACGGTACCGCCGATGGCGGTCTACCTGGCCACCGAGCGCTCGCTCGACGCCGAGGAGCACGAACTGCTGCAGGTGTTCGCCACCCACGCCAACGCCGGCCTGGTCAACGTCGACCTGGCGGCGCGGCTGGACCGCGTCGCCTACCGCGACAGCCTGCTGGACATCCCCAACGGCAATGCGCTGCGCCGCGACCTGCGGCAGGTGCTGGAGCAGCCGCGGCCCTGCGGGCAGAGCCTGCTGGTGGTCGACCTGGGGCAGTACAGCGATGGCAGCCTCGCGCTGGGGCCGGAGCAGGGCGACCTGCTGCTGCAGCGCATGGCCGAGCGGCTGGCGCAGATGTATCCGCCGCCCTGCGGCATCGCGCGCCTGCACGAGGGCACGTTCGCCGTGCTCGGGCCGTCGCGGTGGCTGGCCTCCGACCCGGTCGATGCGCTGGAGCAGAGCGAGGACGAAGGCGAACTGCCGTTCCTGCGGGTCGATGCGGCGCGCGTGGACCTGGACGAGTACCGCGGCGGTGCCGGTGGCGCGCTGGCCGCCGGCCTGCTGCTGGTGAACCGGATCCGCGCCAGCGGCGGCCACGGCGTCGCCGAGTACCAGGTCCAGAGCGAGCAGGAAAACCTGCGCCGCTTCCTGGAGTCGCGCGCGCTGTACCGCGCGCTGCGCGAGGACCGCATCGGCATCGTGCTGCAGGCGCAGGTGGACTTGGACAGCGGCGCCATCGTCGGCGCCGAGGCGCTGGCGCGCTGGACCGAGGACGGGCGGCCGATGTCGCCGGCCAGCTTCATCCCGGTCGCCGAGGCCAGCGGCCTGATCGTGCCGCTGGGCGGGCGCGTGATCGAACTGGTCTGCGACGCGCTGCGGGCGATGGAGCAGGCGGGCTTCCCGGACATCCCGGTGTCGGTCAACGTGTCGCCGCTGCAGCTGCGCCGGCGCGAGTTCATCGAAGAACTGGCCGCCACGGTGGCGCGCCACGGCATCGCGCCGCGGCGCATGGAAATCGAGATCACCGAGGGCGCGGTGATGAGCGACTACCAGGCTGGCCGCGAGTTGCTGGCGCGTCTGCGGCGGCTCGGGTTCGGCATCGCCGTGGACGATTTCGGGACCGGCCATTCGTCGCTGCGCTACGTGCATTCGCTGCCAGTGACGCGGCTCAAGCTGGACCGGCAGTTCACCGCGGGCGTCGGCGAGCAGGGCGGTGGCGCCAACGTGGCGGACATGATCATCGCCCTGGGCCACCGGCTGGGCCTGGATATCGTCGCCGAAGGCGTGGAGACCCCGGCCCAGGTCGAATGGCTGCGCCGCCATGAATGCCCCCGCGCGCAGGGCTACCTGTTCGCGCATCCCGAGCCGGTGGAGGACTTCATCGCGCGGCTGCGCGGCCAGGGCTGAGATGCGCCGCCTCTGGCAGTCGCCGCGGCTGCGCTGGCAGGAGGCCTGGGCCGCCCTGCGCGCGCATCCGTGGCGGGTGGCGCTGATCGCCGCGCCCTGGCTGCTGGGCCTGCTGACCGCGTTGCCGGTGCTCTGGTATGAAATGGACCGCGCCGTGCGCCTGCCCGAGCGCCAGGCCGCGCACGATGCGGTGGAGAACGCGGCGCAGTCGATGCTGCGCCGGCTGGGGCGCCTGCGCGACGACACCCGTTTCCTTGCCTTCCTGACGCCGCGCCTGCTGGAGACCGGTTCGCAGGCGCAGCTGCTGGAAACCTACACCAGCTTCCTGATGACCGGGCGCGACTACCACAAGGTGCGCTGGATGGATGCGACCGGGCGCGAGCGCCTGCGCGTGGACCAGGACGCGGGCAGCGCCCACCGCGTTCCCGGACGCGCGCTGCAGGACAAGCGCGGCCGGCCGTTTTTCGAGAACGCGCTGCACCTGCAGCCGGGCCAGATCCATCTTTCGCCGCTTGACCTCAATGTCGAGAACGGGCGCATCGAGCAGCCGCTGCGGCCGACCCTGCGCGCTTCCTCGCCGTTCGTGCTGGCCGACGGCAGCGCCGGCGTGGCGGTGGTCAATCTGCATGGCAACGTGTTGCTGGAGCGCCTGCGCGAGCGCGCGGCGCAGTCGGGCTTCAGCCTGTACCTGGTCCATCCGCAGGGCTACTGGCTGCTGGGCCCGGCCCCCGACGATGCCTGGGGCTGGCAGCTGGGACGTGCCGACCGCACGGTGGCGAACTTCGACCCGGCGCTGTGGGCGGCGATGCAGCGGCGTCCGTCAGGCGACTGGCACGACTGGAGTTTTTCCACCCTGCAGGCGGCCTGGCGGGGAACCGAAGGCGACCTGCTGGCCCACGCCGATCCGACGCTGGGGCAGCTGCGGCTGCTGGTGCACCGTTCGCGTCCGCCGGCCGCGCGCTGGAAGGCCGCACTCGGCGGGCTGGCGCTGCTGGGCCTGGTGCTGGTGGCGTGGGTGGTGCTGGGCCAGGCGCGCGGCCTGGCGCGCGAGCTGGCCTACATACAGCGGCTGCGCGACAGCAACGAGGCGCTGGCACTGGCGAACGGGCACCTGCAGGCCGCGCAGCAGGAACTGGCACGGGCCGAGCGCCTGTCCTCGCTTGGCCTGATGGTGGCCGGCGTCGCCCACGAAATGAACACGCCGCTGGCCAGCGCGCAGCTGGCCCTGGGCACGCTGCGCAGCGGCGTCGCCCGCCTGCAGGCGCAGATCATGGCCGGCCTGCGCCGGTCCGAACTGGAGAGTTTCCTGGCCGAGGCCGCCCGTGCCTGCGCGCTGGCCGACGGCGAGCTGCGGCGCACCGCGGCGCTGGTGCAGCGCTTCAAGCAGGTGGCGGTGGACCGCGCCTCGCTGGAGCGCCGCCGCTTCGACCTGGCCGACGTCCTGCTCGACGCCGATCCACGCCTGCGCCGCGGCGGCCTGGCCGACGGCATCGTGCTCGAACTGGACCTGGAGCCGGGCATCGCCATGCAGACCTACCCGGGACCGCTGGAGCAGGTGGTGGCCAACCTGCTCAACAATGCGCTGCTGCATGCATACCCCGAAGGGCAGGGCGGGCGCATCCGGCTGGCGGCCCATCGCGACGGGGAAGCGCAGGTCCGGATCGAGGTCGCCGATGACGGCGCCGGCATCGCGCCGGAGCACCTGCCACGCATCTTCGAGCCGTTCTACACCACCGCGCGCCACCGCGGCGGCACCGGCCTGGGGCTGCACATCGTCCACCAGATCGTGACCGAGGTGCTGGGCGGACGGATCGAGGTGCGCAGCCGCCGCGCCGGCGATCCGGGAGACATGCCGGTGGGTACCTGCTTCATCCTGCACATCCCGTGCGAGGCGCCCGAGCGGCCCGGGACTTTGGAGTCGCAGGAGGCGTAGGGTCGCTTCCTTCTCCCCGCGGGAGAAGGTGCCCCGAAGGGGCGGATGAGGGCCGGGGCGCAGCCCTGCGGCGTTCAACTGCATGGGGCTTTGCCCGTGCCCTCACCCCAACCCCTCTCCCGGTGGGAGAGGGGCTTTGAGCTTTCCTTCTCCCGGCGGGAGAAGGTGCCCCGAAGGGGCGGATGAGGGGCGGGGCGCAGCCCTGCGGCGTTCAACTGCATGGGGCTCCGCCCGTACCCTCACCCCAACCCCTCTCCCGGTGGGAAAGGGGCTTCTGCTCGTCGCATTCACTCCCCAGGAGGAGCTGCGCGTCAGTCCATTCCCAGCTTCTTGAGCTTGTAGCGCAGCGCGCGGAAGGTGATGCCCAGCTGCGCGGCGGTACGGGTCCGGTTCCAGCGGTTCTCTTCCAGCGCCTTCTGGATGGCCGCGCGCTCCATCTGCTCGATATAGGAGGGAAGGGCGGCACTGCCGGTTTCGATGTCCGCGACCGCTTCTTCGGTGGCCATGGACGCCTCGGTGCGCGGCGCCGGCAGGCGCAGGTCGCTGGCGCCGATGCTGTCGCCATCGGCCAGGGCGAGCGCGCGTTCCAGCACGTTTTCCAGTTCGCGCACGTTGCCGGGGAAGGCGTAGCCGGCCAGGGCGTCCAGCGCCGAGGGCGAGAGCAGCGGCGTGGGCAGCTGCTGCGAGCGGGCCAGGCGGCTGAGGATGGCCGCGGCCAGCTGCGGCAGGTCGCCACGGCGTTCGCGCAGCGGTGGCACGCGCAGCTCGATCACGTTGATGCGGTAGTACAGGTCGTGGCGGAAGCGGCCGTCCTGCACCTGCACGGCAAGGTCCTTGTGCGTGGCCGACAGGATGCGCACGTCCACTGGCACTTCGGTGGCCGAGCCGACCGGGCGCACGGATTTTTCCTGGATGGCGCGCAGCAGCTTGACCTGCATCTGCAGCGGCAGCTCGGCCACTTCGTCCAGGAACAGGGTGCCGCCATGCGCGGCCTGGAACAGCCCCGGCTTGTCGGCATGCGCGCCGGTGAAGCTGCCCTTCTTGTGGCCGAAGAACTCGCTTTCCATCAGCTCGCCGGGAATGGCGCCGCAGTTGACCGGAATGAACGGCCCGGCCGCGCGCGCGCCCTGGTCGTGGATGGTGCGCGCCACCAGCTCCTTGCCGACGCCGGACTCGCCGACGATATAGACCGGCGCCTGGCTGCGCGCGACCTTGGCGATGGTGGCGCGCAGGTCGGCCATCGCCTGCGAGTCGCCGAGCAGGCGCGAGGCGCTCTCCGGCGGTGCCGGCTGCGTGGCGCGCTCGCTGTTGTTGAGCTCCAGCGCGTGCTTGACCATGCCGCGCAGCACGCCGATGTCCACCGGCTTGCTGACGAAATCGAAGGCGCCGGCCTTCAGCGCTTCCACCGCCAGGTCCATGCTGCCGAAGGCGGTGATCATGGCCACCGGCGTGCGCGGATGGTCGCGCGCGATCTCGGTGACCAGTTCGATGCCGTTGCCGTCGGGCAGGCGCATGTCGGTCAGGCACAGGTCGAAGCTGTTGCTGGCCAGCAGCTCGCGGGCCTCGGCCAGGTTGGCGGCGGTGCTGATGCGCAGTCCCATCCTGCCCAGGGTGAGGACCAGCAGTTCGCGGATGTCCCGTTCGTCGTCGACGACCAGCGCGCTATGCGTCACGTTCATGTGGAAAACGATAGCCGAGTCCGGCGCCGGGCGTCATCTTCCGGCGCGCGGCCTGCACCGCGATCAGGCGGCGAAGGCGCCGTGCGGCGCGGCCATGACGATGCGGAAACAGGCGCCGCGGGTCGGGACCGGGATGTAGTCCAGCTGCGCCTGGCTGGCCCGGCACAGCTCGCGGGCGATGTACAGGCCCAGCCCGGTGCCGTGTTCGGAGGTGGTGTAGAACGGCCGGAACAACTGCGTGGCCACCGCCTCCGGGATGCCGGGGCCGCGGTCGATCACATCGATCACCGCATGGCGGCCGGACGAGGCGACGCGGATCCGCACCCGCGCCGGCTCGTCGCCCATGCGCCCGTACTTGAGCGCGTTGTGCACCAGCGCGGTCAGGACCTGGTGCAGGTGGCGCGGGTCCATCAGCGCCGGCACCGAGGATTCGCGGATGATGGATTCCACGTCGTCGGTCTCGGTGGACAGGGTCTGCCGGTACTCCAGCACGAAGCGGCGCACGAAGCTGGCCAGGTCCAGGTTCTCCGGGCTGGCGCGCTCGCGGCGGGCCAGCGCCAGCACGCTCTCGACGATGCCGTTGGTGCGCTGGCACTGCTGGTGGATGATCTGCAGCAGGCGCCGGTCGGCGTCGCCCAGGTCGTCGGATTCCTCCAGCAGCTGGGCGGCGTAGTTGATCGCCGCCAGCGGGTTGCGGATCTCATGGGCGAGGCTGGCCGAGAAACGGCCGAGGGTGGACAGGGTCAGCGATTCGGCGCGGCGCGAGACCACGCTGGTGTCGTCCAGGAACAGCAGGGTCTGGTCGCTGCCGGCCAGCAGGCGGGCGAAGCGCGGCTGCACCTCGGCCTGGCCGTTGGCCAGCTGCAGCGGCAGTTCCTCGCCGCTGGAACCGTTGCGCCAGCGCTGCAGGCGCCGGGCCAGCTCCGGTGCCACCTGCCCCAGCCGCGCCTCGCCGCCGGCCAGGCCATCGCCGGCTTCGCCGAGCAGGGCCGCGGCGGCTTCGTTGGCCAGGGCGATGCGGCCGCCACCGTCGACCACCAGCACGCCGGTGCGCATGCGGCGGATGATCAGCTCGTTGATCTCGAACAGGTTGGCGACCTCGGCGCCGCGCCGCTCGGCCAGCTGCTGGTTGCGGCGGGCGCGGTTGCCGATCTGGTAGCTGATCCAGGCCAGGGCCAGGTAGCTGGTGATGAACATCGCCAGCTCGGCCAGCGTGCGGGTGCTTTGCCCGCCCTCGAATTCGCGCCAGCCGAACTCGGCCACGGTGGCGAAGCTGGCCACCACCGCCACCAGCATGCCGCGCGACAGCGGCAGCAGCATGGCCGCGGCGGAGATGTTGAACAGCAGGCTCATCGAAATGCCGGCGCTGGCGCCGGGCAGGGCGTGGGTGAGCAGGGTGGCGGCGAGGATGTCGGTCATCGCCCCCCAGAGGACCAGCGGCTGCAGCCAGCGTTCGTTGCGGCCCCACACCAGCAGGCCCAGCGCGACCGGCAGGTAGCCGACGCAGACCGCGCGCGCCAGCACCGGGTGGTGCGCCTCGCTCATCAGCGCGCTCAGCGGGCTGAACACCAGCGCCGCGATCAGGCTGGCGATCAGCACCCGGTACAGCGCGAAGAAATAGAGCTCGCGCCGCGGTATCGATTCGAGGCGGTCGATCAGGGAGGAACGGGACGGCAAGCGCGGGCTCCGGCGGCGGGCGGCAGGACGGAGTATAGGTGCGGGCAGGGCGCCGCCGTGGGCCAGGGGCGGGGGCTCTGCCGGTGACCGGCAAGTGCCTGGAATGGCGCCCGATTCCGCTCCCCGCCCACGTCCCGGGGGGGCGTTGCCCCGTTCCCGCCCCGCCGTGGCGGGGAGCACCCTCCGGGCCGTCGACGGGCGATGCCAGGAACCGCTCGGGGCGGTTTTTTTGCGCCACGGGCCGCGGTCGGCGACAATGGTGGGCCCGCCCGCCCTGCAGGAAGGCCATCCGATGGCACTGTGGACTCGTGGCGGTTGTTCCCATTCCCACGGTGACACATGAATTTCCACGAATACCAGGCAAAACAACTGCTTGCCGAGTACGGCATCCCCGTCCCGGCCGGCAAGGTCGCGGCTACCCCGGACGAGGCGGTGGCCGTTGCCCAGTCGCTGGGCCAGGGCCCCTGGATGGTCAAGGCGCAGATCCACGCAGGCGGCCGCGGCAAGGCCGGCGGCGTCAAGTTCTGCAAGACCGTCGAAGACGTGAAGGCTGCCGCGGCCAAGATGCTTGGCACCAAGATGGCGACCTACCAGACCGCCGGCGTCGAGCTGCCGATCAACCTGGTGCTGGTGACCACCGCCGGTGAGATCGTCAAGGAACTGTACCTGTCGGTGCTGGTCGATCGTGGCACCCGCACCATCAGCTTCATCGCCTCCTCGGAAGGCGGCATGGAGATCGAGCAGGTCGCCGCCGAGACCCCGGACAAGATCCACACCCTCAACGTGGACTTCGTCGAGGGCGTGCAGGGTTACCACGGCCGCGACATCGGCTTCAAGATGGGCCTGACCGCCAAGCAGGCCGGCCAGTTCGCCAACATCATGGTGAACCTGTACCGCATCTTCAACGAAAAGGACCTGGCGCTGGTCGAGATCAACCCGCTGGCGATCCTGGACGACGGCAACCTGTACGCGCTGGACGGCAAGTTCAACAGCGACGACAACGCCAACTTCCGCCACAAGGAACTGGTCGCCATGCGCGACAAGTCCCAGGAAGACGAGACCGAAGTGACCGCTTCGGAGCTGGACATCAACTACGTCACCATGGACGGCAACATCGGCTGCATGGAACGGCGCCGGCCTGGCCATGGCCACCATGGACGTCATCAAGCTCAACGGCGGCGAGCCGGCGAACTTCCTGGACGT